>Ga0207667_10003032_pt1 | contig 20849 bp, 17 predicted proteins | sample KBSCornC52_FD_184301 | JGI IMG/M metagenome (GOLD analysis project Ga0207667, IMG submission 184301) | Corn rhizosphere microbial communities from Kellogg Biological Station, Michigan, USA - KBS Corn C5-2 (SPAdes) (version 2) | ecosystem: Host-associated > Plants > Roots > Rhizosphere > Soil ...
GATGCAGGCGGTCGCGAAGCCGAGCTGCGCCGCGCGGATGGCGGCGACGTAGCCGCCGGGACCCGCGCCGATGACGACGACGTCGAATTGCGCCACGTCGGCTGCATGGTCCCCCGACGCTTGCGGCTGCGCCGCTGCGCTGCCCCCGGAGGGGGCGCCATTCGCGCCTTGGGGCGGCCCTTCGGCGCTTGCATGATCCCCCCACGCTTGCGGCTGCGCCGCTGCGCTGCCCCCGGAGGGGGCGCCATTCGCGCCTTGGGGCGGCCCTTCGGCGCTCATCACAGGTCGAGCAGCATGCGCGACGGATCCTCGAGCGCTTCCTTGATCGCGACGAGCGACAGCACCGCCTCGCGACCGTCGATGATCCGGTGATCGTACGACTGCGCGAGATAGTTGATCGGGCGCACGACCACCTGCCCGTTCTCGACGACCGGCCGCTCGCGCGTCGCATGCACGCCGAGGATCGCCGATTGCGGCGGGTTGATGATCGGCGTCGACAGCATCGATCCGAACACGCCGCCGTTGCTGATCGTGTAGGTCCCGCCGGTCAGCTCCTCGACGGTCAGCTTCGCTTCCTGCGCGCGCTTGCCGAAGTCGCCGATCCTGTTCTCGATGTCGGCGATCGACATCTGGTCGGCGTCGCGCAGGATCGGCACGACGAGACCCCGCGGGCTGCCGACGGCGATGCCGATGTCGTAATAGCCGTGATAGACGATGTCGTTGCCGTCGATCGACGCGTTGACGAGCGGGAACTTCTTCAGCGCATGCACCGCCGCCTTCACGAAGAAGCCCATGAAGCCGAGCTTGACGCCGTGCTCCTTCTCGAAGCGCTCCTTGTAGCGGTTGCGCAGTTCGATCACCGCCTGCATGTTCACTTCGTTGAACGTCGTCAGGATCGCCGCCGTCGATTGCGATTCGACGAGACGCTCGGCGATGCGCGCCCGCAAGCGCGACATCGGCACGCGCTGCTCGGGACGCGCGCCCTGGGTGACGGGGGCCGGCGCCGGCGGCGGACCCTTCGCCGCGGGTGCAGGAGCCGAAGGTGCCGCCGGCGCTGCCTTCGCCGCGGGTGCAGCCGACGCAGGCGGCGCCTTGGCCGGCGCACCAGATGGCACTGCAGCCGCCACGCTGGCGCGCGTGGCGAGCGCATCGGCGACATCCCCCTTCGTGATCCGGCCACCGCGGCCGGTGCCGGCGACGCTCGACGGATCGACGCCCTGCTCGGCCATCATCTTGCGGGCGGCGGGAAGTGCGGTCACGGTGGACGCGGCCGGTGGTGTCGACGCGGCCGATGCGGGCCGCGCCGGCGCCGCGGTCGGCGGGGGTGCCGAAGCAGGCGGCGACGCCGCTTCGGTTGCGCCCGCCTTCGCATCGGTGTCGATCACGGCAATCACGTCGTTCGACGTGACCGTGGCACCGTCGGGTTGCCTGATCTCGGCCAGCACGCCATCGTTCGGCGCCGGCAACTCGAGCACGACCTTGTCCGTTTCGATGTCGATCAGGTTTTCGTCGCGCCTGACGGCTTCGCCGGGTTTCTTGTGCCAGTTGACGAGCGTCGCCTCGGCGACCGACTCGGGCAACTGCGGGACCTTCACTTCGATTCTCATCGGCCGGAACTCGTCGTTGGGTCAGCGCGCAAGGAGCATTTCACCGGAGCGCAACTTCGCGGCGAACGCGTCCTCGATCAGCTGCTTCTGCTCGGCGTTGTGCTTCGCCGCATAGCCGACCGCCGGCGACGCCGACACCGGCCGCCCGGCATAGGCCAGCACCTTGCTCGCGTCGATGTCGGCACGAAGATACGAATTGAGCCGGTACCACGCGCCCTGGTTCTGCGGCTCCTCCTGGCACCACACGACTTCCTTCGCCGCCTTGTACCTGCCGACCTCGCGCTTGTATTCGTCGTGCGGAAACGGGTACTGCTGCTCGAGGCGCAGGATCGCGACGTCGCCGATCTTCTGCTCGCGCCGATACGCGCGAAGCTCGAAGTAGACCTTGCCCGAGCACACGATCACCCGCCGCACCTTCGCCGGATCGATCGCGTCGGTTTCACCGATCACGTTGCGGAAGGCGCCGTTGGCCAGCTCGTCGAACGACGACACCGCCTCCTTGTGCCGCAGCAGGCTCTTCGGCGTGATGACGATGAGCGGCTTGCGAAACTGGCGGATCATCTGCCGTCGCAACAGGTGGAAGATCTGCGCGGGCGTCGTGGGCACGACGACCTGCATGTTGTGCTGCGCGCAAAGCTGCAGGTAGCGCTCGGGCCGCGCCGATGAGTGCTCGGGCCCCTGCCCCTCGTAGCCGTGCGGCAGGAACAGCACGAGATCGCAGATGCGGCCCCACTTGACCTCGCCCGCGCTGATGAACTGGTCGATCACGACCTGCGCGCCATTCGCGAAATCGCCGAACTGCGCCTCCCAGATCACGAGCTGGTTCGGCTCGGACGTCGTGTAGCCGTATTCGAACGCGAGCACCGCGTTCTCGGTCAGCACCGAGTCGATGATCTCGAAATCGGGCTGGCCCTCCTTCACGTGCTGCAGCGGGATCCAGGTGCCGAGATCCCACTTCTCGCGGTTCTGGTCGTGCAGCACGGCGTGCCGATGCGAGAACGTGCCGCGACCGACGTCCTCGCCCGAGATGCGCACGCCGAAGTTCTGGTCGAGGAGCGACGCGTACGACAGGATCTCGCCCATGCCCCAGTCGACCGGCACCCTGCCTTCCACCATCGCGCGGCGGTCGGCCAGGATTTTCTCGACGCGCGGATGCAGCTTGAAATTCGACGGCACCGTGGTCGCCTTGATGCCAAGCTCGGTGAGCCGGGCGATCGGCACGCTGGTGTCGGCGGGGTCGGTCCAGCGACGGTTCTTGTACGGCGACCAGTCGACGATGAACGGCGGCTTGTAGTTCGACAGCACCGTGGTGTTCGTGTGGTAGCCCTTGTCCATTGCCGCGCGGTACGTGGCGATCATCGCCTCCGCGTCGTCGGCACTGATCACGCCTTCGGCAATCAGCCGCTCCGCATACAGCTTGCGCGTGCCCGGATGCTGGTTGATCTTCTTGTACATCAACGGCTGCGTGATCATCGGCTCGTCGGCCTCGTTGTGGCCGAGCCGGCGGAAGCAGACGAGATCGACGAAGACGTCCTTGTGGAACTTCTGCCGGTAGTCGAGCGCGAGCTCGGTCGCGAGCAGGCACGCTTCCGGGTCGTCGCCGTTGACATGGAAGATCGGCGCCTCGACCATCTTCGCGACGTCGGTGCAGTAGAGCGTGCCGCGCACGTCGCGCGGATCGGATGTCGTGAAGCCGATCTGGTTGTTGATGACGATGTGGATCGTGCCGCCGGTGTAGTAGCCGCGGGTGTGCGCCATGTTGAGGCACTCCTGCACCACGCCCTGCCCGGCAATGGCGGCGTCGCCGTGCAGCAGCACCGGCAGCACCTGGTCGCCGCGCGCGTCCTTGCGCCGGTGCTGCCGCGCACGCACGCTGCCCTCGACGACCGGATTGACGATCTCGAGATGCGACGGATTGAACGCGAGCGTCAGGTGCACGGGCCCGCCCGGCGTCGAGACGTCGGACGAGAACCCCTGGTGGTATTTGACGTCGCCCGCGGGGAGGTCCTGCGCGACCTTGCCCTCGAATTCCGAGAAGAGGTCGCTCGGCATCTTGCCGAGCGTATTGACGAGCACGTTGAGCCGGCCGCGATGCGCCATGCCGAGCACGATCTCCCCGACGCCTGCCGCACCCGCGCGCTGGATCAGCAGGTCGAGCATCGGGATCATCGAATCTCCCCCCTCGCCGGAGAAGCGCTTCTGGCCGACGTACTTCGTATGCAGGTAGCGCTCGAGCGTCTCGGCGGCGGTGAGCCGCTCGAGGATGTGGCGCCGCTCCTCCGGGCTGAACTTCGGCTTCGAGCGGATCGGCTCGAGGCGTTCCTGCACGAAGCGTTTCGTCGGCGTGTCGGAGATGTACATGTATTCGGCGCCGAACGTACGCGTGTACGTCTCCTCGAGCGCTGCAATGATGTCGCGCAGACGCATCCGCGCCGGGCCCGCCTTGAACGAGCCGACGTCGAACGGCGTATCGAGATCCGCGTCGGTGAAGCCGTAGGTGCGAAGGTCGAGGTCGGGGATGTACGCCGGCTCCTGGCGCGACAGCGGATCGAGGTCCGCGTGGAACATGCCGAGCGTGCGGTACTTGCTGATGAGCCGCAGCACGAGCACCTGCTTGTGCATCGTCGTCTCGTCGACCATCGCGCCTTGAACGCGGCGGTTCCGCGCAAGCTCGCGGAACGACTCGACGACCGATGCGTGAGGCACGTCGGCGGCGTCGCCCTTGATCTCGTCGAAGTAGCTGCGCCACTCGGGCGAGACGCCGGCCGGATCGGCGAGATACGACTCGTACAGCTCCTCGATGAACGGAGCGTTGCCGCCGAAGAGCGTGCTGGTGGATTCGAATTCCCGCATCGTTCCCATGAGAACCTCAGCAAAACCTCGGAAAGCTTCCGCTGCACACAGCGCGCTCGACAGAGCGCCCGGTACGCGGGCTCATCTTTCCGAGAGGGGCTTCACCGTGCGCCGGGTGGCGCCGGTGTAGAGCTGGCGCGGCCGCCCGATCTTGTACTCGGGATCGGACACCATCTCGTTCAACTGCGCGATCCAGCCGACGGTGCGCGCGAGCGCGAAGATCGCGGTGAAGAGCTGCACCGGGATGCCGATGGCCTTCTGCACGATGCCCGAGTAGAAATCGACGTTCGGGTACAGCTTGCGCTGGACGAAGTAGTCGTCCTCGAGTGCGATCTTCTCGAGCGCCATCGCGAGCTTGAACAGCGGATCATCGCCGAGCCCGAGCTCGCCCAGCACCTCGTAGCACGTCTCGCGCATCAGCTTCGCGCGCGGGTCGTAGTGCTTGTACACGCGATGTCCGAAGCCCATCAGCCGCACGCTGGAGTGCTTGTCCTTCACCTGCGCGATGTACTCGCCGATCTTCGCGATGCCGCCCTGTGCCTGGATGTCGTACAGCATGTTGAGCGCCGCTTCGTTCGCGCCGCCGTGCGCCGGCCCCCACAGGCAGGCGACGCCGGCGGCGATGGCCGCGAACGGATTCGTGCCGGACGACGCGCAAAGACGCACGGTCGACGTCGATGCGTTCTGCTCGTGATCGGCATGCAGGATGAAGATCCGGTCGAGGGCGCGCACGAGCACGTCGTTCACCACGTAGTCCTCGCACGGCGTCGCGAACATCATCCGCATGAAGTTCGCCGCGTACGACAGGTCGTTGCGCGGATAGACGTACGGCTGGCCGACCGAGTACTTGTAGGCCATCGCGACGAGCGTCGGCATCTTGGCGATCAGTCGATGCGCCGAAATGTCGCGCTGGTGCGCGTCGTCGAGATTGATCGAGTCGGGATAGAAGGCGCTCATCGCGCCGACGAGGCCGGTCAGCACCGCCATCGGATGGGCGTCGCGGCGGAAGCCGCGCAGGAAAAACTGCATCTGCTCGTTGACCATCGTGTGATGGGTGACGAGATCGACGAACCTGCGCTTCTGCTCGACATTCGGCAGCTCGCCGTACAGCAGCAGGTAGCACGTGCCGAGGTAATCGGTCTTGACCGCCAACTCCTCGATCGGATAGCCGCGGTAGAGCAGCTCGCCCTTGTCGCCGTCGATGTACGTGATCGCTGAGCTGCAGGCGGCCGTCGACAGGAAGCCGGGGTCGTAGGTGAACCTGCCGGTCTTGCCGTACAGCGTACGGATGTCGATCACCTGCGGGCCGATCGTCCCGGTGAGGATCGGAAAGGTGACCGACGGCGAGCCGTCGGAGAACTGGAGGGTGGCAGTGGAGTCGGTCATCGGACGTCCTTCGGTTCCTGGTTCGGGTTCATCCCCCGCGCAACGCGCGCGGCGAACGACGCGAGGCGCGGATCGGCGGCTTCGGCCCGGCCGCTCAGCAGATCCCACAGTGCGTTGTCGGTCATATGGAGAAGCTCGTCCAGATTTGCAATATCGTCTTCGGTAAGCCGCTCGGCGCAGCGCTCGAGGAAGCGCGACAGGATCAGATCGTTCTCCAGCATGCCGCGCCGGCAGCGCCAGCGGATGCGGTTCAGTCGCGTTTCATCGATCACGATCGCCCGCCGCCGCTTACACCGTCCGCTTCACCAGCAGATCCTTGATCTTCTCGATCGCCAGCGTCGGGTTCAGGTTCTTGGGGCACACGTCGACGCAGTTCATGATCGTATGGCAGCGGAACAGCCGATAGGGGTCCTCGAGGTTGTCGAGCCGCTGGTTGACGTCATGGTCGCGGCTGTCGGCGATGAACCGGTACGCCTGCAGCAGCCCGGCGGGACCGACGAACTTGTCCGGATTCCACCAGAACGACGGGCACGCCGTCGAGCAGCACGCGCACAGGATGCATTCGTAGAGACCGTTGAGCTCCTCGCGCTCCGCCGGCGACTGCAGCCGCTCGCGCTCGGGCGGCGGGGTGTCGTTGACGAGATACGGCCGCACCGAGTGGTACTGCTTGAAGAACTGGCTCATGTCGACGATGAGGTCGCGGATCACCGGCAGTCCGGGCAGCGGCCGCAGCTCGACGGGCTCCTTCAGGCTCTTGAGATTCGTGACGCAGGCAAGGCCGTTCTTGCCGTTGATGTTCATCGCATCGGAACCGCACACGCCCTCGCGGCAACTGCGCCGGAACGAAAGCGAATCATCGGTCGCCTTCAGCCGGATCAACGCGTCGAGCAGCATCCGGTCGTGCGGATCGAGCGCGATGTCGTACTCCTGCAGTCGCGGCTTCGCGTCCTTCTCGGGGTCGTAGCGGTAGATGCGGAATCTCATGCGGACCTTTGGACGACAGGGCTGGGCGCGGACCTGATGACCGAAGTGTCAGTAGGTCCGCGCCTTCGGCGGGAACGATTCGACGGACAACGGGGTGAGGTGCACCGGCTTGTAATCGAGCCGGTTGCCCTCGCGGTACCAAAGCGTGTGCTTCAGCCAGTGCACGTCGTCGCGGTTCGGATAGTCGCTGCGCGCCTGGGCGCCGCGCGACTCGTGGCGCGCCGCGGCCGACACGATCGTCGCCTTGGCCACCTCGATCAGGTTGTCGAGCTCGAGGGCCTCGACGCGCGCCGTATTGAACGTGCGGCTCTTGTCGTCGATGGCGATGCGCGCGACGCGGTTCTCGAGCTCCATCACCTTCGCGACCCCTTCGGCCAGCAGCGCTTCATTGCGGAACACGCCGCAGTGCGATTGCATCGTCTTGCGCAGCTCGTTGCCGACGTCGGCCACGCGCTCGCCCGAGGTCGCGGCGTCGAGCCGGGCGAGCCGTGCGAGCGCCGCGTCGCCGGCATCGGGCGGCAACGCCTTGTGCGCAAGCGCCGGCAGGTTGCGGCTCACGATGTAATCGCCCGCGGCCCGACCGAAGACCAGCAGGTCGAGCAGCGAGTTGGTGCCGAGCCGGTTCGCGCCATGCACCGACACGCACGCGCATTCGCCGACCGCATACAGACCCTCGACGACGACCGCGGGATCGCCGTGCTTCGGCGCGACCACCTGCCCGTGGATGTTGGTCGGGATGCCGCCCATCATGTAATGGATGGTCGGCACGACCGGGATCGGCTCCCTGATCGGATCGGCGTTCGCGAACTTGATCGCGATTTCGCGAATCGACGGCAGCCGCTTCATGATGACGTCGGGGCCGAGATGGTCGAGCTTCAGGAGCACGTAGTCCTTGTGCGGACCGCAGCCGCGGCCCTCCTTGATCTCCTGGTCCATCGAGCGGCTGACGATGTCGCGCGACGCGAGGTCCTTCAGGTTCGGCGCGTAGCGCTCCATGAAGCGCTCGCCGTTGCAGTTGAGCAGGATGCCGCCCTCGCCGCGCACGCCCTCGGTGATCAGCACGCCCGCACCGGCGACGCCCGTCGGGTGGAACTGCCAGAACTCCATGTCCTCGAGCGGCACGCCGGCGCGCGCCGCCATCCCGAGGCCGTCGCCGGTGTTGATGAACGCGTTGGTCGACGCGGCGAAGATGCGGCCGGCGCCGCCGGTGGCGAGCACCGTCACCTTCGCCTCGAGGGCGACCACGTCGCCCGTCTCCATGTCGAGCGCGGTCACGCCGACGACGTCGCCGTCGGCGTCGCGGATCAGGTCGAGCGCCATCCATTCGACGAAGAACTGCGTTCGCGTGCGCACGTTCTGCTGGTAGAGCGTGTGCAGCATCGAGTGGCCGGTGCGGTCGGCCGATGCGCACGCGCGGCGCACGGACTTCTCGCCGAAATTCATCGAGTGCCCGCCGAACGGCCGCTGGTAGATCGTGCCGTCGGGGTTGCGGTCGAACGGCATGCCGAAGTGCTCGAGCTCGTAGACCACCTGCGGCGCCATCCGGCACATGTATTCGATCGCGTCCTGGTCGCCGAGCCAGTCGGAGCCCTTGACCGTGTCGTACATGTGCCACAGCCAGCTGTCCTCGGACATGTTGCCGAGCGATGCGCCGATGCCGCCCTGCGCAGCCACCGTATGCGAGCGTGTCGGAAACACCTTGGACAGCACCGCGACGGTCAGCCCGGCCGCCGCGAGCTGCAGCGACGCACGCATCCCCGCGCCGCCGGCGCCGACGATCAGCGCGTCGAAGCGGCGAGTCGGCAGCTTCATCGACGCGGCGCCCGTGCGAAACGGACGGCGTGATCCTGCCGCTCCGCGCCTTCGGAGGGCGCTGCGGCGCGGATCACGATTGTCCCCAAAGGACGCCGATCGTCCATCCGCCGTAAGCGACGAGCAGGCACACCACGACGATCTCGAGCATCAGGCGCACGCCGTAGGGTTTCGCGTAATCCATCAGGATGTTGCGCATGCCCACCCACGCGTGCCAGCCGAGCGACGCCATGAACAGGAACGTGGCGACGCGAAATGCGTTGCCGGCGAACAGCGTCCGGAATGTCGCGTAGTCGAGACCGCCGTGCCACAGAACGATGCCGAGGATCAGTGCGCTGTAGAGCGTGATGACGATCGCCGTCACGCGCTGCGACAGCCAGTCGCGCAGCCCGTAGTGCGCGCCGACCGGCAGCTTGTCGGCGCCGGCTACCACAGCCGCACCGCGACGATCAGCGCGAGCAGGATCGAGAGCACCAGCACCAGCGCCGCCGAACCTCGCGCCGGTGCGAGGCCGATGCCGATGTGCAGGTCGAGGGCGAGGTGACGCAGTCCGGCGAGCAGGTGAAACACGTAGCACCACGCCAGCACCAGGAACACGAGCTTGCCGAGCGGCGTGCCGAGCGGCGCGGTGGCGGCAGCGAAGCCCTCGGGGGAGGCCAGCGATCGCTGCACGCCCCACAGCAGCAGCGGAATGCCGGCCAGAAACAGCAGTGCCCCGCTTATCCGGTGCAGGATCGACGCGATCGCCGGCAACGGCTGACGGATCGCGAACAGGTTGAGGTAGACCGGGCGCGGCTTGTCGACAGGGCGATCAGCGGCAGCCATGCGTCAGTCCCGGCGAGGAACGCGTCGCAAAACCGCGGAAAATCCGCTGCACCGTGCCGCAACGCCGCATTCGAATGGTTTTTGCACAGCATCAAATTATAGCCCTGCCGCCGGGCACGGCCGTCGGGCGGCCGAACAGCGGTCAGGTGAGCGCGTTCCAGTAGTGCTCGTGGCGCGTCGTGCAGAGGCCGCGGCGCACCTCGACCGGCCGATCGCCATACGTGTAAGCGACGCGTTCGACGGCGAGCAGCGGCGTGCCCCGTGCAATGCGCAGCAGCGCGGCAGTGACCGCATCGGCGCCGACGGCATGCAGCCGCTCGTCGGCGCGCAGCATCCGCACGCCGAACTCGGTTTCGAAAAAGCCGTACATCGATCCCGGATACGCGGCACAGCGATCGAGCGTGAGGCCGCGAAATAGCACGGCGGGCAGCGAGATGTCGTCGAGCACGGCCGGCACGCCGCCGTAGTCGAGGATGCGGCGCAGGACGAACAGCGGATCGCCGGCTCGCAGCGCCAGGAGCCGCGCCACCTCGGCGCTGGCGCGCGCACGGCGAAGGTCCACCAGCCGGCTGCGCGGATACTCGGGCTTGCCGTCGTTGCGCCGGATGCGCAGGAAGCGGAAATTCGACGCTTTTTCCTCGGTATGCGTGGCAACGAACGTTCCCTTGCCTTGCCGCCGGACGAGCAGGTTCTCGGCGGCGAGCGCCTGGACCGCCTTGCGCACGGTGCCCTGCGACACGCCGAAGCGCGAGGCGAGATCGAGCTCGGACGGGATCGCGTCGCCGGGCGCCCACTCGCCGGCCTCGAGCGCACGCTCGATCATCGAGCGCACCTGGCCGTAGAGGGGGCGGAACGTCGCGGAGGGTCGCACTCTTGTATCTTATATCAGTTAGCTGACATTGACAGTCCCCCGGGCAGGCGCCTACCATTGATGTGCATGCCGAGGACCGTTCCGGCGTTCGCGGCGTTGCCGTCACGTTCGACCGGGCGTCAATCCGCAGTCCCAGGTCTCAGGAGTCCATCATGAAAGCACCCGTTCGCGTCGCCGTGACCGGCGCCGCCGGCCAGATCGGCTACAGCCTGCTACCGCGCATTGCGTCGGGCGACATGCTGGGCAACGACCAGCCGGTGATCCTGCAGCTGCTCGAGCTGCCGCTCGACAAGGCGCAGGCGGCGCTGAAAGGCGTCATGATGGAGATGGAGGACTGCGCCTTTCCGCTCCTCGCCGGCATGACCGGCACGTCCGATCCGCGCGCGGCGTTCCGTGATGCCGACATCGCGATGCTCGTCGGCGCGCGCCCGCGCGGCCCGGGCATGGAGCGCAAGGACCTCCTGCTCGAGAACGCGAAGATCTTCATCGAGCAGGGCAAGGCCCTCGACACCGTCGCCTCGCGCGACGTGCGCGTGCTGGTGGTCGGCAACCCGGCCAACACCAATGCCTACATCGCGATGAAGTCGGCGCCGTCGCTGCCGGGCCGGCACTTCACGGCGATGCTTCGGCTCGACCATAACCGCGCGTTGACGCAACTCGCGCAAAAGAGCGGGAAGCCCGTCGGCTCGATTGAGAAGCTGATCGTCTGGGGCAACCATTCGCCGACGATGTACCCCGATTACCGGTTTGCCACGGTCGACGGCCGGTCGCTCAAGGACCTGATCCACGACGAAGCATGGAATCGCGACGTCTTCATCCCGACGGTCGGCAAGCGCGGCGCCGCGGTCATCGCCGCACGCGGACTGTCGTCGGCCGCCTCGGCGGCGAATGCGGCGGTCGATCACGTGCGCGACTGGATGCTGGGCAGCAACGGCAGGTGGGTGACCATGGGCGTGCCCTCCGATGGCAGCTATGCGATTCCGCCCGATTACGTCTACGGCGTGCCGGTGATCACGAGCGACGGCGAATACACGCGCGTCGAGTCGCTGCCCATCGACGACTTCTCGCGCGAGCGGATGAACGCGACGCTGAAGGAGCTCGAGGAGGAGCGCGCGGGCGTCGCGTCGCTGCTTCGTTCGTGAGCATGGTGACCGCATGACGCCGGGTGCGCAGTTCCGCGCTGCGGTTGCGTCCGAGCGTCCGCTGCAGGTGCCTGGCGCGATCTGCGCGTATCACGCGATCCTTGCCGAGCGCAGCGGCTTCCGCGCGATCTACCTGTCCGGCGGCGGTGTCGCCGCGGGCTCGCTCGGGCTGCCCGATCTCGGCATCAGCAATCTCGACGACGTGCTGACCGACGTGCGGCGCATCACCGATGCGTGTCCGCTGCCGCTCCTCGTCGACGCCGACACGGGCTTCGGCGCGTCGGCATTCAACATCGCGCGCTCGGTGAAGTCGCTGATCAAGGCCGGCGCCGCCGCCATGCACATCGAAGACCAGGTCGGCGCCAAGCGCTGCGGTCATCGGCCCGGCAAGGAGCTCGTGGCGCAGCAGGAGATGGTCGACCGGATCAAGGCGGCGGTCGACGCGCGTACGGATGCCGATTTCGTGATCATGGCGCGGACCGACGCGCTCGCCGTCGAGGGGCTCGACGCTGCGATCGCCCGTGCCCGCGCCTGTGTCGATGCCGGCGCCGACATGATCTTCCCCGAAGCGATCACCGATCTCGCGATGTATCGCCGCTTCGCCGACGCCGTGCAGGTGCCGATCCTCGCCAACCTCACCGAATTCGGCAAGACGCCGCTTTTCAGCGTCGAACAGGTCGCGGACGCGGGTGTGGCCATTGCCCTCTATCCGCTGTCGGCATTCCGGGCGATGAACGCCGCGGCGCTGAACGTCTACCGGACGCTGCGCCGCGAGGGCACGCAGCAAAGCGTCGTCGGCACGATGCAGACCCGCGACGAGCTGTACGACTACCTCGGCTATCACGGCTACGAGCAGAAGCTCGACCAGCTCTTCGCACGCCACAAGGACCGCTGAGCATCCACCGATGACGACCACCGAAGCGCCGGTCACGACGATCAAGCCCAAGAAGTCCGTTGCGCTGTCCGGCGTCATCGCCGGCAATACCTCGCTTTGCACGGTCGGGCGCACCGGCAACGATCTGCACTACCGCGGCTACGACATCCTCGATATCGCCGATCGGTCGGAATTCGAGGAGATCGCCTACCTGCTCGTGCACGGCAAGCTGCCGACGCAGGTCGAGCTCGACGCCTATCACCGCAAGCTCGCGTCGCTGCGCGGGATCCCCGCGCAGCTCAAGCACGTGCTCGAGGCCATTCCCGCGTCGGCGCATCCGATGGACGTGATGCGCACCGGCGTGTCCATGCTCGGCAGCCTGCTGCCCGAGCACGACAGGCACGATGCCGCCGGCGCGCGCGACATCGCCGACCGGCTGCTGGCCTCGCTCGGCTCGATGCTGCTCTACTGGTATCGCTACAGCCACGACGGCGTTCGCATCGACGTCGAAACCGGCGACGCGTCGATCGGCGGCCATTTCCTGCATCTGCTGCATCGGCGGCCGCCGCCCGAGTCGTGGGTGCGCGCGATGCACACGTCGCTCAACCTCTATGCCGAGCACGAGTACAACGCGTCGACCTTTGCCGCGCGCGTCATCGCGGGCACCGGCGCCGACATGTATTCGGCGATCACCGGCGCGATCGGCGCGCTGCGCGGGCCGAAGCACGGCGGAGCGAACGAGTTTTCGTTCGAAGTCCAGAAGCGCTACGCGACGCCCGACGAAGCCGAAGCCGACATTCGCCGGCGCGTCGCCGCGCGCGAGGTGGTCATCGGTTTCGGCCACCCGGTGTACACGGTGTCCGACCCGCGCAACGAGGTGATCAAGGAGGTCGCGCGCGAGCTGTCGTCCGAAGCGGGCGACACGAGGATGTTCGACATCGCCGAGCGGCTCGAGACGGTCATGTGGGATGCGAAGAGGATGTTTCCGAACCTCGACTGGTTCTCGGCGGTGAGCTATCACATGATGGGCGTGCCGACGCCGATGTTCACGCCGCTGTTCGTCATTGCGCGCTCGGCCGGCTGGGCCGCGCACGTGATCGAGCAGCGCGAGGACGGCAAGATCATCCGGCCGTCGGCGAACTACGTCGGACCCGAAGACCGCACGTTCGTGCCGATCGACCAGCGCTCCTGATGTCGCAGCCATGACCTCCGCCACCCACAGCACCGTGCGCCCGCAACCCGACCAGGTGCTGGTCGATATCGCCGACTACGTCGCCGATTACGCCATCGAAAGCAGCGCGGCGTTCGAAACCGCGCACTACTGCCTGCTCGACACGCTCGGCTGCGGTTTCGAGGCGCTCTCCTACCCCGCCTGCACGAAGCTGCTCGGGCCCGTCGTGCCGGGGACCATCGTGCCGCACGGCGCGAAGGTGCCGGGCACCGACTACCAGCTCGACCCCGTGCATGCGGCGTTCAACCTCGGCGCGATGATCCGCTGGCTCGATTTCAACGACACCTGGCTCGCCGCCGAATGGGGCCACCCGTCCGACAACCTTGGCGGCATCCTGATGACCGCCGACTGGCTGTCGCGCAATGCGGTTGCGCACGGTCGGCCGCCTCTCGTGATGAACGACGTGCTGACTGCGATGATCAAGGCGCACGAGATCCAGGGCGTCATCGCGCTTTCGAACAGCTTCAATCGCGTCGGTCTCGACCACGTCATCCTGGTGAAGGTCGCCACGACTGCGGTCGTTGCCAACATGCTCGGGCTGTCGCGCGACGAGGTGATCAACGCGCTGTCGCTCGCCTTCGTCGACGGACACAGCCTGCGCACTTATCGCCACGCGCCGAACGCCGGCTCGCGCAAGAGCTGGGCGGCCGGCGACGCGACGTCGCGCGGAGTGCGGCTTGCGCTGATGGCGAAGACCGGCGAGATGGGCTATCCGTCGGCATTGACGGCGACGACCTGGGGCTTTTACGACGTGCTGTTCAAGGGTCAGCCGTTCCGCTTCGAGCGGCCCTACGGCAGCTACGTGATGGAAAACGTGCTCTTCAAGATCAGCTTTCCGGCCGAATTCCACGCGCAGACCGCGGTCGAATGTGCAATGCAGCTGCATCCGCTGGTGCGCGAGCGCCTCGACGAGATCCGGCGCATCACGATCCGCACGCATGAATCGGCGATCCGCATCATCGACAAGCAGGGTCCGCTCGCCAATCCGGCCGATCGCGACCATTGCATCCAGTACATGGTCGCGGTGCCGCTGATCTTCGGGCATCTGGTCGCCGCCGATTACGAGGACGACGTGGCCGCCGACCCGCGCATCGACGCGCTGCGCGAAAAGATCGTCTGCGTCGAGGATCCGCAATGCACGAAGGATTATCTCGATGCCGGCAAGCGCTCGATCGCCAACGCGATCACGGTCGAGTTCAACGACGGCAGCCGCACACCGGAGGTCGCGGTCGAGTATCCGATCGGGCACCGGCGCCGGCGTGCCGAAGGCATCCCGCTGCTGATCGAGAAGTTCCGCATCAACCTCGCGCGCCGGTTCGCCGCGAAGCAGCAGCAGGCGATCCTCGATGTGGCGCTCGATACGGCGCGGCTGCCGGCGATGCCGGTGAACGAATTCGTGGATCTGATGACGTGATGCGCCCCTTTCCCGCACTGCTTCTCGCTTTTGCCGTCCTGCCCGCATTCGCGGATGACTTTCCGCGGTTGAAGCCCGGGCTGTGGGTCATGGAGCGTGAAATGGACCGCCCGCCCGCAGCACAGCCGAATCGACCGGCGCCTTCGAATCGCACGACGATGTGCCTGGACGAATCGGTGCAGAACGACATGTTCGCGATGGCTGCCGGCGCGATGGCGGGTGCGTGCAGCCGCCACGATTTCAAGCGGACCGGCAATCGCCTGAACGGCGACGTCGTGTGCAGCATGGGCGGCAGCACGATGCATTCGAAGTCGGTGATGACGCTCGACGGCAACAGCGCCTACCGCACCGAGATCGACACGACGTACGACCCGCCGTTCATGGGGCAGACGCACTCCAGGATGGTGCTGCACGCGCGCAACGTCGGCGCATGCAAGCCGGGGCAGCGTCCCGGCGACGTCGTCATGCCGAACGGCCGCACGATGAACATGCGGGACATGATGAACGGTCCGAACGGACCTCACGGGAGCGTATCTCCGAAGGCTGCGCGACCTTAAGCCGGGACACCTACGATGGCACACGACCTGTTCGACACGCTGAAGGAACTGCGGCTCGCGTCCGGTACGACCGGCCGCTACTACTCGCTGCCCGCGCTCGAGGCGGCCGGCGTCGGCAACGTGTCGCGACTGCCGGTGTCGATACGCATCGTGCTCGAAAGCGTGCTGCGCAACTGCGACGGGAAGAAGGTCACCGAGCAGCACGTGCGGCAGGTGGCGAACTGGGCGCCGAACGGCGAGCGCAGCGATGAAATTCCGTTCGTCGTCGCGCGCGTCGTGCTGCAGGATTTCACCGGCGTGCCGCTGCTTTGCGATCTCGCGGCGATGCGCAACGTCGCGGCCGACCTCGGACACGACCCCAAGCTGCTCGAGCCGCTCGTGCCGGTCGACCTCGTCGTCGACCATTCGGTGATGATCGATCACTACGGCTCGCCGCAGGCGCTCGATCTCAACATGAAGCTCGAGTTCGACCGCAACGCGGAGCGTTACCAGTTCATGAAGTGGGGCATGCAGGCGTTCGACACGTTCAAGGTCGTGCCGCCGGGCATCGGCATCGTGCACCAGGTGAACCTCGAGTTCCTCGCACCCGGCGTGCACGTGAAGGACGGCATCTACTACCCGGACACGCTGGTAGGCACCGACAGCCACACGACGATGATCAACGGCATCGGCGTCGTCGGCTGGGGTGTGGGCGGCATCGAGGCCGAAGCGGGCATGCTCGGCCAGCCGGTCTACTTCCTGACCCCCGATGTCGTGGGCGTCGAGCTCGCGGGCCGCCTGCCGGAAGGGGCAACGGCCACCGATCTCGTGCTGACGGTCACCGAAATGCTGCGCCGCGAGAAAGTCGTCGGCAAGTTCGTCGAGTTCTTCGGCGAAGGCACCGCGTCGCTGTCGGTGCCCGATCGCGCCACGATCGGCAACATGGCACCCGAATACGGCGCGACGATGGGCTTCTTCCCCGTCGATGACGCCACCGTTGCGTACCTGCGCGCCACCGGCCGCAGCGATGCCGCGCTCGACGCGTTCGAGCGCTACTTCAAGGCGCAGAACCTGTTCGGCATGCCGCGCGCCGGCGATATCGACTACACGAAGACGCTGCGCCTCGACCTCGCGACGATCACGCCGTCGGTCGCAGGACCCAAGCGGCCGCAGGACCGCATCGAGCTGCCGAAGCTCGCAACGAAATTCGCCGATCTCTTCAGCAAGCCGGTCGGCGAAAGCGGCTTCTCGCAGCCGGCCGAGCGATTGCGCCAGCGCTACCGGACCCTGCCGATGGTCGCGGGTCGCGGCCAGATCAGCGACGCCGAGCAGCAGGTGCCGCGAAGCGGGATGCCGCGCGATTACATCGAGATGGTCAACAACCGGCCCACACCCGACCGCATCGCCCCTTCGGCGCCGAAGGCCGTCGACATCGGCAACGGCGACGTGCTGATCGCCGCGATCACGTCGTGCACGAACACGTCGAACCCGAGCGTGCTGCTCGCGGCGGGATTGCTCGCGAAGAAGGCGGTCGAGAAGGGACTCACCGTCAAGCCGCACATCAAGACGTCGCTCGCGCCCGGGTCGCGCGTCGTCACCGATTACCTGACGAAGACCGGCCTCCTTCCCTATCTCGAAAAGCTCGGGTTCGATGTCGCCGCGTACGGCTGCACGACGTGCATCGGCAACGCGGGCGACCTTACACCCGAAATCAACGACGCGATCGCCAATCACGACCTCGTCTGCGCGGCGGTGCTGTCCGGCAACCGCAACTTCGAGGCGCGCATCCATCCGAACCTCAAGGCGAACTTCCTGATGTCGCCGCCGCTCGTCGTCGCCTACGCGATCGCGGGTACCGTGCTGCGCGATCTCGTGCACGAGCCGCTCGGCGAGGGCCGCGACGGACCGGTGTACCTGCGCGACATCTGGCCCGCGTCGCAGGAAGTGACGGCGCTTCTGAACTATGCGCGTGACCCGGCGACGTTCCGCCGGCTGTACGGGGATCTCGCGAACACGAACCCGATGTGGTCGACGATCGCCGGGTCCAGCGGACAGGTCTACGACTGGCCGGCATCGACGTATATCGCGAAGCCGCCGTTCTTCGACGGCTTCTCGATGACGCCTCCACCGATCGGCGACATTCGCCGCGCGCGCGTGCTCGGCATCTTCGGCGATTCGGTCACCACCGACCACATCTCGCCGGCGGGTTCGATCAAGCCCACGTCACCGGCGGGCATCTACCTGCAGGAAAAGGACGTCTCGGTCGCGAACTTCAACAGCTACGGCGCGCGACGCGGCAATCACGAGGTGATGATGCGCGGCACGTTCGCCAACGTGCGCATCAAGAACCTGATGCTGCCGCAGCGCCCTGACGGCACGCGCATCGAAGGCGGTGTCACGCTGTATTACGGGAAAAACGGCGCCGCCGAGCAGATGCCGATCTACGACGCCGCGATGCGCTATCAGCAGCAGGGCGTGGCCACCGTCGTCTTCGGGGGCGAGGAATACGGCACCGGCAGCTCGCGCGACTGGGCCGCGAAAGGCACGCAGCTCCTCGGCGTCAAGGCCGTGATTGCGAAGAGCTTCGAGCGCATCCATCGCTCGAATCTCGTCGGCATGGGCGTGCTGCCGCTGCAGTTCGCCGCCGGCGACAGCGTCGAATCGCTCGGCATCAGGGGCGACGAGACGTTCGACGTCGCAGTGCCGGCCGACATCCGCCCGCAGCAGCGGCTGAGTGTCGTGATGACGCGCGGCGACGGCAGCACGCGCGACATTCCGGTGCTGTGCCGCATCGACACGCCGATCGAGGTCGACTACTACCATCACGGCGGCATCCTGCCGTTCGTGCTGCGCGAGTTGCTGCAGCCGGCCGCTTGACGCGGCCCGGCGCCGCGCATCCGCTGCGGTACGCGCTGCCGCTGTTCGTACTCGCCGGGTTCTGCCTGTCGTCGCTCGACGCGACGGCGAAATACCTCGTTCGCGACCATTCGCTGCTCCTGGTCGTCTGGGCGCGCTACGCCGGGCAGATGGTGGTCGTCACGCCGTACGCGTGGCATCGCGCGGGACGCGGCTTCTGGCGCACCCGCAAGCCTGCGATGCAGCTTCTGCGCTCGCTGTTCCTGCTGCTCGCGACACTCGGTTTCTGGGGCGGGCTGCGCTACCTGCCGCTCGCGGAAGCCTCGTCGGTCACGTTCCTCGCGCCGACGTTCGTCGTGCTGTTGTCGTGGCCGCTGCTGCGTGAACGCGCGACGCGCGCGCGCCAGCTCGCGTCGACCGTCGGCTTCATCGGCATCCTGATCCTGCTGCGTCCGGGATCGGCGGTCATGCATCCCGCCGTGCTGCTGCTGCTCGGCGCGGCGCTGTCGAACGCACTCTACCAGCTGCTGACGCGCAAGCTCCTCGACGAATCGATCCACGCCACGCTCTTCTACAGCGCAAGCGTCGGCACCCTCGTGCTGACGCTCGGGCTGCCGTTCACGACCGACCTCGACCATCTCGTCGCCGTCGGCGTCGGACCGCTCGTGCTGCTCGGCGTGCTGGCCGGGGCCGGCCACTGGTGCATGACGCAGGCTTACCTCCGCGCGCCCGCCTCGCTGCTGACGCCGTTCACTTATCTGCAGATCCTGTGGGCAACCGCCTTCGGCTACCTGATGTTCGACCAGCATCCCGACGCGATCTCGGCGCTCGGCATGGCGGTCGTGGTCGCAAGCGGGGTGAGCCTCGCCGCATGGGAGCGCGGGCGCCGTTGAACGGCTGTTGTAATTGCGGCCGCGGGGCGGCGTCCCACGACCGAAACGGTTGTCCTTTTGTGCAGTGCAACGAGCCGCGGGTTAAAATGACCTCCTGCGGAAATCGCGTCTCGGGAACTGGCGTTTCCGCTCGCTCTTTTCGACGTTCCAATGTTGGATACCGGGAGAAATAGATGAAAAACAGGACACTCGCCACGCTGATCGCGATGGCGCTCGCAACGACGCTTGCCGCATGTGGACAGCAGGCCCAGCAGGCGGCCGACAAGGCCAAGGAATCGGCCGGTGCCGCTGCCGATTCGGCCGCGACCGCGGCCAAGGATGCGGCCACCGCCGCCTCGGCCGCCGCGAAGGATGCGACGAACGCAGCGGCCGACGCGGCCAAGAACGCCGCCGACGCGACGAAGCAAGCCGCGGACAAGGCCGCCGATGCAACGAAGGACGCCGGTACGAAAGCGGCCGAGGCGACGAAGGATGCCGCGGCGCAGGCGGCCGATGCGACGAAGGACGCCGCAGCCAAGGCCAGCGACGCCGCTGCGAAGGCGAATGAAGCGGCCAAGGACGCCGCGAAGAAGTAATCCACCGCGTCCGGCAGCAGCGTGACGGCCGTCGCAGCGACGGCCGTTTTGCTTTCCGCGGTGCAATGCGCGATCGGCCGCGCTCGCGTTCGTCGGCGCGCCCGCACCCTGGCATCACTGTTGCACCTGGACGGCGTTGCGTCTTCGTGCGCTTGCCCGCGTCCACGCGCCTGATGGACCACCGGGACGCGCCGGACGATCGCCGCGAAGCCAGGGAGGTGACCGAGTGCAATCTTCGACCGTCGTGCGGCGCACCGATGCCGGCAGCGCCGAGCTCGCCGCGCCGGCGCATGGCCTGTCGCTTACCCAGCGCCGATTTCTGACGCTGCTCGACACTTCGTGCACCGTCGACCAGCTCGCCGCCCGGCATCCCGCGGAAGCGCGCAAGTTCGAGCGCGACATCACCCGCCTCGCCGAGCTGGGCCTCGTCGCGTGCGACGTGCCGCCGCCCGCGAACGAACCCATCGAGACGCCGATGGCGGCTCCGGTGCGTCTCGGTAACCCGGGCCTTGTCCGGCGTCTGCCTCTGGTCCTGCTACCGCTGGCGGCCGCGCTGGCGTGGGCGGCGTGGCATCAATGGGCCGCGCCGGCGGCTCATTCGCCGGCCCACGGCGCAACCGCGGACACGGTCTCCGCGACGGCGCAACCGCAACCGGACCGGCCGCCGGCCAACCCCGAGCCGATCGCAACGCGTGTGCTGAAGAGCGATCCCGCCGAGCGCACGCGCGACGCGGCCAGGGAGTCGCGCGCGCAGCCGAAAGTCGCGGAACGCCGGCCGGAAAGTGCGGCAAAGCCGGCCGACCTGCCGGTCGAGCATCGAAGTCCGCCGCCCGACGACGCACGCGCCGACCCGCCCTCCGGTGCGCCACCCGTGCTGCCGCTGCAGCTTGCACCGCTCCCTGACATCGCTGCGCCGGCGAGGCCGTTGCCGCTACCCGCGGCGATGCTCACGCCGGCCGTTCCCGCATCCGCGGCGAGCCCGCCCGCGGC
>Ga0207667_10003036_pt1 | contig 20829 bp, 18 predicted proteins | sample KBSCornC52_FD_184301 | JGI IMG/M metagenome (GOLD analysis project Ga0207667, IMG submission 184301) | Corn rhizosphere microbial communities from Kellogg Biological Station, Michigan, USA - KBS Corn C5-2 (SPAdes) (version 2) | ecosystem: Host-associated > Plants > Roots > Rhizosphere > Soil ...
CAAGGCCGGCGCCTTGGTCCTCCTCTTCGTCGCGATCCAGGTCGGCGCGTACTTCGTCTTCTGGCAGTCGCAGTCCGAGCAGATCGAGAAGGGCCGCCAGGAGGTGGAGAAGCAGAAGGCGACCTTCCTCGAGAAGAAGAAGCTCGCGGTGAACCTCGAGGCGTACAAGCAGCAGCGCGTGGAGATCGAGCAGGCGTTCGGCGCGCTCCTGAAGCAGCTGCCGAACAAAAGCGAGATGGATGCGCTCCTCATCGACATCAACCAGGCGGGCCTCGGCCGCGGCCTCGCCTTCGAGCTCTTCCGGCCCGCGGAGAAGGAGAACTTCACGGAGTTCTACGCGGAGCTGCCGGTGAGCATCAAGGTGACGGGCAACTACCACGACCTGGGCGCCTTCGCGAGCGACGTGGCGAAGATGCCGCGGATCGTGCTCCTCACGGACCTCAAGATCGACCCCCCGAAGGACGGCACCCTCACCATGGAGGCGGTGGCGAAGACCTACCGCTACCTCGATGAGGAGGAAATCGCGAAGCAGCACGCCGGCCAGAAGGGCAAGAACGCCAAGCCGGGAGCCAAGAAATGAAGCGCCTCCTGGTGCCGCTCGCGCTCGTGTGGCTCTACGGCTGCAGCTCCGACATCGACGACCTGAAGCGGTTCGTGCGCGACTCGGACAAGCGCGTCCCGCCGAAGATCGAACCGCTTCCCGCGGTGAAGCCGTTCGAGCCGTTCACGTACGAGGGCTTCGACCTGCCGGACCCGTTCAAGCCCCGCAAGCTCTCGGTGCCCAAGGAAGGCGCCGGCGGAGGCCTCGCGCCCGATCTCAACCGGCGCAAGGAGCCGCTCGAGGCCTTCCCGCTCGAGCAGCTGAAGATGGTGGGGACGCTTTCCCAGGGCAAGGACACCTACGCCCTGGTGCGCGCGGACAAGACGCTCTACCGCGTGAAGAAGGGCAACTACATGGGCCAGAACTTCGGGCTCATCACGGATGTGACCGAGAACGAGATCAAGCTGAAGGAAATCGTCCAGGACAGCGCCGGTGATTGGGCCGAGCGGCAGAGCGTTCTGCCGCTGCTGGAGGAAACCGGCAAAGGGGAAAAGAAATGACAACGTCGCTCCGCATTCCCACTCCCGCACGGCTCTGGGCCGGGCTCGCCGCGTTCGCGTTGGCGCTCGCCACGCCCCTCGCCTGGGGACAGGGGGCGAAGAACGCCGTCGAATCGATCGACTTTTCCTCGGTGCAGGGCGGGAAGATCGTGGTCCGCATCGGCATGCGCGAGCCCCTCGCGGCCCCTCCGCAGGGCTTCGCCGTGACCAACCCCCCGCGCATCGCGATCGACCTGCCGGATACCGTGAACGCGATGAACCGCACGCACGTGGAAGCGGGCGAGGGCGACCTGCGCAGCGTGACACTCGTGCAGGCGGGCAACCGCACGCGCCTGGTGATGAACCTCACGCGGAACCTGCCGTACACGCAGGCGATCGACGGGAAGCAGCTCGTGGTGACGCTCGAGGGAAGCGCCGCCGCGGCGCCCACCGCGAACGCGCCGGCCGCGTCGACCACCTTCGCCGAGGCCGTGGCCGGGAGCGGCACGCGCTACAGCGTGCGCGACGTCGACTTCCGCCGCGGCAACATGGGCGAGGGCCGCATCGTGGTGGACCTCTCGTCCGCCAACGTGGGCATCGACATCCGCCAGCAGGGCCGCCAGGTGCTCGTCGACTTCGTGAACACGGACGTGCCGCCCAACCTCGTGCGGCGCCTCGACGTGAGCGACTTCGCCACACCGGTGCGCTTCGTCGACACCTTCGTCCAGGGCGGCAACGCCCGCATGGTGGTCGATCCGCGGGGGCTCTGGGAGTACTCGGCCTACCAGACGGACAACCAGTTCATCCTCGAGGTGAAGCCGGTCAAGGAAGACCCGAACCGCCTCGTCCAGAGCGCCACGCCCGGCTACGCCGGCGAGAAGCTCTCGCTCAACTTCCAGAACGTCGAGGTGCGCGCGGTGCTGCAGGTGATCGCCGACTTCACGGGCCTGAACATCATCACGAGCGACACCGTCGGCGGCAACCTCACCCTCCGGCTGAAGGACGTGCCGTGGGACCAGGCGCTCGACATCATCCTGCAGGCGAAGGGCCTGTCGAAGCGCAAGAACGGGAACGTGGTCCTCATCGCGCCCACCGACGAGCTCGCCGCCAAGGAGAAGCTCGCCCTCGAGGCGCAGAACGCGGTGTCGGACCTGGAGCCCGTGCGCACCGAGTCCTTCGCGCTCTCGTACGCCAAGGCGGAGGACCTGCAGAAGCTCCTCACCAACAAGGACCAGAAGATCCTCTCCAAGCGCGGCACCGCCACCACCGACGAGCGCACCAACACGCTCTTCATCCAGGACACGGGCGGCCGCCTCGAGGAGGCCCGGCGCCTCGTCCAGCAGCTCGACGTGCCGGTGCGCCAGGTGCTGATCGAGGCCCGGATCGTGATCGCGGACGACAAGTGGGGGCGCCAGCTGGGCGCGCGCTTCGGCACGCAGTCGGCGTTCAACACCAGCAACTACAACGTGGGCGTCTCCGGCACCCTCGTCGACAGCACCGGGTCGCGGGGCTCGGCTTCCCTTACCGGCGCGCCCGGCGGGACGGGCCTTGCACTCCCCGCCGGCGGGCAGCCCGACCAGCTCAACGTGAACCTGCCGGTGGCGGGCGCGGCCGGGCAGCTCGCCCTGTCGATCCTCAACCTCGGCAGCGGCAACCTCGTGAACGTCGAGCTCTCGGCGCTCGAGGCGGACAACCGCGGCAAGGTGGTTTCCAGCCCGCGCGTGATCACGGCCGACAAGAGGAAGGCGATCATCTCGCAGGGGACGGAGATCCCGTACCTCACGGCGGCGGCGAGCGGCGCCACCACGGTCACGTTCAAGCCCGCGGTGCTCGAGCTCTCCGTCACGCCGCGGATCACCCCGGACGACCGGATCATCATGGACCTCGAGGTGAAGAAGGACTCGGTGGGAGCGGTCATCGGGACCTCCACCGGGACCATCCCCTCGATCGACACCAAGAAGGTGAGCACCCAGGTCCTCGTCGACAACGGCGACACGATCGTCCTGGGCGGCATCTTCGAGCAGACGACCCGGACCACCGTGGACAAGGTCCCGTTCCTCGGCGACGTCCCGCTCCTGGGCGTGCTCTTCAAGCGGACGGTGAAGCAGGACGACAAGACCGAGCTCCTGATCTTCGTCACCCCCAAGATCGTGAAGGACACGCTCACCGTGCGCTAGGCGGCGTCGTCCACAACCCCGGGCCCCGGACCTCCGGGGCTTTTTTTTCGGCTATGCTCGGCGGACCTCCCGTGGCGGACCAGGCGCGATGGCCGGCAACGTGTATCTCGTGGGCATGATGGGTTCCGGCAAGACCACCCTCGGGAAGGCGCTCGCGCAGAAGACCGGGCTCGAGTTCGTCGACACCGACCGGCTCGTGGTCGAGCGGACGGGGGTCTGCGTCGCCACCATCTTCGAGTTCGAGGGCGAGCCCGGCTTCCGGCGCCGGGAGGCGTCGGTCATCGCCGAGGTCGCGGCCCGGACGGGCTGCGTGGTGGCCACCGGCGGCGGCGCGATCCTCGCCGAGGAGAACCGCCGGGCGATGCGCGAATCCGGCACCGTGATCTACCTTCGCGCCCGCGTGGAGAGCCTCTGGGAGCGCACGCGGCACGACTCCTCGCGGCCGCTCCTCGCGACGGCGGACCCGAAGGCGACGCTCGCGGCGCTCCTCGCCGAGCGCGAAGCGCTCTACCGGGAGGCCGCGCACATCGTGGTGGACACCGGCTCGCAGAGCGCGGGGAGCCTCGCCGCGCGGGTGCTCGCCGCCCTGGGCGAGCACGACGAATCGAGCCGGCAGGCGCGATGAGCACGACGCTCGAGGTGGCCCTGGGCGAGCGCAGCTACCCGATCCACATCGGCGGCGGGCTGCTCGACGACGCCGCGCTCTTCGGCCCGCACGTGCGCGGCCGCACGGCGGCGATCGTGACGAATCCCACGGTGGCGCGGCTCTACGGGGAGCGGCTTTCCGCGACGCTCGCGCGGGCGGGCGCACGGGTCCTCGCGATCGAGCTGCCGGACGGCGAGGCGTTCAAGAACTGGGAGACCCTCGACCGCGTCTACGACGCGCTCCTGCGCGCCCAGGCGGACCGCCGCACGGTCCTCGTGGCGTTGGGCGGCGGGGTCGTGGGCGACATGGCCGGATTCGCCGCCGCGACCTACCAGCGGGGCGTGGCGCACCTGCAGGTGCCCACGACGCTCCTCGCGCAGGTCGACTCCTCGGTCGGGGGAAAGACCGCGATCAACCATGCGCTCGGCAAGAACATGGTGGGCGCATTCCACCAGCCGTTGGCCGTGGTCGCGGACACCGGGACGCTGGCGAGCCTGCCGCCGCGCGAGCTCGCGGCGGGCCTGGCCGAGGTGCTCAAGTACGGCGCGATCCACGACGCCGCGTTCCTGGACTGGGTCGAGGCGCACGCGCAGGCGCTTTGCGCGCGCGACCCCGCCGCCCTCGCCCACGCGATCGCGCGCTCCTGCGAGATCAAGGCGGAGATCGTGGCGCGCGACGAGCGCGAGGGCGGCGTCCGCGCCCTCCTCAACTTCGGCCACACCTTCGGGCATGCGATCGAGTCGGCCGCGGGATACGGCGCGTGGCTCCACGGGGAGGCGGTGGCGGCGGGCATGGCCCTCGCCGCGCGCTTCTCGGCCGCGCAGGGCCGTTTGCCGCGCGCGGACGCGGAGCGCCTGGTCGCGATCATCGCCCGGCTGGGGCTTCCGGTCGAGCCGCCGCGGATCGCGCCCGCCGTCTGGCTGGAATACATGGGCCGCGACAAGAAGAACGAGGCCGGGCGCGTGACGCTGGTGCTCCTCGACGCGCTGGGCCGGGGCGCCATCGTGAAGGACGCTCCGCCGCGGGCGCTCGAGGACTTCCTCGCGGCCGCCTAGCCGCCGCCCGCTTCCCCCGCCCGCTCGATCCGCCGCAGGAAGACGGCCATCTCCCGGGCGGCCTGCTTGTCGCCGCGCCGGTCCGCCGCGGCGATCCCGGAACGGTAGGCCGCGGCCGCGCCGGGCCGGTCGCCGCACGCCTCGAGCGCCTTCCCGAGGAGCTTCCACGCCGCGGAATACGCGGGATCCTGCGCCACGGCCGAGCGCAGGTGCTCCGCCGCGAGGGGCGCGCGGCCGGCGGCGAGGTAGTGCGAGCCCAGGCCGAAGCGCAGGAGCGCGCTGTCCTTGCCCGCGGCGAGGAGCGCCTCGAATCTCTCGGTCGGGTCCATGGTCCTTTCACGGTATCATTTCCCTCGTCGCGCGCGCGGCGCCCGCCGCCCGCGGCCGGCCGCTCCGGCCGGGCATCCTTCCAGGACGCTCCCCCCAAGGAGGAACCAGATGTTGCGCATGATCCGCATCGCCGCGGTTGCCCTTTGCGTTTCGCTCGCCGCCATGGGCGCCGCAGCCCGCGACCGCGAGGTGGCGATAGGCCTCTCGTCGGCCATCACCTCGATGGACCCGCACTACCACAACCTCACGCCGAACGACGCGCTGGTCCTCCACGTGTTCGAGCCGCTCATCCAGCGCGACGCGAACATGAAGCTCGTCCCGGGCCTCGCCACCTCGTGGCGCGCCATCGACGACCTCACCTGGGAATTCAAGCTGCGGAAGAACGTGCGGTTCCACGACGGCTCGCCCTTCACCGCCGAGGACGTCGCCTTCACGCTGAAGCGCGTGCCCAACGTGCCGAACAGCCCTTCGTCGTTCGCCACGTACACCAAGTCCATCGTCGACGTGAAGATCGTCGACCCGTACACGATCGTCTTCAAGACCGCGACGCCGCACGTGCTCCTCCCGAGCGACATGGCCGCGGTCTACATCGTCTCGAAGAAGAACGGCGAGCACGCGACGACCGAGGACTACAACTCCGGCAAGGCCGCGATCGGGACCGGCCCCTACAAGCTCGTGGAGTACGTGCCCAACCAGCGCGTGGTCCTCGCGGCGAACTACGGCTACTGGGGCGGCGAGGAGCCGTGGGACAAGGTGACCTTCAAGATCCTCACCAATTCCGCGGCGCGCGTGGCCGCCCTCCTCTCGGGCGACGTGCAGATGATCGAGAACGTCCCCACCTCGGACATCGCGCAGATCGCGAAGGACAAGCGCTTCCACGTGGTGGACAAGGTCTCCAACCGCGTGATCTACGTGCATCTCAACCAGTCGACCGACAAGGCCCCGCCCTTCGTCACGGACAAGCCCGGGAAGCCGCTCGAGAAGAATCCCTTCCGCGACGCGCGCGTGAGGAAGGCCCTGTCCATCGCGATCAACCGCGACGCGATCGCCCAGCGCATCATGGAAGGCAAGGCCGTCCCGGCCGGCCAGCTCCTCCCGGACTTCTTCTTCGGCACGAGCAGGAAGATCAAGCCCCCCAAGTACGACCCGGAGGGTGCGAAGAAGCTCCTGAGGGAGGCCGGCTACCCGGACGGCTTCGCGCTCACGATCTTCGGTCCCAGCAACCGCTACATCAACGACGAGAAGATCGCGCAGGCGATCGCGCAGTTCTACTCGCGGATCGGCATCGAGGCGAAGGTGCAGACGATGCCGGCGAGCGTCTACTTCACGCGTGCGACCAGGCTCGAGTTCGGCTACATGCTCCTCGGCTGGGGCACGGAGTCCGGCGAGCAGGGCTCGAGCCTTCGCTCGCTCCTCGCGACCTACGACCCCTCCAAGGGGATGGGCGTCACGAACCGGGCGCGCTACTCCAACCCGCAGCTCGATCGCCTGATCGAAGAGGCCATGGGCACGCTGGACGACCGCAAGCGCGAGGCATTGATCCAGCAGGCCGCGGAGCTCGCGATGGGGGACACGGCGTTGATCCCGATCCACTACGAGGTGAGCACCTGGGCCACGGCCGCGGGCTTCCGCTATACCCCCCGCACCGACCAGTACACGCTCGCCACGGGCCTCAGGCCCGGCCGCTGACCGGGGTCCCGTGCTCGCGTACGCGCTCCGGCGGCTGGGACAGAGCGCGTTCGTCCTCGCCGCGATGTCGTTCCTCGTGTTCCTGGGCGTCTACGCGATCGGCAACCCCATCGAGCTCCTCGTGAATCCCGAGGCGGACCAGGCCGAGCGCCTGCGCGCCGCGGCGGCCCTGGGCCTGGACAAGCCGCTCCTCGTCCAGTACGGCGTCTTCCTCGTGCACGCGGCGAAGGGCGACCTCGGCCGCTCGTTCGTCTACAACATCCCCGCGATCCAGTTGATCCTCGAGCGGCTCCCGGCGACGCTCGAGCTCGCCTTCGCGGCCACGGTGATCGCGGTGCTCCTCGGGATCCCGCTGGGCCTCCTCGCGGGCCTGAAGCCCCACTCGTGGATCGGCCGCAGCATCATGGCCGGGTCGATCGTGGGCTTCAGCCTGCCCACTTTCTGGGTGGGCCTGGTCCTCATCATGGTGTTCTCGGTCGAGCTCGGGTGGCTTCCCCCCAACGGGCGGGGCGCCACGGTCTCCGTGCTGGGATTCCCGGTGAGCTTCCTCACGCTGGACGGCCTGAAGCACCTGGCGATGCCCGCGCTCAACCTCGCGCTCCTCAAGCTCTCGCTCCTCGTGCGCCTCACGCGCGCGGGAACGCGCGAGGCGCTCCTGCAGGACTACGTGAAGTTCGCGCGCGCGAAGGGGCTGCCCATGCGGCGGGTGATCGGCGTGCACGTGCTGAAGAACATCATGATCCCCATCGTGACCGTGATCGGCCTCGAGCTGGGGAGCGTCATCGCGTTCGCCATCGTGACCGAGTCGATCTTCGCCTGGCCCGGCACGGGGAAGCTCCTCATCGACTCGATCAACCAGCTCGACCGGCCGGTGATCGTGGCCTACCTCATGGTGATCGTCACGATCTTCATCGCGATCAACCTCGTGGTGGACCTCCTGTACTCGCTGCTCGACCCGCGGGTGCGCATCGGGGCGGCGGCGCCCGCCCACTGAAGCCCATGCGCATCGCCGCCGAGTCCGCCCGGCCCGCCCCGGAACGCGCCGCCCCCGCGCAGGCGCCGTGGCGCCGCTTCGCCGCCGAATTCTCCGAAAGCCGGCTCGCGATGGCGGGCCTCGCGCTCCTCGCGCTCATCGTCGTCGTGGCGCTCGCGGCCCCCTGGATCGCCCCGCAGAACCCCTACGACCTCGCGCAGCTGGACGTGCTCGACTCGAAGCTCCCGCCCGGCTCACAGTCCCTCGCGGGCCACACGTACTGGCTGGGGACCGACGACCAGGGCCGCGACATGCTCTCGGCGATCCTCTTCGGCCTGCGGATCTCGCTCGTGGTGGGTGTGGCCAGCACGCTCGGGGCCCTCGCCATCGGGCTCGCGACCGGGCTCGCCGCGGCGTACTTCGGCGGCTGGGTGGACGCCGCGATCATGCGCGTCGCCGACATCCAGCTCTCGTTTCCGGCGATCCTCATCGCGCTGATCCTGCTCGCGCTCCTCGGGCAGGGCGCCGGCAAGATCATCGCGGCGCTCATCACGGTGCAATGGGCGTACTACGCGCGCACCGTGCGCTCCTCGGCGATGGTCGAGCGGCGGAAGGAATACGTGGAGGCGGCGCGCGTGCTCGCGCTCTCGCAGCCGCGGATCGTCTTCCGGCACCTGCTCCCCAACTGCCTCCCGCCGCTCATCGTCGTGGCGACGGTGCAGGTCGCGCACGCGATCTCGCTCGAGGCGACGCTCTCCTTCCTGGGCCTGGGCCTCCCAATCACCGAGCCCTCGCTGGGCCTGCTCATCGCGAACGGCTTCCAGTACCTCCTCTCCGGCAAGTACTGGATCAGCTTCTACCCCGGCCTGGCACTGCTCGCGACGATCGTGGCGATCAACCTGGTCGCCGACCAGCTGCGCGACGTGCTGAACCCGCGGCTGCAGCGATGAGCGCGCTCCTCGAGGTGGAGGGCCTGCGCACCCACTTCTTCACCCGCGCGGGGGTGGTGAAGGCGGTGGACGACGTCTCGCTCTCGCTCGAGCGGGGCAAGGTCCTGGGGCTCGTGGGGGAATCCGGATCCGGAAAGTCGGTCACGGGATACTCGCTGATGGGCCTCGTGGACGAGCCCGGCCGGATCGTCTCCGGCGCGATCCGCCTCGAGGGACGCGACATCACCGCGCTCGACGCCGAGGCGTGGCGGAAGCTCCGCGGGAGTCGCGTGTCGATGATCTTCCAGGACCCGATGATGACGTTGAACCCGGTGCTGCGGATCGACACGCAGATGGTGGAGGCCGTGCTCGCGCACCATGCGGTCTCGCGCGCCGCGGCGCTCGAGCGTTGCCGCGAGGCGCTCGTCCGCGTGGGGATCGCCTCGCCGGACGAGCGGCTGCGCGCCTACCCGCACCAGTTCTCGGGCGGCATGCGCCAGCGGGTCGCCATCGCGATCGCGCTCGTGAACCGCCCGGCGCTCGTGATCGCGGACGAGCCCACGACCGCGCTCGACGTGACGATCCAGGGCCAGATCCTCTTCGAGATGCAGAAGCTCTGCCGCGAGACCGGCGCGGGCCTCATCTGGATCACCCACGACCTTTCCGTGATCGCGGGGCTCGCGGACGACGTGTGCGTGATGTACGCCGGGCGCATCGTGGAGTCCGGCCCCGTGGACGAGATCCTCGACCATCCGCTCCATCCCTACACGCGCGGCCTCCTCGACTCGATCCCCAGCCGGAACGTCCCGGGGCGGCCCCTCGCCCAGATTCCCGGCATGACGCCGTCTCTCCTCGCCCTCGACGCGGGCTGCGCCTTCCGCGAGCGCTGCGCCCGGTCGCGGGAGGACTGCCGGGCGGCCCCCGCGACGAGCCGGCCCGCCGCCGCCCGCTCCCTTCGCTGCGTGAATCCCCTCCCATGAGCACCGCCGCCGCGCCGCTCCTGGAGCTGCGCCACGTCTCGAAGCGCTTCGGCGAGCGCGCGGGACTCACCGACCGCCTCGCGCGGGCGCTGGGCGCGCGCGCCCCCGCGGGCCCGGTCCGCGCGCTGGACGACGTGAGCCTCGCGGTCGGCGCGCGCGAGGTCGTGGGGCTGGTCGGCGAATCGGGCTGCGGCAAGTCCACCCTGGGCCGGATCGTCGCGCGCGTGATCGAGCCCAGCGGGGGCGAGCGCTACTGGAAGGGCCGGCCTTACGCGCGCTACGAGTCGCGGGAGGCGCGGCCCGAGCGCCTCGCGGTGCAGATGATCTTCCAGGACCCCTTCGCGTCGCTCAATCCGCGCATGCGGGTCGCGGACATCGTGGGCGAGGCGCCGGTGGTGCACGGCCTCATCGCCCGCGCGGACCGCGACGCGTACGTGGCGGAGATCCTGGGCCGCGTCGGCATGGACGCCTCGCTCCTGCGCCGCTTCCCGCACCAGTTCTCCGGAGGCCAGAGGAGCCGCATCGGAATCGCCCGGGCGCTCGCGGTGCGGCCGGCGTTCCTCGTGTGCGACGAGGCGGTCGCGGCGCTCGACGTCTCGATCCAGGCGCAGGTCCTCAACCTCTTCATCCGGCTGCGCGAGGAGCTGGGGCTCGCCTACCTTTTCATCAGCCACGACCTGGGCGTGATCCGGCACGTCTCGGACCGCGTGGTCGTGATGTACCTCGGCCGCGTCGTGGAGTCCGCGCCCACCGCGGAGATCTACGCGCGCCCGAACCATCCGTACACCGAGGCGCTCGTGATGGAAGTGCCGCGGATCGACGCCCGGCGCCGCCGCTACGTGCCGATCCGCGGCGAGATCCCGTCGCCCATCGCGCCGCCGCCCGGCTGCCATTTCCATCCCCGGTGCCCGAAGGCCTTCGCCCGCTGCCGCGAGGAGGCCCCGCGCCTGCGCGAGGTCGCCCCGGGGCACCTTTCCGCCTGCCACCTGAACGACGAGCCATCGCCATGACCGAAGCCTTCCGCAGGACGCCGCCGGGGGAGCGCCAAGTGCCCCTGGTGCTCGATTCGCCGCACAGCGGCACCGAATATCCCGAGGACTTTGCGCCCGGCGTGCCGCTCGAGGCGCTGCGCCAGTCCGAGGACAGCTACGTGGACGAGCTCTACGCGCACGGGCCGGCCGTGGGCGCAACGCTCATCGCGGCGCGCTTTCCGCGCAGCTACATCGACCCCAACCGCTCGCTCCTCGACCTCGACACGTCGCTCCTCGACGCGCCGTGGCCCGGGCCCGCGGTGGCGACCCGGAAGACCACGCTCGGCATCGGGCTCATCTGGCGCGTGCTCGACTCCGGCGCCCCGATCTATGCGCGGAAGCTCACCGTCGAGGAGGTGAAGCGGCGCATCGTCCGCTACCACCAGCCCTACCAGCGGGCGGTGAAGGACGCGCTCGACGCCACCTACGAGCACTTCGGCGCCGTGTGGCACCTGAACCTCCACTCGATGCCGTCCGTGAGCGGGCGCATCTCGGAGGAAGGCCCGGGAAAGCCGCGCGCGGACTTCGTGCTGGGCGATCGCGACGGCTCGACCTGCGAGGCGGAGTTCACCGCGATGGTGGCGGAAGCCCTTCGCGGCATGGGCTACGAGGTGAAGGTGAACGACCCGTACAAGGGCGTCGAGCTGGTGCGCGCGTTCTCGGACCCCGCGGCCGGGCGGCACAGCCTGCAGGTCGAGGTGAACCGGCGCCTCTACCTGGACGAGAAGACGCGCGCGAAGACCGCCGGCTTCGCGGGCCTGCAGCGCGACCTCTCGCGGCTCCTCGAGACGGTGGCGGGCTACGCGGCCGAGCGCGGATCCCACGCGTGCGACGACCACGGCCACGGGCACCCTCATCACGGCCACGGGCACCCTCATCACGGCCACGACCATCCCCACGATCACGACCACGCGCACGGCCATGACCACGACCATCCCCACGATCACGGCCCCTCCTCCCACGAACCCAAGAAGACGCATTGACCCATGAACGCGATCCCCATCGAGCTTCAGGCCCCCGACATCGCGCCGCACCGCCACTCCGGCACCGGGGTCGACTGGATCCACACCTTCGAGAGCGGGAAGCCCGGGCCGCACGCGCTCGTGAACGCGCTCACCCACGGCAACGAGATCTGCGGCGCCATCGTGGTCGACCGGCTGCTGCGGGAGGGCCTGCGCCCCGCGCGGGGCAAGCTCACGCTCGCCTTCGCGAACGTCGCCGCGTTCTCGCGCTTCGACCCGGCGCATCCCTATGCCTCGCGCTTCGTCGACGAGGACTTCAACCGCGTGTGGACCGCCGAGACGCTGGACGGCGCGCGCCGGAGCACCGAGCTCGACCGCGCGCGCGAGCTGCGGCCCTTCGTCGAGTCCGCGGACTTCCTCCTGGACATCCACTCGATGCTCGAGCCCAGCCCGCCGGTCATGATCTGCGGCCCGCTCGAGAAGGGCATCCGCATGGCGTTCGACGTGGGGATCCCGGAGCACGTCGTGAGCGACACGGGCCACGCGAACGGCACGCGCATGCGCGACTACGGCGGCTTCGGCGATCCCGCGAGCGGGAAGAACGCGCTCCTCGTCGAATGCGGCCAGCACTGGGAGCGCAATGCCGAGCGCGTCGCGTGGCAGGCCACGTGGCGGTTCCTGCGCTACACCGGCGTGGTGGACGAGGAAAGGGCCGCCCGGGAGATCGAGGCCGCCGTGCCGCCGCAGAAGCTCGTGCGCGTGACCGAAGCCGTGATCGCGAGCACGCCCGCGTTCCGCTTCGCGAAGAGCTTCACCGGGATGGAGGTGGTGCCGCGCAGGGGCGACGTGATCGCGTGGGACGGCGAGGAGGCGGTGCGCGCGCCCTACGACAACTGCGTGCTCGTGATGCCCGTGCCGAACAACGTGAAGACCGGGCTTACCGCCGTGCGGCTGGGGCGCGTCGAGCCCCGCTAGCGGGCGGTGGTCCTCAGGAAACGTCCTCGCTCTTGCCGGAGGGACGGATCCCCAGCTGCTTCAGCTTCCGGTAGAGGTGCGTGCGCTCGAGGCCCACGCGGTCCGCGACACGGGACATGTTTCCCTCCTCGCGCCGGATGTGGTGGAGGAAGTACTGCTTCTCGAACTGCTCGCGCGCGTCGCGCAGCGGCAGGTCCAGGGAGACGCCCACCTCCGTCGTGGGCTGCTCGCGGGGCCCCAGGTTGAACTCGCGCGCGACGCGGTTCACCTCGTCCCCGGTGATCTCGTTCGCGAGCGCGGTGAGCGCCAGCGTCTTCACGACGTTCTGGAGCACGGGCAGGTTGCCCGGCCAGTCGAGGTTGCGCATCACGTTCAACGCGCTCACGGTCACCGTGCGCAGCGGCACCTCGTTCGCGTCCACGAGCTGGGTGAGGAGGGTCGCCGCGATGTCGGGAATGTCCTCCGGGTGGTCCGCGAGGGAGGGCACGCGGATCGTGAGGCCGGAGAGGAGGTTGTAGAGGCCGGCGTCGAAGTGGCCGTCGTCCACCATCGCGGGGAGCGGCCCCGTCGCCGCGCAGACCAGGCGCACGTTGAACTTGTCGAGCTTGCCCACGAGCTGCGCGAGGCCCTTCTGCTCGGCCTTCGAGAGCTCGGTGATCTCCGGCAGGAAGAGCATGCCTTCGCGCGCCTCGGCGAGCGGCTCGAACGGGTTGGACGCCAGCCACTCGGTGTCCTCCGGCGCCACCCACGGCGTGTTCGGGAGGTGCAGGTGGCGCGCGCACACCTCGAATCCGCAGCCGGGCTCGCCGATGAGGAGGACCGGGGTGTGGAGGCGTCCCACCTGCTCCAGGCGCTGGCGCAGCTCCTGGACCACGCGCGCGCGTCCCAGGTTCACGAGCGCCAAGCCCGTCTTCGGCAGCACGCGCCCGCCGGCGAGCGCCTTGCCCACGGTCGCGAGGAGCTTGGGAAGGCTGATCGGCTTCTCGAGGAAGTCGAACGCGCCGATGCGCGTGGCTTCCACGGCGGAATCGATCGTGCCGTGCCCGGACATCATCACCACGGGCATCGTGAGGAGGCCGCTTCCCGCCCACTCCTTGAGGAGCGTGATGCCGTCGGTGTCCGGCATCCAGATGTCGAGGAGGACCAGGTCCGGCCGCATCTCCTTCCGCGCCGAGCGCGCGGTCTGCGCGTTCTCGGCCAACCGCACCCCGTAGCCTTCGTCGCGCAGGATCTCGAAGAGGAGCTCGCGGATGCCGACTTCGTCGTCGACCACGAGGATCTGGTTGGCGGACATCCGGGAGGCCCTAGGCCGCGACCTTCGACGGGAGCACGATGCTCACCGTGGCCCCGTGCGGCTTCACGTTCTCCACGAGGATGCGCCCGTGGTGCTCGTCCACGATCTTCTTCACGATCGCGAGGCCCAGCCCCGTTCCCTTGGGCTTGGTCGTCACGTAGGGCTCGAAGATGCGCCCCATGACGCCCTCCGCGATGCCGGTGCCGTTGTCGCGCACCGTGAGGAGGACCCCGCCCGTGCCCATCGAGGTCGCCACGAGGATCCGCGGGCCCTCGACGCCGGTCAACGCGTCGATCGCGTTCTGGAAGAGGTTGTGGAGCACCTGCCGCAGCATCCCGGGATCGGCGTGGATCTGCGGGAGCCCGTCGGCCAGGCGCGCCTCGATCGCGACACCCATCGATTCGTAGAGCACCAGCACCTCGCGCACCAGGTCGTTCAGCCAGATCGGCCGCGCGTTCATGCGCGAGGCGTGGGCGTACTGCGAGAAGTCGTCGACCATGCCCTTCAGCGCCGCCACGTGGTTCACGATCGTGCCGGTCGCGCGGCGCAGGATGTCCGCCTCGGTCGCCGGGAGCTTGTCCTGGAGCTTCTGCTGCAGGCGCTCCGCCGAGAGCTGGATCGGTGTGAGCGGGTTCTTGATCTCGTGCGCGAGGCGGCGCGCGACCTCGCCCCACGCCGCGTCGCGCTGCGCCTGGATCAAGTGCGTGATGTCGTCGAAGACCACGACGTAGCCGGGCTCGCCGCGCGCGGCGAGGCGCGTGCCGCGCAGGAGGAGCGTCCGCGGGCCGTCCGCCCGGCGGTATTCCATCTGCTCTTCCCACTGTCCGGTGCCGGAGGAGGCGAAGTGCCGGAGCGCGATCTCCGCGAAGGGCGCCACCGCCTGCACGTGCCGCGGCCAGTCCGGGAGCTTGAGGCCGTGGAACGCGCCGCCGGGGACCGCGAGGATCTCGGTCGCCGCCGCGTTCATCGTCTTCACGTACAGGCGCTCGTCGAAGGTGAGCACGCCCGAGCTCAGGTTCGAGAGGATGCTCTCGAGGTACGTCTTCGCGTTCTCGAGCTGCTGCTGGTTCCTCTCCATCGCGTCGGTCGCGTCCGCGATCTGGCGCGTCATGGTGTTGAACGACTGCGTGAGGACGCCAAACTCGTCGCGACTCTTCACGGGGTTCAGCTTCGAGTAGTCGCCCTTCGCGATGGCGCGCGTCGCCTCCGCGAGCGCGGAGAGCGGCGCCGAGAGCCGCTCGGAGAGCACGAAGGCCACGGCGATCGAGGAGAAGAGCGTCAGCAGCATCGCGAGCGTGAGCGTGAGGCCGAAGATGCGCTTGAGACCCACCCGCGCGTATTGCAGCTCCTGGTAGTCCTTGTACCCCGCCTCGACGATCTGCGCGTCCTGCGCGATCGCCTGGGGCACGTGCTGCAGCACCTGGAGGATGCGCATGTCCTCCGCGATCGTGAGCACGTTCACGGGCACGATCACGCGCAGGTACAGGCCCCGGTCCGGGATCGCCTCGATCGACTTCCACGGCTGCTGCAGGCGCACCTGGCGCAGCACGTTCGCGCTCGGGAGGTCCGGCAGGAGCGCCACGGGCTCCACGCCCGCCTGGGCGATCACGCGCCCGCGCGGCGTCATGAGCGTCGCCTCCTCGATCGAATGCTGCTCGCGCAGGCGGTTCAGCGTCGTCGCCTCGATCGCCTGCGAGCTCGCGAGCGAGTGCGCCATCGCCTCCGCCTTCTGGTTGAGCTCCTTCAGCGAGTTTTCCAGCGCGCTTCGCGCGAGGTTGATGCCGCCCTTCAGCGACTCGTCCACCTTCACGTCGAACCACGACTCGATGGAGCGCTGCAGGAACTGGAACGAGATCGCGTAGACCAAGCCCCCCGGGATCAACGCCATCAGCGTGAAGACCGCCATCAGCCGGAGCGTCAGCTTCGAGCCGAACACGCGCTCGCGCAGCTTCCTGCGCAGGAGCAGGAGCTGGTAGCCGATGAGGGCCATGAGGCCCAGCGCCAGGCCGCCGCCCAGGCCGAGGAGGAGGCCGTAGTTCTGCGCGAAGAGGGTGGTGTTGGCGGAAGCTTCCGACATCAGGTACACCAGCGCCGCGCCGGTGACCACGCACAGGAAGATCAACGCCCTCATGGAGCGAGGGTCCAGCGATGCCAGTCCGAGTCCAGCGTCCAGTCGCGCGAGGCGATGGCGTTCAGCTGGAACGGCTTAGGCAGCTGGCCCGTATCCAGGCGCATGCGCAGGCTCGCCTGGTAGGTACCGTCCTTCTTCAGTGCTCCGCGGTCCGCGACATGCCATCCGCGTATTCTTGAGAGGACGCGCGTCACTTCCTCGAAGCGCGTGAAGTTCTGGTAGACGTTGCCCACGGACAGCCGATACTGCCTGAGCAACGGCGTGTAGCTGATCTTGAAGGTCTCCGAGGCGACCACCGGCTTCTCGTCGAACCAGTACCAGCGCGGCCGGGAGAGCTCGAACTCGACCACGAAATAGAGCGGCACGCCGCGGTTCACCGCCTCCTCGAGGCGGGGACTGAACTGGACGTCGAAGAGCGCGTCGAGCTGCCACCCGTCGTCCGCCGGCTGGATCACGGCGCTCCGCAGCTCGATGCCGTCCGCGGCGGCGGCTTGCGGAAGCGCAACCGACGCGAGCGCGAGCGCGATCCACACGGCCGCGAGCGGGCGTGGAGCGAGGCGTACGAGCGCGTGAACGCGCGACGATAGAAGGTGGCGGAGGCTCATCGATATCACCGGGTGCCGAGGGATTTCCCCCAGCCACTGAGCGTTTAAACAACACTTGTGGCAAGTTGGAGACACTTCGGCAGCCGAAGCCAATTTACCACCATTCTCAAGGACTTGCCAGTCGTTGGACGGCGACGGCCCTGGCCGGGAATCTTTTTAAATCAATGGCTTGGCGAGAAATCCGGTTTCATGCGCCGGCCGGCACCCCGCCCGCGCCCAGAAAATGGCCCGGTTGGAGCTTCACGCCGCGCAGGAAATCGCTCGCGGCGAGCCGTTTCCCCCCCGCGCGCTGGACCACTTCCAGGCAGAGCGCACCGCCTGCGCACGCGACGACGATCCCGTCCGCGCCCGCCGCGATCACCTGGCCCGGAAGCCCATGGCCCGGCACGGCGCGCGCGCGCCAGACCTTGAGGGCTTGTCCGTCGAGGAGCGTCTCGGCGCCCGGCGCCGGGTCGAACGCGCGCACCTGCCGATCGATCTCGCCGCTCGCGCGCGACCAGTCGATGGCCGCCTCGCGCTTCGCGACCTTGGGCGCGTGCGTGGCCGCCGCGGCATCCTGCGCCTTCGGCTGGAGATCGTCGAGCGCCGCGAGCGCCTCCACGATGCAGCGCGCGCCGAGCTCCGCGAGCGCCTCCGTGAGCGTCCCGGTCGTGTCGCGCTCGCCGATAGGGATGTCGCGCTGGAGGAGCATGGGACCCGTATCGAGCCCCGCGTCCATGCGCATGATGGTGATGCCGGTGCGCGAGTCGCCCGCGAGGATCGCGCGCTGGATGGGGGCCGCGCCGCGCCAGCGCGGCAGGAGCGAGGCGTGGATGTTGAGGCAGCCCAGGCGGGCAATGGCGAGGGCCTCGACCGGCAGGAGCAATCCGTAGGCCGCGACCACCATCGCGTCCGGATGCTCGGCCTCGATGCGCGCACGGGCCTCGCGATCGCGCAGCGTCTGCGGCTTGTGGAGCGGCAGCGCGTGGGCGCGGGCCGCCTGGCCCACGGCGCTCTCGCTCACGCGAAGGCCGCGCCCGGCGGGACGGTCCGGCTGCGTGAGGACGAGGGGAACGGTATGGCCCGCCGCGAGGATCGCCTCGAGCGCGCGCGCCGCGAAGGGCGGGGTGCCCGCGAAGACGACCCGCCGGGGCGGCGCGGCCGTCAGGCGGCCTTCCGCTGGCGCTTCTTGAGCTTCGCCCGGACCCGGTTCTGCTTCAACTCCGAGAGGAGATCCACGAAGACCTTGCCCTCGAGGTGATCCATCTCGTGCTGGATGCAGGTGGCGAGCACGCCGGAAGCGTTGAGGGTGAAGCGCGAGCCGTCGCGGTCGAGGGCGGTCACGGTGACGCTCTCCGCGCGCTCGACGTTGTCGTAGATGCCCGGGACGGAAAGGCAGCCTTCCTGGTTGGTGGCCACCCCTTCGCGGCGGATGACCTCCGGGTTGATGAAGACGCGCAGGTCGCTGCGGTCCTCGCTCACGTCGATGACGATGACCTGCTTGTGCACGTCCACCTGGGTCGCGGCGAGGCCTACGCCCGGGGCGGCGTACATCGTCTCGGCCAGGTCGTCGACCAGTTTGCGCGTCGCCGCGTCGATCTTCTCGACGCGTTCGGCGGGCTGGTTCAACCGCGGGTCGGGGTACTGGAGGATCTCGAGAATCGCCATAAAAGCTTGCTAATTGAAGAAATTATGTGCAGAATTTACCGCACTACATGAAAAAGGGGGCGTAACCCCTTTTCTGAATATGGGTCCCGAGCTCCATATCCACAAGTGAGTGCCGCCATGCGAAAGACAATTATATCTTTAGTCGTGGCCCTGGCCGGTTTGGTTCCGGTCTGCCTCCTGGCCGACGGAATGCCTCCGGAAGCGGAAAAAGCGGTGCCGGGGACAGCTGCGGAGCACGTGACGCAGGGTGACCTCCAGCCCAACGCGCCGGACGAGTACACGGTCGTCAAGGGCGATACGCTGTGGGGTATCTCGGGCCGCTTCCTGAAGGACCCGTGGAAATGGCCGCAGATCTGGCAGATGAACCGCGACCAGATCAAGGATCCGCACTGGATCTATCCCGGCGACGTGATCCACCTCGATCGTTCCGGCGCGTATCCGACCCTCTCGCTCAACGGGGGAAGCGCCGGCGGCGCATCGGCCGCGGAGGCGAACGTGGTGAAGCTCGAGCCGCGCGTGCGCGTGGAGTCGATCAGCACGGCGATTCCAACCATTCCCGCGGCCGCCATAGCGCCCTTCCTCACGCAGCCCCTCGTGGTCGAGGCGGGCGGCCTGGATTCCGCTCCCCAGATCGTCGCCACGCAGGAAGGCCGCGTCGCGGCGAGCGCCGGCGAAACGGCGTACGCGGACCGCATCGCGGCCGGCGGCGACCTCAACTGGCAGATCTACCACCCGGGCGAGGCGCTCCGCGATCCGGATACGGGCGAGATCCTGGGCTACGAGGCCAAGTACCTCGCCGATGCGCGCGTGCGCCGCTTCGGGAATCCCACGACGCTCCAGATCGTGAAGTCGGTCCAGGAGGTCGTGCGCGGCGACCGGCTCGCGCCGGCCCGCGAGACCACCTTCCCCGCGTATGTCCCGCACGCCCCGGGCCGCCAGATCGTGGGCGCGATCATGTCCGTGGAGGGCGGGGTGGCCGAGATCGGCCAGTACCAGGTGATCACGATCAACCGCGGCTCCCGCGACGGGATCGAGGTGGGCCACGTGCTCGCGAGCTACCACCGCGGCGCCCTGCAGACGGCCAACGGGCACGACACGAGCAGCATCCTCCCGGAGAGGAAGGGCACGGACTATTCGATCGGCTTCCCGAGCTTCGGCTGGGCGCGGCACGACGTGAGCCCGGTGTACGTGGTGCCGCCGCCGGTCACGGCGGCCGACGACAGGAGGGGCGGCGCGGCCCTCGCGACGTCCGGCGCCATCAAGCTGCCGGACGAGCGCAACGGCCTCATCTTCGTCTTCCGCGTGTTCGACCGCATGTCGTACGCGATGGTGATGCGCGCGACGCAGCCGATCTACATCGGCGACATCGTCCGCACGCCCTGAGCACCGCGCTTTTCCGGACGAAAGGGGGCCCCGGCCCCCTTTCCTCTTTTCGTGCGCCCGTCAGCCCTCCGCGGCCTCGCGCCGTTGAGAGCGGAATCTCCCCCCGCACCCATGGCCCGCCTTTGGACTGGAACCGCTGCTCCCGCGAGGACGCGCGATCGTGGCTGCGCCTCGTGCTCGTGCCCGGCCTCGCGCCCTCCGCCGTCCTCACGCTCCTGCGCGAGAATGGCTCGCCCGCCGCGGCCGCCGCGTCGCTTTCGCGGGACCCGGATCCCGCCCTCCTCGCGGCGACGCTGCGCTGGCTGGAGCGCGAGGACCATCACCTGGTCGCGTGGGGCGATCCGCGCTACCCGCCGCTCCTCCTCGAGATCGCGAACCCTCCGCCGGTGCTCTACGTGGCGGGACGCGTCGAGCGCCTCGCCTCCCCCGCCTTCGCGATCGTGGGGAGCCGGAACGCCACCGCGCAGGGCGCCCGCGACGCGGAGACGTTCGCGCGCTCGCTTTCCCGCGCGGGCCTCGCGATCGTGAGCGGGCTCGCGCTGGGGATCGACGCGGCGGCCCATCGCGGAGGGCTCGCGGAGGCGGGCTCGAGCATCGCGGTCATGGGAACGGGCCCGGACGTGTACTATCCGGCGGCGAACCGCGAGCTCGCCGCGGCGCTCGCGCGGGACGGCTGCCTCGTCTCGGAGTTTCCGCTGGGAACGCCCGCGCGCCCGGGGAACTTCCCGCGCCGCAATCGTCTGATCAGTGGAATGTCGAAAGGGGTCCTGGTGGTCGAGGCGGCGCCCGCGAGCGGCTCGCTCACGACGGCGCGGCGCGCGCTCGAGCAGGATCGAGACGTGTTCGCGATCCCGGGATCGATCCATTCGCCGCTCTCGAAAGGATGCCATTGGCTCATCAAGGAGGGCGCGAAGCTCGTGGAGACGGCGGACAACATACTTC
>Ga0207667_10003038_pt1 | contig 20825 bp, 14 predicted proteins | sample KBSCornC52_FD_184301 | JGI IMG/M metagenome (GOLD analysis project Ga0207667, IMG submission 184301) | Corn rhizosphere microbial communities from Kellogg Biological Station, Michigan, USA - KBS Corn C5-2 (SPAdes) (version 2) | ecosystem: Host-associated > Plants > Roots > Rhizosphere > Soil ...
TATCGGGTAAATTGACATCCTTGTCGCAGGTTCCACGCGCCGGATCGAGCCGGAATAACCCCGGTTAGGGATGTCACCTTTCTCCCCGCGAACAGGCCGAACATGTCACAGAAATCGCGTTTGTGACAGCCGCCTTGCGCCTGCATTCAAGAGAGTGAGCGCGCGAGGCGCCCGGCTTCGGCCACCTTCACGAGGTGAAAAGCGCGCATTGGCAACAGGATGGCGCTGTCACAATTGATGATATGTTGTCACAAATCATCAATTTCGACTTTTTTGTCACCGGACTGTCACATTTTGTTCACGGCGGAGTCCCTGAGGGGGCCTAGTGGCGGATTTGGGCGGCCCCAAAGGGGGGTGCGTCAAGCAACAGCACTGGGCACGACATGAACCTCAGCACGAAGATCCTGCTGGCCGCGACCGCTATGAGCGTGGTCGCCGTACCGGCCAACGCGCAGATGCGTCGCAACATCCGGGTCGTCGGCTCCTCGACCGTCTACCCCTTCACCAAGGCGGTGTCGGAGCGCTTTGCACGGGCCAACAACAAGGTTCCCGCGCCTGTGGTCGAGTCGACCGGGACGGGCGCCGGCGCAAAGCTGTTCTGCGCCGGTGTCGGTGCACAGCATCCGGACATTCTCGACGCCTCGCGCCGGCTGAAGCTGTCCGAATTCAAGACCTGCGCCGGCAATGGCGTCTCGCAGATCACCGAAATCCAGGTCGGGCTCGACGGTCTCACCCTGGCGCAGTCCAAGTCCGGCCAGCTGCGCAACGTGTCGCCCAAGGACATCTACATGGCGATCGCCGCCACGCCCTTTGGCAAGCCAAACCGGGCCAAGACCTGGAAGGACGTGAACGGCTCGCTGCCGGCGATCCCGATCCGCGTCTACGGTCCGCCGACGACCAGCGGCACGCGCTCCTCGCTCGAGGACCTGCTGATGGAGCCGAACTGCGCGAACCTGCCGCAGTTCCAGGCGCTCAAGAAGTCGGATGAAGCCAAGTACAACAAGATCTGCAAGGGCGTCCGTGAGGATGGCGCCTATATCGACGCCGGCGAGAACGACAATCTGATCGTCCAGAAACTGGAAGGCGATCCGGTCGCCGCCGGCCTGTTCGGCTACAGCTTCCTCGAAGAGAACGCCAATCGGCTGAAAGGCATTCCGATCAATGGCGTCGCGCCGAGCTACGAGACGATCAGCTCGTTCAAATATCCTGGGGCACGGCCGCTCTTCATCTATGTGAAGAACGCCCATCTTCAGGCGATCCCGGGCATTCGTCAGTTCGCGGCCGAATATGTGCGTGAGAGCACCTTCGGCCCGCAGGGTTATTTGCGTCAGTTGGGCTTGGTGCCGTCACCGGACACCGCGCGTCAGCGCTCGGCGCGGATGGCGACATCGATGACGCCGATGAATGCCGCCGGCCTGAAATAGGCCGGATCGGCGGGGCTATCTAAAAAAGGGGATATCTATGTACCGCAATACGATGCGCGCATTGTTGCTTGCGTCAGCAATGCTCGCGCTGCCGGCGACTGCCTATGCGCAGGACGACAAGATGGCCGAGCCGCCGGCCGATGCCGTCTCGCCGGACGATGCTTCGCTCCAGGCCGTGCCGGACAGCGAGGCGGCGGGAAGCGACGCCGACGCCAAAATGGCGCTGCTGCAGGCACAGCTGTCGGCGCTGCAGACGCAGATGGACGAGCTGAAGAAGAACCAGGCCAAGGCGACGCCGAGCTGGAAGGGCGCGCCGCAATGGACCGACGAAGCCGGCTGGAGCTTCAAGATCCGCGGCCGTCTCCAGGTTGACGCTGCCTATATGTCGAAGCCGCCGCGCTATATTCAGGCGGTCACCGGCAGCAACACGTCGAGCACCACCAGTTTGCCGCCGCGCACCCTGGGCTTCAACACGCGTGTCCGCCGCTTCCGCATTGGCGTCGAGGGCGGCATGCCCTGGGGCTTCGGCTACAAGGCCGAGGTGGATTACGCCAACGGCTCGGTCGGCTTCGGCGATGTCGTGCTGAGCTGGAACAAGCCGGGCTCGCTCGTCACGGTGACGCTCGGCAACCAGGAATCGCTCGACGGCATGGAGCAGATCACCAGCTCGCGCTGGGTCTCCTTCATCGAGCGCAACCAGGCCAATGATGCCTTTACCAACACCCGGCGTCTCGGCGTCGCCGTCGGCATTCGCAACAAGGACAACACGCTGCGCGGCGACGTCGGCCTGTTCGCCGCCCATTCGATCGATGCCTCGCTCGATAACCATGGCTGGATCGGCGCGGCGCGCGTCACCTACACGCCTTACGTGGGCAGTGGCTTCGTCCACATGGGGCTCAATTTCCAGCACCGCGAGTTTGCCAAGAACACCAATGGTGCCGCGCAGAACACGACCAGCGGCGCTCCGTCGACCGGGCGGCTGGTACGTTACCGGGCGCGTCCGTTCCTCCAGACGACGGACGTACGCTATGTCGACACCCAGAGCTTTGCCGCCAAGGGTGACGACATCTTCGGCGCCGAGCTTTACGGCGTGTTCAAGTCGTTCCACATCGGCGGCGAGGCGCAATATGTGAAGACGCGCGCCTACAAGAGCGGCGTGCCCGGCAATGCCGGCGACATCCTCACCGGCATCGACGCCTTCGCCAGCAGCAACAGCCAGTTCACGCCGAATGGCAATCCGAGCTTCTGGAGCGGCTTCGTCGAGGCGGGGTACTTCCTCACCGGTGAAACCCGCGGCTACAAGAACGGGTTGTGGGACCGCACCAAGGTGCTGCATCCGGTCCAGGACGGCGGCATCGGCGCCTGGCAGATCACCGGCCGCGTCGATTATCTGAATTTGAACTCGAAGAAGCTGAGGAACGTCAAGAAGAACGACTTCAACACCGGCTTGCCGACCGGCTCTGCCTTCGACCTCCGCGGCGGCAAGCAGATCGGCTATCTCGCCGGTGTGACCTGGATCCCGATGGACTATGTCCGCTTCCTGCTGAACTACATCCACACCGATGTGACTGGCGGCCCGGTGTCGAGGAAGATCAGCAAGAAGGGCTTCTCGACCGATGCGATCGCGCTTCGGGCTCAAATCGACTGGTGATACATAAGATGTCGCCCGACCCGGTCTGATCCGGGTCGGGTGACAACATATTAGGGCGGCGGGATTTGACCTTTTATCACTCCTTGATGGTGATCGCGCTGCTCGGGCTGGTCGCCTGGTATCTCGGCTGGCAGCGGGCACGCAGCTTCGCCCCGGCCGGTGGGGTGATGAACCGCATGCCGGCCCTGCCATCGCAACACGCCAGCTTCCTGATGCTGTGCACGATCGTTCCGGCGCTGCTGGTCGCTGCAGCCTGGCCGTCGGTGTCCAGCCGGCTGGTCATGCGCAGCGTCATGATGCTGCCGGCGGCGAAGAATCTGCCGGCCTCGCCGATGGACCGCGACTCGGTGCTGTCCGAGGCGGCCGGCCTGGCCGACGGCAGCATCGAAGGCGCGTTCAATCCGCTGAGCTATGAGCTGGCCAAGCCGATCGCCGAGGTCAGTCATTTCTACACGCTCACCGGCGCCGTGCTGCTCGTCGCGCTGGCGCTGGTCGGCTTCGCCATCGGTTATTTCCGCCTCAAGCCCAGCTTCAAGGCACGGCAGAAGGTCGAGGGCGTGGTGATGCTGTGCCTGATGCTGGCCTCGCTGGTCGCGCTGATCACGACCTTCGGCATCGTCGCTTCGCTGATCTTCGAGACCGGCCGCTTCTTCACCCATGTGTCGGTCACCGAATTCCTCTTCTCGACCCATTGGTCGCCCGCCTCGGACGTCGTCGCCTCGGAAAACAACGGCTTCGGCGCCGTGCCGCTGTTTTGGGGCACGATCTTCATCGGCGCGATCATCGCCATGATCGTCGCAATCCCGATCGGCGTGATGGCGGCGATCTATCTCACCCAATATGCGCCGCGCTCGCTGCGCGCCTGGCTCAAGCCTGCACTGGAGATTCTCGCCGGCATCCCGACCGTGGTCTACGGCTATTTCGCCGCGCTGACGCTCGCGCCGGTGGTGCGCAACTGGGCACTCGCATTGGGCATGGCCGACGCGCCCTCGGAAAGCGCACTCGCCGCCGGTCTCGTGATGGGCGTGATGATCATCCCGCTGATCTCCTCGATGTCGGACGACAGCATCGCCGCGGTGCCGTCGGCGATGCGCGACGGCGCGCTGGCGCTGGGCTCGACCAAATCCGAGACAATCCGCAAGGTGCTGATCCCGGCGGCACTGCCGGGGATCGTCGGCGGCGTGCTGCTCGCCGTCAGCCGCGCGATCGGCGAGACGATGATCGTCGTCATGGCCGCCGGCATGGCCGCGAACATGACGATCAATCCGTTCCAGAGCGTGACCACCGTCACCACCCAGATCGTCCAGCTGCTGACCGGCGACCAGGAATTCGACAGCGCCAAGACGCTGTCGGCCTTTGCCCTCGGACTGGTACTGTTCATCGTCACCTTCATCCTCAATGTCATCGCGATCATGGTCGTGAAGAGATACCGGGAGGCCTATGAGTAGGTCGCTGTCGCAGCGTACGCCGACCGACTGGTCGTCGCCCGAGCAAGTCCGCCAGCGCGGACGGCGCAATCTCGGCGAGCGGATGTTCGCTCTGGCCGGCATGCTCGCGGTCATTGCCGCGATGGCCTGTCTCATCCTGCTGCTCGGCTCGATGCTGTATAAGGGTATCGGCGGCATCGACCTCAAGTTCCTCACCGGCAGCGATGCGACCGACGCGGCCGAAGCCGGCATCTGGGGCGCCGCCAAGGGATCGCTGCTGACCATGGCTGTGACGCTCGGCCTCAGCTTCCCGGTCGGCGTGCTGACCGCGCTCTATCTCGAAGAATATGCTCCCAAGAACCGCTGGACCGACATCATCGAGGTCTCGATCAACAATCTCGCCGCGGTGCCATCGATCATCTTCGGCCTGCTCGGCCTGGCGGTCTTCCTCAACTTCATGCACCTGCCGCGTTCGGCGCCGCTGGTCGGCGGCATTACGCTTGCGCTGATGACCTTTCCGGTGATCGTCATCGCCGGACGCAATGCGATCAAGGCGGTGCCACCGTCGATTCGCGACGCCGCCCTCGGGATCGGCGCATCGCCGGTGCAGGTGGTGTTCCATCACGTGCTGCCGCTGGCGCTGCCCGGCATCTTGACCGGGACGATTATCGGTATGGCGCGCGCGCTGGGCGAGACCGCGCCGCTGCTGATGATCGGCATGCGCGCCTTCATCCCGACGCCGCCCAACGGGATCCTCGATTCCGCGACGGTGCTGCCGGTTCAGATCTTCTTGTGGTCGGACGAGATCGACACCGCCTTCATCGAGAGAACCTCAGCCGCGATTATCGTCCTGCTGGTCATCCTCCTGGGGATGAACGGCATCGCGATCTATCTGCGCAACAGATTGGAAAAGCGCTGGTGAACACGATCGCAGCCCAGGACGTCGAAATCAGCGTTCCGAAGATGACAGCGCGGGACGTCAACGTCTTCTATGGCCAGAAGCAGGCGGTCAACAAGGTCTCGATCGACGTCGAGATGGACAATGTCACGGCGCTGATCGGCCCCTCGGGCTGCGGCAAGTCGACCTTCCTGCGCACGCTCAACCGGATGAACGACACCGTTCCCGGCGCCCGCGTCGAGGGCAAGATCGTGCTCGACGGCGAGGACATCTACTCGTCGCAGATGGACGTCGTGCAGCTGCGCGGACGCGTCGGAATGGTGTTCCAAAAGCCCAACCCGTTCCCCAAGTCGATCTACGACAACATCGCCTATGGCCCGCGCATTCACGGCCTCACCAAGAGCAAGGGCGAGCTCGACAATATTGTCGAGGAGTCGCTGCGCGCGGCGGGACTGTGGGAAGAGGTCAAGGACCGGCTCAAGGAAAGCGGCACGGCCCTGTCGGGTGGTCAGCAGCAGCGGCTGTGCATCGGCCGGGCGATCGCCGTGCATCCGGAAGTCGTGCTGATGGACGAGCCCTGCTCGGCGCTCGATCCGATCGCGACGGCGCGGATCGAGGAGCTGATCCACGAGCTGCGTGGTCGCTATGCGATCGTCATCGTCACTCACAACATGCAACAGGCGGCGCGCGTCTCGCAGCGGACCGCCTTTTTCCACATGGGCAATCTGATCGAATATGGCGTGACCAGCGACATCTTCACCAATCCGCGCGAGCAGCAAACGCGGGACTACATCACCGGCCGCTTCGGTTGATCGGCCTGGCTTCCCAATCGCGCCACGGAGATTTCGCTCATGGCAAGCAATGAAACCCATACGGTCAAGGCCTTCGACGCGGACATCGACCAGCTTCGCGCGGTGATCGCCGAAATGGGCGGGTTGGCCGAGGCCGCGATCACCGACGCGATCAGCGCGCTGACCCAGCGCGACAGCGCCAAGGCGACGCGGGTCATCAACGGCGACAAGGCGATCGACGATCTCGAGCTTGAGGTCGAGCGCCAGGTGGTCAAGCTGATCGCCCTGCGCGCACCGATGGCCGATGACCTGCGCGAGGCGATCGCCGCGCTCAAGATCGCCGGCGTGATCGAGCGCATCGGTGACTATGCCAAGACCATCGCGCGGCGCGAGCAGCTGCTCGGCGACGCCGCCCGGATCGAACCCTTGTCGATCCTGCCGGCGATGGCCGGGGTGGTGTCCGACATGGTCTCCGGCGCGCTCGACGCCTTTGCCGCGCGCGACCCGGAAAAAGCCAAGGATGTCTGCCTGCGCGATCCCCAGGTCGACGACCTCTACAACAGCATGTTCCGCGCGCTGCTGACGCATATGATGGAAAACCCGCACACCATCACGGCGTCGACCCATCTGCTGTTCGTCGCCAAGGGTCTCGAGCGGATCGGCGATCACGCGACAAACATTGCCGAAATGGTCTATTACGCCGCGACTGGCGAGCAACTCGCCGAGCGGCCACGCGGTCGCGATCTCGCTGAGGCGACGACGGAGAAATAGCATGAGCCGAGGCCGTGTCCTTCTCGTCGAAGACGATGCAGCGTTGGTCGAGCTGCTCGACTGGCACCTCACCCGTGAGAATTTCGACGTCGAGAAAACATCGGATGGCGAGGAAGCCTTGCTTCTTGCCGCCGAGAACCCCCCCGATCTCATCCTGCTCGACTGGATGATCGAGGGCGTCTCGGGGATCGAGGTTTGCCGCCGGCTGCGCCGGCTGCCGCAGACCGCCAGCCTGCCGATCATCATGCTGACCGCACGCGGCGAGGAGGAAGACCGCGTTCGCGGACTTCAGACCGGCGCCGACGACTATATCACCAAGCCCTTTTCGCCCCGCGAGCTGGTCGCGCGGGTCGGCGCGGTGCTGCGGCGGCTGCGCCCGGCGCTGACCGAGGACCGGCTGATCTACGGCGACGTCGAGATGGACACGGCGACGCATAAGGTGAAGCGCGCCGGCAAGCAGATCGACCTCGGCCCGACCGAGTTCCGCCTGCTACGCCATTTCCTCGCCCATCCGCGGCGGGTGTTCTCGCGCGAGCGGCTGCTCGACAGCGTCTGGGGCAGGGACGCCGATATCGAACTACGCACGGTCGACGTCCACATCCGCCGGCTACGCCGGGCGATTAACGATCAGGGCGCCTATCCGGACATCATCCGCACCGTGCGCTCGGCTGGTTACGCCCTGGATAACGACGCCACCGCTTGACAGGATGCTGCGTCGCAGCAAAATAGTGGCCCTATCCCCAACCGCAGTGGCTCCGGCGTCCCCTCTATGGAAAAGAACAGGCTGTACTTCGAGGCAATCGCACTTCGGAAGCGCATCCGGGCAACCTACAACCGGATGACCGTTACGCTTGCCCCGCATATCCTCTTTACCCGTCACGATGAGCTGTTCGTCGACGCGGTAACCATCGAGCGGGACGGCCAGAAGCCGCGCGAGATCAAGATGGGGACGTTCAAGCTCGCCGGGCTGAAGGACGTGTCGCTGCTCGACCAGACCTTCCAGCCCGAACGGTTGTTCGATCCCAACGATGAGAAATATGCCGGCGTGACGCTATTCGCGGTGGACCGCGCTGAGGCCGACGCCGCCTGACCCGGCAGCGTCGGGCGATCGCCCCGACTGCGTAATTTCTCCCGCCGCCGAGCACGCCCGCTAGCGCTGGACGCGATAGCAGTGCTGCTGCATCCTGCCCGAAGGGAGGAGCGCTCGTGCGGGGGTGGCTGGCACAGCTCGGAATCGTTTTGGTTGCGCTGGCGCCGGTCATGGCGTCGGGCGACAGCCCGGCATCGGTGGTCGCTGCCACGCCCGGCACCAACGGCAGCTCGATCGATCGCTTCACCCTGCGCTTCTCCGAGCCGATGGCGCCGGTCGGCGGCGGCGATGCGCCCCTGACCATGGACTGCGCGGTCGCCGGCGCCGGCCGCTGGGTCGACCCGACCACCTATGTCTGGGATTACGCCAATCCGTTGCCCGGCGGGACGAGCTGCAAGGCGGTGCTCAAGCCGGGCTTGAAGACGCTCGCCGGCCATTATGTCCTCGGCACCAGCAGCTTCACGATCGACACCGGCGGACCCTATGCGCGCGCCGTCCTGCCGGACAGTGGCAGCGAGGAGATCGAAGAAGATCAGGCCTTCTTCGTCGCGGCCAACGGCCCGGTCGATCGCGCCTCGGTCGCCGCCGGCGCCTATTGCGCGGTCGATGGGATCGGCGAGCGCATTCCGGTCGACCTGCTCGCGCCCGGCACCGTCGATCGCGTCATGACCGCCCTCGGCAAGGATGACTGGCGCTCGCGCAACTTCCTCGAGACGGCCGGCGTTCCGCAGCCGCTGCCGACCGCGAAGCGCGATCGTGCGGCCGCGCTCGCCAACATCGTCGCGCTGAAATGCCGCCGTCCGCTGCCGCCGGGCCGCGACATGGCGCTGGTCTGGGCCGGCGGCATTCGCTCGCCGGCGGGCCGCACCGCGGGCGAGGACAAGCGCTTCGATTTCACCGTGCGCAAGGAATTCACCGCGCGGCAGACCTGCTCGCGGGTCAACGCCCATGCCGGCTGCAGCCCGGTCGAGGCGATGAGCGTCGAATTCACCGCCCCGGTGCCGCGCGCCTCGGCGCTGGCGGTGCGGCTCGACGTCGGCGGCGGCAAGCTGCTCGCGCCCGAGGATCCCAAGGACAATCACGGCGCCACCTTGTCCTCGATTTCGTTCAAGCCGCCATTGCCACCGTCGATCACCGCCAAGCTGATCATGCCCGAAGGCATCAAGGACGAAAGCGGCCGGCCGCTCGCCAATGCGCGCCGCTTCCCGCTCGATGTCGCGATTGCCGAGCCGCCGCCGCTGGTGAAGTTCGCCGCGCCTTTCGGCATTCTCGAGACCAGCCAGGGCGGGATGCTGCCGGTGACGGTGCGCGCGGTCGAGCCGTCGCTCGGCCAGGCGGTCAAGGCGATCCCGGGCGGTACCGCGCGGATCGACGGACCCGATGCCAAGATCGCCGACTGGGTGCGCAAGGTCGCCAAGGCGCAGAACGACGATTACCGCGAGGAAACCCAGGGCGGTGCCAAGGTCACGGTCAACCATACCGGCGACACGGCGTTGCTGCCGCCGGGCACGGCCAAGGCGATGCGGCTGACGCGGCCTGCCGGTGGCAAGCAGTTCGAGGTCGTCGGCATCCCGCTGACCAAGCCCGGCTTCTATGTCGTCGAGCTCGCCAGCCCGGTGCTCGGCCAGGCGCTGCTCGGGCGCAAGGCGGTGCGCTACGTCAATGCCGCCGCGCTGGTGACCGACATGGCGGTCCATTTCAAATGGGGCAGGGAGGCCTCGCTTGCCTGGGTCACCTCGCTGGAGGACGGTGCGCCGGTCGCCGGCGCCGCTGTCCGGATCACCGACAGCTGCACCGGCAAGCAGCTCGGCGCCGGCACGACCGACGCCTCCGGGCGATTGCTGATCCGCCGCGGCCTGCCGCCGCCCTCATCCGCGGATCGCTGCGAGAACAATGGCGATGATACCCCGCCGCTGATGATCTCGGCGCGCAAGGGCGGCGATTTCTCCTTCGTGCTGACCAATTGGGCCGACGGCATCCGGCCCTATGATTTCGATCTGGAATATGGCTATTCAGCGCCGGAGCCGGTGTTCCACACCGTCTTCGACCGGACGCTGCTGCGCGCCGGCGAGACGCTCCACATGAAGCATGTCTATCGCCTGCCGACCGCCGCCGGCTTCCGCTCGGCCGGCGCGCTGACCGGCACGCTGGTACTCCAGCACAGCGGCTCGGAAACCAGCTTCAACGTTCCGTTGACGCTGGGTCCGGACGGCATCGGCGAGACCGAGTGGACGCCCCCCAAGGGCGCGCCGATGGGCGATTACAGCCTGTCGGTGAAGTACATGGATGGCGCCAACGAGAAGACGATCAGCAGCTCGCAGTCGGTCCGCGTCGACGAATATCGCCTGCCGACGATGCGGGCGACGGTGAGCGGGCCGAAGACGCCCGCGGTCAGGCCGCGGCGCATGCCACTCGATCTCTACGTCGGCTATCTCTCCGGTGGCGGGGCGGCGCGCGCGCCGGTCAAGCTGCGCACCGCCTTCGAGACGCTCAACGACAATCCCGACGGCTGGGACGGCTGGACCTTCGGCGGCGCGGCCGTGCAGGAGGGCACCGTCTCGCTCGACGGGGACAGCGAGAGCGCGCCATCCGCGCCGTTGCCGGCCGCGACGACCATTCCGCTCGCGCTTGACCGTCAGGGTGCGCTGCGCAGTTCGATCGACCTGCCCGAGCTGAAGGACTCGCTGCGGATGACGGTCGAGATGGACTATCAGGACGCCAATGGCGAGACGCTGACCGCGTCGACCTCGATGCCGCTCTACACCTCGGCGATCCGCCTCGGGATCAAGCCTGACGGCTGGATGCAGCGCTCCGAGGACATGCGGCTGAAAATCGTCGCGCTCGGGCTCGACGGCAAGCCGGTCGCCGGCCAGCGGGTCAAGGTCGCGCTCTACACCCGCGAGATCATCTCGGCGCGGCGGCGGTTGATCGGCGGCTTCTACGCGTTCGACAACAGCGCGAAGACCACGTCGATCAGCGGTAGCTGCGCCGGCACGACCGACGAGCATGGCCTGGTCGAATGCCAACTCGATCCCGGTGTCTCCGGCGAGGTGATCGCGGTCGCGACCACGCTCGACAATGACGGCAATGAGGCGCGGGCGGTGACCTCGACCTATCTCGCCGGCGACGACGACTGGTGGTTCGGCGGCGACAATGGCGACCGCATGGACATCGTTCCCGACGCCAAGCGCTACAAGGCCGGCGACACCGCCCATGTCCAGGTGCGCATGCCGTTCCGCCATGCCACCGCGCTGGTGACGGTCGAGCGGGAAGGGGTGCTGTCCTCCTTCGTCACCGAGATCTCGGGCAAGAACCCGGTGGTCGATGTGCCGCTCAACGGCAGCTATGCGCCCGACGTCTATATTTCGGTGACCGCGGTGCGCGGCCGAATATCCGGCTGGCGATTGTGGCTCGCCGATTTCGCAAGGCGATGGCACTTGCCCTTCTTCAGCCGCGAGGGAGCCTACCCGACGGCATTGGTCGATCTTGCCAAGCCGAGCTACCGCATCGGCATCGCCAAGGTGCAGGTCGGCTGGGAAGGCCATCAGCTGCATGTCGCGGTGAAGGCCGACCGCGAGAAATATCATATTCGCGAGCAGGCCCGCGTCGCGGTCCAGGTGACTGCGCCGGACGGCAAACCGCCACGCTCGGCCGAGATCGCCTTCGCCGCGGTCGACGAGGCGCTGCTCCAGCTCTCGCCCAACGACAGCTGGGATGTGCTGACCGGCATGATGGGCGACCGACCGCTGTCGGTGCTGACCTCGACCGGGCAGATGCAGGTCGTTGGCCGGCGCCATTACGGCCGCAAGGCGCTCGCCGCCGGCGGTGGCGGTGGCGGCGATCTCTCGGCGCTGACCCGCGCCGATTTCCGGCCGGTGCTGCTGTGGAAGGGGCGTGTCCCGCTCGACGCCAATGGCCGCGCGTCGGTGGTGGTGCCGCTCGCCGATGCGCTGTCGTCCTACAAGCTGGTCGCGGTCGCGACCGCCGGCGGCGACCAGTTCGGCTTGGGCAGCACCAAGATCCGCACAGTGCAGGATCTGACGATCTATTCGGGCGTGCCGCCGCTGGTGCGTACCGGCGATTTTTATAGCGCGACCTTCACCCTCAGGAACGGCAGTGAGCGGCCGATGACGGTCACCGCCAAGGTCGATCTCCAGCCGGCGATCGCGCGCGGCGGCGACATGACCGTCACCATTCCGCCGGGCGGCGCCGTGCCGGTGACCTGGCGGCTGACCGCACCCGAAGGTGTCAGCCAGCTGCGCTGGGTGGTCTCGGCGCGTTCGGCGGATGGGCGCGCAGCCGATCGCGTCCAGGTCGACGAGCAGGTCGTGCCGGCGGTGCCGGAAGAAACCTGGGCGGCGACTTTCGTCCACATCGGCGAAGGCACGCAGGTGCCGGTGACCGCGCCCGCCCGCGCGCTGCCAGGGCGCGGCGGGGTCGAGATCGCGCTGACCAGCTCGCCGGCGCCGTCGCTCGCCGGGGTGCGCAGCTATATGCTGGTCTATCCCTATGGCTGTTTCGAGCAACGGCTGTCGAAGTCGATCGCGCTCAATGACGGTGCCGCCTGGTCGCAGCTGATGAGCGACCTGCCGACCTATGTCGCCGACAATGGTCTTCTCCGCTACTGGCCGAGCAACACCGCGTCCGGCTCGATCGCGCTGACCGCCTATGCGCTGTCGATCACCGCCGACGCCGGCCTGCCTTGGTCGGCCGATGCCAAGGCGAAGCTGCTCGATGCGATGCGCGGCGTGGTCGACGGCCGGGTGACCGAAGATGGGCAGGGGCCCAACGACGCCCGCTTCCTCAAGCTTGCCGCGCTCGCCGCGCTGGCGCGCAATGGCGCGGCGACACCGGAGATGATCGGCCAGGTCGCGATTCCGCCGGCCGACATGCCGACCGCGATGCTCGCCGACTGGATCGTCACGCTCGACAAGACACGCGGCGCCGATCCGCGCGCACGCGCCACCGCCGAAGCCGCGCTGCGCAGCCGCATCGTCTATGAAGGCACGCGGCTCGATCTCGTCGACAAGGCGACTGCACCCTGGTGGATGATGGTCAGCGACGATGAGATGGCGCTGAAGGCGCTGCTCGCAGTGACCGGCCGGCCGGGCTGGGAGCAGGATGCGCCGAAGATGATGATCGGCATCGCGCTGCGCCAGCGCGGCGGTCATTGGGATACGACGCTCGCCAATGCCTGGGGCACGGTCGCGGCCAATCGCTTCAGCGCCGCCTATCCTGGTGCGGCCACCGGCGTCACCACCGTGCGGCTGGGCGGGCAGGCGATGACGCGCAATTGGCCGCAGCCCGCGCCGATGCGCTTCGCCCTGCCGAGCCGTCCGGCGCCGCTGATGCTGTCGCACAGCAGCCAGCCCGGGCCGTGGGCGACGGTTGCGGTGCGCGCGGCGGTGCCGCTGCTGGCGCCGGCCTTTGCCGGTTATCGCGTCGGCCGGCAGGTCTCCTTCATCCAGCGCAAGACGCCGGGCAAGCTCAGCCGTGGCGACGTGCTCAAGATCCGCATCACGATCAGCGCGCAGGTCGCGCGCAACTGGGTGGTGGTCGAGGATCCGATTCCGGCGGGTGCCTCGATCGTCAGCGGCAGCGGCGGTCAGTCGGCGCTGCTCGCCGGTCAGGCGGGCGGGGACGGACTCGCGCCGGCCTATGTCGAGCGCGGCTTCGATGCCTGGCGCGGCTATTTCGACTGGCTGCCGCAAGGCGAGACCAGCGTCGAATATGTCGTGCGGGTCAACGGCGCCGGCCGCTTCCAGCTGCCGCCGACGCGGGTCGAGGCGATGTATTCGCCGGAGATCCATGCCGCGGTGCCAAACCGGCCGCTCATCGTCGCGCCATGATCGCCAGCGTCCGGGCGTGGCTCAGGCGACGCCCGCTCGTCTGGCTGCTCGCGCTGCTGTCACTGCCGATCGGCTTCAGCCTCGCGACCATGCCGCCGTCGATGCCGCGCTACACCTCGGTGCGCGCCGATTGGCGGCCGAGCGACGCCTGGCTGCGTGATCGCAACGGCCTGCTGCTCGACACGATCCGGGTCGATTATGCGGTGCGCCGGCTTGGCTGGGTGCCGCTGGACCAGATCTCGCCAAAGCTGCGCGCGACGGTCGTCGGCGCCGAGGACAAGCGCTTCTTCAGCCACGGTGGGGTGGATTGGCGCGGCCTCGCCGGCTCCGCCTGGGCGGCGTTGCACGGCCGCGCGGCGCGTGGCGCCAGCACCCTGTCAATGCAGCTTGCCGGCTTCCTCGCGCCCGAGCTCGGCGGGCCGGGCGGGCGGGGCTTGCGCGACAAGATCCGCCAGATGCGCGCCGCCTGGGCGATCGAGTCCCATTGGCGCAAGGATCAGATCCTCGAGGCCTATCTCAACCTCGCCAGCTTCCGCGGCGAGACCCAGGGCATCGGTGCCGCGTCACGCGCGCTGTTTGGCAAGGCGCCGGATGCGCTGGGCGACGACGATTCGTTGTTGCTCACCGCCTTGTTGCCGGCGCCGCAGGCCGATGCCAGCGCGGTCGCACGCCGTGCCTGCCGGATCGGCCATCGCGCCGACTGCAACCCGATGATCGCCGAGGCCGAGGCGATGACCGGGCCGGCGCGCCGCCTCGCCGACGATCCCAATCTCGCGCCGCATCTGGCCGTCAGGCTGTTGCGCACGCCGGGCGCGACGATCACCACCACGCTCGATCGTGGAGTGCAGGCGATGGCGATCACGGCCTTGCGCCGCCAGCTGCTCGCGCTCGGCGGCGATCGCGCGCGCGACGGCGCGGTGGTGGTGGTCGACAATGCAACCGGCGACGTGCTCGCCTATGTCGGCGGGATCGGCGGCGCCTCGACTGCCGCCGCGGTCGACAACGCCGCAGCCTATCGTCAGGCCGGATCGACGCTCAAACCGTTCCTCTATGGCCAGGCGATCGAGCGCGGCTTCCTGACCCCGGTCTCGATCCTCGACGACAGCCCGGTCCAGCTCGACACCGCCTCCGGCCTCTACGTGCCGAAGGACTACGACCATGACTACAAGGGCCCGGTCAGCGTCCGCACCGCGCTGGCCAGCTCGCTCAATCTGCCGGCGGTGCGCGCGCTGATCCTCGACGGGGTCGACGAGTTTCGCGATCGGCTCTGGGACATGGGCTATCGCGGCCTGACCGAGGACGGCGATTATTATGGCTTCAGCCTGGCGCTGGGCTCGGCCGAGGTAACCGCGCTCGAGCAGGCCGCCGCCTATCGCGCGCTCGGCGACGGGGGCCGCTATCTGCCCATGCGACTGACCGCCGATGCGCCGTCAGGTGAGCGCCATCAGGTGATGACGCCGGCCGCCGCCTGGATCACCGCCGACATGATCGCCGACACCGATGCCCGCGCCGTCACCTTCGGCATCGACTCGGCGCTGCGCCTGCCATTCTGGGCGGCGGCCAAGACCGGCACCTCCAAGGCGATGCGCGACAATTGGTGCGTCGGCTTTTCCGATCGCTTCACCGTCGCGGTCTGGGTCGGCAATGCCGAGGGCGATGCAATGAGCCGGGTCTCGGGAACCAGCGGCGCGGCGCCGGTCTGGCGCGACATCATGCTCGCGCTGCATCGCGATCGACCAGGCCGCCCGCCGGCGCGGCCGGCCGGGATCGATCACCGCATCGTCCGCTTCGCCGACGGGATCGAGCCGCCGCGCGCCGATTACTTCCTCGCCGGCACCGGCCAGACGAGTTTGGCCGCCGCGCCGCAGGCGGCGCGACGCCCACGCATCGTCACGCCGGTGTCAGGCACGGTCTATGCGCTCGATCCCGACATCCCGATCGACCGGCAGCGGATCCGGATGATCGTCGTCGGCGCGGTCGGCGGCGAGCGGCTGGTGCTCGACGATCGCGACCTCGGCATCGCCGCGGAATCGCCGATGGTTCTGCCGGGCCCGGGTCAGCATCGCCTCGCGCTGGTCGACAGCAGCGGCCGCATCCTCGACCGCAGCCAGTTCATCGTGCGCTAGAGCAGCCCTTCTTCCTTCAGCGCCTTCTGCACCGCGGGCCGCTCGCCGATGATCGCGCGGTAGCGGTGGAGGTGCGGCCACTGCTCGGTCGAGACATTTTGATATTTGAGCCAGCCGGTCGCGACGAACAGGAAGAAGTCGGCGATCGTCGGCGCGTCGCCCTCGAGAAAGGCGCTGCGCTCGAGCTGCTCCTCGGCATAGGCGACCCGCTGCTTGAGCAGCTCGACGATCGCGCCGAATTGGCCGGGCGTCACGTCTGGCATGGTGAAGCGCATGAACTTCTGGTGGATCTCGGTCGAGACATAGGTCGCCCAGGCAAGCACGCGATAGCGCGCCGGATCGCCGACCGGCGGACATAGCCCGCTTCCCGGCGCGCCGTCGGCGATCAGCTGCATGATCGCCAGGCTTTCATGCAGGATCCGGCCGTCGTCGAGCCGCAACGACGGGACATAGCCGTTGGGGTTGATCTCGAAATAGGAGCTGCCGTCCTCGTTGACGTGGATGTGGTGATCGACCTTGATCAGCGAATAGGGCAGGCCGGATTCGCTCAGCACGATATGCGAGGCGAGCGCGATCGAATCCGGCGCGTAATAGAGCTGCATCCCCTAGTCCTTCGTCGATTCATTGCGTGCGTGGAAACCGCTTGTCAGGGTAAGCTCGGCCGATAGGCAAGCGGGATTTGCGCCGGGCGTGATGCCGGGAAATCATGTCGTTATTTTGATGACATGGCCAATAATTACTATTTTCCTCGGTTGACCGGGTGAGAGCCTTCCCACAAATTCGAGACAGATTGTCCGCTCAGCGACACCGCTGCCCGGTAAAAAGGCGGTACGCGAGCGGGGAGGAGAGGATTGGCGATATCGCCACGCGTCATGTCGACACTAGACACACTCTCGCCGCCTGAATCCCGCGTTTCCCTCGCCGATTATGAGGTCGCCGAAGTCGTGCCCGAGACGGCGCGGATGCGGCACACCGTCAAGGCGCAGGTGCGCATGCCCGACGTCCTCGTCGAGGTTCGCACCTATGAATGGGACGAGCCCGAGGCGATCACCTACGACCTGCCAGTCTATCACGTCTCCCGGCTGCTCACCCGGATGCGGCACAAGCAGCGAATTCGCTGGCGCCTGCCGAACGAACCCTATCCGCGCGGCGTCGCGCAAATCTCGATCGTGCCGCCGCATTGCCCGATCATCGTCGAATCGAGCGGCGGCCAAGCGACCTTCGTCTCCTGCATCTTCGAGCCGGATTATTTCGAGCGGATGCTTGGCATTACCGAATGGACCAATGAGCTGACCGCGACCTTCCTCGGCGTGCACAATCCCTTCGTCGAGGCGGTGATGGAGCGGCTGGCGCAGGAGGTCGTTTTCCCGCAGCCCGATTCCGACACGCTGTTGCAGGCGCTGCTGACCTCGCTGACCTTCGAGCTGTCGCGCGTCGTCAAGCTCGGCGATCCGGCGCTGCGCCGCCCCGGCAAGCTTGCCCATTGGCAGCTAGAGCGGGTCCGCGCGCTGGTCGAGGAGCCGGTCGACGGGCGGGCGGTGACGATGGCCGAGCTGGCCTCGCGCTGCTCGATCAGCCCGCGCCATCTGATGCGCGGCTTCAAGGCGGCGACCGGTACGACGATCCACGCCTATATCGCGCAGGTCCGGCTGGAACGGGCCAAGGCGCTGCTCGATTCCGCGACGATCCCCTTGAAGGAAATCTCGGCCGAGGTCGGCTTTGCCAATCCGAGCCATTTCGCCGCCGAGTTCCGCCGCCGGATCGGCTGCTCGCCCTCGGAATATCGCGCCCGGATCCGGATGGCCTGAGCAAGCCTAAACGCCTGGGCGGCGACGACTGCAATCGACCCATTGCGGTCATTGCGGATTGGCCCTGCAGGTAGGATAGAGGAGCGGTGGTCCGGGGGAGTGAGCAAATTACAATCGACGATCCGGGGAGGTTCAAGGAATGGCCGGGTGAGCTGGTGAAGGCAGAAGCCGGCGGATGCATCTGTGAGCGAAGCCATTTCCGATAATCAGTGGAGCCGCGACGCTCCTATTCAGCTGGATCCTCTTCGATGGCTTTCGTACGGGACAATGACATTCGGTCACTACGGCCTGCGCTTTGATGGCCGCAGAACTGAGTAATCAGCGCGGTTTTGGGCCGTGCAGCCTAACGGCTGCCTTCGGGATGGACCTGATTGGTGGCATGCTGATCGTGTTAGCACCCTATGGTTTTTAAATTAAGTAATCGCCCATCAAATAGGGGTAAGGCATGCGAGTCGATCCGACATTTCTCGGGAAATATTTTAGACCTTTGCTCGAGTTCGTGCTTGCGTACTTCTTGATGGGCTTATTCTCTAGTCCTGCTTTCTCTGCTACGTATCTGTGCCTATATGGCAATGCATCCGATCCCAGTACCTATTCGATCCTCGAGAGTTCTGACTCTGACCCTGAGCTAAACGAAAAATGGCGCGATTATGCGAACAAAACGACTGGTGATACGGGAGGCTATCGCGGTTGCAGCGTGATGGCGTCTACTTCGGATGCAGAAAATTATGTCGCGCGTAACTATTTGGGGCCCAGCGTTCGGATTAGCTGGTCTCCCAACGACAAGCCTATGCGTTCACGCGAAGCGAATGCCCGCAAGACGGCGCAGTCAGGAGCGAGCGCGGCAAGCATCACAGTTGAGAACATTTCGCCGGCGCCAGTCCTGGCCATGAAACAGCGCAACGAAGCCGAGATGAAGCAGCGCAGCGTGGCCGAGATCGCGCGGCGAAGAGCCCTGACTGCTGATCTCGAGAAGCTCGCTGCAGCCAGGGAAGATGCAAGGCGCAACCGACCGCGCCCGGCTGGCTATACCGGTTGCAAGAGTGAACCGGGAAGCAAGTCACAATGTGTGACGCCACAGTAGTCGGTCGGGAGTGAGGCGGATGTGGCGGAACGCGCGCCTGGGAGCGGCCTTTCTTATCGTGTCGCACGGCTTGCTACCGGCCCAGGCGCTCGGGCAAGGCGCATTGGTTTCACCGGCCGCGCAAGCGGGTGCTTATCTGGGACTCCGAGTTGAACCGGCGGATGACGCAAAGGTTCGACATGCAGTTATCGTGGGTGTTGATCCGGGTAGCCCGGCGGCCCTCGCGAAGATGCAGGTGGGTGACGAGATCTATAATATGTTTGAGATCGGAGCGTGGTTCCCGAACAGCGTTCGTATCCGAGATCAGGCTTCACTCCAATCATGGTTGGCGTCCCAGCGCCCTGGCTCCCGCCAACAGATCAGTGCCGCACGTCGAGGCAGGACCCACAATTTCGCAGTGAGATTAGCGGCGCGACCAGTGGCTTCTTCGGCAGCGATCCCAGTGCTGCGGCAGCAAGCCGCACAAGTTGAAGGGGCCGCCGCCGAACCTCAGACAATTGAGCGTTCTTACGCGGACCTTTGCGCAAACCGCGCCGGTCCGGAATCGGAAGCCTGCGTGGTATTGAAGAGGGCTCTGATCGCGAAGCTGAGAGGCCGGCCTGCCAAGGACCCGCCGGTCGCCTTGCCGTCCGAGATCGGTAGCCCATCATGGTTTTGTGGTGCCTTCGACGCCAACTACGCAGCTTTCTACCGGTCGGCGATATTTCAGAGCGCCGCCACCGGTGCAGTGCTGAAAGCGCGATGGACGGCCCAGCTTCGCGCCCGCCATGCGATCGCAACGCCGCAACTGCCTTTCTGCCTGTCGAATGACGTCGCGGCCGATCTTGATCGCGAGCGCAATCAAGCCACCGCGCAGCTCGTCGGAAACGGCGCCAAGCTCGTGGACGATTCCTGGGCCGGCGCAGCCGCGCCCGTAAGGGCAAAGCCACCGCCAAAGCGCAGAGGCGCATAAGGCCAGCCCGCGAGGCTCCAAGAACTCGTCAGCAGCTCGACCGATCATTGGCGTTTGCGAGTCATTAAATCTTAGCGACTGCGGACCGCCGGCATCACCTGCTCGGCGAAGGCCTGCCACTGCGCGCCGATCTTGTCGGGCGGGACTTCATCGTCCCACGACATGGCGAAGCGCAGCACCATTTGGTCGACGCCGGCCGCGGCGAAGGCAGCGATGTCGTCGTGCAACTGCGCGGCGGTGCCGATGAAGCGTTGGCGGCCGTCGGGCGCGCGGCCGGTATCGGGGACATAATCATAATCCGCCGGCGCATCCTCGGTGTTCTGGACGAAGGCAGCCGGCATCGGCTCGCCTGCTGCCAGCAGCCGCGTCTGCGGGCAGCTGTACGAAAAGGTGAACGGGCGGGTGATGCCCTCGCTTTGCCGGATCTCGGTGATGCGCGCATGGCCGCGGGCGTAGACCTCGGGCGAGGCGAACAAAGGATGCCAGCCATCGCCGAGCCGGGCGGCGCGCTCCAGCGCGCGATCGTGATTGCCGCCGACCAGCAACGGCGGCGCGATCGCCGGGACCGGGCCGAATTCGACCTCGGAGAATTTCACCCATTCGCCGTCGAAGGCGACGGGCCCGCGCGTCTCGAACAGCAGCCGCATGACGCGCAGATATTCGTCGGTGACCGCACCGCGCCGCTCATAGGGCGTGATGCCGAGCGCGTCGAATTCGCCCTTCAGATAGCCGACGCCGAGGCCGAGCATCAGCCGTCCGTTCGACAGCTCCGATGCGGTCGCCGCCATCTTCGCCAGCAGGATCGGATCGCGATAGGGCGCGACCAGTACATCGGTGCCGAAGGCGATCTTGCTGGTCAGCCCCGCGCCGAAGATCGCCGTGCTGACCGCGTCGTACCAATGCGGATCGGTCTGCTTGGTCGCATAGCTCGGCACGAGGATATGGTCGCCGAAC
>Ga0207667_10003039_pt1 | contig 20823 bp, 18 predicted proteins | sample KBSCornC52_FD_184301 | JGI IMG/M metagenome (GOLD analysis project Ga0207667, IMG submission 184301) | Corn rhizosphere microbial communities from Kellogg Biological Station, Michigan, USA - KBS Corn C5-2 (SPAdes) (version 2) | ecosystem: Host-associated > Plants > Roots > Rhizosphere > Soil ...
GCTGCCGGGCCTGCCGGTCATCCGCGACCTGATCGTGGACATGACCAACTTCTTCAAGCAGTACCACTCGATCAAGCCTTACCTGATCAACGACTCGATCCCACCGGAGAAAGAGCGCCTGCAGTCGCCGGAAGAGCGCGAGGAACTGGACGGCGTGTACGAGTGCATCCTGTGCGCATGCTGCTCGACGTCGTGCCCGTCGTTCTGGTGGAACCCGGACAAGTTCGTCGGCCCGGCCGGCCTGCTGCAGGCCTACCGCTTCATCGCCGACTCGCGCGACGAAGCGACCGCCGAGCGCCTGGACAACCTGGAAGACCCGTACCGCCTGTTCCGCTGCCACTCGATCATGAACTGCACGGACGTGTGTCCGAAGGGCCTGAATCCGAACAAGGCGATCGGCAAGATCAAGGAATTGCTGGTACGCCGGGCGATCTAAGAACGGCTCGACGGGGATCGTTAAACGTCCCCGTCAACGACGTAGGGTGGGCTCCCCGAGCCCACGCGGACGTTTGCGATGTGCGAACGTTACGCGTGGGCACGGGGTGCCCACCCTACAGCAAAATCCGGGTGGTTTATCCGACGAACGCTTCGAGCAGGCGGTTGAATTCCGCCGCATGCGTGACATTCATCCCGTGCGACGCGCCCGCGACGGCGCGCTTGTCCACGTGTCCCATCCACTCCGCGAGCCGGTCCACGTTGTCCCGGTACATGCGCGGACTTTTTTCTCCCGCAATCAACAGGGTCCGGCATTTCACGCCCGCCGCCGCCTTGCGCGTATAGGCCGGCAGCGGATCGCGGAACTGCTTCGGCAGCGTGCCCGCGTTGTCGGTGGCCATCGTGCGGAAACCGGCCGGGCTCTTGCGCCAGATGCCCGGCATGCTGACCGAGTCCACGAACATTTCCAGTCCTTCTTCGATCGCGCCGGCGTCGATCAGGTCGGCCACGCGCTCGCGCAGTGCGATTGTCGCGGGCGGCAGCGCTGCGTCCGGCATCCCGTCGATCTGCAGCGGACCGCCCGGATCGGCGAGCGTCAGCGATTTCACCAGGTAGGGATAGTCGCGCGCCAGTTGGAAAGCCACGCAGCCGCCGCGCGAATGCCCCACGAGGTGCACCGGGCCGAGGTCCATCGCCGTGATGAATTCGGCGAGTTCCGCGACGTGCGTGCTCCAGCTGAACGTGCCCTGGATCGCCATGTCGTCGCCCGGCCAGTAATGGCCCAGGCTGACCGATACGCACTGGTAGCGCTGCGACAGGACGGCCGCCTGGCTGTTCCAGTAGCGGTAGTCGCACAGCGATCCGTGCACGAATACCAGCGGTTCGCCGGCGCCGCGCGTCACATAGGGCATGCGCGTGCCGGAGGGGAGGGTGGCAAAGTAGACCTCGGGTCTTGCCAGGACTTGCAGATCGGTTCGTGCGTTCATGGTGTGCTCCTTTGCCGTTACTATGCACCACACCCAATACCAAGAAAATCGCATAATATTGATCGTATCTATCAGATTTTCTGAACCTTATTCCGGAGCTCACTCATGAAGGCACTCGATCTCGACGTCCTGGCCATGATCGTCGCGGTCGCCGACACGGGCAATATCAGCCGCGCGGCGGAAGTCGTGCATCGTTCGCAGTCGGCGGTGAGCATGCAGATCAAGACGCTGGAGGAGGCGCTCGGCAAGCCGCTGTTCGTGCGCCGGCCGCGCAGCGTCACGCCGACGCAGGACGGCGAGGTCCTGCTGACGTACGCCCGGCGCATGCTCGCGCTGCGCGACGAAGCCTGGGCCGCCGTGGTGCGGCCGGACATCACGGGGCGCGTCGTCATCGGCGTGCCCGACGATTATGCGTCGTCGCTGCTGCCATCCATCCTCAAGAAGTTTTCCGCCACCTATCCGAAGGTGCAGATCCAGGTCGTGGGCCTGCCCAGCGTGGCGCTCGCGCCGCTCGTGAAGGATGGTTCGATCGATCTCGTCTGCGCGACGCGCGTGAAAGGCCTGTCGGGGGAATTCGTCCGGTTCGAGCCGATGGTCTGGGCCGCGCCGCCCAGCGCGCGCGACATCTGGAAGGAGCGGCCGCTGCCGATCGCCGTGTTCCTGCCGGGGAGCGTGGCGCGGGAAAACGCGATCCGCAGCCTGGAGCGGGCGAAGATTCCCTACCGTACGTCGTACGAGAGCCCGAGCCTGATGGGGTTGCTGAGCATGGTCGAGGCGGGCCTCGCCGTGGCGCCCCTCGCGCGCTGCGCCGTGCCCGCGCACCTGACCCTGCTCGGCCAGGCGCAGGGGTTGCCGGACATCGATCCGCTGGAAGTCATCCTCGCGCGCAGCACGAAGTCGAAGCGGCCACCGTGCGACTTCCTCGCCGAGAAGATCATGTCGGAACTGCGGCGCTGAGCCCACATGTTGCGTCGCAGCACAACAAACGGTCGTATGTTTTCAATTTATAGAATACAATCGGGCGTATTCGGTCCAAGTTATTACAAAGGTCAGTCATGCCCAGTACCACACCAGCGCAGGCCAGCAACCTGCTGCTCATGTCACGCGAGGACAACTGCCTCATCGCGCGCGTCGACCTGAAGGCCGGCGACGAGGTTTCCATCGATGGTCAGCCGGTGGCGCTGCCCGGCGACGTCCGTCTCGGACACAAGGTCGCGCGCCGCGACCTGGCCCCCGGCGACAAGGTGGTGCGTTACGGTGCCATCATCGGCACGGCCACCGCGCCCGTCGCCATCGGTGCGCACATCCATACCCACAACCTCGAAAGCGACTACATCCCGACCTTCACGCTCGAACAGGACGGCAACCACTTCATCGGACACAAAGCACCATGACCACCTCCACCGACCTGGCCAACATCGCCCTGACAGGGTACCCGCGCGCGGACGGGCGCAAGGGGATCCGCAACGTCGTCGTCGTCGCCTACCTCGTCGAATGCGCGCACCATGTCGCGCGCCTCATCGTCAACAAGTTCCCGGACCAGCCGGTGCACCTGATCGGCTTCCCGGGCTGCTACCCCAACGAATACGCCGACAAGATCATGAAGCAGGTGCTGACGCACCCGAACGTGGGTGCGGCGCTGCTGGTGTCGCTGGGCTGCGAGAGTTTCGACAAGGGCGGCCTGGCGCAGGCCGTCGCGGACAGCGGTCGTCCCGTGCACACGGTCACGATCCAGGACGTCGGCGGCACGCGCTCCGGCGTGGAGGGCGGCGTGGAGTGGGTCCGCTGGGCCGTCGAGGACCTGGCGCGCCAGGAGCGCGTGCCGATGCGCGCCGACGAACTGGTCGTGGCGACGATCTGCGGCGGCTCGGACAGCACCAGCGGCATCACGGCGAATCCGGCCGTGGGCGCGGCTTTCGACCAGCTGATCGCGGCCGGCAGCGCGTGCGTGTTCGAGGAGACCGGTGAACTGGTCGGCTGCGAATTCCACATGAAGCGCCGTGCCGTCACGCCCGAGCTGGGCGACGAGATCGTGCGCACGGTGGAGAAAGCATCGCGCTACTACACGATCATGGGCCACGGCAGTTTCGCGCCCGGCAATGCGGATGGCGGCCTGACGACGCAGGAAGAGAAATCCCTGGGCGCGTACGCGAAGAGCGGCGCGTCGCCGATCGTCGGCATCCTGAAGCCGGGCGACCAAGCCCCGACCGGCGGCCTGTACCTACTGGACGTGGTGCCGGACGGCGAGCCGCGCTTCGGCTTCCCGAACATCTCCGACAACGCCGAGATCGTCGAGCTGATCTCGTGCGGCGCGCACGTGACCTTGTTCACCACGGGCCGCGGCTCGGTGGTCGGCTCCGCGATCGCGCCCGTCATCAAGGTGTGCGCGAACCCGCGCACGTACGACAAGCTGGCCGATGACATGGACGTCAACGCCGGCCGCATCCTGACGGGCCACGCCAGCATCGAAGAAGTCGGCACCGAGATCGTGGAGCTGATCGCCCGCGTCGCGAACGGCGAATGCACGCGTTCGGAAGAGCTGGGCCACCAGGAATTCATCCTCACCTACAAGCAGTTCGAGCCGATCGGCCCCGGCTGCCTCCCGTTGAAAGCCGCCTGAGAAGGAATCGAACGAAATGAGCGTCACCGAACAAGGCAAACTGCCGAAGAGCGGCCTCGCCGTCACGAAACTCGGCCTCGGCTGCGCGCAGCTGGGCGGGTTGTTCGACCCCATGGCGGAAGCCGACGCCTACGCGCTCGTCGATGCGGCGTGGGACCTGGGCATCCGCTATTTCGACACGGCGCCGTACTACGGCTTCACGCTGTCCGAGCACAGGCTGGGCGCGGCACTGCGCAAGCGTCCGCGCGACGAATGGGTGATCAGCACCAAGGCCGGCCGCCTGATGCGGCCCGACCCCAGTGTGCAGCCGGGCGAGTGCGGCTGGGCGCAGCCCCTGCCGTTCCGGCCGCACTACGACTACACCTACGATGCCATCCTGCGCTCGCACGAAGACAGCCTGCAGCGCCTGGGACTGGACCGCGTCGACATCCTGTACGTGCACGACATCGGCCGCGTCACCCATGGCGACAAGCACGCACACTACTGGGAACAGCTGACGACGGGCGGCGGCCTGCGCGCGCTGGAGCGCCTGCGCGACGAGGGCGCCATCAAGGCCTTCGGCCTCGGCGTCAACGAGTGGGAAGTCATGGCCGACGCGATGGATGTGTGCGCGCTCGACTGCGTGCTGCTGGCCGGCCGCTACACGCTGCTGGAACAGGCGTCGCTGGCGCCGCTGATGGACCGCTGCGTGCGTGAAGGCACGAGCGTCGTCATCGGCGGCCCGTTCAATTCCGGCATCCTCGCGGGCACGAACAAGTTCAATTATGAAGACGCGCCCGCCGCCGTCGTGGAGCGGGTGCAGGCCCTGGCCGCCGTCTGCCGCGACGTCGGCGTGCCGCTGCAGGCGGCCGCGCTGCAATTCCCGATGGCCCACCCGGCCGTGGTGTCGTGCATTCCGGGTGCCCAGGGCATCGCCCAGCTGCGCCAGAACGCGCACTGGTTCTCCCAGACTATCCCGGCTACGCTGTGGGAGGCGCTCCGGAGCGCCGGACTGCTGGACCCGAACGCGCCCGTGCCTGCCGCGTGAACCGACAACGAAACCCCAAATAACCGTATCAAAGGAACTACATGAAACTGCTGCGATTTGGCCCGAAGGGCAACGAGAAGCCCGGCCTCCTGGATGCCGACGGCGTGATCCGCGACCTGTCCGGCGTGCTGCCCGACCTGACTTCCGCCCAGCTGGCCGCCGGCGCGCTGGCCCGCCTGGCCGATGTCGATCCGAGCCGCCTGCCGGCCGTCGCCCAGCCGGTCCGTTACGCCCCCGTCGTCGCCGACATCGGCAAGCTGATCTGCGTCGGCCTGAACTACTCGGACCACGCGGCCGAATCGGGCATGGCCGTGCCGGCCGAGCCGGTGCTGTTCATGAAGGCCACCAGTGCCGTCATCGGCTGCAATGACGCCGTCGTGCTGCCGCGCGATTCCGTCAAGAGCGACTGGGAAGTGGAGCTGGGCGTCGTGATCGGCAAGCGCGCCCGCTACGTCGACGAGGCCGACGCCCTCGACTACGTGGCCGGCTACTGCGTGGTCAACGACCTGTCCGAGCGCGAGTACCAGCTGGAGCGCGGCGGCCAGTGGGACAAGGGCAAGGGTTGCGACACCTTCGGCCCGGTCGGCCCGTATCTCGTGACGAAGGACGAAGTGCCCGATCCGCAGAACCTGGGCATGTGGCTGGAAGTGAACGGCCAGCGCTACCAGACCGGCAATACCCGCACGATGGTGTTCACCGTCGCGCACCTGGTCAGCTACATCAGCCGTTTCATGACCCTGCAGCCGGGCGACGTCATCAGCACCGGCACGCCGCCGGGCGTGGGCCTGGGCCAGAAGCCGGACCCGGTCTACCTGAAGGCGGGCGACGTCATGCGCCTCGGTATCGATGGGCTGGGCGAGCAGGAGCAGACTGTCCACGCCTGGAACGAAGCGTTGATCGACGGCTGACAGCCGTCGTCAGGGATGCAGCACTGAATAAACAGGCGACATGGCGCAAGGCCATGATCGCCGGCACGGAGACTTTGCAGACATGATCGATTCATCCTCGCGGCAGTACCGGTTTTCCCTCGTGATGATCACCACGCTGTTTTTCATGTGGGGATTCGTCCATAACCTCGATCCGATCCTGATCCCGCACCTGCGGCGGTCGTTCAGTCTGTCGGTGCTGCAGTCCTCGCTGGTGGATTCGGCCGTGTTCATCGCGTACTTCGTGATGGCACTGCCGGCTGGCATGCTGATCCGCCGGGCTGGCTACAAGTTCGCCATGATCACGGGCCTGATGCTGTTCGCGACCGGCTCGCTGATGTTCATTCCCGCCGCGAACACGCAGCTGTACATCGTGTTCCTGGGGGCGCTGTTCACCATCGCCTGCGGCCTGACGATCCTGGAAACGGCCGCCAACCCGTACATGACCCTGCTGGGCAGCCCGGAGAAGGCCGCGCAGCGCCTCAACCTGGCGCAGTCGTTCAACGGCCTGGCCACGATGGTGGCCCCGCTGATCGGCGCGCGCCTGATCCTCGTGCACGGCGCGAGCGACGCGCAGCTGGCCGCCATGCCCGAGGCGCAGCGCGTGGCGACGCTGGCGGCGGAAGCGGCCAGCGTGAAAGGCCCGTACATGCTGCTGGGCCTCGTGATCCTGGCGATGGCCATCGTGTTCTATTTCCTGAAACTGCCGGAAGTCGGTGCGCAGGCGAACACGCAGGGCGGTGCCGTGGCCAAGAGCACGCTCGGCGAGGCCTTCCGGGTACCGTCGATCCGCCGTGGCGCCATCGCGCAGTTCTTCTACGTCGGCGCGCAGGTATGCGTATCCAGCTTCTTCATCCTGTATGCCACGAAGGCGGCAGGCATCGAGTCCGTGACCGCGGCCGACTACCTGGGCCTGGGCTACGGCCTCGCCTTCATGGGCGGCCGCTTCATCGGCACCGCGCTGATGCGCATCATCGCGCCGGCGCGCCTGCTGTGGATGTATGCGCTGGCCGCCACCGTGCTGGCGGCAGTGGCGATGTTCTCGCATGGCTACGTCAGCATCGCGGCCGTGATCGGGATCGCATTCTTCATGTCGATCATGTTCCCCACCATTTTCTCGCTGGGCCTGAACAACGCCGGCCACCACGCCGACATGGGCAGCGGCCTGATCATCATGTCCATCGTCGGCGGCGCGCTGTTGCCGCCGCTGTTCGGCTTCATCAGCGACCGGACGGACAACGTGCAGTTCGGCTACGTCGTGCCGCTGGTCTGCTATGTCGTCGTCGCCTGGTTCGCGCGCGCATCGCTGCGGCAGGACAGCCGCGACGCCCGTGCGGCCACCGTATCCATTGGAGCTACCGAGCGTGTTTAAACTGAATGATAAAAAAGCCGTCGTCACGGGCGGCGGCAGCGGCATCGGCAAGGCGATCGCCAGGCTGTTCGCGCAACAGGGCGCCTTCGTCCACGTGATCGACCTGAACGACGCCGCCTGCGCGGACGTCGTGCGCGAGATCCGCGAGGAGGGCGGCCAGGTCGCCGCCCACGCCGTCGACGTGACGCGCCAGTCCGAAGTCGGCGCGTGCATGAGTGAGATCGGGCCCTTCGGCATCCTCGTCAACAACGCCGGCATCGCCCATATCGGCAAGGCGGACAACACGGACGAAGCAGACTTCGACCGCGTCATGAACGTCAACGTCAAGGGCGTCTACAACTGCCTGCACGAAGCGATCCCGCAGCTGCGCGCGAACGGCGGGGGCGTCATCGTCAATATGGCCTCCGTCGCGGCCTGGGTGGGCATCCGCGAGCGCTTCGCGTATTCCACGGCGAAGGGCGCGGTCATGGCGATGACGCTGTCCGTCGCCAAGGACTACCTGCAGGACGGGATCCGCTGCAATTCGATCTCGCCGGGCCGCGTGCACACGCCGTTCGTGGACGGCTTCCTGGCGCGCACCTATCCGGGCCGTGAGGCCGAGATGTTCGCCCAGCTGTCGAAGACGCAGCCCATCGGCCGCATGGCCAAGTCGGAAGAAGTGGCCGCTCTGGCGCTGTACCTGTGCAGTGACGAGGCGGCCTTCATCACCGGCACCGATTATCCGATCGACGGCGGTTTCATCACGCTGAACAACTGAATCCAACGAAGAAGTAAAAACGGCCGGCGGCCACCGCGACGCGGTGTACCGCCGGCCGTTGCGCTTGGCCGTGCCGCGCCGGTTCAACGGGCTGGCATATTTCATTGGCGCCTTTGGAAATTTCCATAACGAAACGTGCCAGTCGTGGCGTGGCTTTATGGTTGCATCCTGCGCCCATATGTTTTAAATTTATAGAATACAAGCGCTGCCCGTGTATTTCCATACCCGGCAGCCGATAACCAACCTGGAAAGCGAATAAATGAGTCAGATGAAGAGTGTCGTATGCGTGGCCCCCGGCGAACTGCGTCTCGGGGAAGTGCCGATTCCGACGCCCGCCGCCAACGAAGTGCTGCTGCGCGTGCGTCGCATCGGCGTGTGCGGCACCGACATGCACATCTTCCGCGGCACGCAGCCGTTCCTGCAGTATCCGCGCGTGATGGGGCATGAGCTGTCGGGCGAAGTCGTGACGGCGCCGGACGGTTCGGGCCTCGCGGCGGGCGACCAGGTGTTCGTGATGCCCTACCTGTCGTGCGGCGAGTGCGTCGCCTGCCGCAAGGGCAAGACCAACTGCTGCAGGAATATCCAGGTGCTGGGCGTGCACCGCGACGGCGGCATGGCCGAGTACCTGGCCGTGCCCGCGCAATTCGTCCTCAAGTCCGAGGGCATCTCGCTCGACGACGCCGCCATGCTGGAATTCCTCGCCATCGGCATGCACGCGGTGCGCCGTGGCGCCGTGGCGGCCGGGCAGCGCGTGCTGGTCGTCGGCGCGGGACCGATCGGCGTGGCGCTCGCGCTGTTCGCGTCGCTCAAGGGTGGCGAGGTGACGGTGCTCGACACGCGCGCCGACCGCCTGGGCTTCTGCAAGGACGTGCTGAAGGTCGCACACACCGTGATGGCGGGCGAGGGCGACGTCGATGCGCTGCGCGACATCACCCAAGGCGACTTCTTCGACGTCGTGTTCGACGCCACCGGCAACATCAAGGCGATGGAACGGGGCCTGGACTTCGTCGCGCACGGCGGCACGTACGTGCTCGTGTCGATTGTGCCGGAGCGGATCTCGTTCGCGGACCCCGAGTTCCACAAGCGCGAGACCACGCTGATGGGCAGCCGCAACGCGACCGTGGACGATTTCCGCGAAGTGCTGGCGGCGATGAAGGCGGGCCTCGTGCCGACGCTCGCGATGAACACCCACCGCACCACGCTGGACGAATTCATCGACACGCTGCCGACCTGGATGGATCCGGCCAGTGGCGTGATCAAGGCCATCGTCGAGGTGTAAGCGGCCCCGCCGCTTCCGCAAGGGCGCTGGAGTTCAAGTAAAATGACGTATTGTCTAAACGGACAGGCCGCGCCCGCGGCCGCTTCCCGACTTCATGGCCCGACCTCCAACTATCTTCAAACGCAGCGCCAACCTGCTGTTGCAGCACATCGCCAGCAATGTCGCTGTCGGCGATCCGCTCCCGACCGAGCAAAGCATGGCCGAACTGGGCGAGGGCAGCCGCACGGCGATCCGCAGCGTGCTGGCCCATTTCCACGAACGGGGCCTGATCAGCGACCTGAAGGACCGCCGCCTGCTGCGCAAGCCGGTGCGCGAGGATTACTTCGAGCTGGACGAATTGCGTACCGGCGCCGACCGCATCCGCGAAGTGCTGATGGAGCGGATCTACCACAGCGACATGCCACCGGGCGCCGAGTTCTCGGAAACGGAACTGGCGCGCGCGGCCGGCACGAGCACGATCAGCGTGCGCGAATTCCTGATCGGCTTTTCGCATTCCGGCCTGATCGAGAAGAAGCCGCGCGGCGGCTGGCGCCTGTGCGCGTTCGACCGCTCGTTCGCGATGGAGCTGGCCGACATACGCCAGATGTTCGAGTTTTCCGCCATCGACCGGTTCGCCAGCCTGGCGCCGACCGATCCGGCGTTCATGGAGCTGCAGCAACTGATCGCGCGCCACGAGCGGCTGGGCTCCGTCATGCCGACGCACCACAAGGACTTCCCGTCGCTCGACCGCGATTTCCACGCGTTCCTGATCGGACGCCTGGGCAACCGCTTCGCCGAGGACTTCTACGACCTCGTCTCGCTGGTGTTCCACTACCACTACCAGTGGGACAAGGCCGAGGAAATGGTGCGCAACGAGTTTGCCGTGCACGAGCACCTGGACATCCTGCGCGCGCTGGCGCGGCGCGACGTCGCGAGCGCGCGCGAGGCGATGCGCATCCACCTGAATTCCGCGCGCAGCACCCTGCTGCAATCGATACGCGTAAGAGAAATGAAAGCGCACCCCGGTTGACGTACCGGTGGGCGCGATACCACCAACCCGAACAGGAAGGAGCATGATGCTCGTCGACGCCCACCAACACTTCTGGCAACTCGCAGACCGCAACGGCGCATGGCCGCCGCCCGAGCTTGCCGCCATCTACCGCGATTTCCTGCCAGGCGACCTGGCGCCCCTGCTCGAGGCGAACGGCGTCGCCCGGACCGTGCTCGTGCAATCCATGCCGAACGAGGACGACACGCGCTTCATGCTTGGCCTGGCCGAGCGCAACCCGTTCATCGGCGGCGTCGTCGGCTGGGTCGACATGAAGGCGCCCGACGCGCCGGCGCGCATCGCGGCGCTCGCGCAGGATCCGATGCTGAAGGGACTGCGCCCGATGCTGCAGGACCTCGACGACGACCGCTGGATCGACGATGCCGCGCTGGACCCGGCCGTCGACGCCATGCTGCGCCACGGCCTCAGCTTCGATGCGCTGGTCCTGCCGCGCCATCTGCCGGCGCTGCTGGCCTTTGCCACGCGCCATCCGGACCTGCCCATCGTGATCGACCACGGCGCCAAGCCGTTGATCGCGCAGGGCGTCATGGCCCCGTGGCGCGAGGACATCGCCCGCCTGGCCGCGCTGCCGCAGGTGTGCTGCAAGCTGTCGGGCCTGGTCACCGAAGCAGGGCCGGACTGGGACGTCGAGCGGCTGCGGCCGTACGTCGACCACCTGGTCGCAAGCTTCGGCCCGCAGCGCCTGATCTGGGGCAGCGACTGGCCCGTGCTGGACCTGGCCGGCGATTACGCGGGCTGGATCGCCGCCAGCAGGGCGCTGCTGGCCGGGCTGTCGGATGCCGACCGGGCCGCCGTGTTCGGCGGGAACGCGCGGCGTTTCTACCGTCTCGACAAATAAGCATGCCACCCGACCGGCCGGCATTACGCCGGCCGGCGTGACGCGCATTCCACTTGCCGCGGACGCGCCGCGGGGCAAGCCGGCCAGCGCCGAAAACCAACCGCCGATAGCTCAGCCGTCGCTGCGCAGCGCCGCGATCGGATCGAGCGCGGCCGCCTGGCGCGCGGGATAGACGCCGAAGCCCACTCCGACCGCCACGCACAGCAGCACCGCCAGCAGCAGGCTGAGCGGCGACCAGGCCACCGACCAGCCGGCCAGCGCGGCGATGCTGTAGGCCGCCACGGCCCCCAGCGCCAGGCCCAGCGCGGCGCCGCTGACCGCGATCACCAGTGCCTCGGCGAGGAACTGCTCGACCACGTCGCGACGGCGGGCGCCCAGTGCGCGCTTCAGGCCGACCTCGCGGCGCCGCTCCAGCACGTTGGCCAGCATGATGTTCATGATGCCGATGCCGCCCACCAGTAGCGACACGGCGGCGATCGAGCTCATGACGATGGTGAAGATGCGCTGCGTCTGCTGGTTCTGGCGGTACAGACCCATCGGCACGATCAGGTTCGTATCGTCGACGCCGCCGTGGCGCTGCGTGATCAAGGCCTGCAGCACGCGCGCCGCGTCGTCCGGCGCCACCTTGCCGTCCAACCGCACGCTGATGCCGTCCACCTCGTCCTCGATGCGCCGGAAGCTGAACCGGGCGCGCGCCGTTTCCCACGGGACGAACAGGCGCTCGTCGTCCAGCCCCAGCTTGACGCCTTCGAATTCCGACTTGCTGGGCGTGCGGTCGGCCAGCACGCCGACCACCTGCAGCCACACGTGATTGAGCTTGATGCGCCGGCCGACCGGCGGCGTCGCGCCGAACAGCGTATGCGCGAGGCGCGCGCCCAGCACGCACACGGGCGCCAGGGTGGCGGCGTCGCCCGGCGTGAGCCAGCGGCCGGCCTTCAGCGCGAGGCCGGCATGTTCTGCATAGGCAGGCGACACGGCGAACGCGCGCCCGGCCGTCACCTGGTCGCCGTAGACGAGCTGGTCGACCTTGATTTCCTTCTTCAGCGCCACCGAGCGCGCGCCCGGCACGACCGACAGCGCCGCCGCGCCATCGGCCGCGGACAGGCCCAGCGAGCGGGTGCGAATATCCTTCAGCTGCTCGGCCTCGATACCCTTGCTCTCGACCAGCACGTTGTCCAGCCCCAGTTCCGCCACGAGGCGCAGCGCCTCGCGTTTGCTGCCTTCGCCCACGGCCAGCATGGCGACGATGGCGCCCACGCCGAAGATCATGCCCAGCAGCGTGAGGCCGGTGCGCAATTTGCGCCGCCGCAGCTCGGCGACGGCTTCCAGGATCAATGCGCGGTTCATGTCTTGCTCTCTTTGGGTGGTAACAGCACGACGCGCGCGCCGGGCGCGAGGCCAGCCTTGATTTCACTGCGCACCGGGCCGCGCAGGCCCAGTTCGATCTTGTGCTTCACGGGTTGGCCGGCGTCGATCGTGTACACGGCATAGGTGGCGCCGTCCTGCACGAGCGCGATGTTCGGCACCGTCAGCGCGGACGGCTTGCCGACGAGGCGCACCGTGCCGTGCAGGGCCTGGCCCGGCTTCAGGCCCAGCTTGTGCGCCTGCTCCGTCGCGATGGCGGCGTCGAAATCGCTGTACTTGACGGGCGACTCGGGAGAAATCGTGCTGGCGCTGCTGCCGACGCGCGTCACGACGAGGTCCAGTTCCGTGCCCGTGCCGGCGAGGCGCACGCGCACGGGCAGGCCCGGCTTGAGGCCGTACGCCTGGCCCTCGGCCACGGTGAAATGGGCCACCAGCTGGTCGAGGTCGGGCAGGGTGCCGAACGGCTCGCCGGCCATCTGGTTGGCGCCGACCTCGGGCTTGCTGCCGTCCCAGCGCGCGGCCAGCTGGAAGATGCCGTCGTGCGGCGCCACCAGTTCCAGCGCATCCAGGCTCTTGCGCTGCTGCGCGGCGCTCTGCGCCACGCTGTCGCGTTGCGAGTGCAGCACGGCTTCCTGCGCCGCGGTGCGCGCCTGCACCTGGCCGCCTCTCCAGTCGAGATAGGTACGTTTCTTGGTGAGAAAGCCGACGTCGGCCAGCGCATCGAGGATCGTGTTGCGCGAGAAGACGTCGCTCAGGTCGACGTTGGCATAGTGCTGGCTCAGGCCGAGATCGTCGTCGACCCTGGCGCGCTCGCCCGCGAGGACGCCGCGCTCGACGGCCGCGTTGCGGCGGTTGCCTTCCTCGGCCAGCGTCTTGCGCAGCAGTTCGACATCGGCCTGCGACAATTCCGCCCGCGCCTGCGGCGCGTCGAACCGGGCGACTACCTCGCCTTTCGTGACGTTGCTACCGTCCGGCACCATCGCGACGAGTACGCGGCTGCTCCAGCCGCTGCCGGGCACCACCAGCGGCGTGCTGGCGGCCGCCTTGATCTCGCCGTCGACGTCGAGGGTTTCGCTCCACGTCCGTGCGGCCAGGGCTTCGCTGGCGCCGGCGGCCGGCGACGACGCGCCGTCGCAGCCGGCCAGCAGCGTGGCGGCCAGGGCCAGGCTGGCAGCGAGCGTGCAGGCGGGCTTGAAGGGGTAAGGCATCGGACTCCTCATGATTTGACCGGGGCGGCCGGCAGCAACTCCACCTGCACGGCGGCGCCCGGCTTCAGGTCTTTCGGCGGGCTGTCGAATTCCAGCTGGAGGTCGCGCACGATGGCCGGCTGCGCGGCGGACTTGCCGTGAAAGGCGCGTCCCAGTCCGGTCACCCGCGCCGCCAGCGCCTGGCGCGTGCCGGCCACCGTGACGCGTGCCGCCTGTCCGACCCGCACGCCCGCGGCCTGCGCCTCGGGCACCTTGGCGTCCACGCCCAACTGGTCCGGGTCGGCCAGCGTCGCCACGGACAGGCCCATCCAGACCTGGCTGCCGACGATGAATTTCGTGCCGTTGAAGTTCACCCGGTGGAGCACGAGTCCCGGCCGCGGTGCCACGACGGTCAGTGCGGCCTGGCCCTTGACGAGGGCGGCGATCTGGTCGCGCAGCTGCGCCACGTCGGCCAGCAGGCCGGCGCGCTCGGCCTGGCGCGCACGCCGCTGCGCCTCGTACTGCGCTTGCGCCAGCCTGGCCAGCGCGGCCTTCTCGACGCGTTCGATCAGCAGCTTGTCGTATTCGACGCGGCGGATCAGTTCCTTCGGCGCGCTCGCCTTGCGCTCGGCCTTCTCGGCATTGCTCTGGGCCTCGGCCAGCGCCAGTGCGCCGGCGCGGTCGGCTTCGGCCTGGTCCAGCTGCAGCTTCCCGAGCGCGCTCTCGCGCTCCCTCAGCGTGCCTTGCAGCTGGATCATCCGGTTCGTCAGCTCGGTGGATTCGAACACGGCGATGGGCTGTCCGGCCTGCACCCGCATGCCTTCGGGCGCGAGCAGCGCGAGCTTGTACTGCCAGATGTACGGGATGGTCGGCGGCGACACCGGCATCACGCGGCGCGATGCGATCTCGCCCTCGATCGTGAGGCCGGCGGCCGCCCGGGCCGGCTGCCCGATCGGCGCGGACACCCCCGGCTCGACCAGCACGCTCATGCCCGTCACCAGCGGCAGGCCGTGATCCGCGGGCAGGTCGATGCGTGCCCGGAAATAGCGCCCCAGCCCCCACTGGGGACGGGGTTCCGGCGCGCTCGTGATGCTGGCGACGCGACCGGCCAGTACCTTGCCTGGCAAGGCGTCGAAGCGCAGGCTGACGGTCTGGCCATCGCGCAGGTAAGGGCGGTCCGCTTCCAGCACCCAGGCCGTGACGGCCATGTGGCCGTCGCCCAGCACCGCGCCGGCGGCATTGCCCGGCCAGGCGGTGGAGCCTTCGTCCAGCCGTTCGCCGTTGCGCGTGCTGTAGCCATGGACGACGACGCCATCGCGCGTGGCGCGCACCTCGGACTGCGCCAGCCGGGCGAGCTGGAATGCCTCGTTGACCTGCATCTTCCTGACTTCGAGCACACCGTCTTCCCTGCGGCGGGCGACCGCTTCCTGGGCATTCTTCAGGCTTTCCTGCTTGATGACGAGATCGCGCGTGGCGCGGGCCAGCTCGGCCTGGTGACGATCGTAGTCCAGCGCCGTGATCTGCTGCTTCGGCAGCGCCGCGTCGACCTTTGCCTTGTCGAGGGCGGCCCTGGCGCTGACCAGTGCCTTTTCGGCCTCGACGGCCGCAACTTCCAGCGTGGCCGTCTCGCTGTCGGTGCGTGCGCGCGCGCGTTCCCGGTCCGTCCTGAGCTGGTCGATATTGGTGACGTCGGCCGCTTCCGTCCTCAGCACGACGTCGCCGGCCTTGACCGGGCTGCCCTCGGGCAGGAAGGTGCGCAGGACGATCGGCGCGGTGTTCGACGGCGGCACGAAGATGGTCTGCGAATCCAGCGCTTCCACTTCGCCGGTGAGCAGCACGGCACGCGCTGCGGGCTGCGCCGCGCCGGCCGGTGCCGGTGTGGCGGCGGTTGCCGGCTTCGTATCGGCGTTGCTGCCGGCGTGCGTGGCGGCCACGCCGATCGCGACGGCGAGCACGGGCGCGCTGGCCAGGAGGGCGACGGTGCGGCGCTTCATGGCTGGTCTCCGGCGACGCGGCCGTCGCGCAGGTGGATCGTGCGCTGCGCGCTGGCGGCGATGGCCGGATCGTGGGTCACGAGCACGAGCGTCTGCCCGCCGGCATGCAGTTCGCGCAGCAGGGCCATCACGTCGGCGGCGCTGTTCGAATCGAGGTTGCCGGTGGGTTCGTCCGCGAGCAGCAGATCGGGTTCGTTCAGCAGCGCGCGAGCGATGGCGGCGCGCTGCAGCTGGCCGCCGGACAGCTGGCCCGGCAGGTGGTCGAGCCGCTTGCCGAGCCCGATGCGTTCGAGCAGGGTACGGGCGCGCTCCGGGGCATCGGGGTCGGGCGTGCGCGCGTAGCGCTGGGGCAGCAGCACGTTTTCCAGTACGGTCAGGCGCGGCAGCAAATGAAAGGACTGGAACACGAAGCCGATGCGGCGGTTGCGCACGTCGGATGCGGCGTCGTCGTCGAGGGCGCTGATCTCGTCCTGGGCGAGACGGTAACGGCCGGAGTCCGGCCGATCCAGGCCGCCCAGCACGTTCAGCAAGGTCGACTTGCCGGAGCCGGACGGACCCATGATCGCGATGAATTCGCCTTGCGCAACATGCAGGTCGATGCCGTCGAGGGCGTGGATGTCGCTGCCGCCCTGACGGTAGGTTTTGCGGATGGACTTGAGCTCGATCATCCCGAAAGTATTGTTGTGGAACAATTGTTTGTCAATTGTTAAAAGTGTCGGGAAGTAGAATATTTTTTAAAGTACGGTGGCGTCGTCCTTGCGCGGATGAAGGTCTGGTTCGATCGCGCGGCAGCCGGTTCCCGATCCCATCTTCCTGCGCCTGAATGATAGACGGATGTTGAGAGTACGCAACTCCTGCCGGCGCGGGCGCACCTGAAGGTGGCCGCGCGGACGGACGCCGGCGCGCGCGCCGCCCACCTCGACGACGCCCGCGCCAGCCTCGCGCGGGCACGCGAACGCGAACCCGGCTCCGGCGCCGTCGCGCTGGCCGGGCTGGAATTGCCGCTGCTGGCGGACGGCGCGCCGAGCCGCGAGGCGCTGGACGGCGTGATCGCGGCCTGGGACGTGCTGCATGATTCGCCGGCGTTGGCGCGCGCCGCCGCGCTGGCCTGGTGCTACCTCGGCGATGCGCCGAAGGCCGAATACGTGCTGCGCATGCTGGCGGCCACCAGGTTCAATCCGTCCATGGCGGCATGGGCCGTGGAATTCCAGCGCCGCCTCGACGCCGGCCTCACACGGGCCGCCATTGCGGATGAGATGCGCGCGAGCCCGGCCCACGACCAGCCGGTGGACGAGGTGAGCGTGAACCGGTGGACGGCGTGAGCGAGCAGACCGCCGACGCCCGTTACGCGAGCGAACGTCAGTCCTTCGTTGCCATACCGGACCACGCCTGGCGTGCGAACCCCAGCCTTGCCTAATCAGGACGATTTAGGTAACGTTGTCATGACGTTGTGGTAACGTTGGAGGTTCAGCCTCCGGGCGTGGAATGGAATCGGGATGCAGAAAACAAGTACGTTGACGGAAGTGGCCGAGGAAGCGGGTGTGTCGCTGATCACGGCGTCGCGCGCGCTGCGCGGCGTGGGGCGGGTGGCGAAGGAGACGCGCGAGCGCGTGCTCGCGGCCGCCGCGAAGCTGGACTATACGCCGGACATGCTCGCGCAGAAGATGCGGGGCGGGAATTCGGGCCTCGTCGGCGTCTTCGTCAACGGCTTCCGCTCCCTCGTGATGCACGAACTGCTCAGCGCCATCAACGACGAGGCGCGCCGGCTCGGCTTCGACCTCATCGTCTTCAACGCCGATCATTTCGACGACGCGCGCCGGGCCGGCACGGCCGAGATGCTGCGCAAGCTGTGCGACGGCCTCCTCCTGATCCTGCCGGACGCGAACGACGGCCTGCTGGACAAGCTGGAACGGGCGCATGCTCCCTGCGTGCTCGTGAGCTTCGCGGCGCGCCAGATCGACCTGCCCGTCGTCCTCGGCTCGAACCGCCTGGCGGCCAGGGGCGCCGTCGAGCACCTGCTCAAGCTCGGACACCGCCGCATCGCCTTCATCGCCGGCACGTCGTTCACGGGCCAGAGCGAGGAGCGCCTGCGCGGCTACGAGGATGCGCTGCGCGCGGCCGGCGTCAACCCCGAGCCGGCGTACCTGCGCCAGGGCGATTTCAACGATGCCAGCGGTTTCATGGAGACGCAGGCGCTGCTCGCGCTGCCGGTGCCGCCCACGGCCATCTTCGCCGCCAACGACGCCATGGCGTTCGGTGCCATCGATGCGGTTTCTTCCGCCGGACTGAAGGTGCCGGACGACGTCTCCGTCGTCGGCTTCGACGACGTGATCCGCGCCGCCTTCGTCCACCCGAAGCTGACCACCGTGCGCCAGCCGCTGAACGAGATCGCGGTGCGGGCCGTGGCGGAACTGGTGGGGGCGATCCGCAACGGACGCTCCGAGGGCTTCCGCATCGAATTGCCGGCCCGTCTCGTCGTGCGCGACTCTACCGGGCCCGCACCGAAGGGCTGACGCCACCCGTCGTACGGTCGGGATGGCAGCGTTACCATCCTGATCTTCCCCATGCATCCGTCAGCTTCTTGAGCGAATTCCTATTGTCATTTGCCAATCTGAATGGTAACGTTGTCTCAACCGGGAGGAGACGACATGAATCGAAGGGAAGCGCTGACCCGCAGCCTCGGCGCACTCGCCATGCTGGGCACGCCCGCGCTGCGCGCGGCGCAGTCGGCGCCGGCCGCAGATGCCATGGCGCCGGGCGACCCGATCGCCGCGCCGCGCCCGCCCAAGCGCTACCTGCGCACTGTCGTCGACGAGGCGCTGCTGCGGCGGCGCCTGGCGCCGGCCGGCGCCTGGCATCCATATCCGGCTGCCTCCGACCGCGCCGCGTGGGCCCGCGTGCCGGCCGACGTGGCGGACGCCATCACGGCCCGTGCCGACGCCTGGCTGGGCACCGAGTGGCCCCAACTGCCGGCCAGCCTGTTCCTCGAATTCGCCGAGAACGGCAACCGCACGCATTACGAGCAGCGCTATTTCGAGCGGCGCAGCCGGCTGGCGGGCCTCGTGCTGGCCGAGTGCGTGCAGGGCCGGGGACGCTACCTGCACGCGATCGCGGACGGCGTCTGGCATGTGTGCGAAGAGACGTTCTGGGGCCTGCCGGCGCACAGCGGCATGCAGAAGAGCGGCGTCGGCCTGCCCGACGCGCAGGAGCCCGTGATCGACCTGTTCGCGGCGGAGACGGGCGTCACGCTGGCCTGGGTCCACTACCTCGTCGGCGTGCAGCTGCGCGGCGTGTCGCCGCTGCTGCCCGCGCGCATCGCGGCGGAAGTGAAGCGGCGCATCCTCGATCCGGCCTTCGCGCGCGACGACTTCAAGTGGATGGGCCTCAGGGATCGCAGGGAGCCGCTGAACAACTGGACGTCGTGGATCGCCTCCAGCTGGCTGGAAGCGAACCTGCTGCTGGAGCCGGACCCCGGCCGCCGCGTGGCGGCCACGCTGAAGATCTGCGGCTGCCTGGACCGTTTCCTGGAAGACTATTCGGACGACGGCGCGTGCGAGGAGGGACCGGGCTACTGGACCCTGTCCGCCGGCCCTTACCTGGACTGCCTGATGGCGCTGGATGCCGCGCTGGGCGGCGCCGTCGGCCTGGCGGCCGATCCTTTCGTGCGCCGCATGGGGCATTACGTGCTGGACGTGCACGTGGCGGGCGACTGGTACGTGAACTATGGCGATGCACATGCGCAGGTCCGGCACTCGCCGCCGCTGCTGCACCGCTTCGGCCGCGCCACCGGCGACCGTGAGCTGGCCGCGTTCGGCGCGTTCCGCGCGCCCGCACGCGGCATCACGCTCAGCGACCAGGGCCGGCTCGCGCGCGACGTGGCCGATGTGCTGGAAGTGGTGCGCATGCGCGCGACGGCCGGCGCGGATGCCTTGCAGCGCGCGGCGTGGTACCCGGCCCTGGGCCTGCTGACGACGCGGGCGCGGGCCGGTGCCGCGCAAGGCTTCTTCCTCGCCGTGCAGGCGGCATCGAATGCGCGCAGCCACGGCCACCACGATTCGGGCAGCTTCATCGTGTTCCACGACGGCCTGCCCGTGTTCGTCGATCCCGGCGTGGAAGCCTATACCGCGCAGACGTTCAGCAAGGACCGCTACGCCATCTGGACGATGCAGTCGGGCGCGCACAACCTGCCGCTCGTCGACGGCCGCATGGAGCAGGGCAGGGACGCGCACGACCGGGCGACCCGGGTGCGCGTCGACGACGGACCGGGGCGGACGGGCATGACGATGGAACTCGCGACGGCGTTCGGCCCGCAAGCCGGCATCCGCACGTGGCAGCGCGGCATCGCGCTGGAGCGGGACGCCGGCAGGGTGGTGTTGCGCGAGACGTTCGAGCTGGCGCGTGCCGCACCTGTGGCGCTCGTCTTCATGACTCCGCGCCGGCCTGACGGGGCGGAGAACGGCGTGCTCGCGCTGCCGGTGGCCGGCGGCCGCACGGTGCGCCTGCGCTTCGATCCGCGCCAACTGCGCGCGGACGTCGAACGCATCGACCTCGCGGACCCCGGCCTGAAGCGCGCATGGGGCGAGGCGCTGTACCGCATCCGGCTCGCGTCCGCACGGCCGCTCGCGGCGGGCGACCTGGCGGTGTCGATCGAGACATGAATCTTGACAAGGAGTCGAATTGAACAAGCGAACGATGGCGGGCGTCCTGGCGGGCGCGCTGCTCTTGCTGGCCGGTTGCGCGGACGTGCCGGGGAAACAGGCTGCCGTGGCGGCGCATGAGGCGCGGGCCGCGGCGCCGTCGCGGGTGGACGCGCTGGCCGTCATCGACAGGGTGAACGGCTACTGGCAGCGCACGACGCCGCCCACGGAAACGTCGTTCTGGAACGTGGCCGTCTACCACACGGGGAACATGGCGGCCTACGCCGTCACGGGCAACGAAGCATACCGGCAGTATTCCGAACGCTGGGCCGAGCACAACCAGTGGAAGGGC
>Ga0207667_10003040_pt1 | contig 20819 bp, 14 predicted proteins | sample KBSCornC52_FD_184301 | JGI IMG/M metagenome (GOLD analysis project Ga0207667, IMG submission 184301) | Corn rhizosphere microbial communities from Kellogg Biological Station, Michigan, USA - KBS Corn C5-2 (SPAdes) (version 2) | ecosystem: Host-associated > Plants > Roots > Rhizosphere > Soil ...
CTCGGCAAGAGGAATAAAATGCGAGGGCGGCACGGACCCGCGCTTGGGATGATTCCAGCGGAGCAGAGCCTCGACGCCGATCACTTCACCGGTAAGGCACGAGACCTGCGGCTGATACTCGAGCGAGAGCTCGCCATTCACCATGGCATGACGCAGGTCGTGCTCGAACTCGATCTTGTCCGCCGTCGCGACCACCATGCCCTCATTGAAGATATGGAAGGCATTGCGGCCTGACTCCTTCGCCTCGTACAGAGCAGCGTCCGCGTTCTTCAGCAGCGTATCTGCATCGGGCGCGCAATCGGGAAAGATACACAGCCCGACGCTCACCGTAACGTTCACCTCACGGTTGCCTAGCATGGTCGGTGTCGAGACCTTCTGGATGATGTTTTCTGCGCAGCGTTCGGCATCCCTCTCGTCGCGGAACTCAGGCATGATGATCACAAACTCATCGCCACCCATGCGGGCAACCGTATCGGTCTGGCGCACCGCAGAACACAACTTCTTGGCTACGATGTCCAGCAGCGAATCTCCCGCTGTATGCCCCAAGGAGTCATTAATGCGTTTGAAGTAGTCTATGTCCACCATCAGCACTGCAACCTTGTGGTGGTTTCGCTTGGCACGTTGGATTGACTGCCGCATCCTGTCGTCCAGCAACACGCGGTTGGGGAGTCCGGTCAGTGGATCATGATGCGCGAGGTGGTTGACATACTCCGTCAGTTTCTTCCGCTCGGTGATGTCGAACGCGATTCCCAGATATCCCGCGATCTTGTCGCCCTTCGATTTCAGAGCGGTCATGGCAAGATTCACCCAGATGCGCGATCCATCCTTGCGGATATAACTCCACTCGTGCTCATCGGTCTGCCCGTGCCGGGGGCGGGCGATAAGGGATCCAAATCCGGCCTGCACCGGCTCCTGCAGGTCTCTGCTTAATTGCACTGCCCTCGCGCTCATCTCTGCCGGATCATGCAACATGACGACCGAGTGCTGCCCGATCAACTCGTGTTTTCTGTAATGGGTCAGAGTCTCGGCTGCCGGATTCATGGCCGTTACAGTGCCGGCTGGATCCGTCGCGATAATACTGAACGGCGCGTTCTCGATCATCGACTGCGTGAACTCGTGCAATCGCGCGATCTCCCGCAACCGGCCTCTCTCTTTCGTCACATCCCGGCTCGTTAGAGCGATGCCATCCCTCAGCTTAACCGCCTGGGTCACAATCCATCGCGACCCCCCCGGCGATTGCTTCATCTCCACCTCTTCGGTGGAAGGAACAGCCGTCAGTACCACCTGCCGATACTGCTCCAGCACTCTGGCGAGGTCGCTGGCGGGCAGCACCTCGGTCAAGGTCTTTTCTATTAACTCATTCCGAGGCTTGCCGAGTTGCTTCTCTCCGTTGGCATTCACGTAGGTGAGCCGGAAGTCAACAATATTCCGAGCCGCATCGCGCATGCTATCCATAATGTAGAAGGCGTCCAGACTGCTTTCGGCGGCGACTTCGAATTTCTCGTGTTCAGTGTTGGCTGCCATTACCGCGCGCAACATCGCACGCAAGTAGGGATACAGCACTGCGACTCCCATTGCTACGATCACGGACGCTGCAGCTCTGACCATTTCTAGATGCGGTCCAAGCCAGCCAAGTGGGACCCACAGGGCATATCCGAGCACTCGCTCTACGCCAAAACAGACGATGAACAAACCCAGGATGTAGGTTGTCATCCCGAAGGGGACTCGGTCGCGCAGTCGGTACGCCAGCCTGGCAATCAAAACGCAGGCGCATGCACAGGTCAGCCATGCAAGGATGTCAGCGACCAGGGAATAGATCAGTGCCCGATGCCCCAACTGTTTCCAGGGACCCTCGGCGGTGTCGGAGGTGAGAAAGCGCAGCACAGCACTGGGGCTCGGCCCAGTGAGCAGGATGAGTGCCGCCGGTGCAAAAACAGCGAATGAGATCGCCGCCTTCATCCGTGATGGCAGAAATTGCTTAAGCAACGCAGCGCTCCCGACTACCGTCATGGATCACCGGCAACGAAGCTCTGCGCGAACCGGAGAACACCTAATCAAGATACTGATGAAATGGGGGCTTTTCTACAGTAGAAGTCGAAATGTGACTAGTTTGCCCGGCAGCCGGTCATCTGTACCCAAGATGCGTTCGACCCTCTGCCCATTGGTAACCGCTCAGTAGCTGCCTGCAAAGATTGCCTTTAGCTTCGAACGCAACCCCTGCTCCTCGCTTGCCCGGCGTACTTGGGTCCTGTGGGTGTAAAGCAGCATGCCAATGGCCGCCGAGAACTCAGGGGAGACCAGTTCCTCCGGCATCCGCGAGAGCGGCACCGGCATACCCACGCGGGATGGAACCCGCAGCAGGCTCTCGGCATTGTCCAGCAGCCCTGCCATACGTGAGCCGCCGCCGGTCAGCACGCAGCCGGCGCCCAGCGCCTCCAGCACGCCACCCTGCCTCAGGTTATCTCGCAGCATGGTGAAAAGCTCCCGCGCGCGTGGCTCCAGAATCTCCGCCAGAAATCGTTGACGCACAATTCGGCTGGTGCCTCCGCCCGCATTCAATGAGCCTACAGCGAGGTTCGAACCGATCTCTATCTCGTTGGACTGCGGCACAGCAGTCACAACACAGTTTCCGTAAATGCACTTTAGCTCTTCAGCTTCTTCAACTGAGACGTGCAGACCCACGGCAAGGTCGTTGGTGAAGTGGTCCCCGCCAATCGGCAGCACCGCGGTGTGAGCAATCGATCCCTCAAAGAACACTGCTAATTCGGTCGTGCTGGATCCGATATCCGCGACGCACACCCCCAGCTCCCGTTCATCGGCCGAGAGCACCGCTTCCGCCGCGGCAATGCCCTCGTAGATGGTGTCGGTGACCTCAAGGCCCGCCCGGTTGGTGCAAGTCACCACACTTTGGGCGATTCCTCCCGAACACGTGGACAGATGCAGGTTCACCTCAAGCTTGTTTCCAACCATTCCAATCGGGTCGTGAATCCCACCCTGATCGTCCAGAATGAACTCCTGGGGCAGCAGGTGCAGCACCTCGCGATCCGGCGTTAGCGCAACCGAGCGCGCACGGTCCACCGCAGCCCGCACCTCTTCCCGCGTAATCTCGCGCATCCGGCTGCCCATCGAGATTCCACCGCGGCTATTAACGCCGCGAACATGGCTTCCACCCACTCCTACTACGGCTGTTTCAATTGGCGCCCGCGCGCCGCGTTCCGCCGCCAGGGCAGCGCGATTGATCGCATCCGCGGCCGGTCCCAGCTCCGCAATCAGGCCTTTTCGCATCCCCCTCGCGGCCTCGATTCCGTGCGACCGGTACCGCAGCACGCCATCCTGCAGCTCTGCTACCAACACGCAAATTTTGCTGCTGCCTGCATCGACAACCGTAATCAGGCTCTCCTGCTTGCCGTTCATCGCGCGGCTCCATGGGCGGCCCGCTTGGCCTTGCCAGTAACTTTTAGGGGGGGCTTGTGGCGCGGCAGCGGTTTTGCCTTGTTGATTCCGTGTAGAGCCGGGATGACCGCCGGGATCTCCACAGTTGCCGTTGCAGCCTCGGGTGCGGCCGTACACGGCTCCAGCACCACCTGCTGCTCATACCGCATATCCACTGAAGCCAGCCGCGGACATTGTGTCTTCCACTCGGCGAGGTGTTGCTGGTACTGGTGATAGCGCTCCAGGTATTTATTAGAGCCAAAGTGGACCAGCAGGTTCGTATGTGAGCTCGAGTCGGCCACTATTGCCTTCACATCGTCAGGATAGGACAAGTCCACCTCACTCACCTGCTTTGAGATCCCCTCGCCGCCCGTATCCAGACTTTCCATGAACTCGAGATACAGCCTTACCCGCGCGGATCGCGTGGAGAGCGGATCGTCAGGTGAAATTCCGGTGAGCACCGGGAAAGAATAGTGCGGGGGCGCGAGTCCGCTCTCTGGCTGCGGATCCGGTACATCGAACAGCACGCCGTTCCTGTCCACCAGCCCGATCTTCGTGCCATTGCGCACGAATGCGACCGGTGTCCGCTCCACAATACCGACGCGGATTCGGTTTGGGAGCAGCCGCATCACGGTCGCGTGCGCAACCCAGGGCAGACTCTCAAGTTCTGTCCGGCGTTGATCCAGGGGAACGCGAAAGATGTTCCGGTCTACATCGCCGCCGAAGACACTCAGCAGTTGCGCATTGGTCAGGTGACTGTTTCCGGCAATCTGGATCGCCGCTGAACTTGGGATGACAAAGTGCTCGTCTGAAAGTAGGAAGCTGCGCGCCCACATCGTGCCTCCGACTATGGCGCCGAGGATCAACATCAGCGCTCCACCGGCGGCAACTCTGCCCCAAACCGTTCTCGGGATCAGGCCGCCCTTCAGCGAGAGCCGCAGGCCGGGCCGACGCTTCGAGGCAGGCGGAAATACCTCTGCCATCTCCTCACCGTACCCGGAAGCGAAGCTTTCAACGTACGACCTGTCGCGCCGCAGCGGCATCTCGGTTACGGGCGCTCTACGTTTCAATCCCTGAACTCCGCCGTTTCTTTGGGCGCGATCCAGCTCCGGCGCATCCAGCACCGAACTGCCACGACTTGAAAACAAATTGCCTGATCGCACGGCCTGAGCAAGGTCGCGAGGAATCGCCTCCACAGATCATATCCCGCACCCGTGCACCCGCCTACAAAGTTGCTCCGGGACGTACCCTTTCAGCAACTCACCTAGCCTATTCCCGCTCTAACGCGCCCAGAACCATCGGCCCCGCCTGGGAGATACTGCCCGCACCCATCGTCAGTACAACGTCTCCCGGGCGTGCCACCTTTGCGATCTCCTCCGCCCCCACCTGCATGGATTCCGCGTAGCCGACTCCGTCCGTAATCTTCCTTGTCTTGCGAATTGCATTTACCAGGCTGTGCGCGTCCACTCCCGGGATGGGCTCCTCGCTGGCGGCATAGATGTCCAGCACCCGCAATGTGTCGGCAGCCGAAAACGATTGCGCAAACTCCGGCTGCAGGTCTCTGGTTCGGGTATAGCGGTGTGGCTGGAAGAGCACATGGACGCGGCTGTAGCCGGCATCCCGCGCCGCCCGCAGCGTGGCTTCAATCTCCGTAGGGTGATGCCCATAGTCGTCCACTACGGTCACCCCTCGAACCACTCCGCGGACCTGGAACCGACGGTCCACTCCGCGAAAACTCTCCAGGCCGCGCGCAATCCCGTCGGGCGGCACTCCCAACTGCACTCCGACCGCCACTGCCGCCGTAGCATTCAGCACGTTGTGCCGTCCCGGCACTTGCAGCGAGAAAGGCCCGAGCACCAGGCCTTTGTAATTCACCTCGAACCGCCAGTGCACCTTCGGGTTCGTCTTTGGGTTGTCAATCAACTGCAGCCGAAAATCCGCTCGCTCTGACTCGCCGTACGTGTAGACCCGTCGATGCACACGCTCCAGGACCGCTCTGAGAGCCGGATTGTCGAGACATGCGGTGGTCGCACCATAAAAAGGGACCCGGTCCATGAACTCGACAAACGCGTCTTCTACATCCGCCATATCCCGGTAGCAGTCCATGTGCTCGCGGTCCAGGTTCGTCACCACAGCCAGAACCGGCGACAGTTTCAGGAACGAACGATCACTCTCATCCGCCTCCGCCACCAGGTACTGCGACGACCCCAGCCGCGCATTGGAACCGAGTGCATCCACACGCCCGCCGACCACTACGGTGGGGTCCAGATTTCCTTCGCCGCCCCCGGCGCTGAGAACAGCCGCCACTAACGATGTAGTGGTTGTCTTTCCATGCATTCCCGCAATCGCGATGCCGTACTTCAGGCGCATCAGCTCAGCCAGCATCTCCGCTCGCTGGATTACCGGAACCTTGCGCGCCTTTGCCTCCAGCACCTCCGGGTTGCTCAGCGGAACCGCCGAGCTTGTAACCACCACGTCCGCCGCCGCCGCATTGCCCGCGGCGTGGCCCTCATAGATGCTTGCGCCCAGTCCGGCGAGCCGGTCCGTAGCGGCTGATCGGCGAAGGTCCGAGCCCGAAACCGCATACCCCATTGTGAGCAGAATTTCCGCAATTCCGCTCATGCCCACGCCGCCGATGCCGATGAAGTGAATGCGGTGCGATGGAGCAAACAAAAAGTGACCCGGCAAGAACATCTAACGCACACTCTCCTCGGTGCTTTGTCAGTGTCGGTCCCTCCGTCGCACCCGCATTTCACTCTAACAGCGATCCGCCAACCGGCTGCATTCCAGGCCTAATCGGGTCCAAAGCTCCCTCCTCGGGGCCGGCTAAGTCCCAAGAGCCGCCCGGCTTTATGAATCTCGCCTCCGCAGGTCCGCGAGCGCAACGATTTAGCCAACTCCGTGTCTAATTCCTCAGGAGCTTGCCCGCCTGCCCGACCGGCGGGTAGTCTCCTTGAGTCGGAGTCCGCGCAACGCTGCGTTGAGTTCCTCCCAGCGAGTCGAAGGACCCCAGACGGGGTGCAGGGATGAAACTTACACGGGTCTTTCGAAACAGCATCGGCGCCGCAGTAATTGCAGGCGCTCTCATGTTCGCTCCTGCCGCCAATGCACGGGTCTTTGTCTCGGTCGGCATCGCTCCTCCGGCCATACCGGTTTATGTTCAGCCTCCGTGCCCCGGCTACGGATACATCTGGACACCCGGATACTGGGCCTACGGACCGAGCGGCTACTACTGGATCGATGGAGCATGGGTCCTTCCTCCGTATGAGGACGCACTCTGGACCCCGGGTTACTGGGGATTTGACGACGACGCCTACTTCTGGAATCCCGGTTACTGGGGGCTCAACGTCGGTTACTACGGCGGGATCAACTATGGGTTCGGATATTTTGGGACCGGCTTCTACGGCGGCTACTGGCGCGACCACCACTTCTACTACAACGGCGAATACAACCGCTTCGGTTTCCGCGGACATGACAGCTACGTCTATCACCAGCGTGTTGGCGGCTACAATGGCCGGCCCGGCGGTCTAGCCTTCGCGCGCTACGATGCTCGACGGGGTAATACCGGCTTCCGCGGGTCTGGAATCAACGGCCGCACCTACAACCGCGACCAGGCAGGGTTTCGGAACGGCTATATGGCCAATGGCTCACGTCCCAACTCCATTTCGGCGCAACGTGGCAATACACAGTCCTTCGGATCTGGATACACCGCTCAGCGGGGTCGCGGATTTGGCGGCGGCAACTCCCAGGCCTATCGTGGCAGTTACTCCGGCGTTCAGCCCTCGCGCACGTACCAGTCCGGCAACGCCGGTCAGTTCCGGGGTGGATCTAACACCTACTCGAGCCCGCAGGCCCGGGGATACTCCGGCAACTCCTCTATGCAATCCCGCAGCTATTCCGCGCCTGCGCAAGCGCGCGGCTATTCCGGTGGGAATTACAGCGGCGGCGGCCGTGCCAGCTTTGGCGGTGCGTCAGCGGGCGGTGGTAGCTTCCACGGTGGAGGTGGCGGTGGTGGTTTCCATGGTGGTGGCGGTGGAGGTGGATTCCACGGCGGTGGCGGCGGGGGTGGCTCCCATGGTGGTGGCGGACGTCGATAACGTTTGGCGACGGTGGTGACGAAGGGCTGAGGCGAACCTGCCTCAGCCCTTTTGTCTGCTGCCGGAGCGCTCCTCCGCAAGCCGTTCTATGATCTCGACAATCCTCTGTAGCGCGCCGGGCTTTGCCAGTCTCCTGGCGGCGGCAGACATCCCGGCCCGCCGCGCCGGATCCAGCAGCAGGCCCCCCAGCATCTCGAGCAGCCTTTCCGGAGTTGCCTCTCGCTCCAGCAGCATCGCGGCCGCGCCGGCATGGACCAGCACCTCGGCATTTTTGCGCTGATGATCGTCAGCTGCCGCCGCAAAGGGCACCAGTACAGACGACTTACCGGCCGCACACAGCTCCCCCACTGTGCTGCCGGATCGAGCCAGTACTAAGTCAGCAGCGCCGTACTGAGACGGCATGTCCTCCAGAAAAGCTTCCACCCGGCATCGCCCGAGGTCGGCCCCGCTGGCCTGAAACGCCTCCCGGGTCGCGAGTACATGACGTGCGCCCGCCTGATGCACGATCGTCAACCCCGGCACACTGGCCAGCAACGAAGGCGCAATCTTTGGCATCAGGTCGTTGAAGATCCGCGCTCCCTGGCTTCCCGCGGTGACCAGCAGCCTGGGAGCGGCTCCGTCGGGTCGAGGCGGAATCTCAAAAATCTCCGGTCGCACTGGAACGCCCGTCGCCTCTGCGTTGCGGAAAAACCTCGCCGTCTGTTCGAAGTTCACAGCCGCGGCGCTCACCCGCTTCCCGAGCCAACGGTTGGTCATCCCCGGCACCACGTTGGGCTCGTACGCCAGCGTCGGTACGTTCAGCAGGATCGCGGCTGCCATTCCAGGCCCGCTCGCGTATCCGCCCACGCCGACTACCACCTGCGGCCGAAACTCTCGAATCAGCCGCAGGCATTCCATCACCCCGCGGGGCACATCCGCCGCCGTTTTCAGCCGGGTTGCCAAGCCCACGTTCTTCAACTGCCCCGACCGCACGAGCTCCAACCGGAAGCCTGCCTCCGGCACCAACTTCGTCTCCAACCCACGTGCCGTCCCCACAAACCGAACCTCAGCCCCGAAGCTGTCACGCAGCTCCCGTGCAATCGCCAGCGCTGGAATCACGTGCCCGCCAGTGCCTCCGCCGGCCATCAGCACCCGCATGCGTTGCGCGCCGCCGTCTGACCTGCTTGCGTTCACCTAATCGATCTCGCGCGTGATGTTCAGCAGAATTCCGAGGCTCGCCAGCGTAATAAACACCGAGGTTCCGCCGGACGAGATCAGAGGCAGCGTGATGCCTTTGGTCGGCACCAACGAGAGAACCACGCTCATGTTGAAGAACGCCTGGATCAGGATTGCCGTCGTGATCCCGAATGCCAGAAAGCGCGCAAACGGATCGGTCGAGAGTACCGCCGCTCGAAGACCGCGGTACCCAAGCATTACAAACAGCGCTACGATCGCGATTGCACCGACCAGCCCCAGCTCCTCGCAAACTGTCGCGAAGATGAAGTCCGTATGCGGCTCCGGGAGATAGAACAGCTTCTGCACTCCTTCCATCAGCCCACGTCCGAACACACCACCGGTCCCCACCGCAATCAATGATTGCAGAATGTGAAACCCGGCCCCCCTGGGATCAAGGTCTGGATTGATGAATGCCAGCATGCGCGCCCGCCGGAACGCAACATGGAACAGCATGTAATAGAGCAACGGGGAAGCCGCCGCGGCTGCAATTACGAAGTACTTCACCTGTGCGCCTGCCAGGTAAAGCATCAGCGCGGTTACTCCGGCGCACACCAATGCCGTGCCCAGGTCGGGCTCTTTCAAGATCAGCGCAATGAACACCAGCGACGGCAGCACGGCCCGCAGGATCGTTCCCTTCACGTCATCCATCGCATGGATGCGTGTCTGCAGAAAATATGCGAGAAACAGCACAATTACCGGCTTCGCCAGCTCCGATGGCTGCAGCGTCGTTCCTGCCACCCGGATCCAGCGGTGCGCGCCATTCATCCCATGCATCGCAAACACGCCCAGCAGCAGAATCGTCGTGATGGCGACCGACGTCACTACCACGCCGTAGCTGTTATACCGGCGGTAATCCACCTGCATGAGCACCGTCATACACGCCAGGCCCAGGAGAGCCCATAGTGCCTGCCTGCCCACGAACGCATAGGGCGAGCCCAGCGTCTCCTTCGCCATCACCGCGGAGGTCGAGAACACCATCACTAGGCCGAAGAGCACCAGCAGAAACACGGTTCCAAACAGCCACTTGTCGACACCAACCCGCTTCGCCATTTCCTACGCCCTAGTTCTCAACTCCCGGCCGCGATCTCGCACCGACAAGCTGTCTCACAATCTCTTTGAAGCTGCGCCCACGGTGCTCGTAATTGTCAAACTGATCGAAGCTCGAGCACGCGGGAGCCAGAAGCACCACATCTCCGGCCGTCGCCTCTGCTGAGACCGTTTGCACTGCCGATTCCAGGGTGCCCGCTGAGACTATCTTCGTCACTCCCGCCAGCTGCCGCTCAATCTTCTCTGCTGCCGAACCAATTGTGGCAACAGTTTTCACCCGTTTCCGGATCAGGTCCGCCAGCTCGGTGTAATCCGAATCCTTATCCTTGCCTCCAAGGATCAAATGCACCCCGCCCGGAAACGCCTCCAGCGCTTTCTTGGTCGCATCCACATTGGTCGCTTTGGAGTCGTTGTAGTACGCCACCCCGCTTACCTCAGCCACAAACTCCAGCCGGTGCTCCACAGCCTGAAAACTTCGGACTGCCTCGCGAATCTTCTCCGCCGGGACCCCACCGAGCCGGGCGGCACACACCGCAGCGAGCACGTTGTCCACATTGTGCGCACCCTTCAGCGGAATCTCCGCCACCGGCATCACCGGCTCTGTCGGGCCGCCCTCGCTGGGCACAAACACAATGCTCTCCCCGTGTACGAATGCCCCCTGCCGGATCGGCCGCCGACCGCTGAACCAGAACACCTGCGCCTGTGTTTTGCCGGCGACCATCTGCGTGGGCTTGTCCTCCGCATTCAGCACCAGGAAGTCCGCATGTGTCTGCTTCGAGGTAATCCGTGCCTTCATCGCCGCGTAGTTCTCAAAGCTTCCATGCCGGTCGAGGTGGTCCGGAGTGATGTTCAGCACCACGGCGATGTGCGGTGCAAACGCCTCCACGGTTTCCAGTTGGAAGCTCGAAACTTCCAGCACGTTCATCGTTCCCACGGAACTTCGCTGTACCAGCTCAATGACCGGCACGCCGATGTTGCCGCCCACCAGCGTGTCGCGTCCGCAGTCGGCGAAGATCTTTCCGATGAGACTCGTGGTCGTGGTCTTCCCGTTCGATCCCGTCACCCCCGTAATCTGTCCCTGCAGGAACCGGCACGCCAGTTCCAGCTCACCGATCACCGGGATGCCAAACGCGCGTGACTGTGCCAACTCCGGCGTGTCATAGGGTACTCCTGGGGACACCACAATCAGATCCTGTCCCCGGAAGGTCAGCAGTCCATGCCCGTCCGTCTCGACCATCACCCCCGCTTCCAGCAGCGCCGGGATCTCTCGCTCCAGTTCCTGGGCGCTGCGCGCATCGGAGACCGTCACCCGTGCCCCCCGATCTCGCAAAAAGAGTGCCGCTGCGATCCCCGACTTCCCTAGGCCCACCACCAGCACGCGCTTATTCTTCAGTTCCATAGATTGGATTTTCCAAGGGAAAGAGTGGTACCACAGTCACCAAAACAGTAGCAAGCCATCCGAAACTCTATGACAGGGTTGCGATCGTGATCGCATCACCTCAGTTTCAGCGTCGTCAGCGCAAACAGTGCAAACACCAGTGCGAGAATCCAGAAGCGCGCAATCACCTTGCTTTCGCTCCATCCGAGCAACTCAAAGTGATGGTGCAGGGGAGCCATCCGGAAGATCCGCTTGCCGCCGCGCAGCTTATAGCTGCCCACCTGCAGGATCACGCTCGCCGCCTCCATGATGAACACACCGCCGATAAACGGCAGTAGCAGCTCCTGCTTGATGATCACCGCGACCGTGCCAATCGCTCCACCCAGCGCGAGTGATCCGACGTCGCCCATAAAAACCTCGGCCGGATGCGCGTTGTACCAGAGGAACCCGATCGAGGCCCCCACCATGGATCCGCAGAAGACCGTCACTTCGCTCACCAGCGCCATCCTGGGAATCTCCAGGTAATCGGAGAAGACCGCGTGCCCGCTCACGTAGGTCAGCACCGTCAGCGCTGCAGTGGCCACGATCGTACATCCAATCGCCAGCCCGTCCAGCCCGTCGGTCAAGTTCACCGCGTTGCTGGTCAGCGTGATCACAAGTACCACAAACACTACAAACGGCAGAAAGGCCATCCAGTGCGCGTGCGGAATACCTCCCAGCCACTGCCAAACCAGATCGGGGCGGTACTTCTTCGCAAACGGGACCACCAGCCGTGTTGAGTACGCCCGGTGTTTCTGCAGGACAAGCAGCCCCACTGCCACGGCCGCGCTGGCCGCAAACTGAAGCCCCAGCTTCTGCCGCGCTGTCAGTCCCAGATTTCGCTTCTTCACCACCTTGATGTAATCGTCCGCAAAGCCGATCGCACCAAACGCCACGGTCGATAGCATCACCACCCAGATCAGCGGATTCGACAGGTCTGCCCAGAGCAACGTGGGCACCAGAATCGAAATGCAGATCAGCACGCCGCCCATGGTCGGTGTGCCACCTTTCTTTTTATGGCTCTGCGGGCCGTCTTCACGGATGTACTGCCCGATCTGAAACTCGCGCAGTCGCTCGATGACAAAAGGTCCGATCAGCAACCCGATCGCGAGCGCTGTCAGGCTTGCAAACGCCGTCCGGAACGTCAGGTAGCGAAAGATACGGAAGACCCGGAAGTAGGGGAACAGCTTCTGATACAGCAGCCAGTAAAGCAATCGGCGCCCGCCTTTATGCGCGCACACCCGCGGCTGCGCGACTGGACTTCCTGCTTATCTTAACAGGCCCCCAGTCCCATTCCGTGTGCGCTTCGTGTGGGAATCGTCGGCGTACTCGGTTCACAACTCCCTAGGCCATCCGTTGCTCGCCCTTGTTCCTGCGCAGAGTCGGCGACTGTCCTGACAGATGTTCCTCGAGCACAATCACCACACCCTCGTGGGGTTGCAGTTTTACGTTGCCTCGGATCGATTCGGCATCCCGTCCGGCGCGGGTCGAGAGCATCACCCGCCCCGGCGGACACGGCGCCTCCTGCGGCTCCCCAGAAAGGTTCAGCAGTACCTGAATCCGTTCGATGCCATCTGTTCGCCGGTATCCCAGCACCTGCTGATTGCTGTCGTCCTCCGGCTTCACCCCGTACACGTCACCGGAGTGCAGCGCGGCGTGGTCGCACCGCAGCTCCAGCAACTTGCGGTACAGACTCAGCACAGAGCCCTTGTCCTTGCTCTCCGTCTCCACCGTATAGTTCGTGAACTCCGGATTGATGGGCAGCCATGGCTTGCCCGTGGTAAATCCTGCATTGGCCGAGTTGTCCCACAGCATCGGCGTCCTCTCCGGATCGCGTCCCATCCCAATCCCCGGCTGGTTCTTCTCCGCCGGGTCCTGCACCTGGTCCGGCGCAATCACGCCGTCCTTCATGCCAAGCTCGTCTCCGTAGTAGAGCGTCGGAGTGCCCCGAAGCGTCAGCAGCAGCATCCCCGCTACCCGAGCCTGTTCCTCGCCAATCCGTGTTGCCAGTCGCATCTGATCGTGGTTGCCGAGCACCCAGTTTGGCCACGCGCCCGGGGGGAGCGCCGCCTCGTAGTCCCGGATCAGGCATGCGATCGCGTGCGCACTCCAAGGCGTCTGAATCAGGTGGAAATTGAACGGAAGCTGCGCGCCTTTCAGTCTGGGCCCAGTGATGGAAGCTGTAGTCAAGTCGTGCAGCTCTTCCTCTGTTCCCACGGGCACGCTGGCGCCGTAGTACTGCACCAGCTCCTCGATTGGAAGATAGATCTCGCCGATCAGCAACCGTTCGCCCGGATAAGTCTCCAGCAGAGCGCGCATCTCTGCCACTATCTCGTGCGTCTCCGGACGGTTGGCGGTATACAGCGGCAGAAACCGCCCAAAGGACGAAGTTCCCGGCTTCCAATTCGGATTGATCGGATTGTCCCGGTACTGTGCATCCTTAATCAGCAGCCACAGCACGTCCATACGGAAACCGTCCACGCCCCGGTCCAGCCAGAACCGCAGCGCGTTGTACATCTCCTTTCGTACTTCCGGATTGCGCCAGTTAAGGTCCGGCTGCTGCGGTAGAAACGAGTGCATGTAAAACTGCCCGGTTGTTTCGTCCCAAGTCCACGCGGTTCCGCCAAAGTGCGACAGCCAGTTGTTTGGCGGCCTGTGCGAGGGAGGCCCCATACCTTCAGCCGGGTCGTGCCACAGATACCAATCCCGCTTCGGATTGTCCCGCGAACTCCGGCTCTCGAGAAACCACGGATGTTGGTTCGAGGTATGGTTCGGGACGAAATCCATAATCAGTCGAAGCCCTAACTCATGAGTCCGCTGGATCAACGCGGCGAAGTCGGCCAGCGTGCCGAACATCGGGTCTACGTTGCAGTAGTCTGAGACGTCATACCCGAAGTCCGCCATGGGGGACGGATAGAAGGGCGAGATCCAGATGGCTTTAATGCCTAGCTTGGCCACATACTCCAGCCTGCTCATGATTCCAGCAAGGTCGCCGATTCCGTCGCCCTTCGAATCCTGGTAGGAACGTGGATAGATCTGATAGATGACAGCGGTCTGCCACCAGGGCGTAGTACCTAAAGGCTCCATTCCCACTTAGTTGATCCCAAACGCTTTCAGGTTGTGAGGTTGAGCTGCCGAATCGCGTAAGTCACTGGCTTATTAACCAGTCAGGTCCAACGTTCTATGGGCGTGAATTCCTCCGCGGTCTCCCCGCCCAGAACGATGCTTCCCCCGACGCTCAGCCAGGTGTGCGCCTGCAGCTCTGCGGTTTGCGACCGGGCGACTCCATACACCAGCGTTGCAGCGACTCCTCTTCGGCGCAGCATCCAGTAGCCCGCCAGCGCCTGAGGAAAGCACACGAATTCTACCGGAGAGTGCCGTGTCGCCGCGCTCACTGCCCACTGCACCCGCCGCGCCATCCGCATCTGCTGCCCCGTCGCGTTATACGCGGCTTCTGCGCCTGCGCCCCGCGCGAGTCTGGCGAGAATTGTGCTTGCAGGGAACCACGCCAGTGCCAGCCGAAAGCTGGTTAGCAGCAACAGCGCCTCGAACGCCAGCCCCCAGTCTGCCGGCCTTCGCGCTATTCTGGCCACCCATCCCATGGGTCAAGTCTAGCCGCTCGGCCAACCCGCGTGCCGGCGAAGTGCCGACGGCGTGGTTAGAACTTGACCATCAACTGCATGTCGAAGCAACGGCTCGGCGAGAGCGAGCCGCCGCCGGTGAGGCCGACCGATCGTCCGAACAGCGGCGAATCCACTACCGCAATCGGCTGCGTGAGGTTTGGATGATTCAGCACATTGAGCGCAAGCACCTGCAGCTCGGCCGAGAACTTTCGTTCGGCTGGCCTTCCTGCAGCGCCGCCGACTCGCGGTCCAAACCCAAATTGCTTGCCCGTCTCAATATTCAGGGTCAACGAGCCCGGTCCCTGCCCGAAGTTCCGGGGAACGATTCTCTGATTCGGGAGCGGCATAGTGTCGAATGCCCCGAGCGCCGTCCTGACCACACTTGCGCGGCTCAGATCCGTCGCGAAAGCAGGACGGTCATTGAACTGCGTATCGCCGTTCAGATCCTGACCCACAATCAGGTTGTAAGGAGCTCCACTGGCGGCCCGCATGTAAGCCCATGAACTGATTCCGTAGGGCAGGTCCAGATTTGCGTTCAACGTTCCCACATGGCGCTGATCGAGGCTGGAGCGGCCGTAGTCCAGCCGCTTATCGAGCCGGTTCAGCGGAAACAGCCCGTTGCTCTCTGTATCGCTGTCGTTGAACTGCAGCATGTAGCTTGCCGTCACCGCATACCGCGTCCCCCGAACCATGGCGCTGCTGGTCAGTTGCCGCCTGCGCCACACACCCTCGGAGTCGTATTGATAAACATTCAGGCTGCTTCCCTCCGGTCTTGTCCCACTCGCCGGATTGACAATGGAATACGTCCCGGGCAGCGGAGCATTCGCATTCTCGATATAAGCCATGTGCAGCCCGCGCGCATGAAGATAATTCGCCCGGACCGTTGTGCGCGCACCCAACTGCCGCTCCACTCCCGCGCTGGCCTCCAGAATGTAAGGCGACTGATACCCGGGATTCACCCGGTACACCGTTCCCCCGACGGCGGACAGCGGCCCAATCGCGGCGCTCCCACAATTCGCAACCATCAGCACCCCGGAGAGGCAAAGCTGCGGCGACTCTTGTACATACTGCTCCATTCGAGTGCCGTCGAACCGGGTGACGTCCAACGCATGGTCCGTGCCAAAGCGCTGGTAAAACACACCCGCACCTCCGCGCACCATATATTTCGGAGCACCCGTGCCGTGCTGCCCGCCGAGTCCCCACGCGAAACCCGCCCGGGGAGCCCAGTCCGCATGATCTCCAATGAAGTTCTGCGTCTCGAAGCGCAGCCCGTAACTGACCTTCAGGTTCTGTCGCAGCTTCCAACTATCGTCCACGAAGAGGGCCCCATCCGCGACCAGCACCTTGGCATTGGGGTCTCCCTGCGCAAAGATATATTGGCTCGCTCCACCGCCGTTAATTGCGATCTGAGTTGTGCTTTGCCCGGCTGCCAGCCCCGCCAGTGTCGCCGCATAAGCATTCAAACTGGAGAAGATCAGTTGGCCGTTGAAATTTGAACGGCTCAGGTTCGCCTCCCGCGCCGTCCTCAATCTGCCGCCCAACTTTAGAAAGTGTCGCGAGGCCGCGATCGAAACCGTGCTCTGCAACTCGACTGCGTCCTGATGGTCCTCAAGCGATCCCTTGGGGCTGCCGCCGCCAATGAATGCGCCCTCGACCACGGCTGCTGAAGCAGTGCTCGCAGGGGTCTTCTCCAGACGCGTGCGGATGTATTGCAGTCGCGTTTCGGCGACCAGATTCGAGCTGATCACCGAGGTGTCGCTCAACTGCAGCGTATGCGTAAAGCTCTCCTCGTCCAGCCCCTGAGATGCGAGCACAAGCTGGCCCACGTCCTGATTGCTTTGGGTGACGTGCCGCAGCGAGTATCGCGTGATCAGGGTGTTGTCCCCGCTCAGCTTCGCGTCGAGTCGGGCAGCGGCATCCACCGTGGTCCGCGGATTGGGCGCGGTATACACCGCCGGAGCGGTCAGCAGCCCGGTGTTCAGCGTCAGCGCATCGATGGCGGCATTGGTCCTCTCCTGCAGGTCCTCAATCGTGACGTAGGCATTGGTTCGCGGCCCGATCGAGCCAGTCAGCTCCGCGCCGGCCCCGTCGGCGTAATACGGTGGCTGTTCCGAGGCAAAAGGGTTCGGCGCATTCAGCTGCGAATCGTCCCCATATACGTATGCGTATCCGTGAAGCTGATTGCCGCCGGGCTGCGTCAGCACCTGGACCACACCCCTCGCTGTATCGGTGTCATTATCCGCCGAGTAGGGGTTCTCGTTGATCCGTATCTCGCGAATGCTGTTGCGGGAGGGAAGCTTGCCTCCGCTGAATCCATCCACGAGGATCTGGGCCGACGAGCTTCCCGCGAGGCCCGCCAAAACCTCTTTGAGCGCTGTCGGGTCCAGCGGAAGCTGCTGCACCGTGCGGCCCTTCAGAACCAGGTCACGCCCGTTTGCTGCAGCATCCGCTGCATCCGGAACATTCACGTCCGCAACTACGGCTGCCAGCTGCAGCAACACGTTTACACGCACTCGGCTACTGGATGTTTCCTTGGGGATCTCAACAGGATCGCTCTCAAATGGAGCGAAGCCGGGGGCGGAAACTTTCACCCGGTACACTCCTTTCGCCGCATCAAGCCGATACATTCCGTACAGACCGCTGACGCCGGTGGATATCACCTGCTCATCGCTTTGACGGACGAGCGAAACCTGAGCCCCACGCACAACGGCACCGGTTGGGTCCGATACCACACCGAAGACAGCCGTGGAGCCGCTACCGGCCCGCGCCTGGGCTCGGCCCACCGTCGGCAGCATCAGCAGAAACCCGCTCACCAGCAGCGCCAGAACTTGGCGACCCAAACGTCCTGTCACGGATCCACAGCCTCGGCCTACAGCCGATTCCGGCTGAAGCGCCCATCTGTCTACCGTGTCCTGTGCTATCCAACCAGAGTTACAACTCAACTTAGGCCCCAGTTCGCCCGCGCCAGGACACACAAGCGCTTGCGAATCAGTCAATTTCACGGCGATCGATTCGAATTCTATCCCAGGAGGTTTCAAATGCGATCTCCCCAAATTGGGTATCGCGCTTAGGTGGTCAATTAGGTATTGCCGGTCTGAATGCCAGAAAAATGTGCCATTTAGAGACCCGTAGGGGCTGGCGGTCGGTTCTGCCGGCGGCTGGCATTAAACGTCGTGGGACCCCCCTGTTACAAGAAAGTCTTTCGTTTCAGCGAATTGAACTCCTAGGTGAGCTCGCCAAAGTCTTTGAGGATGCGTGGCCTCTCCCGCAAAGTATTGAACATAAAAATGTTAGTAGATCCTGTCACTCCTAAATGAAAAAGCCCGGCTGGAAAGCCGGGCTTCTATTTTGCATCTCTAAGTTAAGGATATCAGGTGCAACATAACTCATGTCACATCAAAATTTTTAACAGAAACAACTGCTACGCAAGGGGTTACCAAGTTTGGCCTCGTCAGAGGTCTTGACAGGATTTCGCGCCCCGCGACCTAGACGCTGAAGGAGGACCCGCATCCGCAGGTGCTCTTTACCGCCGCATTCTCGAACTTGAAACCTGCAGCTTCCAGGGTCTCCACGTAGTCGACGGTGCAGTTGTTCAGATACATGGCGGAGGTAGCGTCCAGAAAGACTTTCAGGTCGCCGAAGTGATAGACCTTGTCCATCATCCCGGCCTGGTTCTCGAACGACATGGAGTATTGAAACCCGGAACAGCCACCGCCCACCACGCCGATCCGCAGGCCGGCAGGGACGGGATCCTGAGTCGCCATAATCTCCTTCACCTTGGCGATTGCAGCCGGAGTCAGGTTCACCGGCTGAGACTTCGGTGTGGGCGTTCCGGTTACAACCTCAGGGGTCACGGCGGCGGTCGACATGTCGAATCTCCTTGAAAACTTCTGCGCTTCCAGTATATGCGACCGCTTTGGTCGCAGCAAGCAAGCACGCATTTGTTAGATGGGGCTGTCATGTCCGCGGATGCAGGCTGCGAAGGGAACCCGGCGGGATAACCGTCCGGCAGCGCTGCTCAAAATTCAGCGTGTCAGCAGGCGTCCAGCGGCGGTATGCTTATGCCGTCGCCCGCAGTTCGGCGCGATGCCCGCGCGCGGCTTCCAAGCCCGAGAGCCCGCGGCGACCGCAAAATGGAGGCTCCCGATGATGCATGCATTGCCCGCCCTGATCGTAATCTGGGCGGTTCTGACCGGAATGTTCCTGGCGCTGCTGGCCTACAACGGGACGATTACCCGCTACGAAGAGAACCAGCTGTTTCTGGAAAACGTGAACCCGCGCGAGCAGCAGCGTCAGACCGTGATCATGCGGCGTGTGAACACGGTCCTGCCTTATATCCGCGCGCTCGGCGGTCTCTCCGCGATCATGACGGTGGTGATCATCGGCATCTACACGTGGGACGCATGGCAGCGCATTCAGGGGCCGATGCAGTAGGCCTTCAGCGCCGCAGAAAATGAGCAGGCCAGAGCCGCGGGTGCGGCTCTGGCCTTTTGCTTGCTCCAAAGCGGAGGCTACACGTTGTACGTGGACGAGGAGACGCGTCCTCCGCGTCCGGTCCAGTTGGTGTGGAAGTACTGGCCGCGTGGCTTGTCGACGCGCTCATACGTATGCGCGCCGAAGAAGTCGCGCTGAGCCTGAAGCAGGTTCGCGGGCAGCCGCTCGGTGCGGTATCCATCGTAGAAGGCAAGCGCAGTGGAGAAGGCCGGTGTGGCTACGCCCACCTCGATCGCGCTCACGATGGCCTTGCGCCAGCTGGCTTGATACTTGTTCAGGGCGTTCGCGAAGAAGTCATCCAGCAGCAGGTTCTGGAGCTTTGCATCCTTCTCGAAGGCCTTCTTAATGTCGCCTAGGAAGACGGAGCGGATGATGCAGCCGCCGCGCCACATGAGCGCGATTCCGCCCATATTCAGGCTCCAGTTGTACTCCTTCTCGGCAGCGCGCAGCAGCATGTAGCCCTGCGCGTAGCTGATCATCTTGGAGCAGTAGAGAGCGCGGCGCACATCCTCAATAAACGCCTTCTTGTCGGAGATGCTCAGCGTCTTGCCCGGCCCGTTGAGCACCTTTGAGGCGGCCATGCGCTCGTCCTTGAGCGCCGAGAGGCAGCGCGCGAAGACACTTTCGCCGATCAGAGTGAGCGGCATCCCGAGATCGAGCGCCGAGATCGCGGTCCACTTGCCCGTGCCCTTCTGCCCGGCAGTATCGAGGATCTTGTCGACCATCGGCTTGCCGTCCTCGTCCTTCTTGGCAAAGATCTGCGCGGTGATCTCGATGAGATAGCTGTCGAGCTCGCCCTTGTTCCATTCGGCGAAGATGCCGGCCAACTCCTCGGCGCCGAGGCCAAGCGCGTCGCGCAGCAACTGGTAAGCCTCGCAGATGAGCTGGATGTCACCGTACTCAATGCCGTTGTGCACCATCTTCACGTAGTGGCCGGCGCCGTCTTCCCCGACCCAGTCGCAGCAGGGAGTGCCGTCGCTTACCTTCGCGGCGATGGACTGGAAGATCTCTTTCACGGCCGGCCAGGCTTCCTTGTTGCCGCCGGGCATGATGGAGGGGCCGAAGCGCGCGCCCTCTTCGCCGCCGGAGACGCCGGTGCCGATGAAGAGAATTCCCTTCGCGGCCAGCTCTCGGGAGCGGCGGTTGGAATCGGTAAAGAGCGAGTTGCCGCCGTCGATGACAATGTCGCCCTTTTCCAGGTGGGGAAGGACATGCTCGATGGTCTGATCCACCACCTCGCCGGCCTTGACCATCAGCATCACGCGGCGGGGACGCTTGAGCAGCTTGCACAGTTCTTCGGTGGAGTGGGCGCCCACTACCTGGGTTCCCTTGGCTTCGTTCTGGATGAAGTCATCGACCTTTGAGACGGTGCGGTTGAAGACCGCCACTTTGAAGCCGTGGTCGTTCATGTTCAGAACCAGGTTCTGGCCCATTACCGCGAGGCCAATCAATCCAATGTCGCAACTGCCGTTTTCCATTCACTTTCTCCAAATC
>Ga0207667_10003045_pt1 | contig 20799 bp, 18 predicted proteins | sample KBSCornC52_FD_184301 | JGI IMG/M metagenome (GOLD analysis project Ga0207667, IMG submission 184301) | Corn rhizosphere microbial communities from Kellogg Biological Station, Michigan, USA - KBS Corn C5-2 (SPAdes) (version 2) | ecosystem: Host-associated > Plants > Roots > Rhizosphere > Soil ...
CGCCACACGGTCTAGGGAAACTTACTTGCAAGTGAGACATTGGCCGTTCTCCTGAAACGATCGCATGCGTCCGCTTTTGACATCAGCCTAGCTAATAGCAGGCGTTCCGCAAGCCACCCCTAACTCGTCATCCGCAGAAACTGAGAGAATGGCAGCATTCAGGATCCTTGGGAGGAAGGCTGAGCGGCAGTAATTGCGGCGCGTAGCTGACATTAACCGAGCCGGATGAGCACCTGAGCCGCCGCGGCCAATGTTGCGATGTCATCCCCCGCCGTGGCGAGAGCCTGCAACCTGGCGGCGAGATCATCGGCATTTTGGAACCGGCCGGCGGCCACCAGATCGTTGCTCTCCATGATCATGCCCGCAGCCAGGCGGAGCCCGTTGGCCAGTTTGAGGAGCTCATTGTCCATGTGCGTCTCCCTCGCCGGACACACAGTCAGGAAGCTTCCGCCAAGTCTAGCGCCAGCTTGTCCGGGCATTTGCACTTCGGACTGGACTGTTGCCGCAACGGAAGCATTGCTGTGGGTGTGAGTCGCGGCCTGCACGAAGCCGGCTGCTGATCCCCGACCGGGTGACCGGCGGGGCTGTGGGCGGTGGGAGCAGGCAATGACGCCCGCTCCGATCAGGAGGCACCCACATGACCATCAAGCTTAGCGATCTTCATTATGTCCTGCTGGCGGTAGCCGCCAAGCGCAGCAGCGGCAGCATCCTGCCGCCATCCACCAGCATCGGGGTGACCCGCGCCGGTCTCACCCGCGCGATCAACGCACTGATCAAGCGCGGCCTGGCGCAAGAAGCTGATGCCGCTGACGACAGCAGCATCTGGCGGAGCGAAGACAAGCGCAAAGTCGTGGCCGTCATCACCGATGCAGGTCGAACGGCCGTAGCCGAGGCGGATGGCAAAAAGCCGGAGGAAGCACCGCCAGCGGCACTACAGGAAGACTCAATGGGGGAAGTGAAGCCCCAGACCAAGCAGGCGCTGCTGATCGAGCTGCTCGAGCGGGAAGAAGGTGCGACGCTCACGCAGCTCGTGGAGGCGACCAGCTGGCTGCCGCATACCACACGGGCGGCACTCACCGGGCTGCGCAAGAAAGGGCATGTGATCACCGCCAGCAAGGCGGATGGCCTGAGCGTCTACCGCATCCAGAAGGCGGGCTGACGATGGCGCGGCTCGATGACCAGCTGGAGGAGCTGCGCAACTGCAGCTCCTCGGCTTTGCGCCAACAATGGCGCACCATCTTCCGATCGGTGGCACCCGACATGCCGCCCGATCTGATGCGTCGCGCCATCGCCTGGCGATTGCAGGAGCGCGTCCACGGCGGATTGGCGCCCTCGGCCATGAAGACGATCTTGGCCCTGCAAGCCAGCTTGGCTCGGGATGGTGGTGGGGCCGTCGCTCCTGTCCTGAAGCCTGGCACCCGGCTGGTGCGCGAATGGCATGGCCGGACCTATCATGTCCTAGTCTGCGATGAAGGCTATGAATATGACCAACGCCGCTACCGCAGCCTCAGCCAGATCGCACGCGAGATCACCGGTGCTGCCTGGTCCGGCCCCAGGTTCTTCGGTCTGAAGTCGGACAAGCGTCATGGCTCGCAAGGCTGATCGCCAGACGCTGCGCTGCGCGATCTATACCCGCAAGTCGACCGACGAAGGTCTGGACCAAAGCTTCAATAGCCTCGATGCGCAGCGTGAGGCTTGCGCTGCTTATATCTTGAGCCAGACCCATGAAGGTTGGGAAGCTGTTGCTGAGCGCTATGATGACGGCGGCTGGTCAGGCGGTACTATGGACCGACCTGCTCTTCGTCAGCTGCTCGACGACGTGAAAGCGGGCAAGATCGATATCATCGTTGTCTATAAGGTGGACCGGCTAACCCGCAGCCTTGCCGACTTCGCTAAGATCGTCGAGATCCTCGATGCCAATGGTGCAAGCTTCGTCTCAGTCACCCAGGCCTTCAACACCACCAACAGCATGGGCCGATTGACGCTGAATGTCCTGCTCTCCTTCGCTCAGTTCGAACGCGAGGTGACGGCTGAGCGCATTCGCGACAAGGTCGCCGCATCCAAAGCCAAGGGCATGTGGATGGGCGGGCCCATCCCGATCGGCTATGCACTTGAGGATCGCAAGCTCGTTCCTGACCCCAATGAAGCTGCAACGGTCCGGCGGATCTTCGAGCGATATGTCGCACTTCGCTCGATGGCAGCACTGGTCGATGATCTTCATGAGCGCGGCATCCGCACCAAGCAGAGGACATATCGCGATGGCAGAACCGTGGGCAGCATATCGTTCAGCAAGGGACCGCTGGCACAGCTGCTTCAGAACCCGATCTACATCGGCAAGGTTCGCCATCACGACCAGCTGCACGAGGGGCAGCATGAGGCCATCATCGACTTTGCCCTCTTCGAGCAGGTTCAGGCGATCATCGAAGCCAATCGTCAGGCCCATCGCACCGGAGCGAGGGCAGCGAGTCCGAGCCTGCTCGCGTCGATGCTATACGATCCCGATGGACGACTGATGTCGCCATCGCACACGCGCAAAGGCTCACGTCGATATCATTATTATCAGACCCGCCAACATCCGGGAGCATCCAGGGAAGCAGCATGGCGTTTGCCTGCCGGTGAGATCGATCGGCTGGTTCTCTCGACAATCGCTGACCATCTGCGGAGTAGCTCGGCGCAAATTGATGCGCATTGCGCCCGCGAGCTCAAAGCTCAACTTGCCGACAACATCGATCTTGCAGATCGTCTGGCAAATCTTCCGGTCGCGGAGCAGCGGCGCCAGTTGATCGCACTGAATCTTCGGGTGGAGCTTCATGAGACTGCTGTCGCCATCAGCATTGGACAAAAGAGCGAACGAAAGAACATCTCAATCCATGCCAAGCTCGTGAGGCGCGGCATCGATGTTCGACTGATCCTGCAAGAGCGTCCGATGGCATCACCTGACCCGATGCTGCGCAAGCTTGTCGCGCAGGCATTTGCGGCGCGCGACTTTCTGATGAGCGGTACGCCGCACCCACAGATTGAGACATACTCGCAGCGCTATCTTGCGCGGGTCGCTCGCATCTGCTCGCTCGCGCCCGACATGATCACTGCCATGCTCGATGGCACCCAGCCGCCGCAGCTCACCGGCCGCAGGCTCATTCGTGCCAACGCCATCCCGCTCGACTGGCCATCCCAGCGCACCATGTTCGGGTTCGCCTGAACTTACCAGTCCCATTCCTGACAGCCAAAAAGTCGGCCTCTGAGATATTGGGACATTCTGCCGTGATATCGCGACCGCCAATGCGTCTCTGGACACAGAGCGCGGCGAAAGCCCGACCGAAACTCGCGGAAATCCGGCGCTGTGCCGGCAGCTATCGCGGCGGGCCTGAGAGAGAGCAAAATGGGTGGACTGCGTGGTGCTGCATGCGTGACTCAAACACGCGACCCCATCATTACGAATTTTAACTATCTGATTTTGAGGGAGTTTTATGCTCTTTGAAGAAACCTGAATTGGCTCCTGATCCCGAGGGCTTAGTCTTTGCGGGCGTAGGAGGCACCCTGAGGGTCTTTGAAGGCGCCGCCCTACTAATGCCCTACTAGCGCGCCTGGGGGTGTTCCGACCAATCATTTTACCGTTGGCCCATTTGCGCCATCGGTGAGCGCATAAGTGCCCTTGGTGGTCGCGCCCCGCTTGACCGAGGTCAGTCGCCCTTCGGCGTCATAGCCGTCGGTCAGCGTGCCGTCGAAGGTGAGATTGCTGTTATTGTCATAGGTCGGCGAAGCGCCGCCCACCGCCGTATATTGGTTGAGATTGTTGGCGGCGTAGCTGGTCGTGCCGGTGGTGGAGGGGTAGAGCAGCCAGTTATTGTCGGTCGCCGTCTGACCGACCCGGCGATTGTTGCCATCATGGTGACCCGACCGATACCTCACCATCGCAACGGCATTGCACTACAATGTTTGTTTGATCTCGTGTTTGATTACATTCACAAAAAGGGGCGGGGACAAAGTGGGCTGGGCTCCTCATAACCGAGGTCGTCCTCGTTTGATACCATGGCACCGGCCGCAACATAACCCAAAATTCCGTCCGCTTCGATGCGATACCAAGGCTTCGAGATTCGAGAAGTATCGAGGTCAGCCGGCAATTCACTGACCGCATGGCATTCTGAGATCACCATCCCTTTCATGATTGTCGGGACGCCCATAAATGCAACATCCTTAAAGAGGACTTCCAGCCTTGTCGGGGATGAATTGTCTTTGTTGCTGCGTATAAGCAGTTGACGGTGACTTACGGTATAATGCCAAACTTCAAAGAACCGGTCAGAACTAAATATCGGTTTTATGCTCATAGTTTAAGGTCCAAAAGGGTTAGGGACGTATTGGCCACCTTGATAAAGGCCTGTACCACCGAGTCGCCCAGACTGATAAAGCTGTCCAATTTCCCAGTCAGTGGCGCCGCCGGCTCCTGCAACGCCACGCTGGGCAGCGCCCATAACTTGTCCATATATCGAATTACCGCTCAACCCTTCTAGACTCAAGGTAAACTGTGTCGAGGAGTCGGATAACCCAGCTTGCAAGGTGGTCTGCCATGCGGGATCCGATAGCAGCGTGCGACCGCCAACCTGAGCCGCTGTATCTTCTAGGCCAAAATTGGACAAACCAAGAACGATATGATCGCCACCAGCGGCAGCAGCACCGCCTCCAGCGGCCGCTGCTTCGGCTAACAGCCCGCCACCGAGAACAGCGCCGCCAACCGCTGCTGCACCCAATGCTTCATTTCCGGTGTAGTAAACCCCACTTGCCACTTGAAGCGCAGGCGTCGAATATGATTTGGTGGACCCGTCCGGATATACCGCCACAAAGCCACCGCTATCGAGCTGAGCCGCTCTGAATTGATCGGCCGTAAGGGGGCTGCCATTAGCATCAGTTGCATACCCTGACACTGGTCCGTCCGCTGTGGTTCCCTGACGATCGGTCTGGTTGAGGGGATCATTGCCCGTGTACGCATAGAGGTTGATGCCGCCCTGATACCCGGTCGGATCGACCTGGATGAACCGACCCCATTGCGGCGAATAGGCACGGGCGCGCATATAATAGAGGCCGCTGGTTTGGCTGGTCGCCACGGTCTCGGGATCGATGCGGCTGCCGGTGTAACGGAATGTGCCCGAAGTGATGGCGCTGTTCTCACCATAAGGCAGGAACGCGGCCTTGCTGAACGTCGTGGCGTTGGATGCCATCGACGCGATGAACGATCCCTGGATGTCCGGGACAAGCGTGGTGCGCGTTGCCGCCGCCACGTTCATCTGCCCGAGCACGTCATTGGAGCCCGCGCCATAGGCGTACCAGCGCTGGATTGCGCCAGAGGTGCCGTCATATTCGAGCACCTCGCGATTTTCAGCATCGGTCACAGTAATGGTTGTCGTGCTGCCAGCGGCCTTACTCTTGCGCCGTCCTTGGGCATCGAAAACATAGGCCCCGAGCGTTGTGCTGGGGCTGGCGCAGGTGCCGGCGGTGATCGCACGGGTCAAGCGGCCCTCGACATCGTAGCAATAGGTCACGGTGCCGTCGAAGGACAGATTTCCGTTATTGTCATAGGTCGGCGAAGCGCCACCCACCGCCGTATATTGGTTGAGGTTGTTGGCGGTATAGCTGGTCGTGCCAGTGGTCGCCGGATAGAGCAGCCAGCTATTGTCGCTGGCCGTCTGACCCACCCGGCGATTATTGACATCATAGCTGTGGGTGAACGTCACGCCCGTCTGGGTCGGCGCCGTCTGCGCCACCGTCGGCGTCCAGCTTGCGGCGATCGGCCGGTTGAGCGCATCAAAGCTGTAGGTCGCCGCGTAGCTTGCGCTCGCCGACACTGCTGCGATACTCGTGCTGGTGTCGCTTACCCCGGTCTGGCGGCCCGCGAGATCGTAGCTGTAGGTGACCACTGGCGACGAGGGCGGCGACTTGGTCGAAAGCCGATTGAGCGTGTCGTAGGTGAACGTAATCGTATCGCCCTTGCGGGTCTTGCGCGTCAGGACATTCGAGTCGGAATCGTAAGTATAGGTCTCGGTCGTGCTGCCCGGATAGGTCGTGGTAGCCAGACGATCGAGACCGTCATAGGCATAGGTGGTGGCCGGATGGGTAGCATCGGCCAGGCTCGCCAGCAGGCCGTCCGGCGTATAACCGCGGTTCACTAGCGCGCCCGCCTGGATCGCTGTATTGAATATCCCGGTCTGACGGCTCATCGTATCGTAGCCGTAGCTCGTGACGTTGCCGACCGGATCGGCCACGCTCGCCAGCCGATCGACCACATCATAGCCATTGCGGGTGACATTGCCGTTGGCGTCTGTCGCCGTCGCCACCTTGCCGCTCGGAGTGTAGGTCGATGATGTCGATCTCAGCACGGCTCCATCGACCGATTGCGATGTCTGGATCACCCGCCCGTCGGCGTCATAACTGTAAGCCGTCACTAACGTCTGCGGTGCGGCTGGAAGCGTCGTGCTGGTCGGCCGCCGCGCGGCATTATAAACGCTCCCAGTGACATTGCCGTTGGGATCGGTGACCGAGACAGCATTGCCTATGCCGTCATAGGCGAAGCTTGTCACCTGATTGAGCCGGCCATAATCGCGGGTTGTCGAGGTTAGGTTGCCGAACCCGTCATAGGCATTGAGCGTCACCGTGCCGAGTGGATCAGTCACGGTCAGCGGCAGGCCGTGCGCGTCATAGCTAAATTGGGACTTAGCCGCGAACCCGTTGGCGTCCGCTATGCTGGTGATCAGATTGCCTGTCGCGGGATCATAGGCATTGACCGTGACCAGGCTCTTCGGATCGGTCACCACCGTCGGTTTATTGTAGAGCGGATCGTAAGCGAATGTCGTGGTCAGCGGCGAAAGCGGCGATCCGGATTTGGGCGTCTGGACGATCTGGGTGATATTCTGGTTGAGATCGGCGGACCAAGTGTAGCTGCTATAGCTTCCTTCCGGCAAAATCGCCTTCACCAGCCGGTCCTGGCCGTCATATTGATTAGACCAGACGTTGACTACACCGTTCGATTGAGCGGTATCGGTGAACACATTGGCCGTGCCGCTCAGCACCCAGGCATCTTTGAGCACCTTACCACGCGCGGTCTGATAAGTGATGTGCCGATCGTTGGCGGCGTCGATGAACTCGGTGCGGCTGCCGGCAATGTAGAAATTCGAGATGTTGCCGTTGGCATCGGACTGCTTGTTCACTCTGCCAATTGGATCATACCAATTCGTGACGAATGCTCCGCCAGGCGTCGAGGGATAGACGATCTGCGTTAGATGCGCTGCCGTATCGTAGGTGCCCGATACGTCGTAGGAGAATCGCGTCACATTGCCGAGCGGATCGGTGAAGGCTGTCAGATTGCTCGCGCCGTCATAGCCATAACTTATCGAACGGCCGTTGCCGTCAGCAACGCTGGCAACGTGGGGACCGCTGTAGCTCAGGGTAAGGACGCGCCCAAGCCCATTAGAGACCGAGGTCAGATAGTTCTTGCCGCCATAGCTATAACCATAGGTGAAGTTGAGCGTCATCCCATTGGGCATGCTCAAACTGGCGATGCTGCCGCTGCCCGAGCTATCAACAGCGTTGAACTGGATCTGTGAGCGATCCTTGTTGAGATAGTTGAATGTCGTGGGCAGGCTATAGGTGTCGGGAACCGAGCCGGTGAGCGTAACGGCTGAACCCGCAGGAGCATTGTAGCCGAAGCTGCTGCTACCGTCTGCAAAAGGCAAAATGTTGAATTCTTCACTTGACGTTGGCTGGCGGACGATAAGTGCGTTGTTCGTGTTCTGATCGGATGCCCAGCGATATGACATCCACGCCAATGTCATGGTCTGTGCCGTTGGCGTGGAACTCAGCAAATCTTGTGCGACATAGGTCGCGGCGATTGCCTGAGCTGCGGCAATTGCCGAACTCTCACCCGAAGCTGCGTAAGGGCTGGACGTATCCAGAGACGTACCGGTCGGTGCCCGATCGCCAAGACCGGCAAAAGGATCACTGGTCCGGAATACGGAAATCGAATAGCCGTTGGTCCAGCCATTGCCGAGACCCTGATCTACGAGTTGTGATGCCGAACTATAACTGCGACTGAATTTCAAAGCATAAGGTGGCGTGCCGCTGCCTACCGACAAATCGTCATGCTCATAGATATATGCGCCTGCGATGGCGTCTACCGGCTCAGCAATGACATAGTTGAAATTCGACGAAGGGTTGGAAGATGTCCACGGGTTGGTCGAATAATCGCTGCCGTATGATGGCATCTGCTGCGAGGTGCTATCGCCAAATGTTGGATTGCCGACATTCGTTCCCGGAAACCCCCCGTTCATTCCGCCCGTGATGATTTGCCCGACCGTGTAATTACAGCCCGGCGAGCATACCTCCGAGAAAACTGTGTAGCCATATCCCGTCCATAACCCGACGCTTTGATTACCGACCTGCGGCAGCAAAACCTTGTTTCCGGTAGGCGATCCCGAGGACGTTCCATCGCTTGAAACGAGTAGTGCGATCGCGTTGAGATCACCCGACGAATATCCGGTCAGATTTGGCTGGATCGAGGAGAAGTACGCACTGACGCCCGCGCTTGTGGTTCCATCAGCGAGGTAGGTCCGCTTTGTCGCGACACCGGCATTGTCGTCGATCAACCTGATCGTCGAGGCGACCTGCATCCCAGGCACCAACGCTTGAGTTTGCGCAAGGACAGCTGATTCAAGCGAGCTCTGACTGCCAGTGTTGCCATAGAGCAAACCTGCAACGTTCGGGTCAGGGCTAGCGGATGTGAAGGTCTGCGGCGTGGTGGTGAAAATGTTCAGCGGCATATCGACATAAGGCGTCAACGTGCCCGCTTGTCCCTGAATAGTGGTTTGGCCAGCTATGCCTACCGAATGATGGTACTGAGTACTCATCTTGCGGATGTCATCGGTGAGCTTCAGGGACGCACTGCTCTCCGCAACCCAGCTATAGTCCACGACAGCAAGGCTTTCACCAATGACAACCTCGGACGATCCAGAATTCCCCGCCGCCAACGCCTGATTGAGCAATGTTCTATGCTTCTCGACCATCCCTCGACCGACCGTACCCCAGGTATTCCCGATCAGAAAACTGCCACCTACGTTGATGGTGAGATCGCGTTGCTGATTGGCGGAGGTGGCGAGTGAGCCCGTGTAGGGATGCGTAATGGCCACGTGGACATCCCATGTGCCTGACGAAAGCGCTGTGCCGGTGTTTTGTCCGGTCGATGGTGTGGCCCCATCAATCAACAGCGTCGGAACAAAGTTGGCTCCGCTCGGCACCGACGACACGGTAATCCGGTGGCCGTAAGCTTCGTCGGAATAAAACACGATCGTCTGCGACGTCGCCGTTCCACAGGTTTGAGAGGTTGTGCCAGGCATCGAAATGGCGAAACAGGTGCGATAGGCATTCGGGATGCTCGAGCCCCAATTTTGCGGGAAGCCGGTCGGCTGCTACGGGGACAAATTGGGCACGGTCGTGTTGCGCAGCGGGGAACCCGTCAACGGCATGACCACCTTACCGCCCACGATGTCGTTGACGGTGGCAGCCGGATTGTTGGCCTTGATGTAGCTGATCAGATTGTTCGCATAACCCACAAGATCGCCGCGGACGGTGGCGCGATTGATGTCCCTGATCGATACGCTGTCGATGGTGCCGCCCGCGTCGGAGAGAAACTGGCTTTGGCTGTACCCAAGTGCGCTGCTGAGGCTTGCGATGCCGTTCGTGGTCGAATGCTGTTTGAAGCTAGGATCGAAGGCGTAGCTGGTGCCGCTGATCTGGACCATCAGCCAAACATGCGCCACGTCCAGCGTATTGAGGGTGCCGTCGCCGTTCAAAATCTTATTCGTGGTGGGAATGCCGCCATCATTGAATACGTTCACGATGGCGTTGCCGTCGTTCTTGACGCCAAGCCAGCTCGAAATCTGCGTGCCCGTCAGCCGCAAATATCCATAGCGGTAGCTGATTTGGCCTGAGCTGAAACCAGAAGCACTGAGCAACGCTGCGACCAATGAAGCTTGGTCGGCATCGCTGCCGCGCTGATCGAGCAGCGTTCCCAGCGGACCCTTGTTGCTGCCGAACATCGGCTCGTATTCGATGTTGTTGTAGACATACTCGAAGATCAAGTCGGGATCGCACTTGAGCGAGGCTGCCAGGGTGATGATTTCCGTCGGTAGCGTCAGGCTGGACGCGCAACCGGTGCTGGTCGTAGATAACGTCAGTGGCGCGCCGAACCCAAGCGCACGCTTGGCCACACCTTTCTTCGGTGCTGTGCGCCCTCGCAAGATGCGATCAGCCGCCTGGATCGTGACCGGCTCACCCTTCGCCATAATGAATCCAGGCTCGCTGGCGATCGAAGCACTGGGCGCGATCAACGAGGCAAAAACCGTCAGCAGGCCGAGGAACCAAGCCCCGCCTTTCACGATCCATTTCATGACGAGATACTCAGTGCTGGGTCGTAGGGGTGAGCGCGGCGAGTTTGGCCTGCAGCTGCTCGATTTCCACCTGTTGTTCCTTGACTGCCTCCACGAGGACGGGAATCAGATTTTCTTCCTTAAGGCCATAAATGCCGCTCGCATCCTTCGGCTTGGTAACAGCCTCCGGAACGACCTTCTCCACCTCTTGCGCAATGAAGCCAATCTGCCGCTCATTGGTTGGCAGCGTCAGGTTCTTGCCCACACTACGTTCGGCAACGGGCTTCCAATTGAAACGCACGCCGCGCAGTTGCTGCACGAGTCCCAGTGCTCCCGAAACCTGCTCGATATTCTTCTTGAGACGGGCATCGGACGTGTTGGTCCACGCCGTGGTGCCTGCCGCCGCACCATTTACGAAGAACAGATAGCTTGCGTTGGTCAAACCCACGCCGACATTCCCACCGCCGAACAGAAGTCCGCCTACTTTCATGCCGCGGATGAAGCCATATTGCGAAGCGTTGGAATTATTGACGAATTGGATGTAGTTGCCATCGGGATCACCGGCCGCATCGCGAATGATGAGACCTCCAGTTGAACCCGATGCGGGGCTAACAAATCGAGCCCTCCCAGCCACATCTAATGTATTGGTGGGAACCATGCCGATGCCGACGCTACCCGTGAATTGTGGGCTGGCGATTGGAGCGAGATTGTTATTTCCACAATTGAGGATGTTATTGAAATTGCTCATCACCTGATTGGCATCGGCGCTTGCGCCGTTGGTCAGCGTATAAGTGTAAGCGCTGCAGTTGGCAGCATAGGCGGCGCTGGTTGAAAGCAGACTCAGCAAACCAATCGAAACAAGCCGTTTGAGCATTTTTATCTCCAGAAAATGTCACCGAAAGGGTCGGAGCGGCATCAGGTGTGCCAGAGCGCCGCACCCCAATTGAAACTGCCCCAGACGCCGTTGGTGCTGTTCGCATTGATCGTCTGCGCCGTGCGATTGCCGTTCGCATCATAGGTGTAGATGATGATAACGCCGGTGTCGTAGCTGGCCGACGTGACCCGCCCCAAGGCATCATAGGTGTACGTGACACCGCCATTGGCCGCTTGCGCAGCCGCTCCAAGCGACAACAGCGCAGCGGCGATTGTCACGAACCCGAAGATCTTCCCCATCATAGTCCCCTGACGAACGCCAACAATGAGCAATAAATATCGCATCCCACCGACACCGTGGTCAGTTAGGCAATAATCACCCGCACGAAATAAGCATCTCAGCCCATATCGTTAGCATCGGTGCATTTATTACGAATTTGAGACCGTCGTTAGTCGACGATTCCCGGTGCGACTTCATTCTGGCTATGATACGGAATCCTATAACGCAAGTGATATTCGTTATGACGAGAATTTTAAGTCATCACCGTTGCGTAGGCATTAACTGCTCGAAGTGGTATCGGCATCGAACCCGCCTCCTGGTGAGCCTACCTTAGCGCTCAAGTGAAGGACGGATTGGGATTGACGTCCCGATTCACGCTGCGAAAGACTACCAGATAAGCTGGGCACGTAACAAAATGTACCGGACCTTCTCATACCTTATTAGTGGGTCTCCCGGCCGCTAGTTAGCGTGCCAACCGTCAGGGATCGACCCACAGGACAACATTAGGAGCCAGCACCGCCAAACGCACTCGTGCGAATATCGAATTTAATTGCCAGACTCTGCTGAAATATCACTGAACGTTCCCACGCCTCAAGCTTACAAAATTGGCGCGAGATGCCGCTTTCGTTTTACCGGACTAAACGCAAGAATATTTCCCTCGTCGCTAAGGAAGGACAAAAGCTCCTGCTCCCACGAGCCGCTTCTAAAGCTGATTATCTCAACGCGACCGTCTCCGAACCAGTCGACATTCGCAACCTTATTGCCATGCAAAATATGTCCCGCATCCACGGTCCCACTGGGCCAGATTTGCAGGTTAAAACCCCGCCCCATTCCGTTTGCACCGGGTAACGTGAAATGGACGAGGAAAGGACCACACACCAGCTCATGGACGCCGCGCTGCGTCTGATGCATATCCGGGAATCGCGACATCACCGCATCGCGAATGACCAAGAAACGTTGGACGCGGTTTATTCGCTTCATGTAAGGCTCCTGATATAGCCGCTGATGCGATGAACGTGGCATCAAGTCCCCTAATTCGTTCACCGATCTCTCAGATAATTGTACGAATTTGGAGGTCAGTCTACTGATCTCTAATGCCTGAGTAGTGGGCTTTCACATGCCTCATTAGCGGTTCTGGTTGTCTAAGAACGAAACGTGGAACAACGCGCAGCACTAGTCACTCTGCGTCAGCAGGCACACATGCGACATCGACATGTGTGCTGCGAGCGGTCCGCAACAGACCCAGCCAGAGCTTTGGCGGCAATGGCAAGCGATAGTGACGCGATGCCGTTGCGACGATCGGCCAATGGCCCAGCCGGATGGCAGATAGTCCGTCGAATGCCGTCTTTCCCGCGCACTCGGCTTCCAACATCTTCATGGCCTTCGCCCCATCACTGGTGATCGGCACATTGTTGAGGCACGACCCGTGCATGCCGTCACCGCGGTAGAGCTTCTCCTCGCTGTCATCGTCGGGCAGCCACATCTGCGTGTTGCAGTGCTTCAGGTGCTTCTCGTCAAACTGCGCAAGATATTCTGCGGCCTCCTTCTCACCGAGCGAAGACGCCCACAGCGATAACAGGGGGAACAAGGTGCTGCCCTTCGTCTCCCTCTCCCGATAGTCGTCGGTGCGTTCCCGTGGATGGACTAGAAGCGAACGATAGTCGTCGTGGATTGTGGGATACTTATTGTGCGTCCGAAATGCGAAAGTCGTGCGCTGAATGAGGCTTTCGGCGAAATTCGCTGCTGCAGGTTGCCAAGGCTCCATCATCGTCAAGAAGACCAGGACCAGGCTGATGTCGATCGACTGCGAATCCGCAATCGGCGTGAGCAGGATCGGGTTGTTTCGGATGAGAAGAACGATTTGCTGCGCCAACTCATTTGCTGGCTCGCTCCGCCAGTCGGCGCGAACATCCGGCAAATTTGCATCGCCGGCATTCAGCCATAACATCCAAAGGCCCCGTAGGGCCAGCCGACCGAGGATTTCGAACAATTTGATATTCACGTCGACCGCCGCCGCTGAATCCACGGCAACCGAAATTGCGTGCTGCGCCCCGACATAGGGGAGCACCTTCTTCGCCAGCAGTTCGTCCCAAATGAGGAAGTGTAGATTCACAAGTTCGTTAAAGGCATGTGAGATCTCCTCCGCACCCTGCGTGCTCTTGGCTACGTCGCCGCGCACGAGGTGCCAAGCATGTAGGATCGCGAACTCGCTTGCTCGATATGGACCCTCGACATTGCCGGCGTCGCGCGCCCACACGAATTGAACCCACAAACAGATGTAAAGCTGCCGAACGATCGTCGCGCGCTGCTTCGGCGTGGTGCCCGTCACGGCGCACAACCGCCTGATCAACGCCGAAAAATGGGTGAACGCGACGTCGGGCTCATCGACCATCGCCACAGCCTTCTGGAAGCTGCCCCGCAACGCCTTGTCGATGAGTTGTTCGCGTAGCACTCCGTTGACAAGCAGGCCGGCCATATGGTCGCCATTCCATTCCTGAAAGGATACCCGCCCGACACTGTGCTGCTTGGTGAATTGCGTGACGTTGTCCCGAACCGCCTCTTCGATATCGCCGCCGAAGCAGAGGCAGATAGCGATATCGAGCTTCTCGTGCGCCTTGGCGATCCGCGTTGGGATGTAGACATCCAAGATGTCGTTGATGGAGCTGCGCAAGGCTTGAGGATTCCCGTCCCAATCCGCCCGCGTCAGATCGCCGCGTTTGAGCGAGAATAAGAACATCTTCCGCTTGCCGTCGGTATCGTTTCCGACCGCTGCCACATCGACGCCATACTGCCGGGTGCCGATTGTCGGCCGCGATATGACCGTGTAACCCAATTCGCTCAGCAGATCGGGAAGTACCGCGTCCAGCTCATCGCGTTCGCGGAGCGACGCCAGATATTGGCGAAATACGAGCTTCATGCGGGCGGCCTTTCCGCCCGATATTGAAGCAGCATCAATTGCAGCCCCAACGGATCGACAATGTTAACGCGGGGCATCTCAAACGATGTGCCGATGTTCGCGAGCTTCGTTTCAAGGCGTCGCGGCGACTCGGTTGGATGATCGACCCAGGTTATTGCGCGGTTGCCATACAGCATCAGCGATTCCGACGCGGTCTGCGCGAAGATCGACTGCTTCCGTGCCGCACGCATTGTTTCGTTCATAGAGTCGGAATGGCGCTCCCACTCGAGCTGCCGTTCTCGCTCCGACGGATGGAGTTCGCGCACATCCCCGATCGACTTCAGGCCGTCGATGTATGCGGCCAACCCATCAAGGGCCCGCTGTGCCGCAGGCGCCGCGGTGTCGGCTGGATCATCGGCGACAGGCTTGAGATGATCGCTGGCGACGCCGGAATAGTTCAACAACACCGGGTCAATCATTAGCGCCCCAATTTCCTCAGTGGGCGCCTTCGGCGCGGAGCGTAGCAGCGACGTGAATATCGAAACCAAGACCGACGGCTTCAAGAAGAATGTCGCGATCGCCTTTCGCGCCAGATAGCCGTACTCCGCCTCGCGCAGGCCGAAGCGGTTGAAGTCGATTTTGAAAACGACCTCATCGGCGCCGGGGCCGAACATAGCCGTGCCCATCTCGCTACACAGCTCGAACACACCCTGACGAAGCCATGCGACTACCCAATCTTCAAGCGCAGGCCCGCCTATCTGGAAGAGCTTATGGATCAGGGAATCGAATTGTTTGAATTTCAGTGAGTTCTCCTCACGGCACAACACGCCCTCGACGAACAGCCGCACCTTATTGCTCTCGCCGACCTCGATCAGTTTCATCAGTGCGAGATCGATAAGCTCGATCGTGCCCTGATGGCTGACCTCGACCAACTTCAATGCGTTAAGCAGATGATCGACCAGCGTGGCCGGAATATCGCTGAAAGCGAGCGCGAGCGTCCGTGCGGCCTCGAACAACACGTTTTCGCCGCCGGGAGCGATCACCGAGATCGCCACCGCTTCCAGTTGCGCCGCCCGCGCTGGCGGCGCCCCTTTCAACCGACGAGCCACAGCCTGCAATATCGCTCCGCGAATGACGTCGCCAGGGTCGGGGGTCAATGTCAAATTGAGCGCAGCAATCAGGCGCTCCCAATCGGCGTCGTCCGGAAGCGTAATCTGACCCAAGGCATTAAGCGCACCCAAGCGGAGTATCTCGCTCTCATCTTCGAGGAACTGGTACGCGCGATCGGTGAAATATGCTCGATCGACCTCGACCCCATATTTGATGGCGATGACGAGGTAGCGATCCGCGTTTGGAACCCCGGCGTCGATAAGGGACAGCAACTCCGCCGGACGCTTCGGGTTACCGCCACACCATTTTGCGAACTCCTCGACCGGCAAACCCGCCGCACCATCTTGGCCTGCGGCAACGCGCAGCGCTTCAACGACGTTCAGCAATGTTTCGGCCGAAGCGTCTAGTCTTGCAATCAACGCCTGATAGACATGCTGTCCCTGAAAGAAGCGATGTCCTTTATGGGGTTCGAGTGCTTCGGGCGTGACGAGCGTAAGAAGATCGACGACATCCTCGTTGTGCAGGGTCGCTAGCAATTCGATCGTCGGGTCGTCCGGTTCAAACCAGTACCGCCCATACTCGTCGAATAGTGCATCAAAAAGCGAGCCGTCGGCCGCCTTTTGCAAGATCTCTTGCCGCGTGGGTGGATTGGGATTTCGCATTCATCTACGATAGTCGAAACGACGTTTTTTGCGAACATGGATTATCGCGGCGGGCGCCGCGCGTGTAGCCAATGAACCTACGGCAGCTTTCAACGATCGTCTTCGACCCGCGATGGGCGGGTATGTCGGCGCTACATGCCGATGCTCAGCAGAACCTCGCCGTGCTTTGCATCAAAGGATAGCTGCACAGTCGGATCGTCTTTCGTCCATTTCCATTCGAGGACGGGGCGATCGCCCTCGCCGACCGATGAGGCAGTACCGTACTGACGGCGAATTGCGTCGCGCCAGCGGTCGTATGTGACTTTCCCCACCGCGGTGAGCATCACGCCGAAGATGCGGCCTTGATCGGCGAGGAACATGGCCTGCTTCAGCGGGACGCCAAGAAACTCGCGTGGTGCCTTCTCACGGTACAGCCACACACTGCGCCTGTCGTCATACGGCTTCAGCGCTGCAGGCGGACGGGCGTTGAACTTGACGCCAAACACCTCGCGGGGGAATGGCTTGTCGCGATCATCGAGTCCTGCGCAGTACTTATTCCAGAGCCGCACGAACCTCGCCTGATTATCGAAGCCCCTGACCATCGCGATGTTCTGGTCGGTGATGACAAGCCACTGCTCCGGCCCGGTAAATGCACCGAAGCTGTTCTTTCCGTTGACCCAGCCGCAGGCCACACGCTGGCCGTGCTTCATGCGCCCATAGCCGCGTGAGAACTCGGCCGACGAGGGATCCTTCATCGACTGCTGGATCACCTGCTGGGCGATGGTCAGCGTCGTGAGGTCACCGTTGGCCCGCACCTCCTCCGCTCGGTGATCTGGGCCACCGCATCACGCTTGAACTCATCACTGAAATTGGGCTTCCCCATCATCGCCTCCTGTCCTCAAAATTAGGATCGAAGGCGTCCAGAAATCTAGGGGCTACTCATCCTGATGAATCTCGAACTGCATCGCACCCTCCTATAGCGTACTTGAGCTTGGTAAATTCGGCTTCGCGATTTGCTAATTATCGGTTGTCCGTTGAGCGCGAATTCGCTCATATTCGGCTCGCTTGCTATGTTGATCTGCCACTTCCAGATGTGCCGCCCGGACGATCGGATCAGAGGTGGCCTCCGCCAATTTTCGTTCATGAAGCTCACGCCTCAAATGATGTGCTAGGTCGTCGTCCATTGGACCTCCTGCTTACAAGCGGAGCCAATGCACTCTCAGTCGTCATCACGCTTGTTGGAGATTCGGTGACGATGGACCCACCTTACGCCACCAAATCCGAGAGCGCGAATCACGCAGGTGATTTCTCAGGCGAGTTTCTCATGCGGTCGTCAGCAGGCTTCGGTAGGATGGGTCCTCAAGCGCACTGCCAGCTCCAACCGCAACGCATATGAGCGGATTTTCAGCGATGACCACTGGAAGGCCAGTGGATTGCCGAAGGAGATCATCCAGACCATTTAGCAGCGCTCCGCCACCGGTGAGCATGATGCCCTGATCGACAAGGTCAGCGGCGAGCTCGGGTTGGATATTTTCAAGGGCACTACGAACGGCGTCGACTATCCGTGCGACGGGTTCGCTGATGGCCTCGACGATTTCTCGTTCGCTTATCGTGATTCCGGTCGGAACGCCGTTGACCAGATCCCGCCCCTTGATGGCAACTGTCTTGCCAAGCCCGTCTGCAGGCCGTATCGCCGAACCGATCTCTTTCTTGATGCGTTCCGCGGTGGCCTCGCCAATCAGCAGATTATGGTTGCGCCGGACATAGGAAGAAATGGCTTCGTCCATCTTGTCACCTCCGACACGGACGGAATTGCTGTAGGCCAAGCCGCCAAGCGATAGCACCGCAACTTCGGTCGTGCCGCCGCCGATATCGACGACCATCGCACCAACGGGTTCGGTCACGGGCATGCCCGCTCCGATCGCGGCCGCCATCGGCTCTTCGATAAGATAGACCTGCGACGCGCCGGCATTGGATGCGGCATCGCGGATCGCACGCCGTTCAACCATCGTCGACCGTGACGGGACGCAAATGACGATCTCCGGCCAGCGGGGAATACGGTTTGAGCCGCCATGCGCCTTATGAATGAAGTGCTTTATCATCTGCTCGGCGACATCGATGTCGGCTATCACGCCGTCGCGTAAGGGGCGGATCGTCTCGATGTCGTGAGGCGTCTTGCCCATCATGAGCTTGGCATCATTCCCGATCGCCTTGACGCGCTTCACGCCGTTGCGGGTTTCAAGCGCGACGACGGACGGCTCATTCAGGACGATGCCACTGCCCCGCAGATAAACAAGCGTGTTGGCAGTACCGAGATCGATCGCGAGATCATTTGAAAGAAACTTGAAATAGCGATTCCAGAACATCGAACGGCATCTTTCGAGGGTGAAGGTCCTGTCGGCATTGGACGGCTGCGTCGCAAGCTTCAGCCCGTCGCGATATCCTCTGCGGCCACTTCATATTCTTCCCGGATATATTTTCTTGCTGCCATCGCGGTAGCAAAGCTCTCCTCGATGATGGTCGAGGTGACCAGAGGATAGTTTTGGGAATTGAAGCGGGTTCTGCGAACCGTGACGCGAAAGCGTCCTTCAGAATCCTTGGAGACCAGATATGGGCGAATAGCCGCTTTAGGCATGAGATTCTCCTATTTCGCCTTGCCATCGGGCATATCGCGCGGTTGACATTGATGGGAAGAATAGGACGAGTTTGCAGTTCGCCCATTCAACCTTCAGGGCAGGATACTCAGAAATCCATGCCGCCCATTCCTCCCATCCCGCCGCCCATGGCCGGTATGGCGGGTTTATCTTCAGGCATTTCTGCCACTGCGGCCTCGGTGGTGATCAGCAGACCGGCAACGGAAGCCGCATCCTGCAAGGCTGAACGAACGACCTTGGTGGGGTCGATCACGCCTGCTGTGACGAGATTTTCATAAACCTCGGTCTGGGCGTTGAAGCCCAGATTCTGATCGTTGCCGTCGATCAGCTTGCCTGCAACGACTGCTCCATCATGACCGGCATTCTGAGCGATCTGACGCAGCGGCGCCTGCAGGGCCTTGCGAACGATATCGATACCGCGAGTCTGGTCGTCATTCGCGCCGGTCAGGGCGTCGAGCGCCTTGGACGCATAGAGCAGGGCGGTGCCACCGCCGGGAACAATACCTTCCTCGACGGCCGCGCGGGTCGCGTGAAGCGCGTCATCGACGCGGTCCTTACGCTCCTTGACCTCGATTTCGGATGCACCGCCCACCTTGATGATGGCGACGCCACCGGCGAGCTTGGCGAGACGCTCCTGGAGCTTCTCCTTGTCGTAATCGCTGGTCGTATTCTCGATTTGGGCACGGATCGCCTCGACACGACCCTTGATTGCATCGACATTTCCGGCGCCATCGACAATCGTAGTATTATCCTTGTCGATCGTGACGCGCTTGGCTGTGCCGAGCATATCCAGCGTAACATTTTCAAGCTTGATGCCGAGTTCTTCCGAAACCGTCTGACCACTCGTCAGGACGGCGATGTCCTCGAGCATCGCCTTGCGGCGATCGCCGAAGCCCGGCGCCTTGACGGCCGCGACCTTGAGGCCGCCGCGCAGCTTGTTGACGACAAGCGTGGCAAGCGCCTCGCCTTCGATGTCTTCCGCGATGATCAGCAAGGGACGGCTCGACTGGACGACCGCTTCCAGGATGGGAAGCAGCGCCTGCAGGTTCGAAAGCTTCTTCTCATGGATCAGGATATACGGATCCTGAAGCTCGACCGTCATCTTCTCGGTATTGGTGATGAAGTAGGGCGAGAGGTAGCCGCGATCGAACTGCATGCCTTCGACGACGTCGAGCTCGAACTCGATACCGGTCGCCTCCTCGACGGTGATCACGCCTTCCTTGCCGACCTTCTCCATCGCTTCAGCGATCTTCCGGCCAACGACTTCATCACCGTTGGCAGAGACAATGCCGACCTGGGCGATTTCGTTGTTGCCAGCTACGGGTTTCGAGCGCGCTTTGAGATCGTCCACCACGCGGGCCACCGCGAGATCGATGCCACGCTTTAGGTCCATCGGATTTACGCCAGCCGAGACGGATTTCATGCCTTCGCGCACGATCGCCTGGGCGAGAACGGTCGCTGTGGTCGTGCCGTCACCGGCATGATCGTGGGTTTTTGATGCCACGGCGCGTAACATCTGCGCGCCCATGTTCTCGAACTTGTCCTTGAGCTCGATCTCCTTGGCGACGGTCACGCCGTCCTTGGTGATGCGGGGGGCGCCGAAGCTTTTGTCGATGACGACGTTGCGGCCCTTGGGTCCCAGCGTCACGCGCACGGCGTTGGCAAGAATATCGACGCCGCGGCTAATGCCTTCGCGTGCGTCGCGTGAAAATTTTACGTCTTTGGCTGACATGGTGAGTATCCTTCAAATGAGTTTGCGGCGGTTCAGACCGAGCGCGGATGACGATGGGGGGCTGGATTCAGCCCACTATTCCCAGGACGTCGCTTTCCTTCATGATGATGAGGTCTTCGCCGCCGAGTTTAACCTCGGTGCCGGACCATTTGCCAAACAGGATCTTGTCGCCCGCCTTGACGTCGAGCGGGGTGACCGTGCCAT
>Ga0207667_10003050_pt1 | contig 20784 bp, 22 predicted proteins | sample KBSCornC52_FD_184301 | JGI IMG/M metagenome (GOLD analysis project Ga0207667, IMG submission 184301) | Corn rhizosphere microbial communities from Kellogg Biological Station, Michigan, USA - KBS Corn C5-2 (SPAdes) (version 2) | ecosystem: Host-associated > Plants > Roots > Rhizosphere > Soil ...
GTTGCCATCATTATTGCCATTATCGTTATAGCGGGGGGCGGTGTGCTCCTGGTAAATCATCATGACAAAACAAAAAAACCGAGTACCGCCACCAGTACGATGACCGACATGCCAATGCCAACCGATAGCGCAACCCCAACAGCAACCTCAGCTCCAAGTACTAGCAATAGCGTAACAATCGAAAACTTTGCCTTTACGCCAGCTTCAATCACGGTTAAAAAGGGTACCGCTGTAACTTGGACTAACAAAGACAGCACAGCGCACACGGTTACTCAAGATAGCGGTAGCGGTGGGCCAAATAGCTCAAACGTTGCGCCCGGCGGAACGTACTCGTTTACTTTTAACACGGCCGGCACATTTAAGTACCACTGCTCAATCCACCCCAGCATGACAGGCACCGTCACGGTGACCGAGTAGCGTTTGATGACCGCAGGAAGACGCCGCAAAGTCTTTATTGTGCTCGACATCGTTGGCTTAGTTGCCATCGTGCTATTGATACCATTTGTTCTGAGTAACAAGTCGGCCATGGCTAACATCGATTGCTCGGGCAAAATTGGGGCTAACCACGTTATGATCATTCAAAACAGCAAGGTGACGCCGACGCATATTACGGCACCGTTGTGTGACACATTGACGATTACAAATAAAGACAATATTGAACGCTTTGTAGCCTTTGGTCCACACGAGGATCACGTGGCCTATGATGGCATCACCGAGAAAGTCTTAACGCAAGGTCAAACGTTTAAAGTGACGCTAGTCCAAGCCGGCAATTTCCGCTTTCACGATCATATCCACGACGAAGTGCAGGGCACGTTCACTGTTACCAAGTAGTAAACGCTTATGCTTGATTGCCAAACCACTGCCGTGGTGGTTTAATGCATACAAATGAGAAAAGTCGGGCCAGATTATTGGCATTCGGAGACAAAGCAGCGGTTTGATCGAGCGTTCGTTGCTCTAGTTCGGCCAGGCCTGTTTGCGGCCAGGTCAATGCTGAGCCTTACTAGTCACACGGATTGGCCAACTGTGTTTGCAGAGGAGCGCATCGGGCTAGCTGGTAAGCCCATTTGGGTCGAAAAGCTGAGGGTCGAAGACCCGGAAACCGGTGAACCACTAGGAAGGTTAGCCGCTCGTGCAAGCAAACTAGGGGTTGATGAACTGGCCCAAATTGCCAATATCCAAAGAGGAGAAATGAGCGCGGTTGGACGTCGCCCACTCGAGGTTAATGATCATTACAATGTAGCAGCCAGCATGTCGGCGTCATTGCGTGGTCCGTGGAACAATGTGGTCCACACGACCTTGCCAGGCATCGTTAGTTCATATGCGTTGTATCATCATACACACCCTGAGCCAGATCCTAATGAGGCTGATATCCGAGCTGAAATGGATATTCGTGATGCCCGCGAAGATTCTTGGGCCCAAAATGTTGCGCTGGTTAAGGCAGTCGCTCAAGCCGGTCTCGAACGGCGCTTGCGCTAGCGACAGCACGCTCGTATACTCGACAATACTATGACGGACATCACGGAGCGAATTACCTTCCCGCTTCAGCCACCCGAAGCTGGCGATGTTGCGTGGCTCGAGGGCAGAGGCTACTTTGGTACTTCCTTTGATGGTGAAACGTTTGACCCGGATGTAGCAATACGCGACTTACTGCCAAATTTGCCACACATAATGTGGTCACACGCCAGTGGCATGATTGACGGCCGACGTGGCTTGCACCCGTGGGGCGTGACGTGGGCGTTTTTATATGACGTGCCGCTAGACGACCCACGCATCGATCGGCTTGCCAGCTTTGTCGTCATGGATACTACTCAAGCGGAGTCACACTTGTCGGCGCCAATGGTGTCTAACGCCGGCGGGCTCACTTACGAATTACCGGCGATATACCAATCGCGCATGCGCACCTACCGCCTGAATGACTACGACACTGTTAAGCTGCACGCCAAAGAACATACCGGCGCCTCCAGGAAACTTATCGGGACTAGTTTGTACTTCTCGCGCAGCGACGCCTAGGTCGGACAGTATATAATAGAGGTAAATGTATTCGGGATCGACCCTCACGAAGTATTCTGGGCGCATGCTTGGCGCGCACCAGAAAATAGACCGCATGGCACGGCGGCAGTTGGTGGCAGCCAGTAACAATGCTGTGCGTTTCCCGTCGATCAAGCAGATTCTTAATTTTGAAGGCGCTGGTGGCCCGGACGCTATTAAACGAAAAAGCCCGGCCAAAGACGAACCCTGGCACTACATTGACCCGTTTGACGATACGGATACACAACTCTACGACCTCATCGATTACCATTACAAGTTGCTGGTTGCCAATTTAAAGGCAAACAAGCAGGAACGCGCCGCCTTTGAAGCTTCATGGCTGGCTCATGCCATTGTTGATGGGCTGACCCCGGCGCACCACTTTCCGTACGAAGAGAAATTGTCTGAGTTGCGCGGCGGCATGGCCAAAGAAAGCCGCACCAATTACCGCGAAAAGCTGGTCATGCACGGCGATGGACCGCTCGATCGGCTCAAAAATAACTGGAAAATGTGGGGTCCAAAAGGCTTGTTTGTAACTCACATGGCATTTGAGTTTGGCGTGGCCACCACACTGGCATCGATGTCATCAAAAACCGGCATGCCAACCAAGGCCGAGCTCAAATTCATCCGCGAAAATGGGATCCAGGCCTGGTTCCGGCAGACAATGAGAGAGATTGCTGAGCTCGATTTGTACAGCCGTTTTTACGAGCACGGCTGGAAACGACCGCTGGCAAACGACATTAAACAGCAGCTTGTGCCGCGCATCATCAAGACTGTTACGCTTGGTTGGTATAGCGCCCTAGAAGAGGCCGTCAGCAAAGTGTGACAACTAAGCTGTATACAAAATAAACCAACTGCTGTATAGATGTAGTTATGGTGGTGCCCGACGAACACGTACCTGTTAGCCTACAAAGCCTTAGCCCGGCCATACTGGCTCATGCTATCCAAGCCATCCCCAGCCCCATCGCCATTATTGATGCCAAGCAACCAAACACACCAATAGTTTTTGCCAACCAAGCGCTTTACGAGCTGACCGGTTATAGCCAAGATGAAGTAATTGGCCATAACTTTATCATGCTCGAGGGCCCGGAAACTGACAAAGCCGTTATTCGTCGTATTCGACGGGCAGTAAAAAACGGCCAAAGCATCCGAGTGACCGTCAAGAGTTACCGCAAAGACGGTAGTATGTTTTGGAATGACTTCGCCATGTCGCCTTTACCAGCCCGCAATGGCTCTGTGCGCTACTATGTTGTGGTTCGTCAGGACGTCACATCGGCTGTGGATTATGAAAAAGAGCAGGCCCGTCTGCAAAAAGTTGAGCAGCAAGCTGACCAGCTGCGCAAGCAAAAGAAGGAGCTGTTAGGTCTGAACCATGCCAAGGACGAGTTCATTTCGCTATCTTCGCATCAATTGCGGACGCCTGCCACCAGCGTCAAGCAATACCTGGGCATGATGCTCGAAGGCTTCACTGGCCCTGTGCCAAAGCGGCTGCACGTGTTTATTAAAACCGCTTACGATAGCAACGAGCGCCAGCTCACAATCATTAACGATTTGCTCCGCACCGCCAGGTTGGACTCGGGCAAGTATCAGCTTATGCTGCAGCCAACCGATATCTGCAAACTGGCAGCCGAAGCAGTCGAGGAGTACCGGCCAATTTTTGCCATGCGCAAGCAAAAAATTGTGACGGATTTTGACACAGAAATCGAAGTCTCAGTTGATCCGCTCGAACTCAAAATCATGCTGCTCAACCTTCTGGAAAACGCCAGTAAATATTCGCCCGAGGGCACAACTACTACTGTGGCGGTGCGCAAGAAAGGGGCTGAGCTCATCATGTCGGTCAGTGATCAGGGCGTGGGCATCCGAGCGGCCGATCGGCGGCGTGTTTTTGAGAAGTTTACACGAGTCGATAACGACTTATCTGATACGGTAAGCGGCAACGGGCTCGGCTTATACTTTGTGAAGCGGATTGTGCGTTTGCACGGCGGCAAACTCAAGATGGCTTCCACGCCGGGCAAGGGCACCACGTTTACCATTACATTGCCTACCTCTTGACATTTCGCAAAAGTTGTGTATAATAAATAATGTTTTCAGTACTAAAACAAACAACACCAACAAACGTAAGTAGCAAGTAAAGAAGGAACGAAGCAAATGAAAACCAAGAGCGGTTTATCGTTTGAGTTAGCAACTGTTAATAGCGAGCAGTTTACGATCATCGATCGTTTATTGAACAAACTCTAACACGTTAATTCATGTTTAAAATAGTCCGAGCCCGGCGCACGCTCGGACTATTTTTTATGGCGGCAGGCAAGTATACTAGGCTTTATGCCATCAATTACGATCTGTTCCAGCGTTGCGTTTTACAAACAAGTTATCGAGGCGCGCAATCAGCTCGAGGCCATGGGCTACGAAGTTATTGTGCCCGAAGTCGCCAAGCGCATGGAGGCTGCCAATGACTACGTTGTTGAGCACTTTAAGCCATGGTTTGCCGACCCTAATGATTACCCCAAAAAAGGCGAGTTCATGCGCGGCCACTTCGAAGAAGTCGCTAAAGGTGATGCCACGTTTGTTATGAACTACCAAAAGAACGGTGTTGATAACTACATTGGCGGCAACGTCCTGATGGAAATGGGCTTGGCATTTTACCTCAAGAAGCCGATGTTTATTTTGAACGAAGCACCAACCGAATCAGCCTTTTTGGAAGAAATCCTCGGCCTGGGCTGCACCATTTTGCATGGCAAGCTCGAAGATATTGCCAAGACCTTGCCCGTTTAGCCACGTTTATGAACAGAGCCGTTTACAAGTATCTCCTGGCAACGTATGGACGTAGTGTATCGCTGCGTGTTGGGATGGTTGGCATACTGGCACAAATGTTTATTGTGCGGGTGTACGTCGCAATTGTGATGGCGCAGATTGCTTCCAATATTGCCGCTGGTCACTTGGGTAATGCCAAGCATTTAGCGCTGGTTTATTTGATTGTATATATCATCGGCACACTGATAGGGACTATTGGTGATTTGTTGTGTCACGACGGCGAGAACCGCACATACAGTCAGATGGCTATTCGGTTTCACGATAAGCTGATAAATAAAGATTTATCGTTCTACCGCGATAACCAAACCGGTTACTTAACCAGTGTTTTCCGACAACATGTTGATAGTGCCATGGAATTATTACGATTCTGGCGTGGTGAAGCTTTGGGCGTAGTCATGTCATTAACGGTGCCAGTGATTGTGCTGTTGGTTGCTGCCCCTAAAGTTGGCTTAGCTGCAGCTGGGGTGGTGATTGTGCAACTGTTGTACATTGTTTGGTCGTCGGCGCGGGCAAATAGTTATCGCAAAGCAGCCCACGAAATTTATCGGCGACTAACGGGCGAGGTATCGGACGAGATTACTAACATGGTAGCTTTTAAGTCGGGCGGTGTAGAGCAGGTAGCCCAAACGACTGTGCGGAAGCTCGCTACCGAAGAAGCGCATTTATTTTGGCTTCGACGCCGAAAAGCAACTTTATATGATTTTCCGCGTGGGGTCATCACCGCAGTTGGCACAACTATTGCCGTCTACCTGGTCATTGACGGCGCCAGCAGCCACAACCCCAGCTCCATCGGGCTCATCATTTTGACCATTACGTACATGTTCCAAATCATCCGTAACGTGGCGGTGTTGCCCGGGCTGGTCCTCAATCATGATGACTTAGTCACCAAGCTGTACCCAACGCTGCAATATCAGACCGACCAATATGAGTTGATTCGGGATCCGGTTGAGCCGCAAGAGCTCGTAGTGAATAGGGCCGCCATAAACTTCGAGCACGTCAGTTTTAGCTATGCTTCACATTCTGAAAAGAAAGCGCGCATACCTGTATTTACCGACTTAAACATTCATATCGCAGGCGGCGAGCAAGTTGGCGTGGTAGGGCTCAGTGGCGCCGGCAAAAGTACATTGGCGAATTTGTTACTTAGGTTTGATGACATCGAGGGCGGCGCCATCACAATCGATGGTATTGATATTCGCAACGTCCGCCAAACTGAGCTGCGCCGAAAGATTGCCTATGTGCCCCAAGAACCGCTGCTGTTTCACCGCAGTGTCCGCGAAAATATTGCCTATTACGACGACACCGTTAGCGATGCCGAGGTTATAAGTGCTGCTAAAGCGGCGCACGCCCACGAATTTATAACTAAACTGCCCGATGGCTACGCCACTACAGTTGGCGAACGGGGCATCAAACTCAGCGGCGGTCAAAAACAGCGCATCGCGATTGCCCGCGCCGTTCTTAAAAAGGCGCCGATCATTCTGTTTGATGAAGCTACCAGCGCGCTCGACAGCGAAAGCGAGCAGATTATCCAACGAGCCTTGCCAGAAATTATCGGCAAGCAAACCGCCATTGTTGTAGCGCACCGTTTGAGCACGATTGCAGGTTTGGACCGCATCATTGTCATGCACGAAGGCAAAATTGTCGAAGAAGGCACACACGCCAGCCTGCTCAAGAAAAAGGGCCGCTACTACTCGCTTTGGCAAAAGCAAACTCGTCAGTAACTGGTAGTATTAGTAGATGGCACAGCACGTTATTTATGTACCCGGCCTGGGCGACCATCATCCGTATGGCCAGGATAAAGCCATTCGTTTGTGGCGGTTTTTTGGGCTGCAACCGCATTATTTTCCACTTGGTTGGGCTGACGTGGATGGTTTTGAAGTTAAGAAAAAACGTCTGGCTGACCTGGTAGATCAGCTGCAAGGCCAGGGGCATACCGTGTCTTTGGTCGGCGTGAGCGCTGGTGCCGGCGCAGTCCTGAACCTTTATGCTGAACGGCCCGACATACACGCTGTGGTTTTGATATGTGGCAAAGTAAATCATCCCGAAACTGTTGGCTCGCAGGTTTACAAGCACAACCCTGACTTTAAAGAGTCAATGTATTTACTGCAATCGAACCTGCCAAAATTAAACGCCGCCCAAAGAAAACGGATTTTATCGATCCACCCACGGATTGATCATAGTGTGCCGCCCGCTGACACACGCATTGAGGGTGCTCATGAAAAAACTTTGCCTGGCATCGGGCACAGGTCGGGCATATTTAGCGGCGTTATATTTGGCAGCGCGAGTATTGGACGGTTTATCAAAAAGGCTAAGGCTGACGAGCCTTAAACAGCGCCCAGCCGGCAAGCAGTGAGTAATTATTTATCTTGCCCTCAGCTATAAGTTTATCCACTTCACTCATCGCTACCCATTGTGAATCGATAAATTCTTCGGCATCACCACCTCGCTTCGTCGTTACCTCAGGGTCTGACGTGGTGTAGACAAAGAACTTGGCACTGGTGCGCCGATTATCAGTGTAAAACCAGCCGACTTGTGTTAGTTTTTCGGCCGCTAGACCTGACTCCTCGATGAGCTCGCGTTTAGCAGCCTCTGTGTGATCTTCGCCAGCTTCGACTTTGCCGCCAGGGAACTGATACATGATCTCATCTGGCGGATAAGAATACTCTTGCTGCAGCAGTACCTGATCGCTCCTGGTGCAAATTATCATGACCGCGTCATGGGTCGCTTTAAAGCGCAAATATTCGGTCGTATTGCCATCTGGCAGCTCGACAGTATCTTCGATCAGCACAATCCGCGGGTGCTCAAAGATTGTTGCGCTCTTGATAGTTTTCCACTTGCGCAGCATGGCTCTAGCGGTCTTTATCTTTTTTGTGGACCAAGTTGAGTGAGCTGATGGGGTTCAACCGCTTTAAGTTGTGGCGGTAAACACCAAAGACCGTACCGATCAGCGCCAGCACGCTAATGTTGCCGCCGAAGCCCGACCAAAAGTTGTACATCTGCGTCGAAAAACGGTCCTCGCCGTTGTGTACGCCAATAAAATCTAAAAACCAATGTATTAAATGAATGTGCATGGTGGCAGTATAGCAAAGTGACAAGCTCAGTCATTGCGGTGACCAAAATAAAAGCTCCAACCTTGCGGCTGAAGCTTTTATTTTGGTAGCGGCGACAAGACTTGAACTTGTGACCCCAGGCTTATGAGTCCTGTGCTCTAACCAGCTGAGCTACGCCGCCACGGTTGCAACGCAAACTGCGCTAACAGAGTTCAAATATAGCATGTTTGTCATCTGTTGGCTAGTGATGAGCTAGTGATGAAACGACACGTATACGGCGGTCAGCAGGCCAATGATAATCACAAAAATGCGGATGGCGTGGCTAGAGATTTTTTGCGCCAAGTACGCGCCGCTAAAGCCGCCAACGGCGCTGCCGGCACCCATCATCAAACCGGCGTGCCAGTTAATAAAGTCGCCGCGGGCTAGCACTAAAACGGACAGCACGCAGATCACGCCGGCTGCCACGTTCTTCATAGCATTCATCTGGTGAATGTCTTTGAGGTTGGTAAAGCCGAGGAAGGCGAGGATCACAAAGCCAAAGCCAGCACCAAAATAGCCGCCGTAAATTGCCAGCGGGAATAGCGCTAGACCAATCCAAACCAGCGGTTTAATGGGTTTTTGCTTGCTTTTCATGTGCCGGTGCAGATGTTTGTGCAGGAAGGGCTGGAAAGCAAACAGCCCAACCGCAACTAGCAGCAGCCAAGGAACGAATTTTTCGAACGAGCTGCCCGGTGTTTTGCGGAGCAGGTAAGCGCCCAGTAGAGCGCCGGCAACACACGGAATCAGCAGTAAAATGTAGCGTTTTGGCACTGTTTTCAGATATTTTCGGTAACCATAAGCCGAAGCCAGCTGGCCAGGCAAAACTACGATGTTACCGGTGGCATTGGCGGCCAGAGCGGTCAAGCCACTTGCCAGCAGGACAGGGAAGCCAAGCAGCAAACCGCCGCCGGCAATGGCATTCATGCCGCCAACGACAATGCCCATCAAGAATAGTAAAATGTCTTTTTCCATGTATCTGTTTTTATAGTGTTATGAGGCTATTATAGCAGTTCGACGACGGCGCCGTTTTCCAGCTTAAGCTGGAAGTCGATAGTCGGGTCAATAACGTAGCGCATGGCGCGGCCAATAGCACCGTGACTGACCACTAAAATGTTGTCAGCCTCTTGCTCTTTGAGCCACTTCACAGCGCTGTGCGCTCGCTCTAGCAGCTGCTCAACAGTTTCGGCGCCAGGCACGTCGCTAATATTGAGGTTTGGTTCGTACGCTTTGCCTTCCATGATGCCAAAGTTGCGCTCCAGTAATAGGTCAGAAGTTTGAATTTTATCCGTTGGGTAACCAATTTCAGCGGCAATAATCTCGGCGGTTTCGTGAGCTCGGGTGGCCGGCGAACTGACAATCAAGCCAATGTCTAAGCCTTTGGCATGCTTGCCGGCCTCAACCGCTTGGACACGGCCGCGGTCAGTCAGCGAAGTGTCAGTGTGGCCGGCAAATAGCCCATTAACATTCATTTGGCTGAGGCCGTGGCGGACAAAATAGAGCTTCTTCATTTACTAGCATGGTATACCAACTCGCTACTTCGGTACAAGAAGGTATAATTAATGGCATGTCATTTGCGTTGCAACCGCTGAAGCCCGGTACGTACATTGTGGCCGTTAGCGGCGGTGTTGATTCGGTGGCCTTGCTGTATGCCTTGCGCGCTATGCCCGATGTTGCGTTAGTGGTGGCTCATTTTGACCACGGCATCCGGCCAGATTCAGCGGCCGACCGGCAGTTTGTGGCTGAACTCGCCGAGCAGTACAAGCTACCGTTTATATATGAAACGGCACAGCTGGGGCCCAGCGCCAGCGAAGCTACCGCGCGCGAAGCTCGCTATACCTTTCTGCGTCGGGTGCTTAAGGAGCAGAACGCCGCCGCCATCGTAACGGCTCATCATCAGGATGATTTACTGGAGACAGCCATCATTAATATCATTCGTGGCACGGGCCGCAAGGGCCTGAGTTCGCTCGGACAGGCTACCGATGTGGTACGGCCACTCCTTGACGTGCCCAAACGAGACTTACTAACATATGCCAAGCAGCATAACCTAGACTGGCGCGAGGACAGCACCAACCAGGACGACACATTTTTACGTAATCATCTCCGGCACAATGTCTTGCCGCGGCTGGCTGTTGCTGACCGGCAAAAGCTGCTGAAGCACATTGCCGAGGCAACGGTGCGTAACCAGATGATTGATGAACTGCTGGCGATGTCAGCTGACAATCAGCTTAATCGGCAACAATTTATTATGCTGCCGCACGCTGTGGCTCGAGAGGTAATGGCCTCATGGCTGCGCGCCAACAACTTACGCGACTTCAACCGTGGTACGCTCGAGCGGGCAGTTTGGGCGGCCAAAACGTTTCATCCGGGCCAGCAAACTGCTATGCTGGCAGGAGTACATCTCGTAGTAAATCGTAAAAATCTGGCACTCACCACGTCCGAGCGCTAGCCAAACCTAATAAGAGGGATTATAATAATTTACCTATGGATAAGAAACCTTCACGAAAACAACGCAGTAATGGATCAAATAAATCAATGCCAAACAAGGGCTTTAAAAACGCCGGCTTTGTCATTGTGGTCATCCTGATTGGCTTGATTATTGCCGCCGCTTACGGCCAGCCAAGCTCACTCAAAGAGATCCCGCTTACCCAGGCGATTAGCAACGCTAATCGTGGTGACTACTCTAAGCTTGATGTAAACGGCAACGAGATCGACATTACACCTAAAGGGGCAGCTAACCCGACGCTGAAGACCTTTGGCGATCCAAATGCCAGCCTCAAAGACGAAGGGCTGAACTACAATAAGGTGCAGGTGTCTTACAAGCCAGCTTCGAGCGGCGAATCGCTGTGGGTAACGCTAGGCTCGCCAATCATTTCCGTTATTGTGATTAGCGCAGTGTTGTATTTTATACTACGCAGTGCACAAGGGCAGGGCAATCAAGCCATGAGCTTTGGCAAGAGCCGGGCACGCTTATACGGCAATGAAAAGAACAAAGTAACGTTTAACGATGTCGCTGGATCTGGCGAAGCCAAACAAGATTTACAAGAAGTTGTCGAATTTTTGAAGTTTCCGAAGAAGTTCGCCAATGTAGGGGCCCGCATTCCGAAAGGGGTTCTGTTAGTCGGCCCTCCTGGCACCGGTAAGACGATGCTAGCCCGGGCCGTCGCCGGCGAAGCTAACGTACCATTCTTTAGTATTTCCGGCTCGGAGTTCGTCGAAATGTTTGTCGGCGTTGGGGCATCGCGTGTTCGTGATTTGTTCGCCAAGGCCAAAAAGAACGCCCCGTGCATTATCTTTGTTGATGAAATTGATGCCGTCGGCCGTCGCCGCGGTAGTGGTATGGGTGGAGGCCACGATGAGCGTGAGCAAACCTTAAACCAGATTTTGGTTGAAATGGACGGCTTTGAACAAGGCCAAAACGTTATTGTCTTAGCTGCGACCAACCGGGCCGATGTGCTTGACCCTGCCCTGCTTCGCCCAGGTCGTTTTGACCGCCGCGTAAATATCGGCTTGCCAGACCGAAAAGATAGGGAAGCCATCCTAAAAATTCACTTTGCTAAGAAGCCGTTAAGCGATCACGTTGATCTGGATGCCCTGGCTGCAAAATCGGCTGGCTCATCTGGTGCAGACCTCGCAAACATCGCTAACGAAGCCGCCATTGTAGCGGCACGCAATAACCGTCACGAAATTAACGAGGGTGATGTCACCGAAGCCTTCGAACGCGTAGCAATTGGCCCAGAGCGCAAGAGCAAGGTGATGACCGAAAGCGACAAGGTGACAACGGCCTATCACGAGTCGGGCCACGCTCTCGTTGGTCACGTTTTACCGGACAGCGACATGGTGCATAAAGTTACCATCATTCCGCGCGGTGGCACCGGTGGTGTTACTTGGTTCATCCCGCCAGAAGACAAAGTCTATGTTTCTCTGATTGAATTTAAGGACACTTTGGCACGGGCGTTAGGTGGGCGCATTGCCGAAGAAGTTATTTTGGGCCATGACCGAATTACCACGGGCGCTGGCAATGATCTGCAAAAAGCTGCCGAAATTGCTCGCGACATGGTTGTAAACCAAGGTATGGGTACTAAACTGCGCGACCAAGTCTTTCACTCCGACGAAGGCATCATGATGGAGCGTCTGGTTCACGAACGTGAGTACTCCGACGAAACCGCTAACGTCATCGACCAAGAAGTCGAGACGCTGATTACGGAAGCCGCTAACCGAGCTCGCGCCGTCATCAAAGCCAACCTCGACAAGCTTGAGGCCCTAAAAGAGCGCCTACTCGAAAAAGAAACGCTTGATGCGTCCGAAGTTGCCGAAGTCTTCAAGGGTGCCGTCATGCCCAAATCGGCTGCCCTTTATTAAGTGGGTATCGGTATTTAGATTTTTAGTAGTGGATGGCAAAAATACATCAATTTGCCATCCATTTACCATCTACCTGTAAAAAATAAATGTGCGCCCACTGACACCTGTCATTTAGCAAACAAAAGTGCGACAATAGAAGTACTTACCATGAGCGGTAAGCAAGTTTTATATGGCTCAAACAAGCAAACAACATACAGATGTGGGCACCGCGCAAGAACACGGTGTAGTTTTGTTGCTGCAAGTGCCGCGGACCAACGACAAGAAGGAGTTGGCGGCGGAGCAGATGTTTGCCAGCTTGTTCGGTTTGCTGACCATCCCGGCCAAAGGCCTTTTTAACGCCACCGTGCGTGAGCGCCTCAGCTTTGAAATCGCCGTCATCGGCAAGCGGATTGGCTTTTATGTCTGGGTGCCGGACTACCTCAAGAGCTATGTCGAGGAGCAAATTTACGCCCAGTACCCTACCGTTCAGATCTCTGAAGTGCCAGACTACACGATGTCGTCGGACGAACCATTCGAAACGACCTTATTAACTGAACTCAAATTACACGCCCCCGAGGTCTTGCCTATCAAGACCTTCCAGAGTTTCGAGGTGGATCCGTTAGCTGCCATTACCGCAACACTGGCGAAGTTCGAAGCCGATGAAGAGGCCTGGGTGCAGATGGTGATCCGCCCGGCGGCCTCAAACTGGCACAAGCGCAGCGAACGCTATATTGCCAAAGTCCACGGCGGCGGCAACAAGAGCTCCATGACCGGCTTAGTCGGTGCGCTGTGGGCACCGCCCGAAGTCAAAACCGAGACGGCCAAGCCGGCCGAGTATGAACAAGTCCGAGCCAAAGGTGCCGAAGAGAAGTCGCAAAAACTAGCTTTTGAAACATCAGTCCGAATCGCCTACCGCGGTAACATCCCGGAGCCGCAGGCCCGTCTGCGCATGCAGTCGATTGTGGCTAGCTACAAACAGTTCAACTCAACCTACCTCAATGGTTTTGAGCAACGCAAGATTGCGGCCGATCCTAAACTGCTGGCTATGGTTCGGGCTCGCACAATTAATAAGCGCGGCTTTATCTTTAACATCGAAGAAGTTGCCACCCTGTACCACTTGCCGCACACCAGCGTCGAGACGCCGTACATTTTGTGGGCCAGCAGCCAAACGGCTGAACCACCGGCCAACTTGCCAATGGTTGGCGCCGAGTACCGCGCCGACATAAGCCCCATCGCCACCACCAATTTCCGTGGTCACAACGCCATGTTTGGTATAAGCCGCAATGACCGCAATCGTCACTTGTATATCATCGGACAAACCGGCGTTGGTAAGTCCGGACTGCTCGAATTATTGACTATATCTGACGTCTACAGCCCCTACGGCTTTGCGGTGATTGATCCGCACGGTGATTACGCTCAAAACGTTCTTAGTCGCATACCCTCTCACCGCGCCAATGACGTCATTTACTTCAACCCGGCCGACACCGACTTCCCGATGGCGTTCAACCCAATGGAAGTGACCGACCCCAAACTGCGTACGCACACTGCCTCGGAATTAATTGGGGTGCTCAAACGTATGTTCGACAGTTGGGGCCCACGTTTGGAATACATTTTGCGTTATAGCTTGTTGGCGCTGCTCGATTACCCGGATGCCACCATGCTCGACATTACTCGCATTTTGACCGAAAAGCGCTTTCGCGAAGATGTCCTCAAGCATGTCATTGACCCAGTCGTAAACAACTTCTGGACCGTTGAGTTTGCCAGCTGGAACGACAAGTTTGCTGCCGAAGCGGTGGCGCCGGTCCTGAACAAGGTCGGGGCCTTTACCGCTAACCCGCTGGTGCGCAACATCATTGGCCAACCCAAGAGTAGCTTTAACATCCGCCAAATTATGGACGAAAATAAGATTCTGCTAGTGAACTTAACCCGTGGTTTGGTCGGCGAAGACAACGCTGCCCTGCTCGGTGCTCTGCTGGTTACCAAGATTCAGCTGGCGGCCATGTCACGGGCCGACATCGATGCCTCGCAGCGCACACCATTTTACCTGTACGTGGACGAATTCCAGAACTTTGCAACTGACTCGTTCGCCACCATTTTGTCCGAGGCACGCAAATATGGCCTCAACTTAACCGTTGCCAACCAGTACACAGCACAGATGTCGCAAGAGGTGAAGGATGCCGTCTTTGGTAACGTCGGCTCAATTGTGGCTTTCCGCATGGGTGCCGATGATGCCCGCTCGATGCTGCGCTACTTTGAACCCAAATTCGAAGAGTACGATCTGGTGCACATGCACAACCGCCATTTCCTTATTAGCATGACAATCGAAGGCGAAAAAGTGCCAGCCTTCTCAGCCATCAGTTTGAACCTGCCGCCAAAACAAGAGGACTACAGTGCCTACATTATTGACCGCAGCCGAGCACAGTACGCCTCTAGTCGCGAATATGTCGAGAAATACGTTGGCGAGCGCTATTTGCTAAAAGCTACCGGACCAAAGCAGGTGCAGGACAAACCTAAGCCTGAACCAAAGCCACGGCCAACCGCCCACAGCACAGCCGAAGCCGTTATAGCCGCCGTGACAGGCAAGCAGCCACCGGCTGACGACGGCCTGGCCTTGCCCGCTCCAGCTGCGTCTACAGCGAGCCAGCCAGGACCGGCCAAGCCAAAGCGTAAGCGCGCAAGGCGCCGAAAAAAAGCCGCTCCAACTGAGAATATTGATGAAACAACCATAAAACTTAGTCATAATTAACGGGCATATGGTTTTAGCCGACTTTTTACTGTTATCTGCTGGTGCCCTGCACTATACTGAGAGGCAACCATAGCAGCCTATGAACGAAGTCGCCCCCTCTAACCCAACTGTAACGAGCCCACCAGTGACGCGGCCGGCACCAGCCCGGAAGCGTATCTCACTAAGTAGCGTGGCCGGATTATTAGTTGTCACAACGCTGATCGGCAGCCTGCTCGGTATTTTGCGCACCAAGTTGGTAAACGGTAACTTCCCGGCCGTTGGCCCTACCAGCACCGATGCCTACTTTGCCGCCTTTAACATCCCGGACTTTTTCTTCTTTACGTTAGCGGCCGGTGCGCTCGGTGTAGCCTTTATGCCGGTCCTTGCTGACCATTTGCACCGCGGCGACAAGCGCGGCATGTGGGATTTGTCATCAAGTTTGATGAGTTTTCTATCGATTATCATGGCCGTCGTTGGCTTGATAATTTTCATTTTTGCGCAGCCACTTATCCAACATGTCGTAGCCCCAAAGCTGTCGCCGCAGCAACTCCATAATGCCGTTACCATCATGCGTTTTGTGGCGTTTAACCCGTTATTGTTTACGATTTCTGGCGTGTTGGCGAGCACTCAGCAAACTATGGGCAAGTTTTTCTTTTACGCTATTGCACCGCTCTTTTACAACGTTTCGATTATCATTAGTATCTTTGTATTTAAGAATAATATTGGCCTGGTTGGCCTTGGCCTGGGCGCCTTAATTGGCGGTGTGCTACAACTGGCAATCGTGGCCCTCGGCATGCTTGGTACGGGGTACCGCTTCACGCCTAAGATCCTATGGCAAAATGCCGACTTCCGTCTGATATTGCGGCAGCTGCCACCGCGCTCGCTGGACCAGGGGATTGACCAAATTGAGTCAATTGTCGAAACTAACTTTGCCCGCCGCCTGGGCGAGGGCTACATTAGTTACTACAACAACGCCTATACGCTCTCGACGGCACCTGAGCTGCTGATTGGTACCGCCATTTCGACAGCCGCTTTCCCGCGGCTGGCGGCTCGGCTCAGCCAGGGTCGGCCCGACTTGTTCCGGCGTGACTTTTTGATGATCCTGCGCGTTATTATTTGGCTGGCTGCGCCGGTAGCTTTGATTTGTTATTTCTGCCGAGGTTATTTTGCACGTATGATTTACTCTAACAACTCACCGCAAATTGCCTTGATCTTTGGCTTTTTGACGGCTGCCATCTTCTTCCGAACGATTTATTCGATTGTCTCGCGCTGGTTTTATGCCCAGAAAGATACCAAAACACCGCTGTTTGTATCGATTTTTGCAATTTCGCTGAACGTCATTCTGGCTTACTTTTTATCACGGCCGTCCTCGTACGGCGCGGCCGGTTTGGCGATTGCCCAGTCGGGCGTGGCAGCAGCTGAAGTGGTAGTGCTATTTGCCATCATGCTCATTCGAGACCACAAATTGTTTGACGCCAGCTTTTGGAGCGGTTGCGCCAAGATCGTTTCGGTGACGGGCTTTAGTTTGGTAGCCGGTTTTATTATGGTTTCGATCTTCCCGCTCGGCATTAACGACCGCGGTATTTTTACACTGGGCACCAAAGTGGTGTGGATTGCCGGCGTTATGGTTGCAGTGCACGTTTTTGTATCGTGGTTACTTGGGTTGGAAGAAGTCCAGCCAGTTTTGTATCGCACACGCAAGATAATTCGCAAGGTAACCCGGCCGGTTCGCCAGCCGTTTGACGTCCGCTAGTCGCTACCTCTGTTATTTACGAGCTAAACAGTATATAATAGCAAGCTCATGGACGTCTCAAATATTCGAAATTTTTGCATCATAGCGCACATTGACCACGGCAAATCGACCCTGGCCGACCGTTTGCTGGAGCTAACTGGCACCGTCGAGAAACGCAATATGAAAGCTCAGCTGCTCGACAAAATGGATCTGGAGCGCGAAAAGGGCATCACCATCAAGTTGGCGCCAGTTCGCATGGAATACAAAGGGCACGAGCTCAACTTGATTGACACCCCAGGCCACGTGGACTTTAGCTATGAGGTGTCACGCAGCCTGGAAGCTTGCGAAGGTGCGCTGCTGGTGGTTGATGCCAGCCAGGGCATTCAGGCGCAGACGCTGGCCAATGTCTACTTGGCGCTCGAAGCTAACCTGACCATTATCCCCGTGCTCAACAAAATTGATTTACCAGCCTCCGATGTCGAGCGGGTGAGCGCCGAAGTTATCAGCCTGCTGGGTTGTAAGCAAGAGGATATTATCTTGATCTCGGCGAAAACCGGCCAGAATGTAGACGAGGTGCTGGAGCGTGTCGTGCGTGACATCCCTGCCCCTAAAGTGGCCGCCAGTGATAAGACCCGGGCGTTAATCTTCGACAGTTACTACGATGATTACCGTGGTGTCATTTTGTATGTCCGCGTCTTTGAAGGCTCAATCAGTAAGAGCGCTAACATAAAAATGATGGCGACTGGCGTGTCGGGTATTGCCTTGGAAGTTGGCGCGCTGCGACCGGACATGACACCCAATAACTTGCTGCAAAACGGGGAAATCGGTTACGTTGTTACCAACCTCAAGACTACCAGAGACGCTCGCGTGGGCGATACAATTACGTTGTCAGCTGCACCCGCGACGTCACCACTGCCCGGCTACAAAGATGTCCGACCGTTTGTGTACGCCGGCTTTTTCCCGGAAAGCAACGAGTATTACCAGGAATTGAAAGATGCTGTCGAAAAGCTCAGCCTGAGTGACTCTGCCCTGCAATTTACGCCGGAAAACTCGCCGGTGCTGGGCTTTGGTGTGCGTATTGGCTTCCTCGGCTTGCTGCACATGGACATTATTCGTGAACGATTGGAGCGAGAATATAATCTCGAACTGGTAGTTACCAACCCATCAACTGATTACCAGGTGACACTAACAAGCGGCGAGACAATCGATATCCAGAGCGCCAGCGAACTCCCCGACGTCAGCCAAGTGGTCGAAATTCGTGAGCCGTGGATTAAGGGCGAAATTGTCGTCCCCGACGCTTTTGTCGGTTCGGTCATCCAGTTGATTGCGCAGCGCCGTGGCCTACACAAAAACCTCAGTTACGTCGATCAGCGGGCACTGGTTAGCTTCGAAGCACCGCTCGCTAACTTGCTAACCGACTTTTACGACCAGCTCAAAAGTATTACCAGTGGGTACGGCTCATTTAACTACGAACTAGACGATTACCGACCAGAAGATCTGGTCCGACTCGACTTTTACGTCGCCGGCGAACGGGTTGATGCGCTCAGTGTCATGGTGCACCGCAGTGAAGCCCAAAGCCTCGGCCGCGACACCGTACAGAAGCTCAAAGAGGTGATTCCACGCCAGAACTTCCAGGTAGCCTTGCAGGCCGGCATTGGCGGCAAGTTTATTGCCCGCGAAGACATTAGTGCCTACCGGAAAGATGTAACGACTGGCTTGTACGGTGGCGACGTGTCACGCAAAAAGAAAGTTTTGGCCAAGCAAAAGAAGGGCAAAGAACGCCTTAAAAGGTTTGGCAAGGTTGATATACCGGCCGAAGCCTTTACCGTCATGCTGAAGCGCGACTAATCGACTACCTAGTCACAGATCGATCGTAATATAACTTACCGACAATCGGCGTCGCCGACCGGTACTATTAGCCATGCCAAAAGGTAACAAAAAAGGAGGTAGTATGGAAGCATTAAACACCGAGGAGATCAAGAAACTGACGCAACCGGACATTGTTTCTCCCGCTGTCACAATTTATGCGCCAATGCATCGTACGGCATCAGCCAAGCTAGCTGACAAAATACGTTTAAAGAACTTGTTTCACGATGCCATACATGAACTAGAAGGGCGACCAGATGGCGCACAGCTGGCGAAAGAGCTCAAAGCCAAGGCTAAACAGCTGCTGTCTGATAGGGAATTTTGGGAGAACCAAACCGAAGGCCTGCTAATATGTGCCAACCCCGACTTTATTAAGCTGTTCCAGCTACCGGTCGATACCGCCGAACATGTCAGTGTGGCTCAGTTTTTCCACTTGGCACCGATCTTTAGCTTGTTGGCCGACCAGCAGTCATTTTTGACATTGGTGCTAGCGCAGCACAACCCGCAGCTGCATCAGGCTGACATGTACAGTCTCAAACCGTTAAACATTGGCTTACCGACCTCGCTCGAGGCAGCGCTCGGCATTGACGAGCTTAATCAAGGCAACCATCAGGGCCGCTCGGATTCGGGCCGCGATGGTGACACGGCTAACTTTAACGGCCGCGGTGGCGCCCGCGACCCACGTGAAGAGGAGCGGCTACGCTTTTTCCGGATGATCGATGAAAAAATTATGGAGCAGACTGATCGCTCGTTACCGCTCATGATTGCCGGCGTCGAATCGGAGATTAACGAGTACAAAGCTCTCAGTAAATACCCGCATATTATTGAAGAAAGCCTGACTGGTAACTTTGCCGATGTACCGACCAATCGCTTATTCGACCAAGCTTTGCAGGTCTTCCGTCGCTCGGCAGTTATGCATGAACACGATGCTATTCTTGATCGATACGCTCGGGTTCATGGCAGTAGCCCGCAATTGGCCGCCGAAGATGACATTACCGCTGCTCAGGCAGCCGCTGACGGTCGGGTTGATACGTTGGTGGTAGGCATGAGCCGCTTCACAACTGACTCGGTCCGCGACACCATGCAACCAACTACCGTACTGGAGTTTGAGGGTGACAACAAAGATGAACTGATCAACCAAACCGCCCAGCTGGTATGGTCAAGCGGTGGCCGCGTCGTCAATATCGAGACCGAAAAACTGCCGCTCAATGTGCACATGCACGCCATTTTACGTTACTGATGCCAGGTGATGTGATACCCTGGGATGTATCCCAATGAACGAGTTGCATCATCTAGACGAATTTAACCAAGCCCTAGCAAATTACCAGCCGTCGGCCGATGCCATGAAAACGCTGGCCGACATCAAGCTGGTGGCTTTAATGGGGCCGTCGGGTGGTGGTCGCAATACCATCATTGATGAGCTCATGAAAACAGGTGAGTACTACTTTACGGTGTCCGATACCACTCGCCAGCCGCGGTTAAACGATGGTGTGCTCGAACAGGACGGCCGCGAATATTGGTTTAGGAACGAAGCCGACATGTTGGCCGATATCCAAGCTGGCAAGTTCCTGGAGGCCGAAGTCATCCACGCCCAGCAAGTTTCCGGCACCAGCATCCGCGAATTGCAAAAAGCCCTCGAGGCTGGCAAAACCGCCTTGTGTGACGCCGACCTCGGTGGCATCATGAACATGCTCAACCTCAAACCTGACACCATCGCAGTCTTGGTTTTGCCGCCCAGCTTCGAAGAGTGGCAGCGTCGCTTTACCAGTCGTACCAAAATGCCAGTTGAGGAAGTTCGCCGACGTATGAACACGGCAATTGCCATCTTTGAAACAGGTTTGAGCGATGATCGCCTGCATCTCATTGTAAATGATGATTACAAGTTAGCTGCTCAACACATCCAGGCACTTAAAGGCAGTGAAAAACCCGCTAACTCACCAGAAACTTATCTGTTATGCCAGCAATTGCTTGATCAAACCCGAGCCATGCTAGCCTCTCTCCAGTAGTTGCCTTGCCATAACGCTGGTGCTAAGATAATGCTAGAGCTTATTATGACTTATAAAAAGTTTGCGCCCGCCCTCGTGTTTATCCTTAGCGTCCTTACCAGTCTGCCGCTGGCTTTGCTTGTGCCCGAGACTGCTGCCGCTGCTTGTTCACCCTCTACCAACTACGGTACCGATACGTTAACTATCAATGTGCCT
>Ga0207667_10003054_pt1 | contig 20764 bp, 21 predicted proteins | sample KBSCornC52_FD_184301 | JGI IMG/M metagenome (GOLD analysis project Ga0207667, IMG submission 184301) | Corn rhizosphere microbial communities from Kellogg Biological Station, Michigan, USA - KBS Corn C5-2 (SPAdes) (version 2) | ecosystem: Host-associated > Plants > Roots > Rhizosphere > Soil ...
CTTCGCCGCCCAGATCGGCACGATGAAGCTGACCGAGGAGGTCGACGCCATGCGCACCATCGGCGTCTCGCCGGTCGAGGCGCTGGTCCTGCCGCGGATCTTCGCCGCCGTGCTGATGATGCCGCTGCTCGGCTTCTACGCCGCGGTCCTGGCGATCATTGGCGGCGCCTTCATCTCCAATTTCGTCCTCGGCATCCCGTTCATGACCTTCCTCATGCGGATCCAGGAAGTCGTGCCGATCCGCGACCTGTGGGTCGGCCTCGTCAAGGCGCCGTTCTTCGGGCTGATCGTCGCCCTGTGCGGCTGCTATCAGGGCATGAACGTGCGCGCCAATGCCGAGGAAGTCGGCCTCAAGACGACCATGGCCGTGGTCCAGGCGATCTTCATGGTCATCGTCCTCGACGCCTTCTTCGCCGTCTTCTTCACCAAGATCGGCTGGGGATGAGCGACAACGCCGCCCCGCTCGATTCGCCAGAGGACTCCACCCTCATCGCCGCCGCCGGCGATGCGCCCGAATTCCCGATCGTGGTCGAGGGCCTCGTCAACTGCTTCGGCGAGCACAAGATCCACGACGGGCTCGACCTCAAGGTCCGCCGCGGCGAGATCCTCGGCGTGGTCGGCGGTTCGGGCACCGGCAAGTCGGTGCTGATGCGCTCGATCATCGGGCTCCAGATCCCCGATGCCGGATCGATTACAGTGCTCGGCCGTTCGATCACGGATGCCCAGGATGACGAGGACATCGACATCCGCTCGCGCTGGGGCGTCCTGTTCCAGGGCGGCGTGCTGTTTTCCACCCTCACCGTGGGCGAGAATGTCGAGGTCCCGCTGAAGGAGTTCTACCCCGAGATCGCGCCCCAGCTGCTTCACGAGATCGCCACCTACAAGGTCATGCTCACCGGCCTTCCGCAAGAGGCGGCGGCGAAATATCCGTCCGAGCTGTCGGGCGGCATGAAGAAGCGCGCCGGCCTCGCCCGCGCGCTCGCGCTCGATCCCGAACTGCTCTTCCTCGACGAGCCCACCGCCGGGCTCGACCCGATCAGCGCCGCCGCCTTCGACGCCCTGACGCTCGAACTCCAGAGCACCCTCGGCCTCACCGTGTTCCTGATCACCCACGATCTCGACACGCTCTACGAGATCTGCGACCGCGTCGCCGTCCTCGCCGATGGCAAGGTCATCGCGATCGGGACCATACCGGAACTGCTTGCCACGGATCATCCGTGGATACAGGAATACTTCAACGGGCCCAGGGGCAGGGCCGCGCGTGACAGCCGGGAGCTGGCAGCGGCGAGAGCCGAGGCCAAACCCGGTGCAACAGGGGAAACGGCCTAGCACATGGAAACACGGGCCAATCACGTCTGGGTGGGCGCGGTGACGCTGGCGCTGATCGCGCTGGTCGCCGCCTTCGTCCTGTGGATCACCCGCGTGGGCGAGGGCGACCAGCAGCCCTACGACATCTTCTTCAAGCAGTCGGTCGATGGCCTCGCCAAGGGCGCCCAGGTCACCTTCGCCGGCGTCCCCGCCGGGCAGATCGACAAGATCGAGCTGTGGCCGCGCGATCCCTCGTTCGTGCGCGTGCGGATCAAGGTCGACAAGAAGATCCCCGTGCTCCAGGGCACCACGGCGACGATCCAGGGCAGCTTCACCGGGGTCTCCTCGCTCCTGCTCGAAGGCGCGGTCAAGGGCGCGCCGCCGATCACCGAGCCCGGCCCGGAAGGCGCGCCGGTGATCCCGACCAAGCGCGGCGGCCTCGGCGCCCTGCTCAATAACGCCCCGCTCCTGCTCGAACGGCTGGCGACCCTGACCGAGCGGCTGACCCTGCTGCTCTCGGACGAGAACCAGAAGTCGATCACACACATCCTCGCCAATACCGACCGGATGACCGCGCACCTCGCCGATGCCTCGCCGCAGGTGGAGCGGACCCTCGCCGAGCTGCAGGTTACCCTGCGCCAGGCCAGCACCACGCTCGCCGCCTTCGAGAAGACGGCCAACAGCGCCAACGGTCTGCTTGAAAACGAAGGCAAGCCGCTCGCCGCCCAGCTGCGCCAGACCCTCGCCTCGGCCAAGCAGGCCGCCGATACGCTCAACGCCACGGTCGGCGCGGCGCGCCCGGCCGCCCAGCAGCTGTCCGAAACCACGCTGCCCGCCGCCGAATCCGCGATCCGCGACCTGCGCGCCACGACCCGGGCCCTGCGCGCCCTCACCGAGAAGATCGACGACCAGGGGGCCGGTTCCGTGATCGGCGGGTCGAAGCTGCCGGAATACAAGCCATGAACCTCACCCGAATTGCCTTCACCTCGGGCCTGGCCCTCGTTCTCGCCGGCTGCGTCAACCTCGGCGGCGGCAAGGCTCCGCCGACCCTGTTCACCCTGACCCCCGCCACCAGCCTTCCCGCCGGCGAGACCGTCAGCGGCTCGGCCGAAACGGGCCTGGTGGTGATCGAACCCGAGGCCGACCGCGCGATCGCCGTCCAGCGCGTCGCCGTCACCGTCGACGCCTCCAACGTCGCCTATATGAAGAACGCGCTCTGGGCCGAGCGCCCCAGCCGCCTGTTCCAGCACCTCCTCGCCGAAACCCTGCGCGCCAAGGGCGGCCGCCTGGTCTTCGAGGACGGCGACGGCGCCGCCTCCGGCCGCACCCGCCTAGCCGGCCGCCTCCTCGCCTTCGGCTACGACGCCCCCAGCGGCGCGGCGGTCGTCCGCTTCGACGCCCTGCGCGAAGGCCCCGGCGGCGCGATCATGAGCCGCCGCTTCGAAGCCACCGTCCCCGTCGGCAAGGCCGATCCCAGGCGCGTCGCCCCGGCCATCAACAAGGCGGCGAACACCGTGGCCACCCAAGTCGCCGACTGGGTGGGCTGAGCGACCTACCGCCCGTCATTCTCCCCTCCCCAGCGGGGAGGGGCTGGGGGCGGGGGGTCGACGCCCGAGAGAGAGAACTGGGTCCTAAACCTCAGCCCCAGCCTTCGCCTTCTGCTCCGGCTCCCGCGCTCCACCCGGCGCCGCCACATGATCCGCCGACCAGGCCCCCCGCGTCCCCAGCGGCCGCTCCGGCCCCTCGGTCGTATCCCGCAAAGTCTGGTGGTCCAGCTCCGAATTGAGCTCCGCCCCAAACAGCAGGGCATAGGCGGAAAGGTAGGTCCAGGTCAGCAGCACCACCACCCCCGCCAGCGACCCATAGGTCGCGCCATAATGCCCCAGGTTTGCCGCATAGAACCCAAACCCCGCCGTCAGCACCACCCAGGCGAGCGCGAACAGCAGCGTCCCCGGCGTGATCCACGTCCACTGCGCCCGGTCGCGCGAAGGCCCGTAGCGATAGAGCGTCGCCGCCGCCGCCGCGGCAATCGCCGCCAGCACCAGGTACGACAGCAGCTTGAGCAGCAGGGTCACAACCCCCGGCAAGTGGGGCAGGGCCTCATCAAGCAGGCTCATCGCCCCCGCAGCGCCCAATGCAAAAACGATCAACACCACGGCCGCCGCCGTCATCCCGATCGCCAGCAGGTTCACGAACAGGAACCCGCGCTTCTCCTGCTCCTCGTAGGCGATGTTGAGCGAGGTAATGATCCCCCCCACCGCCGAGCGCGCGCCGAACAGCGCAAGGGCAAGCGCGACCAGCAGCCCGAACCCCTTCTTGCCACCCGAGGTCTGGACCACCTGCTCCAGCTGCTGGCCGATGATCTGCGCCACCTGCTGCGGCAGCATGGTGGTCAGCTTGGCCATCGCCTTGGCCACCCCCTCGGGGCTCGCCACCAGCCCATAGGTCAACACCACCGCGCCCAACAGCGGCACCAGCGCCAGGAACACGTAAAACGCCACGCCCGCGGCGACGAGCCCGACATTGTCGTCCCCCGCCTCCTTCCAGGTCCGCAGCAACACTTCCTTCCAGCCCTTCGCCGGGATCTGGGCCGGTGAGGCGGCATCAAGCCCCCGCCCCGCCGCATCCTGCGTCGCAGCGGGCATTGCCGGCTGAGCGTCGGACTTCCGGTCTGGAGCCGACTGCGCCTTGCGCCCGCCCGCCATGGCAATGCCCAGCAGGATCAGGTGCTTGAAGGTCAACGGCCCTTCATTGACGCGGATCGTCGTTTCCATCGCAGCGCTCCCGGGCATTTCCCCCGCTCAACGCGCCTGATGCCGATGCGGTCCAAGGGTTCACGCAGAGACGCAGAGAAGAAGGGAGACGCAGAGAGCCTTGCCTCCCGCGGCGAAGCCGCGCTTCATCGAACTGGAAATCAGGGACAAGGCCCCTGCGGGGCACAGCCTCTCTGCGTCTCTGTTCTTCCTCCGCGTCTCTGCGTGAACCCGAACGCGCGCTACGCCCGAGCCAGCTCCGCAAACCGCGCCGCCGCCACAAACACCTTCCGCCGCGCCTCGCGCCGCGCCTCCGCCTCGGCATCGTGCCCCCAACGCTCCGCCTGCCAGTCCTCCTCGAGATTGGCCGCGGTCCACAGCTCCTCCGCCGGCACCCCATCCAGCGCCGAAAGCCCGATCACCAGCGAGGCCGCCAGCCCCGCCAAATTCCGCAGCGCAGCCAGCGCAAAAGCATCCAGCCCCCCCAGCAGCCCCGCCAACCGCGCCAGCGTCTCCGCCGGCTGCGGCTGGTGCATGATCCCCCCGATCCGCGCGAACGCCAGCCCATGCCGGGCCTCGGCCGCGGCCAGCAGCGGCTCCCACACCAGGTCCTGCTCCCGCCGCAGCGCATCGCCCGGCTCGGCCCGGTAGCACAGCGTGTCGGTCTCGCCATAAGGCAGCAACTCGCGCACCGCCTGCTCACGGTCCGGCGCCACCACGTCGAGCGCATAGTCGGCCATGTCGCGGTAGAGGAACAGCGCCGGATCGATCTCCTCGCCCTGCGCCGCCCACTCCGCTGCCAGCTGCTCCGCCAGCGCCCGCGTCGGCAGCGCCTGCGCCCGGCCACCCACGGTCTTCACCGCGCGCCCGTCGAGCAGCACGTGCCAGCGCCCGTCGCGCTCGCCGACGGACACCTCCTTGTAGAACCGCTTCATGCCCCCGGCGTCCTCCACCGCCGCGCCAGCAGCTTGGGCATGACGAAGACGTCGAAGAACCCGAACACCGTCAGCACCACGCCAACAATCCAAGGCAGGTCCACCCGCCGCTCGGTGATCAGCAGCCCGAACAGGACCATCAGCGCCCCCGACAGGCGGATCAGGGCAATGGCGAAGAACCGCGCTTTTGCCGGGTCTTTCGCAGGCGTCTCACTCATCCCAGCAGGTACTCCGCAAGATCGGCCGCATCGCGCGCCACATAGTCCGCGCCGGCTGCCAGCAATTCCGGCGCTTCGTGGTAGCCCCAGCCCACCCCCACCGCGCGCACGCCGATGCCGCGGGCCATAAGGATGTCATAGGCCGTATCGCCGATCATCACCGCCTGTTCGGGCTCGGCGAAAGTCTCGGCCAGCGCGGCCTCCAGCATCGCCGGATGCGGCTTGGAAGGATGCCGGTCGGCGGTCTGCAACGAGGCGAAGTGCCCGGCAATGCCATGTCCGGCCAGGCAATGCGCCAGCCCCCGGTCGCTCTTCCCCGTGGCCACGGCGAGGGTCCAGCCCGCCCCGGTGAGCGCCTCCAACAGTTCCGGAATGCCCGGAAACAGCGGCTCTGCCAGGGTCCCCGCCTCCCGCGCGGCGCGAAAGGCGCTCTTGTAGGCGGCGACGGTCTCGCGCACCTGCTCGGCATCGGCATCCGGCGCCAGCCGCCGCACCGCCTGCGGCAGCGACAGGCCGACCATCCGGCGCACCTGGTGCGGATCGGCCGGGGCCAGCCCCGCCTCGGCAAAGGCCGTCGCCATGGCCGAAACCACCGCCCCCTGGCCGTCGACGAGCGTCCCGTCGCAGTCGAACACGGCGAGCTTCACGCTCATGGCACCAGCCGCAGCATCAGTTCGGCCAGCGCGGGCGATCCGGCCGCTTGCAGCGCCGCTGCAATGGCCTTGCGGTCCGCTTCCGGCTTGTTCTGCGAAAGCTTGAAGGTCGGCCGCCAGGCCTCGACCTCCAGCTCGAAGCCGACGATCCCGCCCAGCATCTTCCTGAGATCGGGCTCCGGCATCGCGTCCATGGTCCACGGCTCTCCCGCAATCCGCCCCTCATGCCGCTCGGCGAGGTCGCGCAGCAGGGCGGTCAGCCCGTCGGAGTCCATGCGGCGGACCCGGCCCTCCAGCTCCACCGCCACGTAGTTCCACGTCGGCACCTGCGCCGGATTGCCGGAAAAGCGCGGGGAAACGTAGGCATCGGGCCCGTTGACCACGACCAGCGCGGTCCCCCCCGCCAGCCACTTGGCGAGCGCATTCCCCCGGGCCAGGTGAAATTGCACCGCCCCGTCGCCGGTCGAAAGCAGGGCGGTATGCGCCAGCCGCGGCCCGTCGGGCGTCTGGGCGAAGACCATGCCGAAGCCGATCTCGTCCACCAGCGCCTCGAGCAGCGCCCGGTCGTCATGGCGGAAGGCCGGGTTGGGATGCATCAGCGCTTCCGGGGTGGCGCCTTCGGCCGCGCCGGCTTGGCCCCGGGCTTGCCACCCGGTTTGCCACTGGGCTTTCCGGCCCGCTGCCCCGTCGGCTTGCGATTGGCCGCCGGCGCCTCGCTCCGCTTGCGCCGCTCGCCTCGCCGCTCCTTGCGATACTGCTTGGCATGGGCCTTGGCGGCGGTCTTCTTCGCTTCCTTCTCGTCGACCTTCGGCGCTTCGAGCAGCTCCGCGCCGTCTTCCTCGTGGAAGCCCAGCTGGGCCATCGAATTGGCGAAATGCTCGGGCAGCTCGGCGGTAATGTCGAGCGGCGAGCCGTCCGGGTGCTCGATGATCAGGCGGCGCGCATGAAGGTGCATCTTGCGGCTGATCGTTCCGGTCAGGAACGCCGCCTGCCCGCCATATTTGCCGTCGCCGACGATCGGATGGCCGATCGCCGCCATGTGCACGCGCAGCTGGTGCGTGCGCCCGGTCAGCGGCTGGAGCTCCACCCAGGCCGCGCTGTTGCCCGCCCGGTCGAGCACGCGGTAGCGGGTGCGCGCCGGCTGGCCCTCGCCGCTCTCGTCCACCATCATCTTCTCGCCGCCGGTGCCGGGCTGCTTGGAGAGCGGCAGTTCAATGAGCCCGTCCTTGATCTCGGGAATGCCGACCACCAGCGCCCAGTAGATCTTGCGCGCCGACCGCCCCGAAAACCGCCGTGAGAAGAAGGCCGCGCTGCCCGGCGTCGCCGCGACCAGCAGCACGCCCGAGGTATCCTTGTCGAGCCGGTGAACGAGGCGAGGGCGGGGCCCTTCCGGCGCAAAGGCGTCGAGCAGCCCGTCGACATGCTCGAAGGTGCCCGAACCGCCCTGCGTCGCCAGCCCCGGCGGCTTGTTGAGCACGATGGCCGAGCGGTCGCGGTGGATCACCATCGAATCCGCCAGCGCCAGCTGCTCCTCGGTCAACGGCTTGCGCGCCCGCGGCGCCTTGCCCGCCGGCTCGTTGCCCCCGGGGGGCACCCGGATCACCTGCCCGGCCGAAACCCGGTCCGCCGGATCGGCGCGCTTGCCGTCCACGCGGATCTGCCCGGTCCGCGCCCAGCGCGAAACCGTGGCGAAGCCCACCTGCGGCAAGTGGCGCTTGAACCACCGGTCCAGCCGCGCCCCCTCGTCGTCCTTGCCGACGGTGAACTGGCGAACCTGGTCCTCGTTGCCGCTCATGCCATCACCCGCGCCAGGCCCAGCCCGGCGAACAGGGCAACAAAGCCCGCAACCAGCGAAACGCCCACATAGAGCGCCGCCGAAGCCAATGCCCCGCGCTCCACGAACACGGCGAACTCCAGCGCGAACGAAGAGAAGGTCGTATAGCCCCCCAGCACGCCAACCCCCAGCAGCAACCGCCAGGCCTCGCCCCCGGCGCTGCCGTAGCGCGCCAACCAGCCGACCAGAACGCCCATGGCGAGGCTGCCCAGCACGTTGGCGGTCAGCGTCGCCCAGGGGAAGGCGCTGGCGGCGATCGGCCCGATCGCGGAGAGCCAGATGCGGCCGGTGCAATAGCGCAGCCACGCCCCCACCCCGCCGCCGGCGGCGACGAGCAGCGAGGAGCTGGCGAAGGTTGGGGCGGAACTCATGGGGTGCCCTTAGCGGGGGTCTGCGGGATTGGCCAGCACGGGGGCTTGTTCATCACGCAACTCAGGATGAGCGGAGGCGGGAAGTGGCATAGGGTTCACGCAGAGGCCGCAGAGAAGAAAGGGAGACGCAGAGGGGCTCGGCTCCCGCGGCGAAGCCGCTCTTGGTCTCGGCCTTTGCAGCGATAAGGCCCCTGCGGGGCGCAGCCTCTCTGCGTCTCTCTTCTTCCTCTGCGTTCTCTGCGTGAACCCGAACCAACGCTACGCCCGAGCCAACTCCCGCAAACGGGTAAGGGTGATGCCCAAGGTGCAAGCCCGTGAATCCCTTGCCATTGGCACACCACGGTGCTAGCGGCCCGCTTCTTCGAGCCGGACTCATGAGAGATTCGGCGCCGTTAGGTATTGCATATCGGATGCTCCCCCGCGCCAGCTGATCGGCGGGGTTCTCGTCCGCTGCTTTGTGAGGTGTGTCGGTTTATGCAAATTCTCGTCCGCGACAACAACGTCGACCAGGCCCTGCGCGCGCTCAAGAAGAAGCTGCAGCGCGAGGGCGTGTACCGCGAGATGAAGCTGCGCCGTCACTACGAAAAGCCCTCGGAAAAGCGCGCCCGCGAAAAGGCCGCCGCTGTCCGCCGCGCCCGCAAGCTGGAGCGCAAGCGGGCCGAGCGCGACGGCGCGAAGTAAGAGAGTCATTTGATAGGTGCGGGAAGCCCATCCGGGCTTCCCTTCGCGGCACCGGCCCGCTCCCCCGGCCCGACCACCCGTTTAGTGTACCATGTCGGGTGGTCGGGCCGGGGGAGCGGGCCGGTGCCGCAAGCCTTTGGCGGATGCCAAAGGCGCACCCAACAAAGACTCTCGCGGGCTTGCCCCGGTCACCGCTTTACGCCAAGAGGGCGCGGATTTTTCCGCGCCCTTTTTGCCGCGCGCGATGCTGACACCATGAGGACGAATCGATGACCGAGATCACCCGCGTTCCGCTCCAGCCGCTCGAGAAGGGCTCGCTGACCAAGCTGTGGCTCGGCGTCGCTGCCGCCGTGGCCGTGGCCGGCGGCGTGGCCTGGGCGGCGATGCCCTCGCTGGTCTCGGTCAAGACGGTCAAGGCCGGCGAAGGCCCGAACCCCACCCTCGATGACGTCGCCTTCATCGACTATACCGGCAAGCTCGCCAACGGCACCGTGTTCGATCAGGGCAAGGCCCCTCTGGCCCTGCGCGAAGTCGTCCCCGGCTTCACCCAGGCGCTCGAGCAGATGCAGGCCGGCGGCAAGTACAAGGTCAAGATCCCCGCCAAGCTCGCCTATGGCGACAAGGCGACCGGCCCGATCCCCGCCAATTCCGATCTCTATTTCGACATCGAGGTGCTCGGCGTGATGAGCCGCCAGCAGTTCGAGCAGCAGCGCCAGATGATGCAGATGATGCAGGGCCTCCAGGGCCAGCACGGCGCCGCTCCGGAAGGCGCGCCGCAGAGCGCTCCCCAGCCGTAAGGACAGTCATGTCGGTCGATACCGCAACCGTGGCGAAAATCGCCGCGCTCGCCCGCATCAAGGTCACCGAAGGCGAACTCGCCGCCATGGTGCCCGAACTCAACGGCATCCTCGCCTGGGTCGAACAGCTCGGCGAGGTCGACGTCACCGGGGTCGAGCCGATGACCGCCGTGATCCCCAACCACCTGCGCCTGCGCGACGACGTGGTGACCGACGGCGGCATCCGCGACGCCGTCCTCGCCAATGCCCCGGCGCCCGAGCACGGCTTCTTCGGCGTGCCCAAGGTGATCGAATAGAATGACCGATGTAACCGAACTGGGCGTCGCCGCGATCCGCGAGGGCGTGGCCAAGGGCGATTTCACCGCCGTCGAAGTGGCCGAAGCCTTCAACGCCAATGTCGCCGCCGCGCAGCCCGCGCTCAACGCCTTCATCGTCGCCACGCCCGAAGCCGCGCTCGAAGCCGCGCGCAAGGTCGATGAAAGCCGCGCCGCCGGCAAGGCCCTCGGCAAGATGGCCGGCGTGCCGATCGGCATGAAGGACCTCTTCGCCACCAGGGGCGTGCAGACCACCGCGGCCAGCCACATCCTCGAAGGCTTCAGGCCTGAATACGAAAGCACCGTCTCGCAGAAGCTGTGGGACGCCGGCGCGGGCATGCTCGGCAAGCTCAACCTCGACCAGTTCGCCATGGGCTCGTCGAACGAGACCTCCTATTTCGGCAACGTCGTCTCGCCCTGGCGCCGCTCCGGCGGCGATAATGCCCCGCTCGCCCCCGGCGGCTCCTCCGGCGGCTCCTCCGCCGCCATCGCCGCGCGCCTCTGCCCGGCGGCCACCGGCACCGACACCGGCGGCTCGATCCGCCAGCCCGCCGCCTTCACTGGCACCACCGGGATCAAGCCGACATACGGCCGCTGCTCGCGCTGGGGCATCGTCGCCTTCGCCTCCAGCCTCGACCAGGCCGGCCCCATGGCCCGCTCCGTGCGTGACTGCGCGATCATGCTCGAGGCCATGGCCGGCTTCGATCCCAAGGATTCCACCTCGCTCGACCTGCCCGTGCCCGAATGGGAAGCCGGCCTCTCCGCCAGCCTCGCCGGCAAGAAGGTCGGCATCCCCCGCGAATACCGCATGGACGGGATGGATGCCGAAGTGGCGAAGTCGTGGGACGACGGGATCGCCTGGCTCCGGGACGCCGGCGCCGAGATCGTCGACATCTCGCTGCCCCACACCAAGTACGCCCTGCCGACCTACTACATCATCGCCCCGGCCGAAGCCTCGTCCAACCTCGCCCGCTACGACGGCGTGCGCTACGGCCTGCGCGAACTGCCCGACGGCGCGAACCTCCAGGAGATGTACGCCGCCACCCGCGCCGCCGGCTTCGGCGCCGAGGTCAAGCGCCGCATCCTGATCGGCACCTACGTGCTCTCCGCCGGCTTCTACGACGCCTACTACACCCAGGCCCAGAAGGTCCGCACCCTCATCAGCCGCGATTTCGAGGCCGCCTTCGCCCGCTGCGACGTGATCCTCGCGCCGACCACGCCCACCGCGGCGTTCGCGCTGGGCGAAAACAGCGACGATCCGCTCGCGATGTACCTCAACGACGTCTTCTCGGTCCCCGCCAGCCTCGCCGGCCTGCCCGCCATGTCGGTCCCCGCCGGCCTCAATGCGCAGGGCCTCCCGCTCGGCCTCCAGCTGATCGGCAAGCCCTTCGACGAGCAGGGCGTCCTCAACGCCGGCCTCGCCATCGAACAGCGCGCCGGCTTCACGGCCAAGCCGGAAAAGTGGTGGTAAGATGAGCACCTATCGCATCCAGGGCGCCACGGGCGAATGGGAGGTCGTGATCGGCCTCGAGGTTCACGCGCAGGTTGTCTCCAGGTCCAAGCTGTTCTCCGGCGCCGCCACGGCTTTCGGGGCCGAGCCGAACGCCCAGGTCAGCCTCGTCGACGCCGCCATGCCCGGCATGCTCCCCGTGCCGAACAAGGAATGCATCCGCCAGGCCGTCCGCACCGGCCTCGCCATCGATGCGCAGATCAACAAGTGGTCGCGGTTCGACCGCAAGAACTACTTCTACGCCGACCTGCCGCAGGGCTACCAGATCAGCCAGCTCTACCACCCGCTGGTCGGCGAGGGCCACATCGACATCAGCCTCGACGACAAGAACCCCGAGGCCCAGGTCAAGCGCATCGGGATCGAGCGGATCCATGTCGAACAGGACGCCGGCAAGCTGATGCACGATCAGCACCCGACGATGTCCTACGTCGACCTGAACCGCTCGGGCGTCGCCCTGATGGAGATCGTCTCGCGGCCCGACATGCGCTCGCCCGCGGAAGCAGGGGCTTACCTGCGCAAGCTCCGCGCGATCCTGCGCTATGTGGGCTCCTGCGACGGCAACATGGAGGAAGGCTCCATGCGCGCCGACGTCAACGTCTCGGTGCGCAAGCCGGGCGACGAGTTCGGCACCCGCACCGAAACCAAGAACGTCAACTCGGTCCGCTTCGTCATGGCCGCGATCGAGCACGAGGCGAACCGCCAGGTCGACGTCCTCGAAGGCGGCGGCAAGATCGTCCAGGAAACCCGCCTGTTCGATCCCGACACCGGCACGACCCGCTCGATGCGCTCGAAGGAAGACGCGCACGACTATCGCTACTTCCCCGATCCCGACCTGCTCCCCTTGGAGCTCGACGACGCCTTCGTCGAAGACTGCCGCGCGAGCCTGCCCGAACTCCCCGACGCCAAACGCCACCGCTACGAGACCGCGCTCGGCCTCACGCCCTATGTCGCCGGCGTCCTCACCGCCGAGGTCGAGACCGCGCGCTGGTTCGAGGCGCTGCTGGCCGAAACCGCCGCCAAGCAGGCCAAGGGCGAGGAAGCGGTCGCCAAGCAGGCCGCCAACTGGCTGACCAGCGAACTGTTCGGCGCCCTCAACCGCCTCGGTCGCGGGCTAGACGACAGCCCGGTCAGCCCCACCCAGGCCGCCGAACTCCTCGCCCTCATCGGCAACGGCACTATCTCCGGCTCGATCGCCAAGCAGGTCCTCGAAAAGATGCTCGAAACCGGCGACGGCGCCGAGGGGATCGTCGAGCGCGAAGGTCTCAAGCAGGAAAGCGACACCGGCGCGATCGAAGAGGTCGTCGCCAAGGTCCTCGACGACAATGCCGACAAGGTCGAACAGTACAAGGGCGGCAAGGAAGCCCTGTTCGGCTTCTTCGTCGGCCAGACGATGAAGGCCATGCAGGGCAAGGCCAACCCGCAGGTGGTCAACGAACTGCTGAAGAAGGCGCTGGGCTGAAGGTCTTCGTTCCGAATTCGTAAAATCTCCATTGCCGACAGGTTGGTACTTGTCATCCCGGTCAAGCCCATTAGTCTGGCCGTGACAGGAAGACGGGGGGATTTTCATGAGCTTCGGGATCTACGGCCGCCTCGCTGCGGCCATTGTCGGCGTGTGTCTGGCGAGCGCGCAGCCGGCCATGGCCGGGGTGGCGACCAAGGAAGGCTTTGCCTTCCCGCAGGACCGTGAAGCCAAGATCATCATGTTCCGTCCCGACGTCCAGGTGGGCACCTTGCGGACCGGCGGGGTTGATGAAGCCAATGCCGATTGGACCGCCACGGCCCGCACCAACATGCAGGACGCTTTCCAGAGCGCGGCCGAAGCGCGCGATGCCAAGATCACCTTCCTCGGTGAGCCGGAAGGGGAGAACGCGGCCCAACTCAGCGATTTCCGCGGCCTGTTCCAGATCGTGTCGACCGAGGCGATGAACCACGGGCTCTTTGCCGACCGGCTGGCCACCAAGAAGATCCCGCCGGCCCAGCCGGGCGGCATCACCAAGCTGCGGTTTGACTGGACCCTGGGGGCCGATGCCCGCAAGCTCAAGGAACTCACCGGGGCGGACTATGCCATGTTCGTCTACACCCATGATGCCTATGGCAGCGCCGGTCGCAAGATGGCGCAGCTGATGATGGCCGGCCTGTTCGGCGTGGCGATCGTCCCGGGCGTCCACCTCGGCTATGCCGGCATGGTCGATCTCGCCACCGGCGATCTCGTCTGGCTCAACGCCGATATCCAGATGGGCGGTGACCTGCGCGAGAAGGACGGCGCCGAAAAGCGGGTGAAGGAACTCCTGCGCGGCTTCCCCAAGCGCGATGCCCCGCCGGCTCCGGCGATCGAGGACAAGACCAAGTAGGCCTCGCGCCATGCGCCTGCGCGACCTCTTCCAGCTGGCAGCCGCCGCCTGCCTCGTTGCCGAGCCCGTCCTGGCGCAAGCGGCGGCCCCGGCTGTCCCCGCCCCGCCGGCCCCCGCCGTGCTCGATTCCGCCGTGGATGAGGCCTACGTCCCGCAGGACAAGGATGAGCGCGGCCTGTGGATGGAGATGGAAAAGGTCGAGCGCGAGCTGAAGGTCTCGCCGCTGGTCATGCGCGATCCGGCGCTCAATGCCTATGTGAAGTCGGTGCTGTGCAAGCTCATCGGCCAGGCCCGCTGCGCGCCGGTCCGCCTCTACATTATCCGCACCTCCGAATTCAACGCGACCATGGCGCCCAACGGCGTGCTCGAGGTCTATTCCGGCCTCCTCCTGCGCTCGCGCAACGAAGCCCAGCTCGCCGCCGTGCTGGGCCACGAATATACCCACTATGCCCGGCGTCACTCGCTGCAGCTCTTCCGCGATGTCCGCTCGAAGTCCAGTACAACCATGTGGTTCTCGCTGATGGTCGGCGGGCTGCTGGCCTCGCTGATGATCCTTCCGTCGATCTTCAAGCATTCGCGCGAGATGGAGGAGGAGGCCGATCGGGGCGGGCTCGCCCTGATGTCCCACGCCGGTTACGACACGCGCGAGGCCGCCCACATCTGGGAGCAGCTGCGCGAGGAAATGGACGCCACGGCCCTGGCCCGCCAGACCCGGTCCCGCAAGGACAAGGACGGCGGCATGTTCGCCGACCATCCGCCCTCGGCCGATCGCGTCAAGTATCTCACCACGGCCGCCGCCGCCGATCCCGGCAAGCCCGGCAACACCGGGCAGGATGCCTACGCCACCGCCATGGCCCCCTACTGGGGCGATTTTGCCGACGACCAGATCAAGCAGAACGATTTCGGCGCCAGCGATTACCTGATCACCAGCCTCGGCAAGCAGGGCTGGACCGACTGGCTCTGGTTCGCCCGGGGCGAGCTTTACCGCCGCCACGCCGGCGCGGGCGAGTTCGAGAAGGCGGTCGGCTTCTATGGCGAAGGCATCGCCGCCGGCTCGGCCATGCCCGAGCTCTGGCGCGGGCGCGGGCTCACCCTGCTCAAGCTCGGCCGCACGGATGAAGGCAAGGCCGATCTCACCGAATACCTGCGGCGGGCGCCCAATGCGTCCGACCGCGCAATCATTGCCATGATGGCGGGAGTACAATCATGAAACCTGTGGTTCGACTTGTCCTTGCGGCGGCGCTCGTGGCGGCCCCGGCCAGCCAGGCCCTTGCCGGGTGGAAGCTCATTCCCGCCCAGCAGCCGGTCACCGTGGCGAAAAGCAAGATGGTCGTCGTCCCGGCCGAGGCGTGGAACCGCGGCACCCACCGCGCCAGCGCCAAGGGCGAAACCTGGACCCTCGACGGCCCCTCGATCAGCGAAGTCTATTTCGCCGGCGGCCTGCTCCCGGGCGAAACCTTCTACAAGGATCGCGACAAGAAGAACCGCCCGCTGCCGGTCATGGGCAAGAACCTCCAGCTCACCGAAATCCCGGAGTTCTACGAAAGCTCGCAGCGCATCGCCTATGACACCGCGGTCTACGAGGTCACCGGCATCACCCCGGCGAAATTCATGGGGCAGGACGGGGTGCAGTTCACCTACACCTTCGCCCTCAAGGACAACCCGCTGAAGTACCAGGGCATCGCCCGCGCCGCCCTGGTCAAGGGCGCGCTCTACCTGATCAGCTTCGATGCTCCGGTGCTCTCGTTCTACGAGCGCGACCATGCCAAGGCGGAAGCGATCATGGACAGCGCCCACCTCTAGCAGGGGGCGGGGAGGGGGCGGCAGGCCTTAGGCCCGCGTCCCCGAAATCGGCATCGCCCCGAAGGCCCCGGCCTTCACCGTCCCGCTCAGGCTGTCCCCGCTGATCGTCGCCTCGCAATCGAGCGAGAGCGGCATCGGCATCGAGATGCCCATCTGCCACGCAATCGTATCGCCGTTCACCCGCCCGCCGGTGATCGGCACCTCACCGAGCGCGCCGGACAACTTGCCGGAGAAGCTCTCGCCCTCGGGCACCACGGTCAGCCGGCCCTTCTGGTCGCCCATCGGGGTCTTCACCAGGACATCGTAAGTCCCTGCCACGCCCATCGCCATACTCCTGAAATATCGGGGTAAACGTCTGCCTCGCCGCTCCCGCTGTCAATCGCCGGCAGGCGCCTTGGCATATTCCACCGGCAGGCCAAGCCCCTTGAGCTGCGGCTCGATCACCTTGCGGTCCCCCACCACCACGAAGGTCAGCCCCTGCGCGCCCAGCCAGGTCCGCGCGGCCTGGTCCAGGGCCGGGGCCGTGATCGCGCGGTAGCGCGCGGGCAGGGTGGTCACGTAGTCATCCGGCCGCCCCAGCCGCCGGTTGGTGGCGATCGCCTGGAGCACCTGCCCATTGGTCTCATAGCGGTTGGGCAGCCCCCGGATATTCCCCTCGGTCACCCGCGCCAGCTCGTCCGGCGTCACCGGCTTCTTGCCCGGAAAGGCCGCAATATCGGCCAGCGCCAGCCGGATCGAATCCCCGGTCCGGTCCGCCTGCACCGGCGCGGCCACGGTAAAGCTGCGCGGCCCCACCGGCGTGCTCACGTTTGAGCGCACCCCATAGGACCACCCCTTGTCCTCGCGCAGGTCGAGGTTGAGGCGGGAAAGGAAGCCGTTCCCCAGCACCTCGTTCGCAAGGTCCAGCGCCTCGCGGTCGCGATCCCGCCCGGTCAGCGGCAGGACCCGCCCGGCAAGGATATAGCTCTGCGGCGAATTCGGCCGATCAAGCACGACAATCCGCGGGGCAGGGGAGGGCACCGCCGTGTCCAGCGGCTTCACCGGCCGCGGCCCGGCAGGCGCGGCCCAGGCCCCGAACGCCTGCTCCAGCAGCGGCTGCACCTGCGCCATGGTCACGTCGCCGACCACGGTGATCCGCGCAAGATCCGGCCGCAGCCAGCGCTCGTGCGCCGTGCGCAGCGCCTCGGGCGTCAGCGCGCTCACCGCCGCCGCGGTCCCCAGCCCGTCCGACGGCAGCCCATAGGGATGCGCCGGCCCGAACAGCAGCGGCGCCATGGTCCGATAGGCCAGCGCCCCCGGGCTCGCCTCGGCCTGGGCCAGTTCCGACAGCCGCTGGTCCTTGACCCGCGCCACGTCCTCCGGCCGGAACGCCGGATTGCGCACGAGGTCCGCCATCAGCGCCAACGACGGCGCCAGGTTGGTGGTCAGCGCGTCGAGCGTCACGGTCGACGTATCGAGCCCCGCCTGGGCCGAAATCGTCGCCCCCAGCCGTTCCTGGTCCTCGGCGATCTGCGTCGCATTGCGCGTGGCCGTGCCTTCGTCGAGCAGCGCCAGCATCGCCCCCTGCGTGCCCGGCGTGTCGAGCTGGTCCGCCGCGGTCCCGGCATCGAATTCCATCGAAACCAGCACCTTGGGCACGGCCGTCCGCCGCGCCAGCGTCACCACCACCCCGTTCGACAGCGTCGCCCGCTCCAGTGCCGGGAAGGTCAGCTCGCCCACCGGCGCCACGTCCGGGATCGCCCGCTTCGGCCCCTGCCTGATCGCCGGGACGGGCTTCTTCGGGTCTTTCGGCGGCGGCGGGCTCGCGCCCTCGTCGCCCCAGCCGCCCATCTGGTCGCCCCGCTCGGTCCGCTGCCCCGGTACCACCGCCAGGGCGAACACCGGCCGCCCCAGCCACTTGGCCAGCGCGGCCTGGACCTGCGCCGGCGTCAGCGCCGCAATCGCCTGCAAGTCGCGGCGGAACTTCTCCGGATCGCCCGAATAGAGCTGCCCCTCGGCGAGCGTCGCGCCCTTGCCGCTGAACCCGCCGACCTGCTCCAGCGCCCCGATCTGGGCACTCGCCAGCCGCGTCGCCGAGCGCTGCACCTCGTCCGCCGTCGGCCCCTCGCGCACCAGCTTGGCGATCACCGCATCCAGCGCCGCCTCGGCCTTGGCCCGGTCCACCCCCGGCTTCACGTCCATCGAGGCCTGCAACTGGCTCACCGCCTCGAACTGCTGCGCCGAGGCCGTCACCGAAACCGCCAGCTCCTGCCCCCGCACCAGCGCATTATCCAGCCGCGACGACGCCAGCCCGCCAAGCACATCCATCCCCACCAGCAGCGCCGGCCCATCGGGATCGTTGAGCCCCGGCCCGCTCCAATTGCGCATCAGCCGCAAGGTGGGCACCTGGTCGGCCATGTCGCGCGAGGCGGGGGCGGCCAGCGTCACCGGCGCGGCCGCCACCGGGCTCACCGGCGGCCCAGCCGGGATGTCGCCGAACCACTTCTCCACCAGCGGCCGCGCCGTCGCCGCATCGATGTCGCCGGTCAGCACCAGCACCACGTTGTTCGGCGCATAGTGGTCGTGAAACCACGCCCGCACGTCGCCCAGCGTCGCCGCGTCGAGGTCGGCCATCGAGCCGATGGTCGAATGGCGATAGGGATGGCCGATCGGAAACAGCCCCTCGCCGATCGCATATTCGGCGAGGCCATAGGGCTGGTTGTCGCCCTGCCGCTTCTCGTTCTGGACGACGCCCCGCTGCTTATCGAGCTTGTCCTGGGTCACCGCGCCCAGCAGGTGCCCCATCCGGTCGCTCTCCATCATCAGCGCCCGCTCGAGCGCGCCGGTCGGCACGGTCTCGACGTAATTGGTGCGGTCATACCAGGTCGATCCATTGGTCGCGGTCGAACCGGCATTCTCCAGCGGCACGTCGAAATTGGGCACGTTCTCCGACCCGCCGAAGAACAGGTGCTCGTAGAGATGGGCAAACCCGGTCTTGCCCTTGGGCTCGTTCTTCGAGCCCACCCGGTAATAGGTGGTCACGCCAACGATCGGCGCCTTGCGGTCGGTATGGACGAGCACGGTCAGCCCGTTCGCCAAGGTGAACTTCTCGTAGGGGATCGAGACCGCGTCGACCAGCGCGCTGAGCGGCGCGGGTTGGGCAACTGCGGGCGGGCTGGCCGGGAATCCCCCCCAATCGGTGCGGTTGAGCTGTTCGGGAACCTGGATCGTCTGCGCACAGGCGGCAAGGACGGTGAGGGCGAGCGTAACGGCAATACGGCGCATGGGGCGCATGTCTAACAGAGCCCGGCCGCACTGCCAGCGGAAACGGCAAGCGCCGCGCCAAGGCCCACCCCCAACCCCTCCCGCCTGCGGGAGGGGAGTGCAAACGCCGCGCTTCAATCTCCCCTCCCGCAGGCGGGGAGCCGAAGGCGTTCGCGAAGCGAACAGCGGGCGGGGGTGGGCAAGGCGCAACGCCAACCGCAAAGCGCGACCTCCCCACTTGCCCCCAACCCCCACCCATGCAAATCTCCCCCGGGTCGCGCCAGGGAGGGCACCCGCGATGAACCCCAAGACCCCCGCGCCAAACCGCCGCACCGTGCTCGCCGCACTCGCCGCGACCGCCACGCTCGGCCTCACCAGCCAGGCCCGCGCCGCCGGCCTCGGCGCCAGCCTGACCGACCTGCTCGGCCGAGCCTCGGACTCCTCGCTCGACAAGCTCGGCCAACCCGGCGCCTTCTACGCCGACCCCGCCGTGCGCATCGCCCTCCCGCTGATCGGCCGCGCCACCGGAGGCCTCGGCGGCACCCTCCTGACAATGCTGGATAAAGGCCAGCAACTCGGTTTTACCGACAACCTCGTCCGCCGCCTCAACGACGCCGCCGGCTATGCCGCGAGGGAAGCCAAGCCGATCTTCCGCAGCGCCATCGGCCGCCTCAGCCTGGCCGACGTCCCGAACATCGCCACCCAGCGCGACGGCGCCACCCAATACCTCCACACCAGCGCCGGCCCCGACCTCGCCCTCAAGCTCCGCCCCCTCATCGACAAGGGCCTCGCCAATGTCGGCGCCCTGCGCGAACTCGACCGCCTCGCCGCCCGCACCCCCCTCCTGCGCAGCGCCGGCCTGACCCGCGACCGCCTCGGCCAGTCGGTCACCGACCAGGCCCTCAACGGTATCTTCAGCTATATCGGCGCGGAGGAGGGCCGTCTGCGCGATAATCCGGCGGGGGCGGTCGGTGGCTTGCTGAAGGGGCTGCTGGGGAACTGAGCCGTTTGGCGCAAGATCGGCCGTGAAACCCTCCCGTCGCCCCGTGCCTGACACGGGGCCTTGTCTGACAGAGCCCCGCCGTACTGCCAGCACAAATGCAGGGCGCGCCAATCCTCACCCCCGCCGCTCCCCCCTGCGGGAGGGGAGATTGGGGCGCCGCGCCTGCACTCCCCTCCCGCAGGCGGGGAGCCGAAGGCGTTCGCGAAGCGAACAGCGGGCGGGGGTGGGCAAAGCGCAACCGCCCCGCCAAAAATCTCGTGGCAAATCATGCAGTAAGGTGCCAAAAACCGCGCATGGGAAGGAAGGCACAACCGCCGGGCGATGGGCATGGCCGCCAGCCCCCCTCCCGCGACAAGGCGATCCGGCGAGACCGATCTGAGCGTGCCGACCGGGCAAGGCTGGAGCACAGCGCCGACATCCTCGAGAGCATTTCGGATGCCTTCTACGCCCTCGATGCCGACTGGCGCTTCATCTACGTCAACAGCCTGGCGGAAGAGTGGTGGGCCCGCGACCGGGGCGACGTTCTCGGCAAGGTCTTCACCGATGCCTTCCCCGAGGCCGTGGATTCGCCATCCTATCGGGCTCACCTGCAGGCGGCGGAGACCCGCAAGCCGGTAAAGTTCGAAATGATGTCGGCCGTGCTCCAGCGGTGGCTGCATATCACCATTTACCCAACGGCTGCGGGCGGCCTGTCGGTCTTCTTTTCCGACATCACCGAGCGCAAGCGGCTGGAGGAAGTCCAGGCGGTCCTCGTCAAGGAACTGGAACACCGCACCCGCAATCTGCTGGGGGTCCTGTCGTCGATCTTCGAAGCCACCCTGCGCCGGAGCGACAACCTCGACGATTTCGCCGCCAGCTTCCGCTCCCGGATATCGGCCCTGGCCCGGGTTCAGACCTTGCCCTCACGGATGGAGGGTCAGGAGCACATCACCTTCGGTGAGCTGATCCGGACCGAGCTCGATGCCGTGTCGGCAACCGATCCGTCGGGAC
>Ga0207667_10003057_pt1 | contig 20747 bp, 20 predicted proteins | sample KBSCornC52_FD_184301 | JGI IMG/M metagenome (GOLD analysis project Ga0207667, IMG submission 184301) | Corn rhizosphere microbial communities from Kellogg Biological Station, Michigan, USA - KBS Corn C5-2 (SPAdes) (version 2) | ecosystem: Host-associated > Plants > Roots > Rhizosphere > Soil ...
AGCGTTATGCGTCTCGCCCCCCTTTTGTTTTTAGGGCTCTGAAAAAATGATGGTTCTCTACTCGGGCACGACCTGCCCATTTTCGCAACGTTGCCGCCTCGTCCTGTTCGAAAAGGGCATGGATTTCGAGATCCGCGACGTGGACCTGTTCAACAAGCCGGAAGACATTTCGGTCATGAACCCCTACGGCCAGGTGCCGATCCTGGTCGAGCGCGACCTGGTGCTGTATGAATCGAACATCATCAATGAATACATCGATGAGCGTTTCCCGCACCCGCAACTGATGCCGGCCGACCCGCTCATGCGCGCCCGCGCGCGCCTGATGCTGTTCAACTTCGAGAAGGAACTGTTCGTCCACGTTCATACGCTGGAAAACGAAAAGTCCAAGGCTGCCGAGAAGAGCCAGGAGAAGGCCCGCAACGAGATTCGCGACCGCCTGACCCAGCTGGCGCCCCTGTTCCTGAAGAACAAGTACATGCTGGGCGACGAGTTCTCCATGCTGGACGTGGCGCTGGCGCCGTTGCTGTGGCGCCTGGACCACTACGGCATCGAGCTGTCCAAGACCGCGGCCCCGCTGATGAAGTATGCCGAGCGCATCTTCTCGCGCCCGGCCTACATCGAGGCGCTGACCCCGTCCGAGAAGGTGATGCGCCGTTAAGCGTCATCCGGAGCAGGCCGCGCATCGGGCCCCGAGCCTGAGCAGGCCTGTTCCGCCAGCAGTCCGATTTGCAGTTCCACCCCGGCCCAGCCGGCAGATGCGGGCATGCCGCGCATCGCACACGACACAGTCATGCAAGAAGTCTCCACCAAGCCCTACCTGCTGCGCGCCATCTACGAATGGTGCACCGACAACGGCTATACGCCGCACATCGCCGTGGTCGTCGACAGCCGCACACGTGTGCCGATGCAGTTCGTCAAGAATGGCGAGATCGTTCTCAACATCAGTTTCGAGGCCACCAGCGGCTTGAAGATGGAGAACGACAACATCCACTTTAGCGCCCGTTTCGGCGGCGTGTCGCGGGACATCCTGATCCCGGTGGAAAACGTCATCGCCATCTACGCCCGCGAAAACGGCCAGGGCATGGCCTTCGAGGCCCCCGCGCCGGCCACTGCCGAAGCCGTGCAGGAGTCGGACGCGCCGCAGGAACCAGAGAGCAGCGCACCGGTACTGTCTTCGGTGCCGCTCTCCGAGCCGGAAAAGAAGTCCGCCGACAGCGAGGAAAAGGGCGATGATGATCCTGAACCACCGAAAAAAGGTGGTCGTCCTGTACTGACCCGTATCAAGTAGGCTATAATCGCCGGCTGAAGTTTTGCTGGCTTAGCTCATCTGGTAGAGCACCTGACTTGTAATCAGGGGGTGGCGGGTTCAAGTCCTGCAGCCAGCACCAGAATTCACATAAGTCCTTGTTTCCTCTGTCAAAAGAGAAACAGGGACTTTTTGTTTGGTGAGCCACTTTGTGAGCCACCATGCACATCAAGACGCCTCGGTTAGTGAAAAACCGTTTAGGGACGTATTACTTCCGAATCAAAGAGCAGGGGAGAGAGCGGAAATTCTCCCTTCGCACGAAATGCCCCACCACTGCGGCTATACTTGCTCTACAAATAAATACAGAAATCGAAAAAGGGCGTTCGATGAATAATCCCAAATTATCGGATTTGAATTTAAATTTGGACGACATTCGGAAATACGAACTCGAAGTCGGCAGGGACGGCGGATTCAAGATCCGGGCAGACGATGCAGCCGATCATGCCCGTGCCATGGAGGCCATCAGAGAAATGTCAAAGATGGTGCATCCCTCGCCAAGCACTCCTCTTCATCAGCACATTCACACAGCCATCCAAGCCAATGCCGCGACGCGTAAGCCGGGCAAGCCGCTCAGTAAGGTCTTGGATCTCTATCTGAATCAAAAATCCATCGACACCAAAGAGCGAAGCCGGCGGGATAAGGCTTCGAACGTGAACGCTTTCATAGGACGCGTTGGCGATTTACCCGTCAATGAATACACCAGCGAGCACGCTGTGGCGCACAAGAATGCATTGCTGGCTAAAAAACTCTCCCCGACACGGATCAATCAAGTGCTGGGCATTATTCGGGAGGTATTTGTCTATGCGGTCGCTGACAAACTGTCCGATGCTCCCAATCCCTTTGATGGGATCAACCTTCATTTGAAGAAGGGCACGATCAAAAAACTCCGGAAGAGTTATCAGGCTTTTACCCAGGACGAAATCAACCGAATTTTCGCGGCTCCTCACTATCAAAAATTCATGAACAAGCCCGGCTACTTCTGGGTGCCTCTTCTGGCGTTTTACACAGGAGCCCGGCTGGAAGACATCGCAGGCTTGGAAGTGAAAGACATTCAGCAGCAAGACGGCATTTGGTTCTTTGATGTGGTGGAGGCAAAGAACAGTAACTCCATTCGAAAAGTCCCGTTGCCGACCAAAATTTTAGAGTCCGGATTCATGGACTATTTGACGACCATGCGGAGCGGTCAAGAAACGGTGCTCTTCCCGCATTTGACCGGCGGGATCAATGGTCGCGGAAAGAACATGGGCCGCCGATTCGCCGCCTACTTGGACCGACCTGAGGTCAATATCATCAGTCCGCTCAAAGTGTTTCATAGTTTCCGCCATACGTTCATCAACCGCATGACTGAGTTAAATACCAATCCATTTTTTCTTATGTCACTCGTGGGGCACTACGAGCAAGAGAAAGTGGATCTCAGCAGTTCTCACAACCAGAATTACCAGCATGAGAAATTGCTGGTGGAGTTAAAAAAACTGGCGGATCAATTCGACCTCACGCTTCCTCAGAAATTTTGAAGAGTAGTCGAGCATATTCGTGGGGTGAGTTCGTCGTGAGTCGTTGTGTATTTGGAAGGTGTTTTTTCAAACAATAATTATTTGAGGGGATTGGCGTGAAAATTACAATCGAACACTGCAACAACATTGATCATGGCGAAATTGAGATCAAAGACAATACGCTCAACATCAAACACGCAATCAATGGAACGGGGAAGAGCACGATTGCCAAAGCAATTTTGGCCGCCGTTAGTGATGCCAAGAGTAAATCCTCGGAGTTAGGCCGCTTACGTCCCTACAAATTAAAGGACGATAAGACAGCCTTGTCCTCAGTCGGCGGCTGCGAGGCAATTTCCAACATCCTCATTTTTGACGAAAAATACATCAATGACGTCGCGTTTCAGGCGGATGAGTTGGTCAAGGGAAGCTTTGACATCTTCATTCGAGGGGACGATTACGAGAATGGGTTGAAGGAAATTGAGGAACTGACCTCGCAAATGAAAAGTACGCTGAATGGAGACGAAGAGATTTCGGGGCTTCTGCGGGATTTTGACGAAATCATTACCGCGTTCGGCAAGGAAGTAAAGCAAGGGATTCACGCTTCAAGTGCGATGTCGCAAGCCTTCAAAGGCGGCAACAGCGTCATCAATATCCCCGAAGGATTGGAGCCTTATAAGAGTTTCATTCAGCATTCTGAGAACTACAAATGGATGAACTGGCAGCATCAAGGGGCGGGATTTATGGACATCGCCAGTGATTGCCCGTTCTGCGCTACGGATACCACAGCCAAGAAGGAGACGATTAAGAAGGTCGCTGAGGTCTACAAGCCTAAGGCCATTGAGAATCTCAATAAAATCGTCACCACCTTCAAACATCTCGAACAATATTTTTCAGAAGAGACGCAAAAACGAATTGCCGGATTTGTCACGAAAGTTGAGGGTTACACCGACGACGAGTCAACCTATCTTGTCGACATCAAAGGCCAAATATTACGTCTCAGAGACCGATTTATTGCCGCTCGCTCTTTGGGATTTTCATCGCTGAAAGAAGTCGATAAAGTGATGGACGTTCTGAAAAACCAGGTCATTGACTTGGCTAATTTCCCCTATCTGAATTCTCCGGCCACTCAATCCAAGGCTGACATTGTTAACAAGGAATTGGAGAAGTTAAGAGAGGTGGCGGGAAATTTGCAGGGGAAAGTGGCAAAACAAAAAAGATTGATCGAAAAACTAATCGTTGAGCACGGTGAGAAGATCAACCAGTTTTTAAAAAACGCCGGATACAACTACCATGTCTTCTCGAAGGAAGATGAAAAGGGCGAGTATCGCCTGAAACTTGAACCCAATGACAGTGAAGGGGAAGTCACAGAAGTAAAGAATCGGCTCAGTTTTGGCGAGCGCAATGCGTTTGCATTGGTTCTATTCATGTTTCAAGCACTGAAAGAAAAGCCTGATCTCATCATTCTCGATGATCCCATTTCCTCATTTGATAAAAATAAAAAGTACGCCATCATGGAAATGCTGTTTGCGAAGGGTGGGGCTTCTTTCAGCGGAAAAACCGTTCTGATGCTGACTCATGACTTTGAGCCTATTGTGGATTTGATTTACCACCACAGAGATCGATTCGAGTCTTTGTCGGCTTCATTCTTGGAAAACAAGCAAGGCCAGTTGTCTGAAAAAGAAATTGAAAAAAAGCACATCCAGACCTTCATTGAAATTAATTTCGCCAATCTCGCGGAGCCTATTCATCCGCTTCATAAAGTGGTCTACCTGCGGCGATATTTTGAGGTCACAAACCGTAAGGATCTCGCGTTCGACGTTCTATCCAGCGTTCTGCATAAACGAGAAACTCCTCAATGCTATGAGAAGCAAGAAGTCGAGCCAGGAGTCTTCAAGCCGGTGTTGCGGAACTTGACGCCGGAAGAAATGAGTAAGGGGGTGGGAGATATCGTTGGCCACATTGCTGACTTTGACTACGCCGCACTCTATGCATTAAGTAGCGTTAATGCAGAAATGAAAAAACTGTATCAGGGGACGTCGAGCAACTACGAAAAATTGCATATCTATCGAATGATCTTTGATGAGAAGGCAGCGGCGAATTCAAACGTGATCACGAAATTTATCAATCAATCGTTTCACATCGAAAATGACTACATCTATCAGTTAAATCCGAGGGCTTATCAGATGGTCCCGCAGTATGTGATTGATGAATGCGACAAGGCCATTAATGACCTTCAATGATGACTTTTTATAAAAGTTTTTAGATAGGCGTACCAGGAAATTTCACAAGCTCTTGTATGCCAGATTCGGCAGCGATTTAAATTTGAAAAATAATAGCGGGGAAAGCAATGACAGATAGCACTCAATCAGATCACTTAATCGAAGCAAAATTGCAGTGGCTGGTTCTGATCGACGGCTTACCTGAAATGGTTCCTGGCGTCAGTCAAGCGATGAGAAGAGATAGCGTGACTGCTTGGTTTGATGTGGTTATCGTCGGTGTGCAGCGCCTTGAAAATGAGATTGTTGATTCAGGATTGATGTCTATTTATTGGCCTACGATAAAGACGGCCATCGCTGGAATCGAAAGTCATATGTTGAGTGCTACTGGAAACGGTGCCTCTTGGTTAGCCCAAACGACTGGTGCGTTAATGTCCTATCTCTGGACCATTCGTGCGGCTCTACCTTGGCTTTTAGCAGATTCAGAAGAACGAGTTAACACCACAGTGTTGCCATTAGTAGGTGAATTAATCTCCCACGCACACGAAATTACTGAGGCTAGTCAACGGGTGGTAGAAGCAGAATTGGAGATGAAAAATACAATTATTGAAGGGCAAATTAATGAGGAGGAAATAAAGACGACACTTGAACGGGTGATCGTATTGGAACGCCAGGCTCAAACATCGTCTACAAATGCAAGTGCAAGTGCGGTGGCTATCGAGGCTGAAAAGTCAAAAGTGGATCGCTACGTCACAACTTTACAGGCGGCAGAAACGGCTCAGAAGGAATTGTTCGACCAGTTTGAGAACAAACGATCCGACATTGATGCCATTTTAGAAGGAGCAAGCAAAGTTGCCATGGCTCGCTCGTTTCAAGAGCGTCGTAAGGTTTTGACTCTATCCCAAAACATGTGGGCAGCAATTTTCATTCTAGGGATTATCGGATTAGCCGTCATTGGTTATTTGCTTGGAGTGCAGTTGCTGGAATCTATGCCAGGAGTGAAGACTGGGGGATCGTCTGAGGGGCAATTGTTAGCGATTGTGCCCATGTTAATCCGCTTCCTTGTATTGGGTCCCATCGTATGGCTGACTTGGTTCGCGGCTCGCCAGTATGGACACTTATTGCGGCTGGCCGAGGACTATGCGTTCAAGGAAGCAGCGGCACATGCATTCGTAGGCTATCGCAAGGAAATGGGCGAGGACACGGAAATGCTTCATTTGCTCCGTGAGTACGCGATTACTAATTTCGGTGCCAACCCAGTCAGAACGCTCTCTAAAAACGAACCTGTAACTCCGTTAAATGATTTATTGGATCGGACGTTAGGCAAAGCCTCTCCCGATAAGGTGATCGAGTTGGTTACGGCCTTTTTCAAAAAAGAAGGGAAGTAGCCTGATCAGCAAGAGGATGGAAAACCGTATTCAATGGGTTCCTTCTTCTTGCAATTGAAGAAAGGCAACTCGACTGAGTTCCGCCCCCGTTTCAATCGCTAATTTCTGCTTGATGTGGGAGCGGTAGGTTTCGACGGTATTCGGCGATAGGTTCAGGCGGCGAGCAATGTCCGATTTTTTGAGCCCGGCTCCGATCATGCGAAACACCATGAGTTCTCGATCCGACAAGGTTCCGATGCCGCCCGGTCCCACGAGTCCATCCGCCTGGGTCATCCGCTCGACGAGTTGATTTCTGAACGGGTCGGAGAGCCACAACTTGCCCTGATAGACGGCTTCCACCGCTTGCAAGATCATTGCCCCGTCCCAGTTCTTCATGGCGTATCCTCGGGCTCCTGCCTTCAACACTCGTTCCGCATAGTGCATCTCGTTTTGCATGGAAATGACCAGAATGGGCATACCCGGAACGTGTTTCTTCAAATTCTTGATGAGTTCGAGCGTGAAGAGCCCGGCCAGCGACAAGTCAATCAGAGCGATGTGAGGCTGATGCGTCGTTGCCAAGGCGAGAACCGATGCGTGATTGTCCGCCTCGTGAAAATCAACCCGCTCGCCCAGTTGCCGCAGAAGGCTCATGAAGCCCAAGCGGACAATCGGCTGGTCGTCGGCAAGCAAAATACGCATGGACGGATTAGATCGAGTTCTTCGACAAGTTCAAAAACCACACACGCGGATCGCCGTCCAACGGGCCGCGATAGCCCATTTGAATGAACAGAGACGAGAATAAGTGCTGACCGGTGGTGTAGAGGCGAGCGTCTGTCGTCGTCAACACGGGCAATAGTTTGGCCGGTGACTTGGGGCCAAAACTGCGGACCTGTTGCGAACTCATCGAGACGGGCGAGTTGATTGAGCGATAGTTATTCAATGCACCGACGTTCACTACGGCCTCGTTCATCTTGATGTCCGCGTTGCAATGAACGACGTTTTCAATCTTCTCGGATTGCTTTGGACTCTTCCAAATCACCGCCGTGAATTTGATGCACTCCACAGGACGGGCCACATTCGGCTGAGTCGATCCCACCATTTGGGCGGAATACTGAATCTGTATCCCTGCATTTTCCGGAATCAAGGTTTCTGAATAGTCGTCGATGCGGATGGCAACACGCGGCCAGTAGTCGCCAGGACTCCGCCGAGGGTGAGCATCAAAGAAATGATACAGCGAGGTCTCAGCGATCAATTTCCCTTTCCAGCGGGCGTCGGTCGGGTGAGTCCCTTCGATCATCACATTTTGCGAGTTGATCGACACCATTTTTCCGTTCAGGGAATTTAGGCCTGCTCCTCTTGTCGCCCCACCGACCAATTCGCCAATCGAATCAAAGGTTCTTTGCACGATTCCGCTGTTGGTGCTGTACGGGCCGTTGGTGACACAGGCGGAGAGCAAAAGAATGGAAATGATCCAAGCGATTTTCTTGAACAACAATGACATATTTTTCCTGAGTTGAGTCAATCATCGTGCGGATTGTGATGACTTTTAGAGGGCTCGAACATCGCTCTCAACGTGATGAAAAAGACTTAATTCAGTTGATATCCGTTGGCTTAACAGTCCTGTATGCTGGACCGCAGAGCCTGCGATTTTGTGAAATATAGCGCGCTCTTTTTGGTTTTGTCAGTGCATTTTTTAAGGTGTATTAGGCGCGGAAATTGCTCTCGAAGGGAGGCTGAGTATGCATAAAATATCGATTTTCGAGATAACGCACTACCGTGATCGTTATACGAAGCAGATCAATAAATTAATAGAAACGTTGGAGGGTAGACTTCTCCCGGCTTTGAGCAATATTGACGAGGAAGTGGATAGGACGTTGTCCGAACTTGAACGCGGAGCCCCCGATGGCACAGATCTTTTGATGATTCAGGAGGCCGCACTCAATGCGTCCTACGAACACTTTGACTTAATGAGCGACGTCGAGCAGGCACTCATTAATATGTTCGGTGCGGCCCTGTATCATTTATTCGAACAGCAACTTCGAATGTTCCATGTCAGGGTTCTTTACGAAAAGCCGTTGGAATATGCTCCTCAAATTTTAACGGCATGGAATGACGGGCTAGGAATTTCCATGCCCGATGAGCAAAGTGAAGGAATCAAAGAACTCAGACTTCTCGCAAACACGATCAAGCATGGGGATGGGGATTCCGCAAAATCACTGTTTAAAATGAATCCGCGATTGTTCAGGGACATTTGGGAAAAAGACGTTGATGACGATCCAAGCATAAAAGTCCATAAGCCGGAGGTCTATACCCCGATGTTTGGACAAGGGATCTATATAGAAATGGACGACATTCGGAGATATCAGAAAAATGTTTTGGAAACTTGGTCAACGTACTTTGATCAGTTTTCCAGGGTAGGATGATTTTTCGGAGAGGGTAAAGAAAAAATCGAATGATGCGGTCATAGAGAAAAAATGTAATACACCCGACGCACTTTCTCCTGTGAGACCCTGACAGGAGAAAGAAGCCGCATAAGTACCTACAAATATTTTCGTAAAAGCGACAAGAAAAAAAGGAAATTCAATGACTCCTGTGATGATTGGCCCAAATGTCCAATCCAGTCTATCTGCCCATACTTCATTGATGCGAACCACGGATCAGGGCTGCGGGCATCATGCAAACGGATTAAGAAGCCCTCTGGGAATCTACAACATATCCATTTCCAGGATCTGCGATAAATTGACCCGTCTATGCCGTCGCCTAGAAATTTGCTTTCAGAAATCTCATTCTTTGACTGAGCATGAATACAACGACGTCAAACAAGAGGTGATCGACTACATTGAACTCTCCTTGTACGCTGCGGCAGAACATGTTGACGATATCGAATCTATCACCAGTGGATTTTTTAAGAACAATGTTCTTCGAGATAAAAATTCTGCCTTTAAGACCTTGCAGAAAGAAGTAAAGAAAAACAAACGACTAATTTCAACAGCGGCCAATAAGATCAAACACGAACAATCAAGAATCAGAATTTTCTCTACTGAATTTTCATTGGGTTCTGATAAAGGATTTTTACACGGGTATTTCTTCGAGGGGGTAGTAAACGGCGAAGTCGGCCCTCATCGGCTCATCCACGACAAGCAAAACGTCTTTTCGATTACAACGTTGGTATGGGAAATCATTGTCTTCTTGGTCAAGAGTTCTGAGGCGTTGTCCTTATTCTTGCAAGAAGTCGGCCATCAAATCGCAGGCCCCATGAAGATAGAATCAACTCAATTTATGAGTGCAGTAGTAGCGGCGGCTCGATTGCCTTTGTACACGTTTGGTGAAGAGCATCCATTCAATAGGACCCCTCTGTCATTGATTTTTTCGGAAGATCAGAGAGGACTGATTGAATCAAACTTATATGGAACGATGCAGAACGATTGGCAAGTAAAGACTGATCCAGTTTGGGGAGCGGCTGGTGGAGCATATGAGGGAGACGGCGTGACCACAACGTTTAAATTATTTTGGCCCGAGACAGTTGCGTTTATCAAGTGGAGACCAACCCAATAATTTCTCATCTCAGTTTCTTAGTCGCCATGATAAGTAGAGGTGTCAAGAAATTTAGTTAGAAGGTGTCAGAAGATTTCAGCCTCTGGATTAAAGTCTGAATCGTTTCAAAGGAATGAGCGACGGCATGCAGTGCTTGTGTGCATTCCTGAATAATTTTTTCTTGATCATTCATATGATGACGCAGAGCCATCAATTCAATTTTCATGTCTGAGAGTGTCATTGATTCTTCGATGTCTTGGCCTGACGCCGTGTCGATCAAAGCATAAATGGCCTCTGCTGGCGTCATCTTCTTTCCCCCGCCCGTAGCATAGTCCGCCAATTTCCCCCTGCGGCTCTTAGAGAGATGAATTGAAACCGAATCTTTAGCCCAGGGCTGATGAGGTGAATTCATGTCGTCTCCTATCGGTGTAATTCTCGTTCATATGCTTTCTCTTTGATCTTCTGAATCCAGTACATTGCCGCTTCTTTGCATAGGGCTCCCAGTTCATTGGCCCCTCTGACGATTCGATGACGGCTCACAGAAGGCAATGGTGTGGGCGCCGGAATGGTGCTTTCCAAGTCGTAATCCAAGGTGGTGCTCTTAATTTGCGACCGAGCAACACAGCGGGCCAGTTTTTGCAAGGGCGTTAAAGTAGACTCGACGGGTTCTTGTTGATGTGGGAGGTCTTCTGATTGGGCACGATCAAGTTCATCGACTGGTACATAAAAAGACGTTCTATATCGAGTTCGACTCGCTGCGACATAAGTCCACTCTCGATGAGCGACGGCAGGGTTGATAAAGACGTAAGCCGAATCGAATGTTCGCCCCTGGGACTTAAACGTGGTCAAACTGTACGCATGATCAAGGTGGTGGAAGTCTGTGGGAATTCGGATGCGTCGTTCGTTTTTGGCGTTCGGTTCATCCAATGCAATTGTCAGATAATCTTGACCTTCAAATCCTAGGAGTGTCCCGGTTGCCCCATTGACGAGACCCAAGCCAGGATTGTTTTTCGTGATCACGATGCGGTCATTGGGAATGAGTTCTCGATAATCAAGTAGGCCGTCTTGATGAAGAAGAGGCAGAATACGTGCTCTCGTTTGATCAAGTTGCCCTGTCGATTTCAGATGTTCTCGAACTCGCTGATTAAGTTCTGCAACCTCGTTCTTTAATCCAGCGATGATGACCTTTTCTTTCAATGATCGATCATCCTGCTTCCATTCTTGAATCAGCGTGTCCATTGCATGAGTACGATCCGCAGTCATGTAGAGTTGGCCTTTGACGGCCATCGCCGTCAGGGCTGACTCTGCATGTCCTTTGGAAAATTGCGTGACAACTTCTCTCATCCAATAGAAATCATGCGATATTTGCCAGGGGCGAATGACGGAGGCAAGAGTCGGAGAATCCAAAGCCCACGCTTCCAATGCTGAGGATTGATCGGGAATGGATAGCGACTGGATCGCCGTCAATTGCTCCTTCGTAACGAGGCTCTTGTGGTCATTGTTGGCCTTGCCAAGAATTTGATAGATCGACTGAAAATCAGTTCGTTGCCGCTGGATTTTCGTGATTTCCACTCCGCCGTATTTGTCTACGAGTGAGCGGAAGATGCCGCCTGCCTCGATTGCAGCATGTTGTTTGTAATCTCCTACGCATATCAATTTCGCACCATTGTCGGTCACCGCTTTTTGAAGGAGATCGAATTCTCGTGACCCCACAACTCCGGCTTCATCCAGGATGAGAACTGTTCGAGGTGAAAATGACAAAGTTCTTTTCTGGTGACGAAGCAGCAGACTGGCAATGGTGGAGGAAGATATGTTTGCTTCACGTGACAAGTTCAAGGCTGCCGAAGCAGACTGACAACTGCCCAGCACTTTATATCCCTCAGAACGGTAGATTTCAGCAACGGCTTTTAGCAGAGTGGTTTTTCCCGTTCCTGCTGAACCTACGACAAATGCGTGATTGCCCGATCCGGTGCAAATATAGTGTGCAGCCGCCTCTTGTTCTTCTAAAACGACGGGATGACCAATAGATCGAGAGAGGCTCCCTCTTAAATCATCAAAGACGGTGCTTATCGTGTTCGATGCAATTTTTTGATTGCCGGCGTTAACACCGGCATGCACTCGGTCAGCGATGGCATGCTCTTTTTCATACATGCCCTTAGAAGTGATCACTTGCGTAAGATGTTCAGTCTTCCCCAGGTGAAGCACTTCTTCGTATTTTAAAAATTGTTCAAGATAGTTTCTGCATTGATCGGCATTCCAGATCCCCATACTCTTCTTGCAAATTAAGTGCAGGACTTCTTGCACTTTGATCGTGGAACGCGTCTCCGTGAGTTCATCGAGTAAGGCTTGATGTGAAATGGAAAAATCTTCTGGAGTTTTCCTTTCAATCAGATTTTGAAGAGATGCTACGTATTGAGAGGTAAGTCCGAGTGCCGAGACCATTTCACGAAATTGCTCTATCAATTCAAGGTATGGTGGCTCTGCCTTCGCTGAGCGGGTATTGAGAGCCGCTATGTCAGCATCCAAACTGGTCTTGCCTTCATGCTGTTTCATGAAGGCTTGGATTTCCGTCCGGCGTTTTGAGAGTGTTTGGCGTTGATGCTCGGTGATTCCGCGAATTTGGAAATATTGCCGGTCAGGGATGATCTCAAAGCCGAGTTCGGCAAGGTGGTACGCTAGATCCACACGGAACAGCATGCCTGCCGTCATCTTGTGATCGAACTGTGCTTTGTTGTCCAAAGCACTCCATTGAGAGGACTCTGGGTGTTTTCCTAAATTGAACAAAAAAGTATGAATGTGCAGCTGGGGCTGAATCGCACGGCTTGAAAAATGTGGATAGCATGCAGCAATGATTGATGAGACTTTCTTCTTGATTCGGCCAGCGGCTCCGTGTCTCGTCACCGAAATGGACTCTACGTAACTCATTGCGGATTTCACCGCTTTTTGCATGCATTCATTGATAGCGGATTGCGTGGACTGATCGGCAGCAGCAAAGACGGCTGAAACATCTTTGGGAGCACTGAATGTCATGTCTACGCCCATTACGTGAAGCGGCCCGGCCCCTCGAACGAGCGGTTTTCCAACCACTTTCATAATCTCGTACATATTCAATTCACGTCGCCTTGCCACCATGCGGGAAATCGCTTCGTGTCTGAGATCATGAAATCGAAAATTGATGATCTTGGTCTTCTTTTTCAGTAAGTCACGAAATGCCGATGATATTGCTTTCGGGTTATCAAACTGATGAAAAATCCGATCAGACGTTTCGTCTTTTAGTTTCGAGAGAATTTTTAGCAATCGGCACGCGGTATGACTCAAAGGAACGACACGTTGATTTCGGAGTTTTGTGTGTCCTTTTGGGATGACCCACACGAAATCGTCCAGATTAAACTCCTTCCATTGTGCTTTCATCAGTTCTTGCTGGCGTGCCCCGGTTTCAATAGCCAGGTTCAGCAGAATTCTCCAAGATACAGATCGTTTGCTTTTCAGATTCTTGAACATATGAATCAGGGTTATCCATTCCTCTCGCTTGAGGCGCCGCTCTCGATGCTGCTTCCAATCTCTCGGAAGAATTTTGAACGTAAATAATTCGGAAGGCATAGCAAGATCGAAGTCACGTGCTCCCCACCGGTACGCCGCTGACATTAAAGTGAGATGCTTGGCAATACTGGACGATTGAAGGGGCCGATTTCGAACAGAAGGAAGAACGAGAAGGCGTTCCACATAATCTTCTACCCATTGATGCCGGACATCTCGCATCGTGATCGATCCCAAATGTTTAAGAAGGGAGGAACCTGTTTTTCGTTGCCACTGTGTTGCTTTGCTACGTTGGCAGAAGGTCTTCACCACATCTGAAAATTTTTTTTGATAAAAGAGATGGGGGTTGGTAAGGTTGTTGGCCGGGTTGGCATTGGCAATGTTTTGATCAATATGCTTTAAAAAAAGTTGAGCATCAAATTCATTGTCGAAGGTTTTTGATAACGAGCCTTTTCCTTTGACGCGAACTTGAACTTGCCACGCGGTTGAACCATCTTTTCGTTTTCTGACTAAGATTGAAGACATCTATTTCTCCTTGACGTTAAATTCCTCATAAGCGAATGTCGAAAGAAAATTCCCGCTGAAAAATATTTCTTTGCGCTGCATTCAAGTTTCAGCGCGAGGATGAAATCGCTGAGACTTGAATTAGGATTCTCGTAAACATCGCGTCAAATCAAGGGGGGAAGACGACGATCAGTGTTGAGGTGAGTCGGGCTAATGGAAATTTAAATATGCATAAGAAGAACCGCACAGCCGCGAAACCCGCAAGGAATCAACCTTTGGCCGGAATGATTTATAAGATATTGAGAAAAAATGACATTCCGCTGCATCATCGTTTCAGCATCACAATCCGACGAGCGGTCACTTTTTAGCCCGGTAATTCCTGTCGAATCTCCGCTTCTACTGTTCCTATTAATTCTCTCGGAGGGTTTTATGAATCAGACAAGCACAGCATCAAACATGGAGAGTGAAGAAAAGATTCGGCTGTGGCTGGCAAAAAAATACGGTGTGCGTGGAGTGTTCATCACGCTGGGCTGCGTGGCAGAGATCTTGGGGATGGTCGTCCATGCGCTGACGCGTGATCACCGTCACCGACTGCGGTGTCTCCTGCAGCGATAGCGGCAAGCGCGTCGCTGCCGCCGTCGCGCCGGTGGTGTAGGAGCCAGTACCCTCAGTTGTCGCCGTGTCCGTGCGACTCGTGACGGTGACGGTCGGTAAGGATGCCTGCTCTTGAGAAGCCGCATCAGACCTGCTCTGTGTCTGTGATGAGTCGGCGGCGAACACTGCCTGCGCGCTCATGAAAACTGCCGCCGTGACTGCCGAGCTCAATACCGTGCGAGGCATACCCCTGACTAGACCTCTATAAGGCCTATCGACAACAGCATGGGCGATGCGTTTGTTACACAGGTTGACTGACCGACGGGATTTTGAAACCGCTTTGAGAGAGGTCATAAATGATAATCATTGTTATTTGGAAATGGCATTTAACAATAGAGAGGGAGGGAGGCGGTAGCGAAACCAGGCCAGATTGTTATTCAATCCGGCCAATCGAAACGCTGGTCATGAGATGGCCGTATCGAAAAATATTTCGCCCTAACTTCGCAGTGAGGAAGCGCCTCGATGCAGGTACGCTATGCCTCATTGCGGTTCGCCATGTCTTGACGTGGTCGTCACGCAGACCAACCTAGTCAATGCGAAATCGCAAGTGACCTCTGCCAATCAACTGGTAAGTTCTGCACAGGTCAGCGTATTCAACGCCCTGGGTGGCAGATGGGAATAGGCTCTGGCGCCTCGCGGTGCTGGATGCCGGAAAGGTGGTGCCCGCACTCGCCCCGGCAACGGGACTCTTTCTGCGCCATGCTCCTTCGAGTTGCGATCCGCAAACGAAGTCCGATGTAGCTAAGGAAAAACAATATGAAGCAATACGATACGTCGTGGCGGATCGTTGACTCGATTGCCCCATTCGGTAACAAGAAGCTCCCTGCGGGCAAGCACAAGCGCAAGCCTGTTATGACAAGCCGTGCCGCGACTGGATCGTCGACGTCGTCACAGGAACAACGTTTAGAAACCAACGAGATGCGACCGACGAATGCGCGTGTCAGGGTGTTAAGCGCCTTGGAGAAGGCTGCTCCAAGTTGTCCCGATGCCAGCCAGATATATCGCCTTCTCAACACGCAACGCGACAACCTTGCGCAGGGGGCGGTATACCGCGCGCTCAGCTATCTTTGGACAGCCGGCCTGCTGGTTCGTACAGCAGGCGCACGCGGGCGCGCTTTTTATGCGATCAAGCCGGAGGTGCCAGAGCACCAATCCGTCACATTGCGCTGTCATTGTAGTGCGCGTCTTGTTTTCATTGAAGACCTTGCGTTCCGCAAGCGCTTGCAGCTGGTAGCATCCAAAGCGGGCTTCATCCCTGATAACGAGCCGGTTTTCACGATCACCACGACGTGTTCCAAATGTCAGCGACTCGATAAGTACGCATGAAGGAGTGTAGAAGGAACTCGTCGCTCCTGGCCGAGACAGCCGCCTCTGTTCAGGATGAGAATCCATCCGGGAGCATGATTGCAGGTACCGACGTACGCTCCGTTCCGCCCGTGCGATCCGATAGATAGCGTGCGGGAGACTTGCCGGTGGCCTTGCGAAACATGGTGATGAACCCACTGGCGTTTTCGTATCCCAGTTCTAATGCCACCCGTTGCACGGTCTCGCCCTTGGTCAAACGTTGCAGCGCAAGGATTACATGCAGCTGTCGACGCCAACGCCCGAAACTCATGCCGATTTCCTGCAGCAGGAGACGGCTCATGGTTCGCTCGCTCATGCCAATGCGCACAGCCCAATCGCCCTTCGATGCCTTGTCGGTGGGATCTGCCAGCATCATTTCCGCCAACCGGCGCAGCCGCAGGTTGCGCGGCATGGGCAGATGGAGGTCCTCCACCGGAGCAGCTACTAGCTCATCGAGCAATACGTCAATCAAACGTTCTTCCCACCCTCCCAGCGAATACGACTCTGGAAAGCCCGCCGCCTTCAACAACAGCTCGCGCAATAATGGTGATACAGAAATCGTGCAACAGGTTTTCGGAAGATCCGTTGCGGTACCTGGCTCAACAAACAGGCAATAGCATTCTGTTTCACCCGCCCCACGCGCCGCATGAGGCAAGTCTCCCGGTATCCATACGGCGCACTGCGGCGGAACGATCCAGACGCCATCTTCTATTTCGCAGTTAAGGATTCCGCGTACCGAGTAAAGCAGTTGCGCCTTACGATGCTTGTGCTTCGCATTTTCCCAGTCCTTTGAAACCGAAGTGGCACCCAGAGCCACAACGGGACGAGAGACATTGTCGACGTCTCTCGTCACAGTTAGATCTGATATTGTAATGACCGACATGGTGTGCTGAGCCGAGGATCGCAGAAGGTAAATTGGCCAAATTTGAAAATATTATGACCAATTTACTCAATAGCGTCCATGCCTTTAGCTTGGCTAGACTGCGTCTGCTTCTGGCCGAGGCTGTGTAAAAACGTAGGAATTCTTAATCAATCGAAAAATCGACCTTTCAGATCGGCCTGCATTCAATTTTCTCGATGTCGGGAAGGGTCTCGCTACCCATGAATTTTCCAATGCTTTACGTTTTTACACAGCCTCGGCCGATTACGGACACCGTTCAGACGTTGTTAAGCGCCAGTGATAGTCGAGGATCGTTCATCCAAACAGAATCAGAAACGGAAAAGGCTTCTTTCGCACGACAGTAACTAAGTGCGTCCTCGCGCAATAGCATCCGGCCCAATATTCCCTCGTGTGCCCAGCATGATCCCGGTGCATCTACAACCCGACATCCTGGGCCACCATTGATGACTCGCCATTCAAGGGCTACACACTCCTTTGCATCCGTATCAGCACCATTGACCGGCCTGAAACAACTGGTCCAGACTTAAAGTTAGTCTAAGCGGCAAGCCGCAGTGGTGCTGGGGTTGTTGCCGGCAATGTGGCCTGTGGTGCCGGCGGCCGGTATTTAAGTGAGCTGTGCGGCCGAACGGTATTGTACTGATGACGCCATCGCTCAATGATGACCTGAGCTTCTCGCAGGGTGTAGAAGATTTCTCCGTTAAGCAGCTCATCACGGAATTTGCCATTGAAGGACTCGCAGTATCCGTTCTCCCATGGACTTCCTGGCTCGATATACAGCGTCTTTGAACCGACCGATGCAAGCCAACGGCGAAGATTCTTGGTGACCATTTCCGGCCCATTGTCAGAGCGTAGATAGGCCGGAACACCGTAGGTCACCATGGCCTCGGACAAGATATCAATGACGTCGTTACTGCGCATCTGCCTGGCCACGTGCAGCGCAAGATAGCGGCGGGTGAATTCATCGATGAGCACCAGGATTTTCAGAACACGTCCATCATGCGTTCTCTCCATGACGAAGTCCCAGCTCCAGACGTGATTGGCATATTCCGGCCGCATTCGGATGCAGCTACCATCGGCTATTCACAGCCGACCTCTCTTTGGCTGTTTCACTGGCACCTTCAAGCCTTCAAGCTTACAGATACGGTCTACCCGAGAGCGACTCAGCTCCCAACCTTGGGCTTTTAGCATGGCGTGGATGCGCCGATAGCCGTAACGCCCATACTGGCTGGCCAGTTCGATGATGGCTCCAGTTAGCGGCGCCTCATCGGCGCGTGGCTGGGCAGCATAACGAACCGAGGAACGGGAGAGATGGAGAGCCCGGCAGATACGCCGTTCAGCGTGACCCAAGCTCATTCTGACATGGGCCACGGCCTGGCGGCGACGTGCCGGGCTCAGAAGTTTCCCCGGCTGACCTCGCGCAGTATCTGGTTGTCGATGACGGCATCCGACAGCGCCCGGCGCAAGCGCGCATTCTCTTGTTCCAGTTCCTTCAGTCGCTTGGCCTGGTCAATCTTCAAGCCGCCATACTCCTTGCGCCAACGGAAGTAGGTTTGCTCCGTCACGCCGAGTTGGCGGCTGATGTCGGCTACCGTCTTGCCTTGCGCAGACATGACTTCTGCCTCGCGCAGTTTGTGGATGATGTCTTCGGATGTGAATCGCTTCGGCGCTTGCGCGCACTGACGGTCGTGGACAACTACACGCGAGAAAGTCTGGCCATCGATGTGGGCCAAAATCTCAAGGGAGATGATGTGGTCAATACGCTGAACAGAATCGCAACCTATCGGGGACTGCCAACGACGATCAAGGTCGACAATGGCAGCGAGTTCATTTCCAAGGTCATGGATAGATGGGCCTATGAGCGTGGAGTGGAACTGGACTTCAGTAGGCCAGGCAAGCCGACGGACAACGCCAAGGTCGAGAGCTTCAATGGCCGATTCAGGCAGGAGTGCCTCAATGCACATTGGTTCCTGTCTTTGGATGATGCGAAGACCAAGATTGAGGAATGGCGGCAGTACTATAATGAAGCCCGTCCTCACTCTGCATTGCAGTGGGCCACGCCATCCGAATTCGCCCGACAGGCAAGGGAAAGGGCTGAATCGGACATATCTATGAAGCCGGAAATTTCTACTTTAGACCGGTACTAATTCTGGGGTACGGTCACTACTTCTGCGCACGGCTTTAACGGGACATCATTTCCAGGTTATTGCTATTTGATGCGCTCCCCGCAGAGCTTCGTCTATTAATCCTACGTGTCTGTCGGAGATAGATTCTCCATTTTGGCGAATTACCTGATGTTCATAAGGCAGAATTTTTCTCATACTATTTGTAGCCCTCTGATATCCGACTCTGGACCCATGGCCACTGATTGGGAGGGCGCATGGACGGAAGGTCTCGAGGGCGCACAATATTACTTGTCGAGGACAATGTCGATGTTCGGACCATCTTTTCAGAGGTGTTTAAAAATGAAGGTTACCGCGTTCTGGAAGCTACAAACGGTCAAGAAGCCTATGACCTAATGATGGGGGCTGATGATTCGGTGAACGTTGTTTTGACAGATTTGCGAATGCCGATCATGGATGGGTTAGAGTTGGCGACCTTGCTCAAAAATGACCCGCGATTTTCTTCCATTCCGATTGTTCTCCTGAGTGCGACCCCTTTGAAAAACTCTTGGAGAGCATTGGAGGTTTTTGACGCGTTGCTTGTAAAACCCTGCCTCTTCGATGAAGTGGTCTCGACCGTTGAAGCTGTTCAGTAGAAGGGATTCTATATAGCTCACTTTTAGTTTCTGTTATCGTTGCGTAGGTCCTCGGGTGCTTCACGCGAGGGGCCCGACCGTAAAAAATCGAAGATCGGCCCTAAAAATTACGCGAGGCCACTTCGTCTTAGCTTCGTTTCTTCTCTTGCATCTTCGATGAGCCGTTTAATAACAACCCTCCTTCGTACAATTTCTGCGTGAACCGTTGAGCTCATCGGCATAGTTGTTGTTAGCTCTTTAAGAGCTGGCAGTGCTTTCGCTAAATCGTTTCTTCATTAGATCTCCTGTTGATAGGTGCCATTTGAACACGATTTCCCCGCCCCACCCTTACTGCGGCGGTAAAATAATTGGCCAGGACCCATGTCTCGACGCTATCACCGTGACTCCATCGATAGAAAAATAAATGAGGTGTATTTCCGTTTTGGAGAAGTAATGAGAGTAAGGTCTGTGCATCCCTTTGCGAATCAAGGCCCAGGTAAGAAGCAACTCGCTTGATTCGTTTTCCCATCCCGACTCTGCCGCCTCTTCCGTTCATTGAGTCCCTCCGTTGAGATGCTTTGCTATCTTTCCCATTGGAGAATCACATGAACAAGATGAATCGCTTTCTAATGACGGAACCGGTCCCCGTTTGCCAGAATTTTCTGGTTGCGGGAAGTGCCCTCTACGTAGACTATTCGGGGCAGCTTGCGGATATCGAATGCATTCAGCAAGTTCTTGAGGACCTCGCGCGTAGTCGTGGAAAGACAAACGACCTTTGTAACCCAAGGCCTCCCATTTCGTCTGAGGACTAGAGCGCGAAAGTGCGCATATACATCGTCCGCAAACCGGTTTTAGTATTCCGAATTTGGTGCCGCCACCTTGCTTGGGGCCAGAAGTTTGGCTCTCGCCAAAACTTTCTTGAAGTTGAGCGAAGGCATTGATCGTCTTATTTCATTCACCTGTTCCTGCCTGGAGGAAGAAATGCGAAATTACTCTAATGGCCGCTTTAACAGCGACGAAATTGTGGAAGCAATAGATAAGCATCGACGAGAACACGGCGACTGTTATTTTGAAAATAACGAGATCAAAGACTCCACAACTCTTAGTGCAAAGGCGCAGAGCTTTCGTGAAAAGAAGTTAGGGTGGCCGATGAGTCC
>Ga0207667_10003059_pt1 | contig 20741 bp, 15 predicted proteins | sample KBSCornC52_FD_184301 | JGI IMG/M metagenome (GOLD analysis project Ga0207667, IMG submission 184301) | Corn rhizosphere microbial communities from Kellogg Biological Station, Michigan, USA - KBS Corn C5-2 (SPAdes) (version 2) | ecosystem: Host-associated > Plants > Roots > Rhizosphere > Soil ...
GTGACCGACGATGGGTTTCTTAAGCGGATTCGGGCGGCGCAGTTCTCCGACGACATGACGCGGGTGGTGCTGGATGTGAACGACGTGACGGAGTATTCGGCGTTTCTGCTGCCGAATCCTTATCGACTGATTATCGACATTCATGGCGGTAAAGCGCAGGGAATAGGGAATAGGGAACAGGGAACAGGAATCGCAGCGGCTTCGGCTGCTCCGGCTCCTGCGGCTGCGGTGGTGACGCAGTCGACGCAGGCGCGGCCGGTGCCGAATACGGTTGCGGAGAAGACGGGGAGTTCGACGGATGTAGCGGATTTGAGCGCGCAGCCGGGGCGGGTGGAGGCGACGAGCCGGCCGACGTCGCAGCCGATCTCGGCGGTGGTGAAGGGAGGCAGGGACCAGGGGGCGGAGGTTTCGTCCGCCGCGGTGGGATCGGCGCGGCGGACGCGGCGGCATAGCGAGGTTGCGGGGGCGGTTCCGGCGCGGGCAGCGGTGCCTACGGCGGATGGGGAGACTTCGCTGGTGCGGGCGCTGGGGCTGAAGATTGGGCGGATCGTGATTGATGCGGGGCATGGCGGGCACGACTCGGGTACGCTGGGCGTGGGCGGGATCGAAGAGAAGGACGTGGTGCTGGATGTGGCGCTGCGGCTGGGCAAGCTGCTGCACGACAGGCTGGGCGCGGAGATTATTTATACGCGGTCGGACGATACGTTTATTCCGCTGGAGACGCGGACGGCGATTGCGAATAAGGCGCAGGCGGATCTGTTTCTTTCGATCCATGCGAACTCTTCTTCGGACGAGAGCGCGCGCGGGGTGGAGACGTACTACCTGAACTTTACGACTGCTCCCGATGCGCTGGAGACGGCGGCTCGGGAGAATGCGGTGAGCGACCAGTCGATCCATCAACTGAGCGACCTGGTGAAGAAGATTGCGCTGAAGGACAAGATTGCCGAGTCGCGTGAGTTTGCCAGCGACGTGCAGGAGTCGCTGTATGGCGGGCTGCGGCGAGGGAATGTGGGACTGAAGGATCGCGGAGTGAAGAAGGCTCCGTTTGTGGTGCTGATCGGGGCGAATATGCCGTCGATCCTGGCGGAGATCTCGTTTGTAACGAATGAGAAGGATGCGCGGCAGTTGCGCGAGCCGGAGTACCGGGAGCGCGTGGCGGAGAGCTTGTACAAGGGCGTGGCGAAGTATGAGGGTGGGCTGAGCGGGGTGCGTGCTCCGGTGGAGCGGGCCAGCGTTCAGTAGACGCGGCGGAAGATGCTCTAGGCTTACTTTGCGGCGCTGGTGTAGTCTGACGAAAGTATGGGAGTGCGTCTTCGGATTCGGGCGGTGTCGCGGGCTTTGCTGAGCCTGGTGCTGGTGGGGGCTGCGGCTGTTTCGTTGCAGGGGCAGGCGGCGAAGACGATGCTGATCGAGCCTCCCGCTCCGCTGCTGCCGGCGCAGATTGGCAAGTGGGTGAAGGCTGCGCCTTCGGATGCTGGTGGGGCGGAGACTTCGGGAACGGATGCGGCGGTGCTGGCTGAGGATGGTTTGCAGCGGAGCGCGCGCGGGGTGTATCACCTGACGGGAAATTCGAAGCAGACGATTACGGTGACGGCGTCGCAGTTTGTCGATGCGACGGGAGCTCATGCGGCATATAGCTACTTCCTTCGCCCGGGGGCGCTGTATCGTGGGCCGAAGATTGGCGACGAGACTGGCGACGGGTATTTGTTTCGCGCTGGAACGACGGTGGTGTCGGCAGAGTCGAAGGCTCCGGGTGTGAGTACGAACGCGATGCTCACGGAGCTGGCGGTGCATCTGCCAAAGATTGGCGGGCCGAAGGGACTGGCTCCGCTGCTGCCGACGTATCTGCCGGCGAAGGGGCTGAAGACCGAGACGGTGAAGTATGCGCTGGGGCCGGTGAGCTATCAGGCGATGGGCGGCGTGCTGCCGGGAGAGATCGTCGGGTTCGACAAGGCTGCTGAGACAGTGACGGCGAACTATGAGGGCGAGGGGACGCTGACTCTGCTGCTGTATCCGACGCCGCAGATCGCCGCGATCCATGGGCGGCTGATTGAGGCGGAGATGAATCGCCACAAGGAAGGCGCGGGGACCGTGATGCTGCGACGCGAGGGACCGCTGGTGCTGCTGACGACAGGTGCGTGGAAGGCCGCGATCGCCAAGGCGATGGTGGAGGGAATCCATCTGCGCAATGAGGTGACCTGGAACAAGCAGATGCCGCTGGAGTTTCACAGCGAGGTGCAGAAGACGTATAGCCTGCTGAGCAGCATTGCGATCTTCTGCAGCCTGGGAGCGCTGGCGGCGGTGGTGCTGGGATTATTTTTCGGGGGTGGTCGCGCCGCAATTCGCGTGTTGCAGGGTAAGCCGGCGGCGAGTGAGCCTGAATTTTTGCGGATCGATTTGAGCGGGAGTTCGGCTAAGTTACAGATAGATCGTGGGGGCGGTAAATCCGGCAGATAGGTCCGGGCTGCACTGGAGATGGTGCAGGCGCGGAGCTAAGCGGCTGATTTGATAGTGTTTTGGGAGGTGGTTGGACCGGGTAAAGCGAATATAAGGCGAATACGACCGTCGCTGTTGTACGATGAGTAACTCCCGTAACTAGTTCCTAAATAATGACTTATGAGGAGCGAGTTTTGGCCTTGACACCTGATTTTGCCAAACTTAGTATTTCGCCAGAAAGTTCTGATGGCTTTGCCTCCGTTGGAACTATTCTCCCTAAAGAAGAGGCCACCCTGTTGCCGGGTGGCCTCTTCGCTTGTCTGGGTGGATTTTCCCGGTGGATTGAGGAGGAGGCAGGTGGCGATTGTGAGTGGAAGGAACGAGCTTCTGTAAGGTTGTGACGAAGGGCGCCGATGAGGACGATGTGAGGAGCGGTAGAACTCGCTGGAGGAGGCACTCGCGATGATGCATGCGGCGATGGTTGGGTTGATCGTTCTCGGATATGCGGTGATGCTGGTGACGCCTTGCGTAGTGGCAAGCCGGATTGATCTGGATGCGGAGGATTCAAAGTAAAGAAAAGTTCGTGCTCTGCCTCTGGTGGCCTGGGTGTGCTAGGTTGAGTGAGCAAATCGCGGAGGTCGGACCAGATGAGAGGATGTGGAATGCGGCTTTGGGTGGCTTTGGGTGTGGTTGCGATGATCGCGGCGACTGCCTGGGGGCAGGACACGCGACAGGTGACGGAGCCGAAGATTCCTCCTTCGTGCATAAAGCTTCCTGCGCAGCTTCGCGCGGTGGGCGACAAGATTGCAGAGGCCGATGAGGGCAAGCTGGACACGGAACGTATTCAGAAGGCGCTGGATACGTGCAAGGCGGGTATGGCGGTGGAGCTGGAGACGGCCGGTGGGAACAATGCGTTTTTGAGCGGGCCGCTGGAGATGCGCACCGGCGTGACGCTGCTGGTGGACAAGGGCGTGACGCTCTACGGGTCGCGTGATGCGGCTGTGTATGAGTCGGTGGATGAGTCGAGGGTGGCCGATGCCACGCCAGGGCTGTGCGGGACGATTGCGACGGGAGCGCCGTCGACGGTGTTTCCTGCTCCGCAACGACGTGCTCCGATGCGTGGAGGATGCAGGCCGCTGATCAGCGTGATGAACGCGAAGGACGTCGGCATCATGGGCGACGGCGTGATCGATGGACGAGGCTACGCGCAGATTCTGCACAAGGACTATAGCTGGTGGCAGATGTCGCGGAAGGCGGAGCCGAAGAATGAGCGGTACTTCACGCCGCGGATGATCGTGGCTTCGCACGCCGATGGGCTGGTGCTGTACCGGATCACGCTGCACAACTCGACGAACTTCCATGTGAGTGTGAATGGGACGAATGGATTTACGGCGTGGGGCGTGCATTTGCTGACGCCGACGACGCGGGGGATGGACGCGCGGAATACGGATGGGATCGATCCGGGCAGTTCGACGAACATTACCGTGACGCATAGCTGGATCGACAATGACGACGACAATATTGCGATCAAGACGGGAACGACGCACATGAGCGTGCTCGACAACCATTTTTATAACGGGCATGGCATGTCGATCGGGAGTGAGACGTTTAGCGGGGACAGCTACCTGCTGGTGGATGGGTTGACGGAGGACCATACGACGAGCGGCATCCGCATCAAGAGCAACGCGACACGCGGCGGCCTGGTGCATGATGCGGTGTATCGGAACATCTGTATGAGGGATGTGAAGAATCCCATCTCGATCAGCCCTTACTACACCAACCAGACGGTGGAGCAGGATGTGAATCCGATGTACGCAGGCAACAAGATTCCGGATTACAAGGCGATTACGCTGCGGAATGTGTTGAGTACGACTCCAGGTGCGGTGTTGATTGCAGGGTTGGACGACGCGCACAGGACGGAGATTACGCTGGATGGAGTGCGGGTGGAGGGCGTTGCGCCGGAGCAGGTGCATGGACGCTTTGCCACGATGACGCTGGGGCCAGCAGGAACGAACCTGGACTTCAGCAAGACGGAGATCAAGGTGGTTCCGTTTGTTGGTGCGGCGGTGCCGTCGGCTTTTAGCTGCGAAGGGAAGTTTGTGCCGATGCAGTAGTAGCGGGATTTTGCGGGATGCGCGTTGTCCGCTAGAATAGGGAAGGCAGGCCGATGTAGCTCAGTTGGTAGAGCAACTGATTCGTAATCAGTAGGTCAGCGGTTCAACTCCGCTCATCGGCTCCATTTCTTTCAATCACTTACAGCGTTTTCTTTTCTCACATAACAGCCGTGTGACGTGGACTGTGACGTGACAGCATGGACAACTGATTTTCGTTTACCACAGACCGTACCGTTTCAAATGCCTTGGCTACCGAGGTAATGTGGCCGTGGCGTGAATCGGATGGGAAGACCCAGCCTTCCGTCTGCCCATTCCGCCGAAAGTGAAGAGCCGTGGTGACTCGCTCACTCATGGGAATATGCCGCCCGGGAACGTCTGGTCTTGCCTCGCGGAATGAAGATCATTCCACGATCCCAGGCAATGTCCTCCCAACGCATCTGGAAGACCTCGCCGGGACGCATCCCAGAATCGAGGATGAGAGTCAGAACATCGTGCAGCGGCTGTTTTGCCACTGCGAGAAGTTTAAACTCCGCCTCGCTGTCGATGATCGCAGATCGTCCGTACTCCTTTGCCAGCTTGATACGGGGCGCTGCTGCAATCATTCCCCACTCCGCCGCCTTGCCCAGCATCCTCCGCAACGTGCGAAGTGCGCAGTTCGCATTCGATGCCGAATGACTGAACCGGAGCGCTTCTGCCTCGCCCGTGGTGATGTGTGCAAGTCTCATGCCGGAGATAGAAGTGTTCGCGAGCATTTTCCATCCTGTGGCGTAGTACGCTTTCGATTTTGCTTCTAACCGGGTTGTTTGAACGCAATCCAGAAAGCGTTTTGAGAACTCCGCAAGCGTTAGCGTTCTGCGCTGTACAGTCAGCTTTCGCTGCTTCGCCTCTTGCATCAACTTGGCTTCGATCATCCGGGCCTTCGAAGAAACGCTTTCCTTCGTCGTACCGCGATAACGTCTGCCATCCATCATCCTGCGCAATGTATATAGGCCAATACCCTGGGCGCGGGCTATTTGGCCCTTATCGGTTTCAGATTTCTAAAAGAAAGAATTCAACCGACATGCCCTCCCTACGTTCAACCTACCGAACCGGAGCCCACGGAATGGACTGATAGGTCGGACATTGTGGGGTGGACGGGGTTAGTCCCCAATTACTGGCTACCTCCGGGCAGTGCGGCGACGACCACCCGCATGATGGGGTATGCCCGGCATCTACCGCCTCGGTCCCATGTGCGTCATACCCGCGCACCACGCTCTCTGGCCTCCAATTCGATTGCAGAGATGAATGGAGAAAGCAATGACTATAAAACTCACTGAGGTTGTCACAGAACAATCGTTTGTGGCTGCTTATAGCGAAACAGTAGAAGAGTGGCTCGATAAAGTCCCAACTTTCCTGGAATCTTCGAACGGGTGATGTAGCCATACTCGATCAAAGAGCCAATAGCACTGCTGACACAGTTGCGGCCAAACATCGTCTCTCGGCAGATGGTCAGCAGGGGGAAGCAGGTGTCAATCTCCGTCAACGTTCCAGCCACAGTGTGGTCGCCATCATCCGTGCCAAAACTTCGGGAACCCGGTGCTCTGTTGCGCCGAGTTCATCCTGAAGAAGGGCGGGATGAGGAAAGTTGCTTGGTAAAGTCTGTGGGCATTAAAGATATTTTTAGCCACTTGACGACTCCTTATATAGGATGGGTCCGAATTCGCTGAACCGGCTCTCTAACTTCAGTTTCTACCGGCGGCTCAGTGCCAACCGGCGGGACCACGCGCCAGCCTGGTTCTCGATTGGGCGCGGCAACATCGCACTGAGTCTTCCGGCCGATTGATGAAGTAAGGGAAGAAGAGACCAGCGGATCGTTTGACTGAAAGTTCAAAATTGCCTTGCAACCTACCGAGAGACGCGCGAAAGTCTAGTGGCCGCCCGACTTTACTGTGCCTTGGCATTCCCGTTGTACCGATCGTGTAATCCGCTTCATTGAGTCTGACCAACTGATAAGTTCGCACCCACTCAGCACCAAGTCCTCTACAGCATCTAGGCAGAGATCGCATCGTCATCCGCTTCAATCATATACCTGGTGAACAGGTGCAGGTTGCTGCGCAGAATGATATGTGGTGCCATCTTAGTGATTTCTTCGGGCCTCACGCCATCAGCAAGAAACCGTGAAATCGCTTCGAACGCGGCTCTTCCTTGAGCAAACGGCCGCTGGTAGAGTGTCGCAAGAATCTTGCCTGATTCGATCAGTGGGACTAACTCTGGAAATAGATCCGTGGCAATCAGCTTAATCTCTCCCAGCATCTTGTGCTCCTCAAGGGCACGGAGCACACTAACGCTGTTGGCCGTACTTATATAGAGGCCTAGTGGCGGAGGCTTACGGGCTAGCAAGGCAGTCATCTGGCGATATGCCTCTTTGGGGCGCTCATGAGATTCAAGTACGGGTAACAACGAAAGATTGGGAGCCAGCATAGCGAGGTTCGCTGCGAAGCCCCGTAGCTTTTCTGCGTGGTCGAGCGTTGTCAATTCGCCAGTAATCGTCGCGACACTCCCGGTCTTGTGCAGTGTCATTGAGAATAATTCAGCAGCAAGGGCTCCGCTGGCGTAAGAGTCTACGGATATGGCTGCTAAACGTTCGCTGCGAGTGGCATCGCTGGCGACGAAGACTACAGGAATTCCTTGTCGGCTGAGACGCCGCAACACCGGCTCAATTCTGGCTGGGTTTCCGGGTGTCAGAATGATGCCGTCAAAATTGTGATCTGCATCGGCTTCAATCATCTCCACATCACCCTCATCGAGACGCGGAAAGGTGCGGAACACAACTTCGATGTTTACCCCGATTGCCGCTCCCGCCGCAGCGCGGACCCCTGCGCGGAGTGGATCGAAGAACGAAGCAATCTGGCGTGGGAGATACACCCCCACTTTGAGCCGACGATTAAGTTTGAGCGACCGCGCGGCAACATTAGGTCGGTAGCCGAGGCGCTCTGCCATCTTAAGGACTCGTGCTCGAGTGGCATCGCTAACGTCAGACCTGCCGTGGAGAGCTCGATCGACCGTGCCGATAGAAACTCCCAGGGCGCGTGCAATGTCTTTGACGCCAGCGGGTTTGGATGGGTCCTGAGTCACGGTTCTACCGATTCTAGCTGATTGGAAGAGATTGGAAACGACAAGGAATAGATGACCATTTATGCCATCCAAATTCACGCAGTGGCGCACTTCGGTTGAATTGGTTGACATGCGAAGCATTGACCGTGTACGTTACCGAATGACGCACCAGGTTGTCAGTCACGGATATAACTTCACTGCAAAACAGGTTGGGTAGAGGGAATTGATGGACGCGAAGCAAGTAGAGTCAGCAGAATTCGTACGTGCGTGGGAGCAGGAAATCACCCTTCCCACCTATCCTCTGCAGACAGCAGACCCCAATCCGATGTTTTTGGAGAAGAGGGTCTATCAGGGCAGTAGTGGGAAAGTCTATCCCAATCCCTTTACGGATAGAGTGTCTACGGAGAAGTCGGACAAGATCTATCGGGCGGTCATGCTTGAGAACGAGTATGTGCAGTTGATGATTCTTCCGGAGATCGGCGGACGTATCCATGTGGGGTTCGACAAGACTAACGGCTATGATTTCTTTTATCGGCAGCATGTAATTAAGCCCGCATTAGTGGGCTTGCTGGGTCCCTGGATTTCTGGTGGGGTTGAGTTCAATTGGCCTCAGCATCACCGCCCGTCCACTTACATGCCGGTGCATTTCAGCATCGAGCGCAGTGCTGACGGGAGTTGTACCGTCTGGTTAAGCGAGCACGATCCTATGAGCAGACAGAAGGGAATGGTTGGTATCTGCCTTTACCCAGGCAAGTCAATCATCGAGGCCAAGGTGCGGTTATTCAACCGAACATCGATACCGCAGACCTTTCTCTGGTGGGCAAATGTGGGGGTCCGGACCCACGATCAATATCAGTCATTTTTTCCTCCTGACGTTTATGTCGTAGCCGATCATGCCAGGCGGGCCATGACATCATTTCCTATCGCACATGGCGTTTACTACGGAGTTGACTATTCCAAAGGAGTCGATCTGTCTTGGTATAAGAACATCCCGATTCCTACTTCTTATATGGTCACGAAGTCCAAGTACGATTTCATGGGTGGCTATGACCACGCCAAAGAGGCGGGATTCGTTCATGTTGCGAGCCATTTTGTAGCCCCAGGAAAAAAGCAATGGACTTGGGGCAATGCTGATTTTGGATATGCATGGGATCGCAACCTCACCGATGAGGACGGCCCCTATATTGAATTGATGGCGGGAGCCTACACAGACAATCAACCGGATTTCTCCTGGCTGCAGCCGTATGAAACGAAGACCTTCAGCCAGTTCTGGTATCCAATTCAAAATATTGGACCGGCGAAGAATGCGAATGTTCAGGTGGCCATCAGCCTCGATACAAATTCGAAGACCGTACGCATTGGTGTGTGCGCAACCCAACGTCGCGTCTGCCGCGTAACGGTGTACCACCGGGAAACCATTCTCTTCGATCGGACGTCGGAATTGGCACCCGGGCGGTCTCTTGTTCAGGAGGTCGCGTGGGATGGTGGGGTCGCTGAGGACTTGAAGGTTGAGGTGCGCGACCAAGATGGCAATGTCCTACTTGACTACCAACCAGAGCCCATCAACCTCGACGAATCGCAGGAACTTGCCACTGAACCCGGTTCCCCGTCTGAGATTTCCTCTAACGAAGAGTTATACCTGATTGGGTTGCATCTCGAGCAGTACCGTCATGCAACGCGTTCCCCTGAGTTGTATTGGCGCGAAGGTTTGAGGCGCGACCCTCACGACGTGCGTCTGAATAATGCTGTTGGGCTTCTTGAACTCCGGCGGGGAAGATTTGAAGAAGCGGAGAAGTACTTCAACGCGGCAATCCACCGACTGACCGCTCGAAATCCAAATCCATACGACAGCGAACCCTATTACAACCTGGGGCTAACTCTCAAATACTTGGGGCGTGAGAGTGAGGCTTACGCGGCCTTCTATAAGTCTGTGTGGAACTATGCATGGCAAAGTCCTGGCTACTACCAGCTAGCTGCAATTGACGCGGGACGGGGTAGAGCTGTAGAGGCACTGGAGAATCTAGAACGAAGTTTGCAGACGAATACTGCAAACTTCAAAGCGCGTGGGCTCAAGGCTTCGATATTGCGGAGGACGGGGAAGTTGGATGCCGCATCGCAGGTTATCACAGAGACTCTCTTGATCGATCCTCTCGAATTTCGATCTATTTCGGAGAAGTTCTTTCTCACTACGGACTCCGCACGTGCTGTCGAGTCGCTAGTTGAAGCGTTCGACAGAGATATTCAAACTTCTTTGGATATTGCCTATGACTACATGGCTGAAGGACTTCTCGATGAAGCTCTCAGGTTGCTTCAAGTCGTGACCGAAGGTACGAATTCTCGGTATCCCATGCTCTTCTATACCATGTGGTGGCTTGCGCTTCAGCTTAATGAAAAGACCGTAGCGCAGAAATACGCACTGGCTGCAAGAGGTGCCCCGTCACTCTATTGTTTTCCGGCACGACTGGAGGAGATGTTGATTCTGGAGGCAATGCTCAAGTCCTATCCTGATGACGCTAAAGCGGCCTACTATCTTGGGAATCTCTACTATGACAAGCAACGCCACGATGAGGCTATTTCTTGTTGGAACCTCTCTGTTCAACTAGATTCATCCTTCTCAATTCCTTGGAGGAATCTCGGCATCGCGGAGTTCAACATTCACCGCGATCCGACCAGGGCGCTTCAGTGTTATGCGGAGGCATTCGCCGCAAATCCAAGCGACGCCAGGCTATTGTACGAATGGGATCAGCTAAAGAAGAGAGTTGGAGTGATGCCCGCAGAGCGGCTAGCAATTCTGGACCGCCAGATTGAGTTAGTAGCCCAACGAGATGATCTGGTAGTGGAATATTGCACACTCTTGAACCAGTGCGGCGACTCGCAGCGAGCACTGGATTTGTTGCTCTCTCGCCGCTTTAGCCCGTGGGAGGGGGGCGAAGGTTTGGTATCCAGGCAATTTGTCCAGGCCCAAATGAAGCTCGGACAGGCGGCGATGAATAGGGGTGACTTCGCTCAAGCTCTTGCATTCTTTTCCGCCGCGCGATGCTATCCCCATACGTTAGGCGAGGGGAAGCATCTACTTACGCTGGAGCGAGAGATTGATTACTTCTCGGCGCGTGCGGCTCAGATGCTTGGCGATATAGATTCTGCGCAGAGATATTACCGTGCCGCTGCGGCTTCCCTCCCGGAGATATCTTGGTATAGCTACTATCAAGCTCTCGCATTGCGTCAAATCGGATGTCATGAGGAGAGTGATCGCATCCTCAAGAGCATGCGCGATTTTGGTAACCAGCGACTTCGAGTCGCACCGCAGATTGATTACTTTGCCACCTCTTTACCAAATTTTCTGTTATTCGAAGACGATCTACAGAAAAGAAATGAGGTGGAGTCCCTCTTTCTCCTTGGATTGGCAGACCGGGGTTTGGGGAACCGTACACAGGCCAGAAATGTTTTCCTTTCCGTGATGGAGAAGGACCACAACCACATGGGGGCGCAGGAGCAACTCGAGATGATCGATAGAGAGATCGAATATGAGGCGGCATCGTTGCCGTTGGTTACAGAACGATGATTGCTCAAAAGGCAGATTCTTCTTCCTTTGTAGCTGGAGACTTCAATCGGCTCTACATATGGGCGATCTCATCCGTTGGAGCATTGGGCGGTTTGCTCTTCGGTTACGACTGGGTGGTGATTGGTGGTGCAAAGCCTTTCTATGAGAAGTTCTTTCAACTGAACCATCCTTCGCTCCAAGGGTGGGCGATGAGCTGCGCTTTGATCGGTTGCCTCATCGGTGCACTGACCTCGGGGCAGCTAGCGGACCGATATGGTCGCAGACGTTTGCTGATGCTTGCGGCCCTTATGTTTACGGTATCTTCACTCGGTACTGCATGGGCGAATCAGTTTGATGTCTTTGTGGTCTGGCGCATCGCTGGGGGATTCGCTATCGGCCTCGCATCTAGTGTTTCCCCGATGTATATCGCGGAGGTCGCTCCTGCACACCTGCGTGGGAAACTCGTCTCTCTCAATCAGTTGGCGATTGTCATTGGCATCTTGCTGGCGCAATTAGTGAACTGGTGTATTGCAAGGCCAGTTCCGCCGTACTCAACCTTCGACCAGATCCTAAATTCCTGGGACGGTCAGTTAGGTTGGAGGTGGATGTTTGGAGCCACCGTAATTCCGTCGCTTCTTTTTCTGTCAGCTACCTTTTTGATCCCGGAAAGCCCAAGGTGGCTGATCCAGAGAGGCTTGCGGGAGAAAGGGCGTGCGATCCTTGCGCGTATCGGTGGTGAAGCTTACTCGAATCATGTCGTGAGCGATATGGATACTGCAAGCCCAAGCGGGGCAGGGAACTCTGATCTCCAGATCCTTCTACAGCCGAAGATGTTGAAAATTGTGATTTTGGGTGTTGTACTTGCAGTTCTACAACAGTGGTGTGGGATCAATGTGATCTTCAACTACGCGGAAGAAGTCTTCTCTGCTGCAGGCTACCAAGTCTCGGACATTTTGTTCAACATTCTTGTTACCGGGACCGTGAATCTTATCTTCACTTTTGTGGCGCTATTTGGTGTCGATCGATTTGGCAGACGAGTACTGATGCTTACGGGCTCGGGCGGATTAGCTTTCATCTATACAGTGCTCGGGGTGTTCTACCACTTCAAAAGTCACGGATTGCCAATGCTGCTTTTGGTAATCACTGCGATCGGCTGCTATGCCATGTCGCTGGCTCCTGTCACTTGGGTTATTATCTCCGAAATCTTTCCTAACAAAATTCGCGGCACTGCGATGTCTTTATCAATCACCGCGCTCTGGGTTGCTTGCTTTATCCTGACCTACAGCTTTCCTCTGCTCAATCGATCGCTAGGAGCCGCCGGAACCTTCTGGATCTATGCAGGTGTCTGCATGGCGGGCTTCCTCTATCTCAGAGCCTTCCTCCCGGAAACAAAAGGTAAATCCTTGGAAGAGATCGAGCAGAGTTGGACATGAGATCCAAGAGCTTTTAGCCTGGAGTGGTGCCCTTGCTATCAAACCGGAGCTAGCCAATCCGTAATCTTGGTATGGTTTGAAGGCCAGCGCAAAGCGGTTGCGATCGCACCATCATTGACTCCAGGTAGCGAGTGTCGCGACACGCTGAATCTCGAAGCTCTGTTGAAGAAGATTTGCGCTCCACTTGACCCCACTTAGCGATATGAATCCGTAAGAGAGGAATTTGATACACGTTCTCTGCTATTATTCCGTGTACGAACACGGTAACAGCAATTGGCGTATCACCGTGGGCACACAGAATTGCCATCGCGACTGCAACTAGGAGGCTCCTTTTTTATGAACCAACGGTCAAGCCATTGCATTAAGTCGCGACTGTGTTTCGCGGCCATCACGGTCTTACTGAGTCTCACTAGTCTTCGCGCTTTGGCAGCAGATACGACAATCTTGTTGGACGTTACAGCCAATGGAAAGATCTATGAAGGTATTGGTGCTTTGAGCGCTGGCGCTTCCTCACGGCTGTTGATCGATTACAAAGAGCCATACCGAAGCCAGATACTTGATTACTTGTTCAAGCCCGGCTATGGAGCCGCACTTCAGCATCTGAAGGTTGAGATCGGAGCCGATGTAAATTCGACGGATGGCTCCGAGCCGAGCACGATGAGATCGCGCCAGGACCATGACTACACCCGTGGCTATGAGTGGTGGTTGATGGAAGAGGCCGTCAAGCGAAATCCAAATATCATCCTCGATGTCCTTCCATGGGGTGCACCCGGTTGGGTCGGGAATGGTAAACTCTACTCGTCAGACATGGCGGCATACGTAGCCGACTTTATCCAGGCTGCGAGCAAATATCATCACCTCAAGATTAGTTATGTGGGTGTCTGGAACGAAAAGCAGTTTGATGGACCGTACGTCAAAGAACTGCGTCGTGTCCTCAACACAAGACATATCTCGACGAAGATTGTCTGCTGCGATGAGTATCCCGGTGAAGGTCTTGGCCAATGGAGCATCGTTGACGCAATGGCAACAGACCCAGCACTCAAGGCCGCGGTCGCCGTTGTTGGGGTGCATTACCCTATCGTAGACGGAAAATACACGACTCCAGATAAAGCACGGACCATCTCGCAACCCTTGTGGTCCAGCGAAGACCAGCCAAACACCGGCTCGGGCCCGATCGTTTCGCGAGAATGGCCGATCGGTGGGCGGATCCTCGCTCGCCTCTACAACCGCAACTATCTCACAGGGGGCTTCACCAAGACTGAGATATGGAGTCCAATAACGTCCTATTACGACATACTGGCTGCGCCCAACTCAGGATTGATGTATGCCAATACCCCATGGTCGGGGTACTACAACGTTCAAGGCACCATATGGGCAACCGCACATACGACCCAGTTTGTTCAACCAGGCTGGCAATATCTCGATTCAGCCTCCGGCTTCTTGCCAGAGCAGGGGAGTTACGTCACCCTCAAATCTCCCGGCAACAAGGACTTGAGCGTCATCGTTGAAACCATCGGCGCCAAACAACCCCAGCGCATAGCATTTGAGCTTGCAAATAGATCCTCTCAAGAGAAATTTCATGTCTGGGAGACCAACGACACCCGCACCTTCGAGAAAGTTGCAGACCTGAGCTTCGTTGATGGACGGGCTACCTACACACTGGATCCCAATTCGCTTTACACATTCACTACAACAATCGGTCAGGGGAAGGGAACCGCAACACCGCCGACAAATACTCCATTTCCTTTCCCGTACACGGATGACTTCGAATCAACGGAACTCAAACGTGCCCCCCGATTTCTTTCAGATCAGGATGGAGCATTTGAGACCCACCCATGCCAGCATCGTTCCGGACGCTGCCTTGAGCAGGTCATCACCGAAAAGCCAACTCCCTGGGGTCCGATACCAGATCCGTTCACCTTGGCAGGCGATGCAACCTGGTCCGACTACCGGGTCGCGACGGATTTCCTACTCAATGGAAATGGTCCGGTCACGCTGATGGGCCGCGTCGACCGCGCAGATGTTTTTCAAGATGCCCACGCGCGTTGGCCCAGTGGCTATATTTTCAGTATTGACGCAACGGGTAAGTGGACGCTTTCATCTGCCACATACAAGAAGCCCACACTTAACCTGGCGTCGGGCTCGGAGAAAGTACCAACCCAGAAATGGCACCACGCGGAACTTAGTTTCAAGGCTGACCAAATCTCTGTGTCTCTTGATGGAAAGGTGCTATTCAAGGGAACAGATTCCTCTCACACTCATGGCATGTTCGCCATCGGGACCGGCTGGAATCATGCACAGTTTGACAACTTGTCCATTACTCCCTAGTCGGAAACAAACAGTCACAATGGATCAAACAAGTCGAGCAGGACGCAAGTTGTTGAATAAACGAGGCCGCAACTTCAGGCTTATGCGTCAGCCCACAGTTTTATCTTGCGCTCATCTGTAGCACAATTGGGTTCGGATCCAGATCGCCATCAATACCAAGCATGGCGGCATTCACAAATGTTGTCTGAGATGTCTCGTATATCCCGTGAGCCCCATGCACATGTCCAAAGACATGCAGCTTTGGCCGAATGCGCATCACAGCATCGAGCAGCTCTTGACAGCCCGAATGCACGCCGGAATCAGGAGTGGCATCGAGGATGCCGTATGGGGGCCGTGAGTAATTAAAACATCTGTGTCCTTGGGGCTCTGCGCGTAGAGCCGTCGACGATATGCTGTGAGACTTAGGCCAAACGCTCCACCGTATGAGGGCGTGACAGGAGATCCCCAAATTCGCAAGCCGTCGATCTCGATGTCTTCGTTAATAAGGACGGTGGCATTGCTTAGCAGTGAACGTTTGACCGGGTCCGCTTCGAGGAAAAACTCATGGTTACCGGGGACCACGATCTTATGACGATGGGGCAGTTCTCCCAACCAAGTGTTGAAGTCAATAATTGCATGCAGGCTTTTGCTGAACATCGTAAAGTCTCCTGCGTGGATCAGGATGTCGGCGCCGGGACATCAATGCTTCGATGGAGCTCGTGAGTGTCGCTAAGTAGCACCAACCGGACCACGCGGTATGGCGATGTAGAACGTTTGATTCCTAAATTGATCTCCATATCCTTAACCTCGGTAGTCAGGGGGCGATTTATGGAGTCGACTCAGTATTTTTTAGTTGAACGATCATGGTCCAAGAAGCCTGCGTCAAAGATCACCCTAAGTCATTGATGTTTATAGGTGGATAAAGAAGGTTTTGGGCTGGTCCAAAAGCTACAGCCTGTGGACCACCACCTGCTGCTCTGGGAGCACAGGTCATTGAGTAAATCCACATTTCAAACGAGGGTCTGCAGAGCATAGTTACCTTGAGAGACAGGGGCCGAATATGCAGGCCGAGGATCGGAAATACGCGGGCGTTCCAGCGTGACGCTATTTGGTTACGATGAGGGGCAGGGTTATGGTGTGGGTAATGGGTGTCATGGTGCCGGTCGCGGTGATCTGAAGGTTGTAGGTTCCGGGTGGGGTGGAACTGGGGTATCGACCGCTGCAACTGGTCGCTCCGATGAGCAGTGTCGCGGTGATCGCCAGGGCAAGGAACGTGGGGAGGCGTCGTCTGCGCCATAGTGCCAGAGGAAAGAAGATCAGTGCGAGAGTTGCGGCGAGAGTTGAGGCCGATGGGCTTGGTCTGGTCTGGGTCTTGCTGAGATAGCCGACGATCTCGTCGGTGTCGAGATTGATGCGGCTGGTGGCTTTGCCGCCGGAGGTGAGTTGCAGGGTGGCTGGGGTGAAGGTGATGGTGGCGTAGCTGGGAATGGGCGTGACGGTGAGGCGGAGGCTGTCAGAGAAGTTGCCAATGCTGGCTGCGGTGAGGATGACGGTGGTGTGGTGGCCGGTTGCCAGGGCAGTGGAGCTGGGCTCGATGGAGAGAGTGAAGTCGGAGGGCCGGACGGTTTCGGCGATGGGAGCTGAAGTCGAGGGGAGGTTGTTAGCGTCGCCACTGTATTGAGCGGTGATGGCGTGGACGCCCGGAGCGAGGAGCGCGGTGGAGAAAGAAGCGCTGCCGGAGGCGAGAGCCGTGGTGGCGAGTGGCGCTCCGCCGTCGAAGAATTGGATCGTGCCGGAGGGAGTGCCGATGACTCCTGTGACGTGAGCGGTGAGGATGACAGTTTGAGTTGCGTAGGCGGGGTTGGGGCCGACGGAGAGCGTGGTGGCGGTTGCGGCGGGACGAACGATCTGTGTGACAGTGGCAGCGGTGCCGGGGTTAAGGCTGGCGTTACCGGAGAAGGTTGCGATGACGGGGTATGAGCCGACCGGGAGGGAGTTCGTGGTGTAGGTTGCGAAGCCGATGGTGACGGATGAGGAGCTGTTTGAGGGCGAGAAGACGACGGGCGCGGTGGTCGGGCCTCCGGGGAGTCCGGAGAAGGTTACGGTGGAAGAGTTGAGAAGGTTGGGCAGGAACTGCTCGGGTGTAGCTGTGACGCTGGCGGTGAAGGTGACGGACTGGCCGTAGGTAGAAGGGTTGGGCGAGCTTTGGAGTGCGGTGGTGGTGGCGAGAGGATTGACGGTTTCAATGAGGGTCGCGGTCGCGGGGGAGTGGGTTGCGTCGCCGCTGTAGGTTGCAGTGATGGTGTGCTGACCTGAGGTGGCGAAGACGTGATCGTAGCCCCAGGAGGCAGGCAGGCTACTGCTGACCTGCGTATTCGTGCCGATGGTGACGCCGTTGTCGGTGAGGATGGTGGTTCCGGTGGGGCCGGGGGTCGAAGCGGAGACTCCTGCAGCGTTGGCCATGGATTCCAAGAAGGTGACCTGCTGGCCGACGGTGGCGGGGTTGAGGGTGGAGGTGAGACTGATGGTGACTGGAATCCCAGTGACGGTGTGGGTTGCGGTGAAGATCAGTGGCGGGTAGGTGGCGTCTCCGGGCCAGGTTGCGGTGAGTGAATGCGTGCCTATGGAGAGTGCCGGGGAGACGGTGATGGCTGCGATGTTGTTGACGAGTGTCGCGGAGCCTGCGGCGTTGCCGTCGATGGTGAAGGCGATGCTGCCGGAGAGCAAGGCGGGCGATCCTGAAGGTGGGTAGAGGGTGGCTGTGAGGGTGATGGGTTGGGAGGTGACAGAGGGTTCCGGCGTGACGGTCAGATCGCCGAAGACTGTGGGGGTGGATAAGTTCATGAGAACTACAAAAGAGTTAGCGAGGGCATAGCCAGTGTTTCCGTTGGCGAAGAGAAGGTCGGGGAAGCCGTCCTGGTTGAAGTCGGCAACTGCAAGGGTAGAGAGGCCATTGCCCGCGACGAGGTTGGTCTCAGAGGTGAAGGACCGGCCAGGAAGGCCGTGGATGACGGCAATGGCCTCGCCGGTGTAGTCGAAGTCGATGCCTAATGCCGAATCGGTGACCATGACGAAGTCGGCCAAGCCGTCGCGATTGAAGTCGGCAGTGGCCAGGCTGAGGTAACCATGGTCGAGCGTGGCAGCGGTGACAGGCGCGGAGAAGGTGCCATCGCCATTGCCGTAGTAGACGATGATGGCCGTTGGCCCTGAATCATTGTCGTTGCCCATATAAGCCCCGGAGGTTGCAAGGATGGCAAAGTCCTTTTTGCCGTCGCCATCAAAATCGCCAGCGACGACCGCGGGGATGTAGGTGCTGGAGCTCCCGGCAACCAGAGGTACGGACAGTGCAGAGGATGTGAGTGTAAAGGCGCCGTCGCCGTGGCCGAGAAGGACCTCCACGGTGTTATTGGAAGGGGCGATGATGTCGAGTTTGCCGTCTCCGTTGAAGTCGGCGGCTGCGGGGGCGGAGTTGTAGTAACTGAACGCTCCTTGAGGAAGAGGAGTTGACGTTACGGTGAAGGATCCATCGCCATTGGATAAGAAGACGTTGAGGGCGCTTGAACCGGGGTCACTGCCGATGCCGCTGGTGATGAGGTCGTCGCGGCCATCATGGTTGATATCAGCCACTGTAGTGGTGCGGTTGGTTGGGACGTAGTTGATGGAAGAGGTAGCGAGGATGGGCGGGGCGAAGGTGCTGTCACCGTGGCCGAGAAAGAGGTGCGGTAAGGAGGGGTTGTCGGCGGTTTCGTTCGTGGCGATGAGGTCGGCGTGGCCATCGCCGTTGAAGTCGCCGGTGAGGAGTGCGGCTGCCACCCCGTCGTAGTACCTCGGCTTGGCGACGGATAGTTGCATATCGACGGAGGGAGCGAATGTGCCGTCACCCTTGCCGATATTGAGCTGAAGAGCCGCGCTGCCCGAGGTGACGACGTCGGGAATGCCGTCGCTGTTGAAGTCAGCTACGGTGGCAAAGCCGATGTTCGTGCCGGATTGCACGATGGGCGGCGCGTCGAAGGTGCCGTCGGCGCGACCGTAGGCAATGTAGATGCCATTGGCGCCGGTCATGGCGATGTCGAGGTGGCCGTCCTGGTCGAAGTCGGCGACGAGGGACGGATCAGGCTGGTCATAGTTGAATCCGCCGATGTTATAGAAGCCGTAGTGCATAGGAGCGGAGAATTTCATTCCGGGTTGACCAAAGTAGACGGAAGCGCCATCTCCGGAGGTGGCAAGAATGTCGGGCAGGCCGTCGCCGTTGAGATCGCGGACAGAGAAGGGGGTTAAAAAGTCAGAGAAGGGAAGCTGGGACTGATAGATCGGCGTGGGAGCGAAGGTGCCATCGGGGTTGCCGTGAAGGATGATGAGCGAATAGAAGGAGTCCGGGTTGTTTAAATCGCCGTTGCCGGTAGATGAGGCGAGAGAGCAGGTGGCGTCGAGGTGGCCGTCCTTATCCATGTCGGCGAAGACACAGTGGGAGGCCGACGACGTGGGGGGCATTGCGATGAAGGTCCCGTCACCCTGGCCCAAAAGGACGTATGGGCCGCTGGGGAAGCTGGATGAGATGAGAAGGTCAAGATGCCCGTCTCCATTGACGTCGGCGAGCGTAGCGTTGGAATCAGAACCGTTCGAGTAGGCGAGAGCAGAGGTCTTGATGTGGGGAAGTTGCCGGCTCCATCACCCAGAAAGCCCAGGGTTTTCTGCGTGTAGATCGAGTCGTCGTAGATGACGAGATCGAGGTGTCCGTCCTGGTTGAGATCGCCTGCGGGGCCGAGGACGAGTGAGTGAGCGTAAGGGAACTGGCCCCCAGAAAGGGGAGTGACAAGCGGCGACTGGAAGGTGCCGTCGCCGTTGCTGATGAGCACCGAAAGGGACGAGATTGTTTCAGAGGGCAGGGTGACACAGGCGAGATCGGAGGCGCCGTCGGCGTTGACGTCGTATGCGCGGCAGTTACCGGTGCCGACGGGAAGCGAGACGGCTGCCGCGTTGATATAGGTGCCATCGGACTGGGCAAGGAGGATGCCAAGTTGGGGGTGGCTGTACGGGGCATTCGGGATGAAGTAGTAGAAGTCGGGGCGATGATCGCCATTGAAGTCCGCTGTGCCAACGGAGGTGGGGTTTCCAGGCACCGGGATGTGGCGCGGGTTGCGGAAGGTTTCGGCGCGGAGTGGAGTGGCGGCGAGAAGGGTGGCGAGGCAGAGAGTAAGGAAGCAATTCAAAGGGGAGTGCTCCGGGGCCGCTCTTTCTTATGCCTACGGATGATACAGCAGGTTGTTTTGGGTGGATATTGAATCTACATCGGTGTGCTTGCGGAAGTAAGGATGGGTCAGGGCCTCGCTTGCTGGGCGACGTGTTTTGCTGGCTATGTTGTCCTGCCGTAAGGGTTCAGAGCGGCCATTGAGGAGAACCGACGAAGCGATTCGGCACTATATGGATCAGTGCACCAGCTTAATAAAGTCGCATGCCTGTTCCGCACCAGTTACTGAGTTTGGCAGCCCCGGATAGCCTGTAAGTTGTTGAATTACCGATCACGCGAATTTTGACACGGTAGAGGTCAGTAGTTTGAAGTCTCCTCGTGCCTACCATTTATTTCAACCGGATACGGACTTCCGATCCGATCCCGCCCTATTTTCCATTCCGCTTTTCGTTCTGCTATTGGACCGGCGCGTTGCAGAGCGACGTGTCGAGAAACTGTCCCTGAGCCGCCAACTGCTTGGAACCGACGGTGTGACTGTAGATTCCCAGCGTGGTTTTGATATTGCTGTGGCACAGCATCGAGGAGACTATATTCACATCGATGCCCTCTGAAACCAGCCAGCTTGCCAG
>Ga0207667_10003061_pt1 | contig 20726 bp, 16 predicted proteins | sample KBSCornC52_FD_184301 | JGI IMG/M metagenome (GOLD analysis project Ga0207667, IMG submission 184301) | Corn rhizosphere microbial communities from Kellogg Biological Station, Michigan, USA - KBS Corn C5-2 (SPAdes) (version 2) | ecosystem: Host-associated > Plants > Roots > Rhizosphere > Soil ...
CAGTTGCGTGGTGAACGCCTTGGTGGACGCGACGCCGATTTCGGGACCGGCACGCGTCATCAACGTGAGGTCGGATTCGCGCACCAGACTCGATTCCGGCACGTTGCAGACCGCGAACGAACCGAGATAGCCGCGCTCCCGCCCCTCGCGCAATGCGGCGAGCGTGTCGGCGGTCTCGCCCGATTGCGAAATCGCGAGGAACAAGGTGTCGGGCATCACCACCACGTTGCGGTAGCGGTATTCGCTGGCGACCTCCACGCTGCACGGAATGCCGGCGATGCCTTCCAGCCAGTAACGCGCGACCATGCCGGCGTGGTAACTGGTGCCGCAGGCGACGATGTGCACGTGGCGCACGCGCTCCAGCAGTTCGTCCGCGTCGACGCCGAAAATGTTCGGCAGGACGTGGCCATCGGCAATGCGGCCCTCCAGCGTGTTGGCGACCGCGCCAGGCTGCTCGAAGATTTCCTTCAGCATGTAATGGCGGAACTGCCCACGCTCGACCGCGTCCATCGACAGGTCGCTTTCGCGCACCTTGCGGGTCGCCTGACTGCCGTCGGCGGCCTGGATCGCGAGCGAATCCGGGGTGATCTCCACCACGTCACCTTCTTCCAGATACACGATGCGGTTGGTGACCTGGATCAGCGCCTGCACGTCGGAGCCGAGGAAGTGCTCGCCGATGCCGACGCCCACGCATAGCGGACTGCCACGGCGCGCGCCGACAACGTGGCCAGGATGGTCGCGGTGCAGCACCGCGATCGCATAGGCGCCGCGCAGGCGACGGGTGGCGTCGCTGACGGCGTCGCGCAGCGATTTGCCCTCGGCGACAAGTCTGTGTACGAGGTGCGCGATGACTTCGGTATCGGTGTCGGAAGTGAATTCGTAGCCGGCAGCCTTCAGCTCGGTCCGCAGCTCCGCATGGTTCTCGATGATGCCGTTGTGCACCACTGCGACCGTGTCGCGCGACACGTGCGGATGCGCGTTGGCTTCGTTGGGTGCGCCGTGGGTGGCCCAGCGGGTGTGCGCGATGCCGGTCCGCCCGTGCAGGGGCGATCCACGCAGCAGGGTATCCAGTTCGGCAACCTTGCCGGGCGCCCGCAACCGCGAAAGCTGGCCTTCGTCCAGCACTGCCAGCCCCGCCGAGTCATAGCCGCGATATTCGAGGGCATGCAGGCCCGCCAGCAGGATGGGCACCACATCGCGCTGGGTGCAGGCGGCGACGATTCCGCACATGAGGCTCGGGGCTCCGGGGTCAAAACGCAACGATACAGGGATTTTGCCGGCGGAATCCGGGGGCTTCCACCCGCCCCGGCACGTTTCATGCAGGGAGTTCCCGGCTTGGCTGAAACTTTGAACAGGGTCTCATTCCGTAGTATAAGAGCCGTCCGCTTACCGATCGGAGCGGTCGGTGCAGAGGCCCAAAGGACGGGGGTAGCGACATGTTCAGATTGCTGCGGCAACGGGCGCTCAAATGGCAGCTCCTGTTGGTGATAGTCGAATTTGCCCTGCTGGCGGGCTGCGTGTATGCAGCGGTGTTTCTGCGCTATTGGGGTGATCTCGACACCCAGCTTGCCTTCGGGCGAGCCCTGCACTGGCGCGCGCTGCTGGTCGCTGGCGTCCTGGTTTTCTCGATGGCGGCGCTGGGCCTGTACCAGGTGCACCTGCGGGCCGGCCTGTTGGGGCGACTGAGCCGACAAGGCGTGGCATTCCTGCTGGGTTGGGTCACGCTGACCGTGCTTTATTACGTCATCCCCGCGACCTATCTGGGCCGCGGAGTGCTCGGCATCGCCTTGGTGCTCGAGTATCTGGTGGTGGCGCTGTGGCGCATGAGCTTCCTCGGCTTCGTGGACGCCGACTTGTTCAAGCGTCGGGTAGTGATGCTGGGCGCCGGTGAACGTGCGGCCGAGGTCGTTCGCAAGATGCGCCGCAAGACCGACCAGCGCGGCTTCAAGATCCTGGGTTACGTGCCGATCGGCGATGATCCGGTGGCGGTGCCCGCGACATCCTTGTTGCACCCGGCCAAATGCCTGTACCAGTGGACCCAGCGGATGGGCGTGGACGAGATCGTGGTCGGGCCCGACGATCGCCGCGGCACCTTGCCGGTGGATGCGTTGCTCGAATGCAAGCAACGTGGAATCGCCGTCACCGAACTCGCCGAATTCTTCGAACGCGAAGCGGGCAAGATCAAGATGGATCTCACCAATCCGTCGTGGCTGGTGTTTTCCGACGGCTTCAACATCTCGCCGGTGCGCCGCACCGTGAAGCGCGCGTTCGACGTTGCGATGGCGGCGCTGGTATTGCTGGTGGGATGGCCGTTCATGCTGCTGACCGCGCTGGCGATCCGGCTGGAGTCGGGCTGGAACGCCCCGATCCTGTACCGACAGGAACGCGTGGGCGAAAACGGCAAGTCGTTTCCGGTAATCAAGTTCCGCAGCATGCGCACCGACGCCGAATGCGACGGTGTCGCGCGCTGGGCCACCAAGAACGATGATCGCGTCACCCGCGTCGGCCGTTTCATCCGCAAGACGCGGCTGGATGAGCTGCCGCAACTGTGGAACGTGCTGTGCGGCGACATGAGCATCATCGGTCCGCGCCCCGAGCGTCCGCAGTTCGTGGACGACTTCAATGCCCGCATCCGCTACTACTCGTTGCGCCATTGCGTGAAACCGGGCCTGACCGGGTGGGCGCAATTGCGTTACCCGTACGGCTCTTCGTTCGAAGACGCCGAGGAAAAGTTGAAGTTCGACCTGTTTTACGTGAAGAACCACAACTTCGTGTTCGATCTGGCCATCCTGGTGCAGACCGTCGAAGTGGTGTTGTTCGGGCGCGGCGCGCGCTGACACGAGGTCACGATGGCAGGAGCGCGCTCGGTGCCCGGGCACGCTTGGGGAGATCTCGACGGTGGATCAAGCCGCGGTTTGCGGTGGACCGCACGCGCGCCCTTGCGATTGCGCAACCCGGGTGACGCACATCCATGCGGCACATTGCCGCGCGCTTGCCGCATGACTTTCAGCCACTTGTAGCCCGCCACGCAATGCGTCAATGTGGCAGACCAGACTGGAGACCCGAAGCATGGCCGACCCGTTGCACGTGATCGTCCTCGCCGCCGGCGAGGGCAAGCGCATGAAGTCCATGCTGCCCAAGGTGCTGATGCCGCTGGCGGGTCGGCCGATGCTGGCACACGTGCTGGACACCGCGCGGGCGCTTCGGCCCGAAGGCCTGCACGTGGTGTACGGCCATCGCGGCGAACAAGTGCGTGCGACCTTCGCGCGCGACACCGACATCCACTGGGTGCACCAGTCCGAACAGCGCGGCACCGGACACGCGGTGAAACTGGCCCTGCACGACATTCCCGATCCCGCGCGCATCCTGGTGCTGTACGGCGACGTGCCGCTGCTGCGCGCCGAGACGCTCACCGAACTGGTACGCACGCACGCGGAACTCGCCGTGCTGGCGACCGAACTCGATGATCCGTCGGGCTACGGACGCGTATTGCGCGACGGCCTCGGCCGGGTCCGCGCGATCGTGGAAGAAAAGGACGCGGACGAAGCGCAACGCGAAGTGCGCATCGTCAACACCGGCGTCACCTTTGCCGAATCGCCGCAACTGCGGCGTTGGGTCGAGCGACTGGTGCCCGACAACCAGCAGGGCGAACTGTATCTGACCGACGTATTCGCGCAGGCCGCCGACGATGGCACGCCGGCCGACGTGGTGATGACGCGCGATCCCATCGAAGCCTTCGGCGCCAACGACCCCGCGCAACTTGCGGAACTGGCGACCTACCTGCGCCGCCGCGATGCCCGACGCCTGATGCTGGCGGGTGTACGCATCGCCGACCCCGCGCGCTTCGATCTGCGCGGGCACTTCAGCCATGGCCGCGACGTCGAGATCGACGTGGACGTGATCCTGGAGGACGGCGTCACTTTCGGCGACGGCGTGAAGATCGGTCCGTTTTGCCGACTGCGCAACGTCAATCTCGCGGCCGGGACGGAAGTGATGGCGCATTGCGATCTGGAAGGCGTCACGACCTACGGCGCCTGCCGGATCGGCCCGTTCGCGCGCTTGCGGCCCGGCACCGAGCTCGCGGCCGGCGTGCACGTCGGCAACTTCGTCGAAACCAAGAAGACCAAGCTCGGCGAAGGCAGCAAGGCCAATCATCTCACCTATCTCGGCGACACCAAGGTCGGCAGCAACGTCAACATCGGCGCCGGCACCATCACCTGCAACTACGACGGCATCAACAAGTTCGTCACCGAAATCGGCGACGGTGCGTTCATCGGTTCCAATACGTCACTGGTCGCGCCGGTCCGGGTCGGCGAAGGCGCAACCATCGGCGCAGGCTCCACGATCACCGCCGACGCCCCCGCCGACAAATTGAGTCTCGCGCGCGGGCGCCAGACCACGATCCAGGACTGGGCGCGTCCGGGCAAAAAACAGTAGGAGCGAGCCTGCTCGCGGCCAGTTTTGGGCAAGCAACCATCCTTGGTGCGCTGCCATTCGGCATCCTGCTTCACCCGAGCTTCGCGCGTTTGCGATCAGCCCCTGGCTGATCGCAAACGCGCGAAGCTCGACCAGCCGTCGATTTCTACCAGCAGCTCGCGCCGGCAGATGTCGCCGTGCAGCAGCAGGCTCGGCACGGCCGGGTCGAGATGGCGCGCCAACGCGGCACGGATCCGTTCGGCATCCTGCGGGCGGCGCACGTAAACCTTGAGCGGCGACGACGCATCGAACGCGGGCAGCGCGGCCCGTTCCAGCAGTGCGTGCAGGTTCGCGATCGCCTCATCGGCTTGCGCGGCCACATCCTCCGTATGGTGCGAGGCATGGCCGATCACGGCCGCGGTGCCGGATATCGCGAGCGCACCGCCCGGCAACTGCATCGCGCGTGCAAAACTTGGGGCAGTCGGGCCGTACTGGCGCGGGTATTTCCAGGCGCTCACCTGACGCGGATTTTCCAGCGCCTCGCCCGGCTCGGTGGCGCACAGCGCATACACCTGCAACAAACCTTCGCGTCCATGGTGTCCGATTGCGGTGGCCGCGGGGTAACGCGTGATTCCGCGCGTCGCGAGCCCGCGTGCGCGGCCGCTGCAAAACAACCGGTAGCGCTCACCGTCGCCTTCGCCCGCGTTGATCGCACCGAGATAATTCCAGATACGTTGCAGGTGCCGTTCCGGCGACGCCGCGATGTGCGCAAGCAGAAGCGTGTAAGCGCGTTCGCTGGCGGCCTCGATGCCGCCGCACCCGGCTTCGTCGACTTCAACTGCAATGAAACGCCAGCCGTCACCGGCTGCCCAGCGCAGCGCGTCGGCGCGGCCATGGTTCACCTTGCCCTCGACCGACCAGCACTCGCGCGGCACACCGACATCCAGCGGCGGCAGCGGGACCCGCAAATGGCGCGGATCGGAAGTCTCGTCCGCGTCCGCGCCGAAATCGAACACCGCCAGCGTGTCCGGCCGTTCCAGCAGCGTTGACACAGGTTCCACCCGATAGGCGACGCGCAGCTTCGAACCCCTCATGCCATCCCTTCCAAATCGCTGCACCGCGTGCGGTCATGCATGCCGATCGGTGCCTGTGTCAAACTGTCCATGTTACACTGAATGGTTGATTTGATGAGCGTGCGGAGCCGCGGAGCATGACCCAGCAAACCCCTGCGGAGCAGGAATTGGCAAGCCTGATCGTCGAGAACCTCAATCTCGAAAACGTGGCCCCCGAAAACATCGATCCCGAGGCGCCGCTGTTCGGTGGCGAGCTGGGCCTCGATTCCATCGACGCGCTGGAACTGGCGCTGGCGGTATCCAAGCGCTACGGCATCCAGTTGCGTTCCGACAACCCCGACAACCGGCGCGTGTTCGGATCGCTGCGCGCATTGTCCGAGCACATTCAGGCGCAGCGTTCGGCGGCTTGAGAGCAACCATTCGAAGCGGCTGTTGTGAAAAGTCAGGCCATGGAAGGCCGTTCTGATGCCCATGACTCGGGGCGTTGGTCCCGGAAAGTCTGTCCCGGCGACGCAGCGATCAGGGACGATCGCACACTAAAGCTGCGAATCGTCGGTGTTGCTGAACTTCGCGCGCAACGCGCGGTAGTGCTCCAGTTGCGCGGCAAAACGGGTCTCGGTTCTGGCGAAATCCGCACGCTTCTGCACCAGTGCCGCGCGCTCGCCGTTGACACTCTCGCGCTGTTCGGCAATCCGTTTGCTGACGTACGGCGGAATCGGCTGTTTCGAATGTTCCAGGTCGGCGGCGTGTGCCAGCAGCTCGGTCAAAGAGTCTTCCTGGCTGCGCAGGTTGGTTTCCAGCGAGCCGATGTCGGCCTGGATCTGGTGAAGCTGCGCCTGCTGCGACGCCTGCAGATCCTTGTCGGTCGGGTAAGCCGTCAGCATCTGGGCGTCGGCGATCCGGCGTTGCTGCGCGTCGCGTCGGGCGGCTGCGTCCTGCGCGGCACGCGCGGCTGCCGCGCGGCGCTCGGCGGGCGTCAGCTCGCGCTCCACGTGGCGGACCACCATGCCTTGCGAGTCGACGATGTCGTAGCCCCCGGCCAGCGCCGAGGAGGGAATGGTGTCGCTGAAGTGCACGACGCCGGAAGCATCCGTCCAACGATAGTGGGTGGTCGGCGTGGGCGGGGCCGCGAACGCAGGCGCGCACATGCCGAAGGCCAGGGCTGCGAGCAGCAGGCATGAGGAAATTCGGCGCATCACGATCTCCGGATGAAACCAGTATAGGCCCAGGAAGCCCGCCACAACCTGCCACACTTGGCAGCTTGCGCGTCGGGGTGCCCTGCCGAATCGCTCGCGATGGTTCCGCGGGGCCGGCACGAGGCTTTCAGGCCATGCAAATTGCGGGCCGGACACGGACTCAGGCCGGCTCCACCCCGTAACGGTCGCGATAGGCCTCAAGCCGTTCGCGCTCAGCCGCGAGCCCGGGCCGCGAGCCCGCATATTCCATGAGGTCGCCAAGGCCAACGATCGCGATCACCGGCACACCATGCTCGTGCGCCAGTTCCTGCACCGCGGAACGTGTACCCTGCCCGCGTTCCTGTCGATCCAGCGCCACCAGCACGCCGGCCACGGTCGCGCCCGCATCGCGGATCAGGCCGAGCGATTCACGCACCGCGGTGCCGACGGTGATCACGTCGTCGACAATCAACACCCGCCCGGAAAGCGGCGCGCCGACGACCACACCGCCTTCGCCGTGGTCCTTGACCTCCTTGCGGTTGTACGCCCACGGCACGTCCCGGCCATGTTCGCGCGTCAGCGCGATGGCCGTCGCCGCCGCGAGCGGAATGCCCTTGTAGGCCGGACCGAACAACATGTCGAAGGGCAAGCCGTTCGCGGCCACGGCGGCCGCATACGCAATCCCGACGTCGGCCAGCGCGGCGCCGGTGTCGATCCTGCCCATGTTGAAGAAATACGGACTCTGCCGGCCGGACTTCAAGGTGAATTCGCCGAAGCGCAGCACGCCGCGTGACAGCGCGGTGTCGAGGAAGGCTTGTTGGTGGGATTGGAGCATGGTCGGCGGGAAGCAGCGAACAGGGAAGCCGCATGATAAAGCCTCGCGTATTCCCGCAGGATTCGTGGTTGGGTGTACACGTATCCGTTACGCTCTTGCCCTGCTCCCTCCGCCCTGCTCCCTGTTCAATGAAAATCATCTCCTTCAACGCCAACGGCATCCGTTCCGCCGCCAACAAGGGCTTCTTCGACTGGCTGCGCCAACAGAACGCGGACGTGGTGTGCCTGCAGGAAACCAAGGCACAGGAAGACCAGTTGATCGACCCGATGTTCCGCCCTGACGGCCATCACTGTTTCTACCGCGATGCAGTGACCAGGAAGGGCTACAGCGGCGTCGCGATCTACGCCAGGCGCGAGCCGGACGAAGTGCTGAAGAAGATCGGCTGGAAAGCCTTCGACGACGAGGGCCGCTACATCGAGGCGCGTTTCGGCAATCTCTCGGTGGTGTCGCTGTACTTGCCGTCGGGGACCTCGGGCGAGGAACGTCAGCAGTTCAAGTTCGAGGCAATGAAGAAGCTACGCAAGATCTTCGACGGCTGGCTCGCCAGCGGTCGCGAGTACGTGGTGTGCGGCGACTGGAACATCGTGCGCAGCGAGCGCGACATCCGCAACTGGAAATCCAACCAGAAGAATTCCGGCTGCCTGCCGGCGGAGCGTGCGTGGTTGAACTCGCTGATCGCGGACGCACACGGCGACGGCTCGCCCGCACCGACACGCGGCTGGCTGGACAGCTTCCGCGTGATAAAACCGGACGTCGAGGAATACACGTGGTGGTCCAACCGCGGCGCCGCGCGGGCGAACAATGTCGGTTGGCGGATCGACTACCAGATCGCGACGCCCGGTATCGGCAAACGTGCGCGTGCCTGCACGGTCACGCCGACACCGCGGTTCTCCGACCACGCGCCATTTTCAGTCGAGTACGATGCGGTGGACTACGCGGAATGACCCGCAGCGCCGCGGACGCCGCCAAGCCCGCCAAGCCATCGATATGGAAGGCGTTCACGCAGCCGGCCGCGTGGACGATGTGCTTCTTCGGGTTTTCGTCCGGCCTGCCATTCCTGCTGGTCGCGGGCACCCTGGCGTACTGGCTCAAAGCCGAGCACATCGTGCTGCGCGACATCACGATGATCGCCAGCGCAGGCATGACCTACGTGTTCAAGTTCCTGTGGGCGCCGCTGCTGGACCATTGGCGACTGCCGCTGTTCTCGCGGCTGGGCCGCCGTCGCGGCTGGTTGCTGCTGGCGCAATCCGGCGTGGTGGCCGGTCTGCTTGCGATGGCGTTCCTCACACCCGCACGACTGGACGCCTTCATCGCCGCGACCATCGCGGTGGCGTTTTTCGGCGCAACGCAGGACATCGCGGTGGACGCGTGGCGCATCGAGATCGCACCGATGGACCAGCAAGGCGCGCTGGTCGCGACCTACGCGCTCGGCTATCGCATCGGCCTGATGGTTGCGGGCGCATTTGCGCTGATCATGGCCGATCACCTGGCGTGGCCGTGGGTGTACGTGGTGATGGCCGCGATGATGGTGATTCCGGTGATCGCCAACCTGCTGGCGCGCGAGCCGGAGCGGCACCGCGAGTCGCCACGGCGTTGGATGGAGGCGATGCGCAATGGCGTGGTGGCGCCATTCACCGATTTCTTCGCGCGTTTCGGCGTGGCGCTGGCGCTGGTGACGCTGCTGTTCATCCTGCTGTTCAAGTTGCCGGAACAGGCCACGATCGGTGGCATCATGAGTCCGTTCTATCGCGACATGGGCTTCAGCCTCACCGCGATCGGCACCATCACCAAGATCTACGGCGTGTGGATCGGCATCGCCGGAGTGTTTGTCGGCGGTGCGGCGGTCGCGCGTTTCGGCATCAACCCAAGCCTTTTGGTCGGGATCGTCGCCTGCGGTTGCAGCAACCTGCTGTACCTGGTGCTGATCGGTCACCACGGCAACCTCGGCATGCTCACCGTGGTGATCTCGGGCGAAAACTTCACGCTCGGATTCCTCGGGCCGCCGACGGTTGCGTTCCTGTCCTCGCTGGTGAACCGCCAGCACACCGCGACGCAATACTCGCTGCTGAGTTCGATGGTGAACCTGCCGGGGAAGGTGATGGGGTTTTTCGCCGGCGGCATCGTGATGGCGACCAGCTACGGGTTCTATTTCGTGCTGACGGTGCTGGCGGTATTGCCGGCCGCGCTGTTGCTGCTGTGGCTGGTGCCGCGGCTGCGCGCCCACGGCGTGGGCGACGACGTCGATCAGGCGAGCGGCGCGTAAACCGCACCCAGCACACGCGATCCGTGCGCGCCGGTCACCGTCGGCAGATTGCCCGGCGCATGTTCGAGACGCGCGCGGGCAAGCCAGGCGAAACCGATCGCTTCCACGAAATCGGGATCGAGGCCGAGCGCGGCGGTCGTGTCGATCTTCGCATCGGGAAGCTCGGCACGCAGCGCAGCCATCAACGCGGCGTTGTGCACGCCGCCACCGCAGGCGTACACCTCGCGAACTTCGGCTGCATGCACGCGCAATGCATCGGCGATGCTGCGCGCGGAAAGTTGCAGCAGCGTCGCCTGCACGTCGGCCGGTTCGATGCGGTTGGGCAAAAGCGGATCCAGCCAGTCGAGATTGAAATATTCGCGACCGGTGCTTTTCGGCGGTGGCGCCGCGAAATACGGATCGCCGAGCAGGCGTTGCAACAGCCCCGCATCTGCGCGACCGGCGCGCGCCCATGCGCCACCTTCGTCACGCGACGTGCCGCGATGGCGCAGCGACCAGGCATCCAGCAGGCAGTTCGCTGGACCGGTATCGAAGCCGAGCACCGGCCGGCCGGGCACCAGCAGCGTGAGGTTGGCGATGCCGCCGAGGTTCAAGATCGCGCGCGACGTTGCGGCATCCGCCAGCACGGCGGCATGCAGCGCCGGCAACAGCGGCGCGCCCTGCCCACCCGCTGCAAGATCCGCGCGACGAAAATCCGCCACCGTGACGATGCCGGTGCGTTCTGCCATCACGTTCGGGTCGCCGATCTGCAAGGTAAAGGGATCGGGCCCATTCGGCCGGTGGCACACGGTCTGCCCGTGCGAGCCCAGCGCCGCCACCTCGCGCGCGTCGATGCCCACGTCGCGCAGCAGCGCCAGCGCCGCATCGGCAAAGCACGCGCCGATGGCGGCATCGAGATGCCCGTAAGCATCCAGCGTGATCGCTGCGGCATTGCGGGCCAGCGCAACCACGCCGGCTTGGACATTATCGGGATAGGCGAAAGTGCGGGTCGCGACGACGTCCGGGTGCGTCGCGAAGCGCACCAGCGCGACGTCGATGCCGTCGGCGCTGGTCCCGGAAATCAGCCCCAGGTAAAGCGGCGCGGCATCAGCCACGACGGCGCATTCAATTGGTGGCGGCCACGCTGGCGCGATCGTCGCTCACCCGCGCGAGACGCTGGGTGGCGTTGTCGATCATCTGGATGCGCGCCACCATCGGTGCGGTCTGCGCGCGGAAGTCGGCCATCAATTTGGTGGACAGCGGCTCCGGTTTGGGCATCGTGACCGTCAGCGGATTTTCGGGCTGGCCGTTCACCCGCACTTCGTAGTGCAGGTGCGGACCGGTGGCCATGCCGGTCTGGCCGACGTAACCGATCACTTCACCCTGGGTGACGTGCGAACCGACGTGCAGGCCGGACGCGAAGCGCGACATGTGCCCGTAGGCGGTGGTGTACTTCGACGTGTTGCGGATGGTGATGAAATTGCCGTAGCCGTGCGAACGGCCGCGGAAGGTGATCACGCCATCGCCGGCGGCATGGATCGGGGTGCCGGTCGGCGCCGCATAATCGACGCCCTTGTGCAGGCGGTTGTAACCCAGGATCGGATGATGGCGCATGCCGAAGCTGGACGAAATGCGCGTGAAGGCGACCGGCGTGCGCAGCAAACCCTTGCGCAACGGGCGACCATCCTGGCTGAAGTAGGCCACGCTGCCGTCGGGTTCCTTGAAGCGATAGGCGGTGTAATGGTGGCCATTGTTGACGAACTCGGCCGCGATGATGTTGCCGCCGCCCGAATACTTGCCGTTGCGGTAGATGTCGTCATAGACGACGGTGAAGCGGTCGCCCTTCTGCAGATCCTTGATGAAGTCGATGTCGTACTTGAACACGTCGGCGAGTTTCAACACCATCGTCTCGGAAAGCCCGGCCTTCTCACCCGCCGCGAACAACGAACCCTGCACCTCGCCGTGCGCGAAATGCATGCGGCGTTCGACCGGCAACGCCGCGACCTGCGCGCGCATGCTGCCGTCGGCCTGAGTGGTCAACGTCACCTGGGTGGCGGAGTCGGGTTCGTAACGAAATCCCTGCAACTGACCTTTTGCATCGGTGAGGAACTCGACCTGGTCACCGGGATGCAAGGTTTTCAGCGCTCCGGTGTCCTTGCCGCTGGCCATCACGGCGGCAAGGTCAGTGCCACTCAAACCTTGCGCCTGGAAAATTTCCGACAGCGTCTCGCCTGGCTGTACTTCCACGACTTTCCACGAGGCAACGACCGGACGCGGGGCCTCCGTCGGCGCCGGCGGCAACTGCAACGCCAGCGTTTCGCGGGTCACCGGTTTCACGACGGTGTCATGCTGGATCACGCTGGCCCACGCGGGAATGCCAAGCAATGTCAACAACGCAAGCAGGAAAGCACCGCCACCGAGAATCCAGCGCTCACGCGTCCAACCGAGCGCGGCGAGCGGCGCTTCGGCATGAAACGACCAATGCGCGCAACGCGAATAAAAATGGGAATGGCATTGACGGGTCTTGCGACGGATCGCCTGACGACGCACAACATGAGGGGTAACGCGACGGAGGTGGCGGTCCATCGGAGATCCATTGAAACGGGCGAAAACGCGCGACGGGCCGTACCATAGCCCCACCCGAAAGCGTGCGTCAATGCCTTGAATCACAAACATTTGCACGCGGTTTCGCAGTTAACACATAATTAACCACCACGTCACCTTCACGCGTTGACGCACCCCACTTTTTGAGTGGCGCCAATGCCCACCGACCGGAAAACCCCATGTCTTCGAACCAGCAAGCCCTTGCGCTGATACATCGCGGCGCGGTCGATGTCCTGAAGGACGATGAGCTCGCAGCGCGTCTCGCGCTTGGTCGTCCGTTGCGAATCAAGGCGGGCTTCGATCCCACCGCGCCGGATCTGCACCTCGGGCACACCGTGCTGCTCAACAAGATGCGCCAGTTCCAGGATCTCGGGCACACCGCGATTTTCCTGATCGGCGATTTCACCGGGATGATCGGCGACCCGACCGGCAAGAATGTGACGCGCAAACCGCTGACGCGCGAAGAAGTGGTGGCGAACGCCGAGACATATTCCAACCAGGTGTTCAAGGTGCTCGATCGCGAGCGCACCGAAGTGCATTTCAATTCCGAGTGGTTCGGCAAAATGGACGCGTCGGACATGATCCGGCTGGCGGCGCAGCACACCGTCGCACGCATGCTGGAACGCGACGATTTCGCCAAGCGTTACGCTGCACAACAGCCAATCGCGATCCACGAGTTTTTGTATCCACTGGTGCAGGGTTACGACTCGGTGGCGTTGAAGTGCGATGTCGAACTCGGCGGCACCGACCAGCGATTCAATCTCTTGATGGGACGCGGGCTACAGGAACACTTTGGCCAGCCGGCTCAGATCGTGCTGACGATGCCGCTGCTGGAAGGCATCGACGGCGTCCAGAAGATGTCGAAGTCGCTGGGCAACTACATCGGCATCGACGAACCCGCCATCGACATGGTCACCAAGACCATGAAGATCGGCGACGACTTGATGTGGCGCTGGTTCGAACTCCTGAGCTTCGATGTGTCGCTGGATGAATTGGCGTCCATGCAGGGTGAAGTCACCAGCGGTGCACTGAACCCGCGCGATGCCAAATTGCGCCTCGCGCGCGAACTGGCCGCGCGCTTCCACGGCGCCGCCGAAGCCGAAAAGGCCATCGCCGGCTGGCACGCGGTGGTGCGCGGTGAAGGCGATACCTCGTCGCTGCCGCTCAATGACATCGTGGTTTCCGCCGAAGGCCTGCGCCTTCCGGCGCTGCTGACCGCGGCGGGCCTCACGTCCAGCAACTCGGAAGCCAACCGCAAATTGAAGGAACGCGCCGTGCGCATCGATGCGCAGGTGGTGGAAGACGCACCACGCGTCTTCGCAGCAGGTTTCGAAGGCGTGCTGCAGGTGGGCAAGCGCAACTTCGCTCGGGTGCGGCTGGTCAGCGCATCACGAAAAGACGCGACGCCCTGACGCGTCGCGCCTTTCGCACAGCTCTGATCAGTACGTGACCGGCGAGTTGATGGTCTTGCGCGTTCCCGACACGGTGCCCTTGATGGGGATTCCGCCCGGAAGAATGATGTTGTAGTTCGGGTCGTACTGGGTGAGTACGAACGTCCCGGTGTACGAATTCCCATCCTTGCTCAGCGTGATGGTCTCCTGGATGCTGGCGGGCCCGACGAACGTGTTGTCAACATCGACGCCATCGGCGTCCACGTTTTGTCCCCACGACAACATGAAGTGCTTGAGCACATAGGTTCGCGCGCCCGTTTGCGCCCAGGTGCCCATGCAGAAGTTGGCATCCGCGGCAGGCCTCCCAGAATTCATGATTTCATTGCCGTCCGCGTGCCAAGCCACGTAGGCGTGATCGACCGGGGCGCCATCCGGCAGGCCCGTCGGTCCGTTGCCCTCGGCGGTCATGGTGACTTCATACAAACCCGCGATGGGTTCGAGGTATCGCAGCGGATTAGGCATGGCCTTCGTCGTGGCCGTAGGGAGGGCGGCCAGGAACTCCATCCTTTCGGCCGCAGCCGACATCCTGGCCGGCGGAGCGATCGTCCACTGGCCGTTGGCCGACTTGACCAGGTTCAACCCGCAGGCTTGGGCCTGATGGGTCACGGCGATACTGGACAGGCCGATCACGGCCATCGCAACGGATGCGTACAAGCGGGTGTTCATGACGTTCTCCTCAAGAAGGTTATTCCGATGAATGGCGGGTATGCGCCGTCATGCGGGGGTATAAACTGCGCCCGGGCAAGCCCACGAGTCATGATGTTTCGATAGGGAAATCGCGAGAGTGCGGCAGTGGCGTTGACGTGATCCGCGTGGAGCGCGCGGCGGCATGGAAAAGCACGGAAATGCCGGACCAACCACGGGCACGTTCGCCTTCGCCGACGTGGTTATCGACGCAGGCGCGCACCAGCTGCTGCGCGGCGGCGAGGAATTCGCGGTCGAGCCGAAAGCTTTCGCCGTCCTGCTGGAGTTCCTCTCACATCCGGGCCAACTGCTCAGCCGCGACCAGTTGCTGGATGCGGTCTGGGGACACAGTTTCGTCACCCCGGCCACGCTCAACCGCATCGTCGCGCAATTGCGCCGCGCGCTGGCCGACGACAGCGAAAACCCGCGTTGCATCCAGACCGTGCACGGTCTCGGGTACCGCTTCATCGCCCCGCTGGAGCATGTCCAGGAGGGAACGGCTTCCACGCTGCGTTTCGCGCCGCCCGCGCGCGCGCGATTGCCTGAACGCACCGAGCCGCTGATCGGACGCAATGGCGACATCGAGACGCTGAAGCGGATGTTGCAGGACCATCGGCTCGTCACCGTCACCGGTCCCGGCGGCCTCGGCAAGACGCAGGCCGCGCTGGAGACTGCGCGCTCGATTGCAGCGGACTTCCCGGATGGCGTGTGGCTGTTCGACTGCACGCCGCACACCGACGGCGACGCGCTGATGCGATGGCTGGCGGGCATGTTCGACGTCCATGCCACGACCGACGCGAGCCAACTGATCGCACGGCTGGGCGAGCTGCTGAAGACGCGACGGGTGCTGCTGGTGTTCGACAATTGCGAACGCATCGCCGAGCCGCTGGGCAAGGCGGTTGCACACCTGTTGTCGGCCTGCGCGGACTTGCACATCCTGGTGACCAGCCAGCAGCGTCTGAACTGTGCGGGCGAGTCGCTTTACGGATTGCCGCCCTTGCAGGTGCCACCGCCGGGCGAATGGACAACGGATGATCAGATCGCTTCCCTGTCATCGATTCCCGCGGTGCGCTTGCTGCTGCTGCGGTCCCAGGCGTGCGCATCCGGGTTCACGCTGACGCAGGCCAATGCCGCGACGGTCGCCGAGATCTGCCGCCGCGTCGCGGGGTTGCCGCTTGCGCTTGAACTGGCCGCTGCGCGCCTGCGCCTGCTGAGTCCGGAGCAACTGCTGATACGCATGGAGGGCCGCCTCCTCAGCCTGTCCGAGGACAATCCCAACCGGCCCGCCAGGCACCAGACGTTGGGTGCGCTGATCGAGTGGAGTTTCGCGTTATTGTCGGAACACGAACAATCGCTGCTGGGCGGCTTGAGCGTCTTCGTGGGCCCTTGCACGCTCAGCGGCGCAAGCGCGGTGGGCGCGGTGTTCGAACTCGCAGAAGAGCAGACACTGGACTTGCTCGGCGGGTTGGTCGACAAATCGCTGCTGACCGTCGATGCCACCACCAATCCGCCTTCCTATCAGCTGCTCGACAGCGTGCGGCTGTTTGCACGGGGGCGCCTGGCCGACAGCGGAAACGAAATGCGGGTGCGGACCGCGCACCTCGCGCACTTCGTGGAACTCACCGAACGCGTCTACACGGAAATCCGCAGCAATCGTTATCGGCTGTGGTTCGAACGCGTAAGACGCGAATGGGCCAATCTGCATGCGGCGTTCGACTTCGCGCTGGAGCATCCGGATCTTGTTGACGACGCGCTGGCGCTGGTCGGCAATCTTTGTTGGTACTTTCGCGGCAGTACCGACTACCACCTATCGGTGGAATGGGCGGAGAGGGCGCTGCGGGCGAGTCATGCGTCCTCGCGTCATCTTGCGCGGGCATCGATTGCTTGCGGCGTGGCCCTGCAATTTTCGGGAACGCACGAACGCGCAGGAATACGATTGCGCGAAGGCATCGCCCTGGCCAGGGATCAGGGGAATACCTGGCTGGGTGCGGCGGGTGAGGCGATCCTGGCGTTTGAACTCGCAATAGTCGGGGATTTCGCAGGTGCCGAAGCGTGCGCGGAATCGGTGCTTGCCGTCGCGAGCCAACTCGACGACGGGTGGTTGCGCTCCAATGCACTGCTCGGTCGCGGCATCGCCCAGTCAATGAATGATCGTCATCGCGACGCGGAAGCGAGCATCAGCGAGGCACTGGACTGCCTGTCCCTGCACGGGAATTCTTTCCAATGGGCGTACACGCTCATCAACCGGGCGCTGCAGCGCTTTTATCTCGGTGACTTGGGTGGCGCTGCGCAAGACTGGCTGTCCGATCTGGAAGGATTCACCCGGTTTCAGAACTGGCGTGGCGCCGCGGGCTGCGTCGAGGGAGCGGCCTATCTCGCGGTTGAACGCGGCGAGCCCGCCATGGCCGCGCGCTTCCTGGCGGCCGCCGCGCGTGTGCGGGAATTGACCGGCGCGCCGCTGTTCGCACAATGGCGCAAGGCAGAGGAGTTGGCAAAACTGAAAGCACGCGACGCGCTTGGCGACGCTTTCGTAGACGCGCAGGCGGGTGGCGCCGCGGCGCGGTTCGAGGACGTCGCGGCCGAAGCTCGCACGCTGCTGGCGGAAATGGCCGGCGCTCAATCGTCGCGAACGGGCGCGAGGAGTCCGTCCGGATCGTAGTGCGCGCGCAGCGCCGCAAGCTTCGCATGGGTGTCGCTGTCGTGGGCGTGCAATCGCAAGTCGGTAGCTGCGCCCGCGAAATTCGGCTGCATGCCCGCGCGCGCATGCGGTGCCAACGCCGCCCGCATATCTTGTACCCAGCCGCGGACGGCAGTGAAGCGCTCCGCAACGCCGGCGTGTCCGATCACATTGATGAAGAGCGGCACATCGCGCGACGAGAACGCGGACGCGGCGTTGGAAATGGCGGCGACCGCGCCGCCCAGATGATGCACATGCACCTCGCACAGCGAATCGGGAGGCGAGGTCGCATGCGCAACCACCGCGTCGATCAGGGCGTCGTCGAACGCGTCGAATTGCGAAGTCGTCCAATAGTAATGATCCCCGGCCGGCGCCGCGGCATCGAAGGCTTGCTGCCACGCCGCGTAAGGCATCACGCCATCATGGCGGCCGAGCGGCCGGCCGAACCCACTCAATGGCCGCATCGCCTCGGCACCCAGTGCGGGTTCTCCGCTCCAGCAAAAGGCCAGCGCGACGGCGCGCTTGCCGTGCGCCTGGACGGGAAGGAAAGGCAGCGGCGGGGCGGTCGTGAATACCAGCATCGCCGTGCACGCTGCGGGCGCCTCGCGGGTGAATGCGGCGAATGCGCGCAGCAGATCCGCCGCGGCCGCGACCGGGTGGAACGCCACGCCGGCATATATTTCGCCGACCGGATGCAGCCGGCAAGTGAAGCGGGTGACCACGCCCAGGCCGCCGCCGCCGCCGCGCAAGCCCCAGAACAGGTCGGGATGCTGCCTCTCGTTCGCGACGATGGAGCGGCCATCGGCCAGCACGACTTCGGCTTCGAGCAGATTGTCGATGGCCAGACCGCAACGCCGCATCAGCCAGCCGACGCCGCCGCCCAGCGTGTAGCCGCCGACGCCGGTGGTCGAAACAAAACCACCGGTGGTAGCCAAGCCGTGCGGTTGCGTCGCCGCATCCACGTCGCGCCACAACGCGCCACCTTCGACGCGTGCAAGCCGCGATTGCGGATCGACGTCAACCCGATTCAGGGAACCCAAGTCGAGCATCAACGCGTCATCGCGCACGGCCAGTCCGGCTACGTTGTGGCCCCCGCCGCGCACCGTCATGGGAAAATGCTCGCGCGCCGCGAACTTGACGGCGGTGCTTACGTCATCGGCGTCGGCGCAGCGGGCGACCGCGGGTGGATGCCGGTCGATCGCGCCATTCCAGACGCGACGGCGCGTTTCGTAATCGGCATCACCCGGCAGCAGCATTATCCCGCGGAGGCTCGCGGCAAGGTCTTGCCATGGAGGTGTGCGCAAACGGCTGGATCCGGCAGGCATGGCTGCACTCCTTTCTGCGAGGCAGGATCGCGGGACGCGCTGACCGCAGAGTCGATGCGTGGCGCACTATACCCCTGCGCCCGACCGCAGTCGTGATGGGAGAATGGTGTTTTTGTTAGGCCGCAGAACGCCGTCGCCGCAATGCGACGCGCTAAGGTATGCCGATGTTCGTCGACGTCCCCAGCCGCCGTCATGCACATCTGCGCTGGGTCACGCCCGCGCTGGTGGTGACGTGCGTCGCGTGCTACCTGTGGCTGATGCTGTCGGCGCCCGCGACGCGCTATGCGGTGCTGGGCAATTGGGGCACCGTGCCCGCGCACCTGTTCCAGCATGGCAAGGCGCTGGAAGGCTGGTCATGGCTGCGCCCGCTGACGTCGCTGTTCATGCACGCCGACTGGATGCACCTGCTCGGCAACATGCTGTTCCTGGTGATCTTCGGACTGCCCGCCGAGCGCGCGCTTGGGTCGCGTCGGTTCCTCGCGCTGTTCCTGATCGGCGGCGCGTTCGCCAACCTGGTCGGCGCGTGGACGCTGTCGAGCCAGTTGCGGCCGATCATCGGTTGCAGCGGCGCGGTGTCGGCCATGCTTGGCGCCTATCTCGCGCTGTTCCCGCGCGCGCACCTGGGGTTGGTGCTGCCGCTGGGCTTGTACCTGCAGTTCATCCGCGTGCCGGCCGCACTGCTCATTGGCATGTGGGTGCTGCTGCAACTGCTGTTCACTTGGGCGGGCCCGGGTTTCGGCACCGTGGTGTGGTGGGCGCACCTGGCCGGCTTCGGCTTCGGGATCTTGTTCGCGGTGATTTCGCGCGGCGCGGTGGAGCGACGGCTGCGCCAGCGAAGTTATTGAATACGATCGTCCGTGATCGCGGCATTCGGCAGCGCTTCGCGCGTCGAGGTTATTTGCATGCGCGAACTCCAGAACGGACTGGAGCATCCAAGGCGGCATGCGCAAAGCCTTCGAGCAAGGCGCGCGCAGCTTCGGTTTCGCGCACGCCGGCGCGCAGGGCATCGGGATCAGTGCCCTCTTCCCGCAGCGCATCCGCGCGCGCGTCGATGTAGGCGCGCATGCACGCCGCCGTGAACTCCGGATGGAACTGCGTCGATATTGCATGGGGCGCGTAGCGCAGCAACTGGTGCGGGTCGCGCTCGGACCGGGCAAGAATTTCGACACCGGGCGGCGGCGCAAGCACCGCTTGCCGATGGGTAGTGTGCGCGGAGAATGAAACCGGCAATTTCTTTGGCCAGTCAGCACTCAAGCCCTCATCGCGCGTCATCATCTGCGTACCCATCTCGCGGCCGCCCGGCAACCAGCCGACCTCGCCGCCCAACGCGTACGTCATCAATTGATGGCCGTAGCAGACACCGAACAGCGGCGTTTGCGCATCCATCGCGGCGCGAAGCCAGTCGGCGGTGCGTTCGCTCCAATCCGAGCGCTCGGTCACCATCGCGGCGGAACCAGTTATCACGGCGCCGGGCACGCCATCGGGACGCGGCAGGGCTTCGCCTTCGTCGACCCGCACCACCCGCATCTGCGCCGGCTGCAGGCGCATCGCCGCACGAAACCAATCGGCGAAGCCGCCGAATTGCGCGCGGACAGGGTCCGGCGCTTCGCCGGTCTGGATCAACAACAAGGGTCGCATCGTTGTGGCTCACATTGGATTGCGCGCAGCATAACGCTGGCGGGATGCAGCAGCATGACGAAAGTCCCTTGCGCAAAGGCGACGCTTTGCGGATCAATGACCGACCACGCCGCCGGAACGACGATGTTCCGGCGCATCACTCATCCCCGCAGGAGTACCCCTTCGTGAAATGGCTGATGATCCCGGCACTCGCGCTGACCTTGTCCGTCTCAGCTTGTGCCGACAACAAGAACCCCGACACCCACGCTGGCGCGGAACCCGCCAAGACCGCCTACACCCCGACGTTCGATGCCGCGCGCCTGTCCGACGAGGTGAAAACCTTGTCATCGGATGCCTTCGAGGGCCGCGGTCCCGCCACCTCCGGCGAAACCAAGACGATCGATTACGTGGTCGCGCAGATGAAGGCGGCGGGCCTCGAACCCGGTGGTGACCTCGTCGACGGCAAGCGCAGCTGGACCCAGGATGTGCCGCTGGCGCGCTTCCAGATCAGCGGCACGCCGGCCATCGAACTGAACGTTGACGGCAAGCCGCAGAAACTCACCCAGGGCGAAGAGATCGCGCTGCGTGCCGCGCAGGACGGCTCCAAGCGCGTCGACATCGAGCACG
>Ga0207667_10003064_pt1 | contig 20721 bp, 15 predicted proteins | sample KBSCornC52_FD_184301 | JGI IMG/M metagenome (GOLD analysis project Ga0207667, IMG submission 184301) | Corn rhizosphere microbial communities from Kellogg Biological Station, Michigan, USA - KBS Corn C5-2 (SPAdes) (version 2) | ecosystem: Host-associated > Plants > Roots > Rhizosphere > Soil ...
GAGGTCGAGTGCTTGCAGTGCTTGCCACAGCGGATACAGATCGCGCTGGCGTACATCCGCGAACAACAGATTCTGATCGTGCGTAGAGCGGAGCAGACCGAACGAGTATTTATCAGCCAAGTCCGCGACGGCGTCCATCTGCTCGGCGGTGATGTCGCCCGGCGGGCGTTTCGGCGATTTGAGAGACAGGAACACGGCGCGGTAACCCGCCACTTTGTGGCGACGCGTATTGCGCTGATACCAGGTGCGAAATGCGTTATCGCGCCCGGCGATCACATCTTCGTCGCCCAAAGTTTCGTACGCAGGCGGCTGGAAGAAGGACTTGATGCGTGCGAACTCGGCTTCGTCGAACACCGGCGCGTACTCTTTCGAGGCTTCCCACTCTGCATCCACCAGTTCGCGGAATTTTGCGGGTCCGACGGCTTTCACCAAAATCTTGATGCGCGCCTTGTGAATGTTGTCGCGCCGGCCTTCCAAGTTGTAGACGCGCAGGATGGCTTCCAAATACGCGAACAAGTCGCGCGGCGGCAGGAATTCGCGAATGACATGCCCGACGATAGGGGTGCGCCCAAGGCCGCCGCCGACCATCACTTCGAAACCCAACTCGCCCGCCTCATTGCGTAGCAAGTGCAATCCGATGTCATGAAATTTGGAGGCCGCGCGATCCTGCGGCGAGCCGGTCACGGCGATCTTGAACTTGCGCGGCAGGTACGAGAACTCGGGATGCAACGTGGCCCATTGGCGAATGATTTCACACCAGGGACGCGGATCTTCCACCTCATCGACCGCAACGCCGGCAAAATGATCGGCGGTCACATTGCGCACGCAATTGCCGCTCGTCTGAATGGCATGCATCTGGACACTCGCTAGCAGCGCCAGAATGTCCGGCACCTGTTCGAGCTTGGGCCAGTTGTACTGCAGATTCTGTCGTGTCGTGAAATGCCCGAACCCTTTGTCGTACTCCCGCGCGATCCGCGCGAACATGCGCACCTGGCGCGTCGCGAGCAGGCCGTAGGGCACGGAAATGCGCAACATCGGCGCATGCCGCTGAATGTACAAGCCATTGCGCAGGCGCAAAGAGCGGAAGTCGTCTTCCGACAACTTTCCGGCCAGGAAGCGCCGTGTCTGATCGCGAAACTGAGCGACACGCTCGTCCACTAAGCGCTGGTCTATGGGGTCGTATCGATACATAGCCTGCGGACTCTAGCCGTCGCGGCCTGGACCTTGAAATAAGGTTTGGCTATGAGCAGATGACGGGAAGCGGGGTCTGCGGTCGTAGGCCGTCCTTTTCCTCTACACTAGCGCCCCTTCATTCACGGCCACCGGAGCACTCATGGGTTTTCTGAACGGCAAGCGCGCGCTGATCGTAGGTCTTGCGACGGAGCGGTCGATTGCTTACGGCATCGCGGCGGCGATGCGGCGGGAAGGAGCCGAGCTTGCCTTTACGTATCAGAACGACCGGCTCAAGGACCGCGTGGACGAGATGGCGAAGGAATTCGGCAGCGATATCGTGCTGCCTCTCGACGTCGCCTTGGATGAACAGATCGATAGCGCATTCGCAGGGCTCAAGCAGCGCTGGGACAGCTTGGATATTTTGGTGCATGCCGTCGCCTTTGCGCCGCGCGAAGCCATCGCGGGCAGTTATATCGACAGTGTCACGCGCGACAACTTCCGCATTGCGCACGATATCTCGAGTTACAGTTTGGCTGCGCTGACCAAAGCTGCCCGTCCGCTCATGAAAGGACGCTCAGGTTCGGTACTCACGCTCACGTATCTAGGCGCGTTGCGTTCTCTGCCGAGCTATAACGTCATGGGCCTGGCCAAGGCGAGCTTAGAGGCGAATGTACGCTATCTCGCCGCCGATTTAGGTCCCGAGGGGATCCGGGTGAACGGCATCTCTGCCGGGCCGATCAAGACACTCGCCGCTGCCGGCATCAGCGGCTTCAGAAAAATTCTGAATCATGTCGCTGCGACCGCCCCGCTCCGCCGCAACGTCACCATTGAAGACGTAGGCAACGCCGGCGCTTTCCTGTGCTCCGACTTAGCGGCGGGTATCACGGGCGACATTCTCTATGTCGATAACGGCTACAGCACGGTGGGCATGCCGTTTGCGGAAAGCGAATAGCGCTTTCCTTATTCAAATACCGCCGGATTGCGTTCGATCTTGGCGCGGCGTTCTAGATCTTCGATATACGCGCTGAACTCCGCAGTGCCCACGGCGCGTGCGCTTTGTTGTGCTTTCACGTCGCGTTCGCCTTCGGGCATTTGCGCAGCGTCGCCCTTGCGCACGGCACTGACTGCGATGAGCGCATAACCACCATCGTCGGTCGCAACACCGCGATATTGCGGTTTATCTGGAGTGACGCTCGCCTTAGGAACATTGAAAGCGGTGCGCATCACGGGTGCAGGCACACCTGTCGCATCGCGAGCAACGGATTGCTTGCCGCTTGCAGTCACTTTTATTTCACCGAGCACTGTGCTCCAAGCCGTTCCGGCGTTTAGCTTGGCAAGTTGCTCAGCCCCTTTCTTTGCGACGGCTTCCTTCTCAGCGCGTTGTTTGAGCTCAGTAGTGATGTCTGCGCGCACTGCATCGAGCGGCTTTTGTTCCGGCATTTTATGGTCGGTCACTCGCACCACCAGCGCACGGTCGTCTCCAATCGTGATCAATGCGCTGTTCTGCCCTTTTTCCAGCACAGGCTCGCTGAACACTGCATCGACGATCTGCTGATCCGTGCCGAGATCGCCGCCGCCTTGGCGCGTAAATCCCTTTTGATCCTTGAGCTGCACACCGAGCGTTTTGGCGACACTGTCCAACTCCGTCAGATGTGCGAACGATTCATCGGCGAGCTTCTGGGTTCGATCGTAGAAAATCGATTGCGCTTGCTCACGCTTGTAGTCGGCTTCGAGTTGCGGACGGACTTCTTCGAACGTCTTGATGCGGCCGGGCTCGATCTCTGCCAGTTTGAGGATGTGATAACCGAACTGGGTTTTGATGGGGCCTTTCACTTCGCCCACGGACATGCTGAACAGCGCCTGCTCGAACGGAGCGACGAACATGCCCTTGGCCGCCCAACCGAGATCGCCGCCCTTGGCCGCAGAACCGGGATCTTTGGAGTACTGTTTGGCAAGCGCTGCAAAATCGCCACCGGCTTTGACTTTCGCCAGCACGTCTTCGGCTTGCTTCTCAGCCGCCGCATCGTCGGTACCTTCGCCCGCAGCGATCAAAATGTGTTGCACATGACGCCGCTCCTGCGTCGTGAACTGATCTTTGATCTGCTCGTAGTGTGCTTTGAGCGCATCCTCGTTCACGGCAACGTCCTTTTCGACGTCCGCTAATTTGAGTTCGATGTACTGCACGTCGGCTGTTTCAGCCGTCATGTAGTTCGCTTTGTGTGCGTCGTACCACGCTTGCACGTCTGCATCGGGCACATTGACGGTTCCAATTAATGCATTTGCGGGAATGATCGCGTAGTCGATGTCGCGCTGTTCGCCTTCCAGCGCTTGTCGACGCACGAGCTCCGCCGGAGTGACGAATGCGGAGCTGAGCACGCCCGCTTGCAACTGGCCGGTTTCTAGATTGGTGCGCAGTTCCGCTTCCAACTGAGTCTCGCTGCGCCCCCGCTCACGCAAGAATGCAGCGTAGCGCTCGCGCGAAAACTTGCCGTCCACCTGCAGCTCGGGTGCGGTCATGATGGTTTCCGCAATCGCTTTGTCGCTCGCGCGGTAGCCGAGGTCGTGCGCTCGCTCGGCCAGCAACGTGTGACGAATGAGCCCGTCGAGGAGCGCATCCTGTTGCTGCTTTTTGAATGCGTCGGGAATTTCCGAGCGCATCATTTGTTGCAGACGCGCTTGTTGTTCTTGCCAAGCGCGGCGCGCGGTTTCGAGCGGAATGCGCTCGCCGTTGACCTTGGCGGCGTAGGTCGGTGTAGTCACCGATCGCAAATTGATGCCCCAAAAGATGAAGACAATCGCGATAGCACCCAAGAACACCGTCGCGAACCAACCGGTGATTTTGTCGCGGATAGTCTGGAGCATGATGAAGGGGGTGGGTCGTTGGGATCAGGCAGCCGCTCTGAGGCGGCGCGCATGCTACCACAAACTTTTGGCAGTGCTTCCACGCCCAAGGACAGCTCCGTCCGAGGCGCGCCAAATCGTGCCGTCGCGAGGGCCTCGCCTGTTCTAGGCGTTTGCGGCCGGCACCAGCACCTGCACTTTTTCCGCCAGAATGCCCGGACCGAAATTGGCAATGCGCTGCAGGAACGTTTCGGTGACTTCGAAACCGCGCGGCACGAGCAGCGTTCCAAGCGGCGTGCGCAAATCGTGCATCAGGGTCATTCCCGGCTGTACCACTCGCAACGGCATCTCACGGATGACATTCAAGCCCGCACGTGCGCCTATGTGCGTAGCGAATCGCTCGATGAGCTTGGCATCGTAGATGCCGCCACGCGTGCGTAGCGTTTCGATGGCGACGTTCATGTCGTTGCCCTGCGCTATCAACGAATCGTAGTCCAGCGTCAGAGAAAGAATCTGTGCCCCGAGACCGATGGTGCCGTCGTGAAGCTTCACGGCTTGTTCGGGCGCCGCGTTCGTCGTGGCCAATATCTGCAATACAGGTTCGAGTCGCGGAATGTGCCCGAGCAACTTATGCGCCACTTCCGCCACGCCCGACGCCAGGACTTTTTCTTCAGGCGTGAGGCGCTCGCCGTAGTAGAGCTTTTCGACCAACTCGACCGGCAGTGACAGATAACCCAACTGCGACAGCATGGCAGCAGCTTCGAGCTGCCAGAAACCCTTGCAACCCAGTTCGTCGGCGAATTCCATCGCCAGTCGTTTGATGCGACTCGCGCGTCCGAAAGCGACGGGATTGGTGATCGCTAGCACATCGATCAGCGCTTGAATGCAGCCGATCAGCGTCTCTTGCAGCAACACGCGTTCTGCAGTGGCCAAACGATATTGCACCACGCCCGCCTCGACCGCGGCTTTGAGACGGTCGGGCGGACACGGCTTGGTGAGAAAGCGATATATCTGCCCGTCGTTAACGGCGGAGATGGCGGCGTCGCGTCCCGGCTCGCCCGTGAGCAGAATGCGGGTGGTGTCCGGATAGCTTTTCATCACGCGATTGAGCAACGCTGCGCCGTTCAGGCCGGGCATGCGCATGTCGGAAACGATGACCGCGACGGGGCCGAGTTCCTTGAGCTTGGCAAGCGCTTGCTCGCCGCTTACGGCGGTATGGACCTCGTAGTCCCGCCGCAGATGCAACGCCAAACTCTCCACGACGTGACTTTCGTCATCGACGCACAACACTTTGGCCATATTCTCGCGCGTCATTGCTCCTACTCCGCATCCACTTGGCTTTCGCGTACGCGTGCCGCCGCTTCGTTCCAGTCGAAAGGAGGATGGAGCGCCGCGAAATACGTTTCATCGATGCACGGTTCGTGATATTCGATCGAGCTCTCTTCGTCGGTGTCGTGCCGTATCAGCGCATGCGCGGTCGCGAGCGCTGCAAGCAAGTCGAAGTCTGTCTGGCGCACGCGCTCGGGCGTGTGATGATGCGCTACCGCTTCGACGATTTGAAAAGGCAATCCCCACAGTCCAAGCAGATACGCCCCCAATTCGGAATGAGACGCCCCAATGAGGCGCGTCTCTGCTTCGTGCAGGGGAACGCCTTCGCGTCGTGCCAACGACGCTGCTTGCTCGAGCTCGCGAGGACACTCCTGCACCAGCACCCAGTGACCTATGTCATGCACCAGACCGACGAGCACCGCGTCGTCGGCAAACTTGGTTCGCTTGGTCAATGCCGCCATTGCCGCCGCAATTTGATGCACATGCGCGTGCAGTCGCTCGGCCTCGAACCCCGCACAGGCGACTTCCGACCACTGAGAAAACACTTCTGCGGACATCACCAAGTTCCTAACGGCGGTAAACCCCAAATAAGTCACTGCTTGCTCGACGTTTGTGATACGCCGCGCCGCGCGAAAGAAGGCGGAATTCACCAGCTGCAATACCTTTGCGGCCACCGCAGTATCTTGCACCACGATCTTGGCGATCTCGGCAGCGGTGGTTTCTGGCGCACTCATCGCATCGCGCACTCGCACATAGGTTTTCGGCAGCGCCGGCAACTTCTTGATGCGTCCGACCAAGGCACGCAGCTCGGGCCTGTCCAAAAGCGACTGCAAATTGAGACAGCGGTCGATGTCGCGCTCCAGCTCGTGGGTATCACAAGGCTTGCTCACGAATTGATGCGCCACCGGCACCAAGCGCATGATGTGCGCCTGCTCTGCGTAGCCCGACAACACGATACGAACCGCTTGTGGCCAGCGTTGGCTCACGATCATCAAAAGCTGGGCGCCATCCATGCCTGGCATGCGCATGTCGGTGACCACTACATCTGCTGGCCGTTGCTCCATTTCGACCAAGGCACGCGGACCGCTCTCGACGAACGTCATTTCCCACTTATCACGTAGACGATGCAAACGACCGCGCAACGCATCGAGCATCGCAGGCTCATCGTCGACGAATAAGATGCGCTTCACTGTGCGCCTCCTGCGCTCTCGCGGCCGCCGATCGGCAGCTTGAGTGTGAACTGCGTGCCTTGTCCCACCACACTTGCAACGTCGATTTGGCCTCGATGTTTGTCGATCACGATGCTGCGAGCGATCGCGAGTCCCTGTCCCGTGCCCTTGCCCACTTCCTTGGTCGTGAAGAATGGATCGAAGACGCGCTCGAGGTTCTGGGGCGCGATGCCGCAACCGTTGTCTGCAATGGTGATGAGCGCGTGAGCGCCCTGTTGCGCGGTCGCGATCGTGATTTCTCCGCTTGCCGCATCCTTGCCGCTGCTCTCGATGGCGTGCGCCGCATTGACGATGAGATTGACGAACACCTGGTTCAATTCGCCGATATTGCAAATCACTTCGGGAACAGCGCCGAACTGGGTTTTTACCGTAGCGAGATATTTGTATTCGTTGCGCGCGACGGTGAGCGTAGTTTCGATGGCATGATTGATGTCGGCCGCGCTTTGTTCGGCCGTATCTGGATGCGCAAACTCTTTCATTGCACGCACGATGTGGGCGACCCGCTCCACACCGTCCAAAGTCCGATCGAACGCCTTAGGCGCTTCCGATAGGAGAAACGGCAAGTCCATCGCCTCCTCGCGAACGCGCAAGCCCTCGAGCGCGGCGGCCATCGGCTTCGTGCCGGCAGCGATTTCCCGAAACGCATCTTGGTAGGACTGCAACAACGACTCGATGTCTTGCATGGTCGAACGCAAGAAGTAGACGCTGTCGCCCACGTACTGAATAGGCGTGTTGATTTCGTGCGCCACGCCTGCCGCCAACATGCCGACGGACTCCAGTTTCTGCGCCAACCGCAGCTCGATGGCGATGCGTTCGCGCTCTCGCATCTCACCGAGCAATCGCTCTTGCAATTCTTTTTGCTTGGTGTCGTTTTCGATGCGTTTGGTGATGTCCGCGCCGATGATGACGTAGTGCGTAACTTTGCCGTCTCGGTCCATGAGCGGACGAGTGATGAAGCCCACCCAACATGGTTGGCCGTCGACGCGGCGAACCTGCACTTCGCATTTGTATTCCTCGCCCCTAGCGACTGCCGCGTTGACGTGCCGGTGCACTTCTTCCGGAAGAATGTCGCGGAACACTTTAGCCGCGTTGCCGCCCACGATCTGAGCGGCCTCCAATCCATACAACTCGCATATGGCGCGATTCACGAATTTGATTCGAGCGCCCGGATGCTCAGTAAGCATGAAGTGAGTCGGCAAACAGTCGAGCACGTCATGCCACAATTCCCTTTCACCGGCGGCGAGGTTGCGTTCTACGACCGCCAGGGCGAGCGCTTCCTCGAAGCCCGCAACGCGAGGCTCGGAATCGGAAGTTGACGGGGGTTCCTCGGTACCTACACGTGCTTTAGCGCGATTCCCTGACATGGAGTTCACGTCCGCTATGTTGCAAGGGGGCGGTAGCGTGAAACAACGTGCACGGTGCGTGCAGGGAATGCATCACATTGGATGCGATTCAGAGGTCGCCTTAGGGTCAGTAGATAGCGCAAAGCGCGAATACAACACGGGGCTCGCGCTACTTCAGTCACATTTGCAGCACAAGAGTGGGAGGCCGCGCCAGCCGGCGCGCTTGCAAATAGTCGAAAAAATGGCGGAGCGGACGGGACTCGAACCCGCGACCCCCGGCGTGACAGGCCGGTATTCTAACCAGCTGAACTACCGCTCCGCGCCCAAACCCTTAAAGTTCTTGGGTAGTGGTGGGTGCTGAGGGGATCGAACCCCCGACATTCGCCTTGTAAGGGCGACGCTCTACCGCTGAGCTAAGCACCCCGATCTGATTCGAACGCTCGGTACGAGCGTTCTCACAACCTGCAAAGGCGATCTGCAACAACCATCGCACGAACGAGCAACGCGATATGAAGAATAATGCGCCGCCCGTTAGAGAGCTCGCTAATTTACAGCATCCTTCAGTGCCTTGCCAGCTTTGAAACCCGGCACTTTGCTCGCTGCGATCTCGATCGTTTCACCGGTGCGCGGATTGCGACCGGAACGTGCAGCACGCGCTTTTACGACAAAGGTGCCGAACCCGACCAACGATACGGCATCTCCGGCCTTGAGCGCGCCCGTGACGGACTCGAGCACCGCATCGACCGCCCGCGTGACGTCGGACTTGGCCAAGCCGGTCTGTGCGCTTACCGCATCGATCAGTTCGCCTTTGTTCATGCCTGTTACCTTTTTGGATCCAATGAAAAAGCGCCGCGTCGACCGCGCCGCAAGTGGGCGCGCGTTATAGCAGCGACAAACAACAGGGTCAACCTGAAGCCGGTTGACGGTTGGCCGTTGTCAGTTAACGGCCAGAATTCAGAAAGCATCAGCGGTGCATTAGGTTCCGCGGAACGGTGATGCACCCCTCACCCTCCGCTCGCACGGACGTACGTCGCTTGCGGGAGAGAGGGCTAGGGTGAGGGCAACTAGGGTCAGCCGTCGGGCGCCTCAATGCGCTCTTACTTGTTTGGACGAACGCTTACCGTTACGTCGCGCGCGAGGTTTTGCTGCCGTCTGTGACGGTTGCTGCTCGGACGTAGCAGCAGCGATCGGGACCGGCATATTGCGCAGTGCCACTTGCAACACCTCGTCGATCCATTTCACCGAACGAATCTCGAGATTGTCTTTGATGTTCTGCGGAATATCGGCGAGATCTTTGGTGTTCTCATCCGGGATCAGCACGGTGCGAATGCCGCCGCGATGTGCCGCGAGTAATTTTTCCTTGAGACCGCCGATCGGCAACACCTGGCCGCGCAACGTGATCTCGCCCGTCATGGCCACATCGGCACGCACGGGTACCTTAGTGAGCGCGGAGACCAACGCCGTACACATGCCGATACCAGCACTCGGACCGTCCTTCGGTGTAGCACCTTCCGGCACGTGAATGTGTACGTCCACCTTCTGATAGAAATCCTGCTCGAGACCCAGCACCTCCGCGCGACTGCGTACGACCGTCATCGCCGCTTGAATGGACTCTTGCATCACTTCGCCCAACTGTCCCGTGTGGGTGAGCTTGCCCTTGCCGGGCACGACCGACGATTCGATGGTGAGCAATTCACCCCCCACTTCGGTCCACGCCAGTCCCGTCACTTGACCGATTTGATCCTGCTCTTCGGCGCGTCCGTAGCGGAAGCGCTTCACGCCCAAGAACTTGTTCAGATTCTTCGGCGTGACGCTGATGCTCTTGGTCTCTGAATCTGAGAGCAACTGCTTCACCGACTTGCGGCAGATCTTGGAGACCTCGCGTTCCAAATTGCGCACGCCGGCTTCGCGCGTGTAGTAGCGAATGATGTCGCGCAAGGTATTTTCGGCCACATTGAGTTCAGACTCTTTCAAGCCGTTCTGCTTCATCTGCTTCGGCAAGAGATAGCGCTTTGCGATGGCGGTCTTTTCATCTTCGGTATAGCCGGCGAGACGAATGACTTCCATGCGGTCGAGCAGCGGCGCGGGAATGTTCAGACTGTTCGCAGTGCAGACGAACATCACTTGTGAAAGATCGAAGTCGACTTCCAAGTAGTGATCGTTGAACGCGGTGTTCTGCTCCGGATCGAGCACTTCGAGCAATGCCGAGGACGGATCGCCGCGAAAATCCATCGCCATCTTGTCGACTTCATCCAACAAGAAAAGCGGGTTGTGCACGCCCGTCTTCACCATGTTCTGCACGATCTTGCCAGGCATGGAGCCGATATAGGTGCGTCGATGACCGCGGATTTCCGCTTCATCACGCACACCGCCGAGGGACATGCGCACGAACTTGCGATTGGTTGCGCGCGCAATCGACTGACCCAACGAGGTCTTGCCGACGCCGGGAGGTCCGACCAAGCAGAGAATCGGGCCTTTGAGCGCCTTTACCCGTTGTTGGACGGCCAGATACTCGACGATGCGCTCTTTCACTTTCTCGAGACCGTAGTGATCTTCGTCGAGAACCTTTTCGGCCACGTTGATGTCGTTGTGCACCTTGGTCTTCTTCTTCCAGGGACACTTCACCAGCCAGTCGATGTAGTTACGCACTACTGTCGCTTCAGCCGACATCGGCGACATGAGCTTCAGCTTGCCCAACTCGGACATGGCCTTGTCGCGAGCTTCTTTCGGCATGCCGGCCTTTTGGATTTTCTGTTCGAGTTCGGCGATCTCGTTCGGCGCATCTTCCAGCTCACCCAATTCTTTTTGGATGGCCTTCATCTGCTCGTTCAAGTAGTACTCGCGCTGGCTCTTTTCCATCTGCTGTTTGACGCGGCCGCGGATGCGCTTCTCGATTTGCAGTACATCCATCTCGCCTTCCAGCAAGGCAAGAATGTGTTCGAGACGTTTGCGCACGTCTTGAATTTCGAGCACGCGCTGTTTGGCGTCGAGCTTGAGCGACATGTGAGCCGCAACGTTGTCGGCGAGCCGGCCCGGCTCGTCGATGCCAGCAAGTGCCGTGAGAATCTCGGGTGCGACTTTGCGATTCAACTTCACATACTGTTCGAACTGCGAAATCACGGAGCGCGTCAGCACATCCATCTCGCGTTCGTCGTACTGTTCTTGATCTTTGAGCGAAGCGATTTCCGCGGCGAAATACTGACCGGCGACGAGCTTCTCGATACGTGCGCGTTCCACGCCCTCTACCAATACTTTTACCGTACCGTCGGGCAGCTTGAGCAATTGCAAAATGGTGGCGACGGTGCCGAGACGATAAAGATCTTGCGGACCTGGGTCGTCCACGTCGGCTTGTTTTTGCGCTACGAGCAGAATTTGCTTGCCGGCGCGCATGGCTTGGTCCAACGCCAAAATGGATTTTTCACGGCCGACGAAGAGCGGAATGACCATGTGCGGATACACCACTACATCGCGCAACGGTAGAACCGGCACGGTCGACGGCGTAACGGCAGGAGTTTCTGTTTCGGGAGTATCGTTGCTCACGGTAATTACCTTGAGATGAGAGACGACGCTAGGGAGCGTCCAAGTTCTGCGGTCAAGTGAAGAAAATACCGGAAGGCGACTCGGGCCGCCACCACAAAGGGCGAGGCGTTCCCTTAATGAACCCTGTCGCTTCCCTTAAAGCAAAAATGAAAACGCCGCTTTGACGCGGCGTTTTCGCTTCGATCGCTGCGTCCACGCGATCAATGATGATGGTCGCTACCTGTAGGCCGGCGTTCTTCCACCGGAGTAAGACGCTGCTCCTCCGTGCCGTACACGACGAAGGGCTTGTTCTCCCCCTGGATGACGGTCTCGTCCACGACCACCTTGCGCACGTTACGCAGCGAAGGCATTTCATACATGGACTCGAGCAGCACGTTCTCCAAAATCGTGCGCAGGCCGCGCGCACCTGTTTTCCGCTGCATCGCTTTCTTCGCCACCGCACGCAGCGCGTCGATACGGAATTCGAGTTCAACGCCTTCCATGTCGAAGAGCTTGCGATACTGCTTGGTAAGCGCGTTCTTGGGTTCGGTGAGAATCGACATGAGCGCCGCTTCGTCGAGCTCATCCAACGTCGCGACCACCGGCAGACGTCCGACGAACTCGGGAATCAACCCGTACTTGATCAGATCCTCGGGCTCGGCGTCATGGAATACGTCGTTGCCGTGCGGACGTTCGTTCTGTTGACGCACATCGGCGATGAAGCCGATACCCGACTTCTGCGTGCGATTCAGAATGATCTTCTCGAGACCGGCGAATGCGCCGCCGCAAATGAAGAGGATGTTGCTGGTGTCGACCTGCAAGAACTCCTGCTGCGGATGCTTGCGGCCACCCTGCGGCGGAACGGACGCGATCGTGCCTTCGATCAGCTTGAGCAAGGCCTGCTGCACGCCTTCGCCGGAAACATCGCGCGTGATGGAAGGGTTGTCCGACTTACGCGAAATCTTGTCGATTTCGTCGATGTAGACGATGCCCGTCTGCGCCTTCTCGACATCGTAGTCGCACTTTTGTAAGAGCTTCTGGATGATGTTTTCCACGTCTTCGCCCACGTAGCCAGCTTCAGTGAGCGTAGTGGCGTCGGCAATCGTGAAAGGCACATTGAGTAATCGCGCGAGCGTCTCGGCAAGCAACGTCTTACCGCAGCCCGTGGGGCCGATGAGCAGAATGTTGCTCTTCGCGAGTTCAACGTCATCTTTGGCGCGCGTCTCAGAAGTTTTCGTTTGCAGTCGCTTGTAATGGTTGTACACAGCGACCGATAACACTTTCTTCGCACGCTCTTGGCCGATGACATATTCGTCCAGAACTTTTTTGATCTCGTGCGGCTTGGGTAATTTGTCGCGCGTGCGTTCGGCGCGCTCTTCCAGCTCTTCACGAATGATGTCGTTGCAGAGCTCTACACATTCATCACAAACAAAGACCGAAGGGCCGGCGATCAGCTTGCGAACTTCATGTTGGCTCTTGCCGCAAAAAGAGCAGTACAGAAGTTTGCCGTCGTCGTGTTTGCCGCGGGAATCGTCGGACATTGCGCCACCTTGAGGAAAGGAGCCACTGGTGCACAAAAAGTGCAGGTTGGGGGCTATATATCACGTGCAGCCCCTAGGCTGCAAAGACGCGGATAACGGTGCTCGGACCGCGTCCTCGCGTAGCAGAAATTCCTAGACAGAGCGCTTACTTAGCTGGGTTCTGAGGGAATTCGCCGCGCTTCTCCAAAACTTTATCGATGAGGCCATACGCCACCGCCGCTTCACCGCCCATGTAGTTGTCGCGATCGGTGTCTTGCGCGATCTTTTCGATCGGTTGACCCGTGTGCTTGGCAAGGATGCGATTCAAGCGCTCACGAGTCGCCAAGATCTCGCGTGCATGTATGTCGATATCGGACGCCTGACCTTGGAAACCGCCCAACGGCTGGTGAATCATCACGCGCGAATGCGGCAGCGAATAGCGCTTGCCTTTGGCACCACCCGCCAGGAGCACTGCACCCATGCTCGCGGCTTGGCCTACGCAGATCGTGCTCACATCGGGCTTGATGAACTGCATCGTGTCATAGATAGAGAGTCCCGCAGTCACGACACCGCCCGGCGAGTTGATGTAGAGCGCGATATCCTTGTCAGGATTTTCCGACTCCAAGAACAAGAGCTGCGCCACAACCAGATTGGCCATGTGATCTTCGACCGGGCCGACGATGAAAATCACGCGCTCTTTGAGCAATCGCGAATAGATATCGTAAGCGCGTTCGCCGCGAGCAGTCTGTTCGACCACCATCGGCACGAGAGTCTGGGCACGGGTCAGCATATCGCTCATGGGGACTCGCTTTGCTTGAGGGTTAAGCGCCGAAATTCATCAGTTCTTTGAACGAGCTCGGTTGGTCGGTCACGTTGGCGCGCTCGAGCAGCCATTCGACGACTTGCTCTTCGAGCACCATGGACTCGAGCTGACGCGAGAGTTGTGGGTTCTCGCGATACGCTTTCAGAACCTGTGCGGGATCGGGATACTGCTGCGTCAGTTCGACAAGTTTCTGCTGCACGCGACCGCGATCTGCTTCCAGCTTGGCGGATTTGACGATCTCTCCGACCAGAAGTCCCAGCGCAACGCGTCGGCGCGCCGCATCCTGGAACTGCTCAGCAGGCGGCAACTGTGACACGTCGCGCGCACCCATGCGACGGCCCGCATCGAGCTGCATCTCTTGCACTTGCGAATCGACCATCGTCTTGGGCAATTCAAACGTGTTCGCTGCGAGCAAGCCGTCGAAGATTTGTTGCTTGGTGCGCGATTTGACGGCTTCGCCGAGTTCGCGCCGCATGTTGTCGGCAACTTCCTCACGCAGCCGCGCGAGGCCGCCCGCCTCTACGCCATAGGTTTTGCAGAACTCATCATCCAGCTCGGGCAACTTCTGCTCTTCCACCTTGCTCACTTTGATTGCGAACTGAGCCGTCTTGCCCTTCAGATTCTCGGCCGGGTAATCGTCCGGGAAACGCACGTCGATGGTTTTGCTCTCGCCTGCGCGCAAGCCTCTGAGACCGGATTCGAAATCCGCCAGCATGCGTCCGGCACCCAACACGATTTGCATGTCTTTCGCCGCTCCACCTTCGAACGGCGTACCGTCCACGGTGCCGTCGAAGTCGACCGTCACTCGATCCTTATCCCCTGCCTCGCGCTCGACCGCATTGAACGTGGGGCGTTGCGCTCGCAGGTTTTCGATCATGGCATCGATGTCGGCTTCCGACACCTCGGCAACCGGCCTGTTGACCTGGAGCTCTGTGATGCCCTTGATCTCGATGCTCGGCAATACTTCGAAGATGGCCCGGTACTTGAGATCCTGGCCGTCTTGATCGCTAACGGGTTCGAAGCGCGGCACCGCTGCGGGATTGAGCTTCTCTTGCGTGAGCGCTTCGGCAAAGCTGGACTGCACTACGCTGTCGAGCACTTCTTGCCGCACTTGCTGGCCGAACTGCTGACGGACCACCTTGACCGGCACTTTGCCCGGACGAAAGCCCTTCAGACGCACTGTGCGACTGAGCGATTGCAACCGCTCGTTGATGGCTTGCTCGATCCGCTGCGCGGGAACGGATACCTCCATGCGTCGCTCGAGCGCGCCCGTCGTTTCTACGGAAACCTGCATTCTGCACCTCTAACCTTTACCCGCGCGGTCACGCCACGCCCAAAATCTCGGCGGCTGGTGCGAAAGGAGGGACTCGAACCCTCACGGGGTTACCCACTGGAACCTAAATCCAGCGCGTCTACCAGTTCCGCCACTTTCGCTTGCAAGCCGATGAACCCTTGCATCCCGGAACTCCGGGCCGGCTGTCAGGGGGCGGGCATTATAGAGAGCGGACTCGGGGGAAACTACAGCGATAGCAGCCCCACCCTCGCAAACGTGTAGGCCATCGAGCCGAACTCGGGCGCGGATACATATTCTTCCAGGCCGAGCACTTTCAAGTTCAGCGGGTTCTTGAAGAGCGGTCCGTCATACACGACCGTGTGGAACTCACCGTTTTCGCCGCACGCATCCACTCCGGCCGGCAATGAGTCCACATAAGCAGGATCGAATTCCCGGCCGCAGTAGCGTGCCGTTAGGAAACGGCTGTCCGTGCACACGACCAGCGCCTTGAATCCAAGCCGCCAAAATTCCTCGACCAGCTCGCGGCGCGACTGTTGCCACAACGGCAAGTGCACGGCCACGTCCGCCTGCGCACACACTTTCTCTTCCCAGTCACGATGGGGCTGCAAATCGATGTCGCCGAAGACACCGGCCGTGAAGCCCCGTTTGCGCAAGTCGTGCAGATGCCCCACAAATTGCGGTTCGTAGTTCTGCCACGACGCACGGCCCTGGATGTATTCCATCTGCATGGCTGCGGCTTGTGCCTGAATAATGTCCGGCTTGAGTCCGTGCGAGCGACTTCTTTCGCCGCGCTCGTCGAACATCGTGAGCAACGCTCTTACATCCAGTCCCATTCGTTTGGCTCGCCACACTGCGAGACAAGAATCCTTGCCGCCGCTCCAGCTAGCGAATGCCAATGGGGACTGTTGCAACAGTGGTTGAATCATATGAACCTGCAAACCTTGACGGCCGTCGCAATTCGATCAAGCGAGCGACAGATTGACGAAAGTATTCTCGTCCCTCGGACGCTATGTTAATAGCTATGCTGGATAAGACACATTGATACATGTTTATTAGTGGGCGCGTGTCGGCAGTTGTCTTGCAGTCGGGCGGGGGTTTTCAGTGAAGATTCTGCATCTGGAAGACGATGCAAACGATGCATTTCTGATCAAACACACGTTGGCGCAACACGGCCTCGGCCCGAGCGTCGTGTGGGTGCGTTCGGCCGAAGAATTCATGCAAGCTCTATCCTCCGATCGCTACGACGCCGTGGTCGTGGACAGCGGCGTGCCTGGATTTTCCGGCGCCGAAGCGTTGGCCGCCGTATGTGCACGACCCGTCCGCACTCCTGTCATCTTCTGCTCCGGCGCCGCACCCGATAAAGATGTGTGGTCTCGAATGGCCGAAGGCGCAACCGACTTCGTGCTCAAAGACCAACCTTGGCAACTCGTGCTTGCGCTCAAGCGACTGTCGGCGACGCCACCAGCGCCGATACAGGACGTCACCAAGATCGCCAAGCATCGAGACGTCATGGCGCACCTCGTAGAAGTCGTGCAACAACTCTCGTTGGCGAAGAATCTCGACACCATCATGGCCATCGTGCGCAAAGCCGCGCGACGGCTGGCCGGCTCCGACGGCGCCACCTTCGTATTGCGTGAGAAAGGTTACTGCTATTACGCCGACGAAGACGCCATCTCGCCGTTGTGGAAGGGCCAGCGGTTTCCGTTGGAACGCTGCATCAGCGGCTGGTCGATGCTCAATCGCCAAAGCGCGGTGATCCCGGACATTTACGCCGATCCGCGCATCCCGGTCGATGCGTATCGCCCAACCTTCGTCAAAAGCCTAGTCATGGTGCCGATTCGCAGCGCCGCCCCCATTGGCGCTATCGGTAACTATTGGGCGCGGCACCACGTGCCCGATCCCGAAGAATTGCAGGTGCTCGAAGCGCTCGCGAACACGATCGCCGTCGCAATGGAAAACGTGCAGGTCTATGCGGAGCTCGAAGAACGTGTACAACTGCGCACGCGAGAATACGAAGCCGCCAATCGCGATCTCGAAGCATTCTCCTACGCGGTATCGCACGACCTGCGCGCGCCATTGCGCGCGATGAAGGGACAACTGGAAATGCTCATAGGCGAGCACGGTGGCACACTCGACGACATCGCTCGGGAGCACATCAATGCTGCGCAAGGAAACGCGCAGCGGATGAGCGAATTGATTACGGATCTATTGCGCCTCGCGCAGCTCGGTCGCATGGACGTCCAACGCAGCCGCATTCATTTGAGCGCGATCGCGCAAAACACTCTACATCGCCTGCAATCGCAGTCGGAACTCAAGCCGAGCATCGAAGTGCAGCCAGAGTTGTGGGCGGATGCCGATGAAGGATTGGTCACCATCGCGTTGGAGAACCTACTGTCGAATGCATGGAAGTACAGCGCGAAAAGCCCGCATCCGCGCATCGAGTTCGGTGCCACGGGCGAAGCGGACTCGCCGATTTATTACGTGCGCGACAACGGCGCCGGATTCGACATGAAATACAGCGACCGGTTGTTCAAACCGTTTCAACGCTTGCACTTGGAGCGCGACTTCGCGGGTGTCGGTGTCGGCCTCGCTACGGTGCAGACAGTTATCGGCAAACATCACGGCTCGGTATGGGCCGCGTCGCAACCCGGCAAGGGGGCGACATTCTTTTTCACGCTGGCACCCCAACCGGCAGTCACGCTTCGTTGAAGCGGCGTCGGACGCGGACTACACAATCGCGCATCGATAGCATAGCCTGCACCTCCTGAACCGCTCACATGAGGCCGATCGTGAAACTCTATTTTTCGTCGGGCACCTGCTCTCTCGTTCCTCACATCGTATTGCGCGAAGCAAAGGTGCCCATCGAGCTCGTACGCGTCGACTTGCGCACTCATCAAACCGAACACGGAGTGGACTATTACGGCATCAATCCGAAAGGATCGGTTCCCGCGCTCGAATTGGATAACGGCGAGCGCATCACCGAAGTCCCCGTCATCGCGCAGTACGTCGCGGACACGGCACACAATGTCGACCTCATGCCCGCCGCCGGTACGATGGCGCGTTACCGCGTAATGGAGTGGCTGAACTACATTTCCTCCGAGCTGCACAAAGCCTATTCGCCGCTCTTCAATGCAAGTTTCGACGAAGCCGCCAGGGCTTTATATCGCACGGCGCTGCGCAAGAAATACGAGTACATCAACAAGGAACTCGAAGGGCGGGAATATCTAACGGGCAAACCATTTACGGCCGCAGATGCTTATCTCTTCACCGTGACTCGCTGGGCGAAGCATGCTCAAGTCGATATGAGCGGTTTCGATAACGTCAAAGCCTTCATGGATCGCGTCAATCAGCGCCCCACGGTACGCGAAGCCATCACCGCCGAATCGAATAAGAAAGCCTAGGCCACAAACAGCCGACGTCAGGGACGATTGGCTGTCGGCGCTCTTATGATCTTCTGCACAAGAATCTCTTCCACCCCTGGTAGAGGCTGCCGCGTGGCAGGGTTGTAAGAGGGAGATAGAAGGTTTGCGAGCCGGCCCAACGTTTCACGAAGCGGAGCCTTCCCTCGTTGGAGTTGCGGCTTGGCGCGTCGCTGCCAGGCTTCCTCTCCCATTTTGCGTCGATCGGCTTCGAGCAGCAGCTTACCGACGCGGCGCGAGTGACCCATGATGTGAATTGCCGCGTAAAAAAAGCCGTAGATGCGATACAGATAGGAACGCACGCCCTTGCCGAACAAGGCATGGTAAACATTGAACATCACTTCTCGATGTTCGTGCTCTTCGGCAAGGTGCCACGTCCAGAGTGCCGCCACGCGCGGATCAGACTTCGCCCAAAACGCGGCCATTGAGTTCCATGAAGCGGGCGATGTGAGTCCGATCATGGACTCGAACCCTTCCGCATACGCTGCATTGAACTGCAGCGACTTGGTGCGCAGGAAACGCTCGTAGTCCGCGCCGTAGCGCTCGAGATGCGGCACGATCTCTGGATAAGCACGGATCAGCATTTGATTGAAGGCGTCGTGCTGCCTGCAGTGCTCCATCTCTTGCTGCACGAAAACGCTGATGTCTCTGTTCAGCTCCGGCGATTTTCCCCCGAGCTGTTTTCTCGCTCTCGCGAGCACCTTGGCTAGATATGGCTCGACGTAGCTCGGCACTGTCGAAGTCGCATTCATCCGTTGCGCAAAGTCGATGTACTCGGACCAGTGCGGTCCGACGTCCGCGAAGTCAACTTCCAAGGAGCGAACTTGCATGAGAGTCCCTTGAACGACGCCGATGGATTGCGGCGCCGATTCTAGGGATGCATTCACCAAGACCTAGTGTTCAACGCCCGACGGGACATTAAGGGCTCACAAAATAGACGAACATCACACTAATTTACAACCAGCCCCTCGTGCGCCGAACAATGAGAACGCCTCGATCGGCTGTTGCAGCGTGAAGGATATAGGCCTCCTCGATTTCGAAGAGGTCGCATTCATCACTCGTTGAAGGTGGTGGGCCGCCTGGGACTCGAACCCAGAACCAAGAGATTAAGAGTCTCCTGCTCTACCAATTGAGCTAACGGCCCGCTGCAGCGGAAGCGGAGTGACGGGAAGAGACTCCCCACCCCGATTCGAGGGGCGCGAAGTGTAGCAGACGCGAAATCGAAAATAGAAGACCGAACTTCGTCCTAGCGGGCGGCACCATCGCATCCTTCGGGCCGCGCTCTCGTCCGCCCCGCAGCTCAAATCAGGCGCTTCGTTATATAGTCCGTTACATTTCGCTATGCTTCCGTCTCGCTCACGAGCACCGATCGAAACAGCACCACGACTGCGATGACATCCTCGAAGCAGAAATCCTCGACAAAAAAGCGCAGCACGCTCGGCGTGAGCGGCGGAGTCGCACTCGACAGCAAGGGGCGCAGGTTCCTAAGCGGCAATCGCATCGAACTCTTGGAAAGGATCGAAAAGCATGGATCGATTACTCAGGCGGCCAAGGCGGTCGGCCTGAGCTACAAAGGCGCTTGGGATGCGGTGGATGCGATGAACAATTTGGCCGAGAAGCCTCTAGTGCTCAGAGCCACCGGCGGACAGCACGGCGGCGGCAGCCAATTGACCGACTACGGCCGACAGGTAGTGCAGCTTTACCGCCAGCTCGAAACAGGACAGCAGCGTGTACTCAGCAAAATGCAGGCAGAAATTCACGATCCCGAGCGGCTGCAAGATCTACTCAAGGTATTGACCTTGAAAACCAGCGCACGCAACCAGCTACGCGGCATCATCAAGATGGTGCGCAAGGGCGCAGTCAATGCAGACGTCATTCTCGACATAGGCGATGGTTTGCACATCTTTGCCAATATCACCAACGATGCGGTGGATGAATTGCAGCTCAAGCGCGGTCGCGAAGCCGTCGCCTTGATCAAATCCAGTTTCGTGTTGTTGTCGCCCGATCCCGATCTGCGCATTAGCGCACGCAACCGCTTACAAGGCACGATCACCAGCATCACGCGCGGCGCCGTCAATGGCGAAGTCAAGTTGCTGCTTCCCGGTGGTCGCACGATGGTGGCCATCATCACCAATGCAGGACTCGAAGAACTCGACCTGCATGAAGGCGACGCGTGTTGTGCCATCGTCAAAGCGTCACACGTGCTGATTGCTGTGAACGATTGAACGGCG
>Ga0207667_10003066_pt1 | contig 20719 bp, 19 predicted proteins | sample KBSCornC52_FD_184301 | JGI IMG/M metagenome (GOLD analysis project Ga0207667, IMG submission 184301) | Corn rhizosphere microbial communities from Kellogg Biological Station, Michigan, USA - KBS Corn C5-2 (SPAdes) (version 2) | ecosystem: Host-associated > Plants > Roots > Rhizosphere > Soil ...
TGCCAAGTCGCCTGATGCTGCCTATCCGGGCAACAAGGTGGGGCCTGTAGCTCAATGGTTAGAGCTGGCCGCTCATAACGGCTAGGTTGCGGGTTCGAGTCCTGCCGGGCCCACCAACACTCGATTTCATGAGCATTATGTGGTATCATAAATCCCTATAAATCAGGGGTTTGTGAGCCGTTGTTCATCCATAATGTCTCAGGATGTCTCGGGGTATCTCACGAATCGTGGGGTATCGGTGGGGGTATCGAAACCAATTTTTGGGGTATCGATGACTCTTACATACGCTGAAGCGAAAAACGCCGCCGCCACCGGGCGGAATTACAAACTGACCGATTCTGCCGGTCTCTATCTCTATGTCACAAAGGCCGGCGCGAAGTCGTGGCGGTTCAGATATCATTTTGCCGATCGCGAGAAGCTTGTCACTTTCGGGCTATTCCCCGAGGTCGGGCTTGCCAAAGCGCGGGAAAGGCAAAAAGAGGCACGCGAGCTGCTCCGGCAGGGCATCGACCCTGCGGTGGAGTTTGTCCGACGGAAGGCGCAGGCCGTGGTCGAAACGGAAGCCAGTTTTCGTGCCAAGGCCGAAGAATGGCTTACTGAGAACGAGCCGTGGTGGTCTGCCGCCAACGCCTTCAGGGTTCGATCGAGGATCGAGAAGGACATCTATCCTGAGTTCGGAAAGCTGCCTGTCAGTCAGGTCACCAGCGAAATGGTACTGATCGCACTCCGGAAAATCGAACGTCGGGGCGCGATAGAAACCGCGAAGCGGGTCCGAGGCTACATTTTGGGGGTCCTCAAGCGCGCTCGCGGCGAAGGGCTGGTGACCACTGAAACGATCGTCAGCGTCGAGATCGTCGCGGATGCGCTGAAACGCTCGCCTCCGGGGATCAAGCAACCGGCGCTCACGCGCGTATCTCAGCTTCTCGAATTTCAGAAACGCGTCGATCTCTCGACCGGTGGCCCGTTGAGCAAACTTGCCTCCCGGCTGCTCGCTCTCACCGCCGTCCGTGTCGGCGTCCTTCGAACTGCTGAGTGGGACGAGTTTGAAGGCATCGACTGGGAAGATCCCGACAAGCCTGCGCCCGCGGCAATCTGGCGGATTCCCGCTGAGCGGATGAAGCTGGCGGTCGAGGACAAAAGCAATGCCGCGTTCGGCCACGACGTGCCGCTTTCTTGGCAGGCTGTCGAAACTCTTCGGGCGGTAAGGGTACTCACCGGAAAGTTCAGCCTCGTCTTTCCGAGCAGCAGGTCCTGGCGTCTGCCGATGAGTGACGCGGCTGTCAGCACCTTATACAAGCGGATCGGGAATGGCGCCTATAAAGGGAAGATGGTGCCGCACGGCTGGCGTTCGGCTTTTTCGACGGTGATGAACGAGCGGGCTGCGGAACTCGAGCGTGACGGCGATCGCATGATCATCGATCTTGTTCTGTCGCATGTGCCCAAAGGCGTTTCGGCATCGGAATGGGCCTATAACCGCGCACGCTATTTTAAGCCTCGTCGGGAGATGCTGCAGGCTTGGGCTGATCTGATCGGCGACGGGCTGGAAAACCCATTTGCCTTGGTGAATGTGAAAACGGCCAAAGGAAGGGCGCTCTCACGCTGGGAAAGCACGCCAACTGGGCCAAACATCATCCAGTTCAGGCCGGCCCGACGTTAGACCAGTCGGTTTTATCTTCCGAGATCGAACGGCGTTAGGTTCTTGGATTGCGTGCCGCGTTAGCGGCACGCAGCTGTGAAATCGTCTCGATGAGATAATCGCGGCTCATAGCCTGCGCTGTGTCAACGAGATGCACCGTCATCGGCCTGAACATCAATTGGCCAATGATCGACCGAACGAAATCTGGCTTGGCTTTCTCGATGATCTCCAGCGCCTTTTCGCAGCGGCTGAGGCCACATTGTCGCAGTGCCGACACGACATAATCGATACCGTGCCGATCGCCCACGGCTGCGAGATCAAACATGTCACGCGGCTGGAAATTCCATCCACGGTAATACACCTTCTTCGCGATGATCTCGGCAGGAGTTTCAAGATTAACGTCGCGATTCCTGATGACAGCTCTCTGAGTAGGGTCATCGGTTATGCTTTCGCAGCAAATAAAATCGATCTCGCCTATATCCTTATAGGCAAGCTTCAAAACCCCATTTCCGTCCGCAACGTAGCTATCAGGCCGTCTGTTGAGAGAAATTCCCTGCGTTTCGGGATTGAGATAGGGTATGATTTGCGGATCATCCAGAAACAGATCGATATCATGGCTTTCGCGATGATCGATTTGCAACATGAGTGCCGTTCCGCCGCCGAAGGTCCAATCTGGAATGAACCCGTTCGTCGCCTGAAAATGATCGAAGATGTTGCCCGCCAGATCGAACAGGATTGGCCACTGGCTCGCTTGGTTGTTCGGCACCAGTTTAAGCCGCGAGAGGCAATGCGTAGCCGGAAAGCTCCGAAAACTGGCCAGCTACTTTGCTGGCCGCTGCGGCACTCACGCCCATCTCCTTAAGAAAATCCTGTTGAATGTCAGCAGGAACCTCGGAGAAGAAGGAAAAGGCCATAGCGTTGAAGGTGATCGCACTTTGCAGATCGGTGAGAAGCTCGGCCAGTTGATGCGCAGAAAGGTCCGCCCCGTAAGGAGCGTTTACTGTCGTCAGAACCTGTGCCGTTACGCTGCTCATCAAAATACCTCGCGCGATCCTATGGGATCGCTCACCACGATATATCCATCTTACGTTATCAAAACAAGAATGGTCCAAATTGCTATTAACTTTCAATCATCTATGCGGAAAATTGGCCCGATCGACGATTCCGTCATTCAGAAGCGACCTGACCGCTTCGATAGGTAGCGGCATGATCAGCTCGCCCAAATTGGCATCGGTGTGCAGTCGATCGGACTTCAGTATTCCCAAGCCGGTTTGCGCCGAAATAGCTCCTGCAACGGCTCTGAAGGTGCGGGCGGAGAATCGAGTATTGCCAGGAACCGCTCATGCTGCTCAGCGTCGAGCAAGAAGCTGCGCTGGTCGAGAATGGCATCCTCGGCTTCACGGCGCGCGCAATCGAGCATGAACTCGGAGAGTTTCTGGCCGCGCAAAGCGGCTGCACGGGTGAGGACGGCCTTCAGCTTACCGATGCCCTAATCTGGATGACATCATCCTTGGGCGCTGATGAGCGCCGGTTCGAATTCGGCAGTACCGTCCGCGCCATTTTTGCGAGCCTTCCCGTAGATCCCCGGTATGCTGTTCTTCTAATGACGATGCCATATATTTTTGGTGGCGGTCGATGCGCGGTGCTCTGAAGGGGCCGCTGGCGAAAAACCGTCGGGGTGCCGCACTGGTTCGTCTGGCTTAAGACGGTAGATTGTTGGGCCCCGCCTGACCTTATTGTCGCGCGGATCGCCTTTTCACCGTCTGAATGAAGGCCTTTGGATCTGCGATGAAATCCTCGATGTCGCTTCCATACCATCCAACGCATCGTGGGCTGATCTGCTGTCGGTTGGGGAAGTTGCCCGCAGCCTCAAGCCTGTAGATGGTCGCGCGGGAGAGACCAGTCCGCTGAGCAACCATGGCAATGCGCCACAGAGTGTCGGTACGGCGATCCTTAGCAGCGGGTGTGACGAACTCCATTGCTGCATCCGGCAGCAGCGAAACATTTTTAGGCATCAATCAACCTCATGAATGAGGTCTGCCCGGCCAAACAAAATGATGCCGCCGAATCGCAGGAAAATCAATGGATTTGCTCGATTTATCTGGTGGCTACGGCATTTTGTGAGAGCGAAAACTGGACTCGAAATGGGGGCTTCGACGAAGGGAAGGGGGAGGGCGCGATGGGTAGCAGAGGGCTGGAGTGATCGGATCGTGGTAAACCAGGTGACAGGAGGACGAAACTTCCCGATTTCGGACGGTTAGCTATTTCCCGCGCGCCTCTATGATCGTAGGTTCGGCGAAGAGGAATTGATGATGGCTGCAACCCTTGAACCCAATGACGCCGATCGGAACCCCGACGAACTTCGTCTCAGGGATTGGCTTTGGCGACCCTGGTACGCGAAGCTCTGGTGGAGTGGCGTGCCAGTCTATTGGCTGGGCATGCTTGCTGCCCTCAAGCTGGATGCTTTGGCAGAAGTTTATCATTGGGCTGCCGTTGGATATTTGAACGTCTTGTTCTTTCCGCCCATTGTGGCGCTCGTTCTCTCTTTTGGATTTCTTCGGCAGTGGTTGGCGTCGTTGCCAGTCCGTGATCCTGATGAGATGGACGATGGTGGCCTTTGGAATAATCGAAGATTTGGGCCTTCCAGGATGCCGCGTCAATTCGATCCGCTCGATCCCGCATCCGGTCCACTGTGGGTCGGAAATACGCTCAACCCGACGAACCCCGGGTATGTTAATCGTGCTTCTTGAAGGTTGGATCGCCGTCGAAAAGCCCGCTTCCTAGGTCTGTTGAGAAGCGTCCGCTGTCCAACAACGATGACTGTTCTATCGACGTCACCGGAGCGTTAATATCTGCCGTGCCGCGCCCGCTGTCAGCTTGACCTAGATAGCGATTGCGAAGACCGTGTTTGCCGAGAATTTCTGCCGAAAGTTGATCCGCGAAGACGTTCGCGGGATTGCTCGTTCGTGCCGACTGCCGTTCGGCATTAGAAATTGCTTGGCGGACGTCGAAATTCACAATGCTGAGCTGCGAATTAGCAGTCTCGCTGGTTATTCCACTTTCCTGGCTGGAGATACTCAGGGACCCACCAACCTGTCCGACTGGATGTCCTCCGGAGCCTCGACCCTTTTTAGCGCCGCTCATTGTTGAGCCAGAGATGTCGGTCCCAACTACTATGCCGAAAGTGTTTTGATCCTGTGCCGATCTTGCGATCGAACGCTCCCATCCCGTCTGAGCCATGATCGCCTGCACATCCCGCTGTAGCGTGTCAGCGACCTGTGGTTTCAACCGCCAACTGCCCTTGCGGTCCATCTCGAACCCACCCTTGAGCCAGTTCGCCATGGCGGCGCGACCTTCGGCGCCACCGCCCATGAAATGCTCGATCGTGTCGGGGCCAGCTTGCTTCCCGGCTTCAAACCGCGTGCTGGTGTCATTGCGCGCCGATTTCTCGAAGCCAGCGCTGCTGGAGACGAGAAGATCATTATGGGCGAGGCTGAAGCGGGCATGCCCGCCATTGGCGACCGCGCCGAGTTGGCTTTCATTGAGAAGGCCGGCCTGCCACATCTGTGCGGCCGTCGCCGGGGTGAGGTTCATCCTGAAGTCGCCATTCTGGTCCATCGCGATCTGGCGCTTGCTCATCTCGATGCCATTGGCCCGGAGCAAGCCTTGCATGCGTGACAGTCGCTCGCGCTCGACGATGCTGGTCATCCGGGCGTTTCGCGCCCGGTCGGCGATGCCGTCGGCGCCACCTTCCGCCATGTCGAGCTGATTGCCGCTGGCATCGGCCAGTGTCCGAATGAAGCTGTCGAGGCGCGCTGCCTCCCGTGTCGACATGCCCGCTGCCTCGGCGCCCTGCGCAAAACCAAAATTCTCCGACTGCCGCCGCTGCTCGCCGATCCGGGCGGTGCTGCGGGTACCGTCATGCCCTACCTCCTTTTGCGCGTCGAGCTTTCCTGATCGTTCGGCAAAATCGTAGCCGGCAGCTTCGCGGGTCCGGCCATAGACGCTGGTGCCTTCGCGCGCCGCTTCGGCTGTCGCACCGTCCGCCGTGCCAAGATCGGTCGCCGCCCGATAGGTTTCGAGTGCCTTGGTCACCTGGGCCTCATTCCGACCAGTTGCGCGGGAGAGTTGCGTGATGGCGGAGGACCGCGCTTCGCCGGAGAGGGCATTGATGAAGGCAATGCGGCGACTCAACTCATCAACGGGAAGGCCGAGCATCGCAGCAGCGTTGCGCTGACCCTCGTTGCCGCCCGTCCGATGGGCCTGCTCGGTCGAGACATTGCCCCGTTCCACCTGCGTGACCCGGCCGCCGGCATAATCCCGGCGCCCCTCCATGGCGCCGACCTGCACCTGGGCGGAGGTCAGGTCATTGCGCAGCATTTCCTCCTGCGCATAGCTGTTGGCGATGAGCTTGGCGAAGGTGGGATCGGCGCTCGCTTCTGCGATCACCCCGCTTGCCTTAAGCGCTGCGTCCTGCGGTGAATAGCCGCCGCGCTCGAAATGCCGCGTCGCCGCCTGCATCATCATGCCATAGACGCGGGTGTCGCCGAAGGCTCGCCACTGGACCAGCCCCTGGGTGAAGGCGCCCAAGGCCTTCTCGCCCGCTTCGCCTGCTCCAAAATAGCTGGTACCAAGGCTCCGCAGCGCATCCTTCTCGGCAAAATTATGGATCGCGCCAGTCGCCGCTGCGGCGCGCACGGCGCTCGCCGTCGCCGGATCGTTGAGATCGCGCCCATGCAACGCGGGCGCAAGGCCGCCCAGTTCCCGCGCGGCATCGATCGAACCGAGACCCATAGCCGCGCTGCCGGACGCTCCGCCGCCATGGGCGGCACTGACCGCGCCTGCCGCGCCGAAGCTGCGGTTCGTCCCGAAGTTCGAACGCTCGCCGAAGTCTCCAAAGCCTGAAGCCGCAGATCGGCGCGAGCCCGTGCTCATGGCCGAGGCTTGGGCCTCTAGCGCCGAGGCAAAACCTTCGGACGTCGAGACCCCCGCTGCCGCGGCTGCGCCCTGAGCCTGGACGCCGAGCGAACCGCCGGTGAAGGCCGAAAAGACATTGCCGGAGAAGCGAAACACCGTGAACACGAAGGCGCCAGCGAGCCCCGCTGCGGCCGTGCGAAAGCTGCCAAAGATGGCGAGTGCCTTCATCGCGGAAGAGGGGGCAAGCATCCAGGTCGTGGCCGCCACATGGTTGGACCGCATTTCTGCCAGCACCGCCATCGCGCGGCCAAGCGTGAGCTGATAAATGCCCGCGTCGATAACGCCCCAGAGCGCCACGAACACGAAGAGACCCAGCGCAAAGCTCGCGACCCGCAGGTTGATCGGCGTGAGGATGAACAAGAGCGCGATCGGCATCATGAAGAGCATGATCCCGAACACCGTTGCCCGGATCGTCGGCATCCATTCATTGGCGGTCGACATGGTGGCAAGGCCACCCGCCACCACGGCGCGATTGGCCATGACGCGGGCGGCTGTCGCCGGGCTGTCCTCGAAGAGAACATCGCCCACGCTGTTGCCAAGCAGGATGTTGGTGAAGAAGGCCTGGGCGGTGAGCGACGTTCCCAGCATCATGTCGCCCATCTCGGCGAGATTGCTGCGGCAGCGCGCAAGTTGGTCGGCCTTGGCGATATCGTAGCCCGTGTGCTGACAGACCTGGGAGGAATAGTCCTCGAAGATCGCAGGGTCGGACAACCGATCCGCGATGTGAGTCCAGGCCTCGTTGCAGCTGACCGTCGTTCCGCCCTTGTCCGAGACCGTGAAGATGGTGCTGAAGGTCGAAGGCCCCGCCATGGCGGCAAAGGATGCGGGGAGGTCGGTGCTGGTGCGAAAGAGCTGGTCGTCGTCGATGCCATAGGCCGGCGAGACGCGGGCGACCGGATAGCATTGGCGAACATAATCCTTGATCGTCGCATCGAGAAAGGCGTCGGTCATCGGCCCGCGCGGGCTGACGGCATTCAGGAACAGGTCGAAGGCGTGACCGCCCGCGCCGAACTCGAGTTTGGCATGCGGGTCGAGCGTGTCGTCGTCGATCGTTTCGGCGAGCGCGCGCTCCATCATGTTGGTGACGCCCGCCACCAAGACGATCAGGTTCGGAACATCGCCGACGGGCTGATAGGCGTTTCGCACCCGGTCATAGATATGGACGGTGCCGGTCGTCGCGACGAGGCCGACAAACAGGCCGATGCCCACCAGCATCTGGAGACCGAACGCGACAAGGCCCATGCCCGTGCCGCGGATCATGGCGAGCACGGCGCCGAGCGCCATCCCGACGACCGCGACGATCAGCACCAGCGTCTCATAGCGCGGATCGGCGAAGATCATCGAGACGAGCCGGAACGCATCCACGGTCTCGGCAAAACCGTCATAGGTGTGAAAGCTCGTCTCCAGCGCGAGTGCAGGGGTGGCGACGAACAGGCTGGCAAGGCCGCACAGCAGCGCGGTCAGGCGGGATAGGCGGCGCATAGCGTCTGCTCCTTCAGCGGTTGCGGCTGGCGGCGGTGCCAGCAGCGTCGCGCGCGTCCCGATCACGCTGGCGGATGAGACCGGCATAGCCCGTCGAGAGGTTCGCCTGGGAGAGCGCCGCCATATAGGACTGCCGCATCTGCGCGCGCTGGCGCAGCACCTCCTCCCTCAGGTCGCGTAGCTGCTCGATGCCCTTGGTGAGGATGCGGGTCTGGCAGATATTAGCGCTGGCTCCATCGACGGCGCCCGCGGCGTTGGCCCCGCGCTGGGCATTGGAGATGGCAAAATCGATGCTGCGGGTGAGATCGTTCAGCATCTGATAGGCGAGGGTCAGCGCGACCAACTCGTCGGTATCGCCGATCACCGAGTCGACCACATCCTGGCGAACACCCCATTCAAGCATCCGGTAGACCGGCAGGGTCCGCACATTGGCGACGAACTGCCGTTCCTCGGCCGTGAGGGCAGCGCGCGTCCTGATCTTCTCGGCGATCGAGGTCATGCGCTCGCGGGTGAGGGCCAGCGCGCCCTTGGCTCCATCCTGGGTGCAATCGGCGGCGGTGGTCGGCATGTTGAGCGCGCGGCGCATGACCCGGCCGCTCAGGAAATCATCGGACGACTCGGTGTCCTGCCCAGCGCAAGCTGGAATGGCGGAGAAGAGCGGCACCTTGTCGTTGGCGTCCCAGCGCATATAGACGTCGCCCACCCGTGCGCGCATGACGCCCGCCCAGTCGGCCGCGCCGACGCGGAACGCCGCATGGGACAGCAGCGATCCGGTGCGGAAGATGTCGGTGACCTCGGTCGGGCAATTGGCGAGCGCGTCCTTCAGATCCTCGGTCGGGCTGTTCCCGTTCGCCTGGATCTTTTCGCGGCTTTGCTGATAGCTTTTGGCATAGCCTTCCTTCACCGACTTGTAGCCGGTCATCTCCTCGATGATCCCGGACATATTGTCGTCGCCCTTGGCGATCTGGACCATCCGGTTGGCGAGACGGCAGTCATTGACCTGGATCGAATTGAGGAAATTGGTGGCCGCCTCCATCTTCGAAATGATGTTGCCCATCTTCTCGTCGAGGGTTTCGAGCAGATACTGGAAAGCGACGGCGGGCGCGGCCTGGAGGATGCTCTCGAGCTTCTGGACGAGATAGTCCGGGTCGAGGAAGGACATGCCGCCCAGAAACATGTCGATGCCGCCGCAGCCCGCCTTCACCTTGGGCATGGTGAGCGACATGAGATAATCGCTATGGACATCGATCCGGCCCGACATGCCGCCCGCCGTCACATAGCCGCGGGTCTGGTCCTCGAAGCTGCCGGGGCTGGTATAGGTCACATTGTCGAACCAATGTTCGGCCCAGCTCTGGGCGTGCGCGGGCATAGCTGTTCCGCAAGTTGCAAGCAGAGCCAGAACAGCTAGGGTCGCGCTATATTTGAGATGGGGCATGGCGGCTTCCTTGTCTTGAGGAGTAAGGAAAGGGCCCACCCGCCATATGCGCGCCCTTTGGCATTGCTTGCAAAATCTCTAGAAATTTAACCTTGTAAATTCGGAACATTGATCCAAATATGCAAGGATGATTGAACGTCGTATCAAAAGCGAACTTGTCGCCCGACTGGATGAAAGCCCCGCTGTCGCCCTGCTGGGGCCACGTCAGGTTGGCAAGACGACGCTCGCGCATGAGATGGCCGATGAGCGGCCATCCATCTATCTCGATCTCGAATCGGATCGGGATCGCGCGAAGCTTACCGATCCCGAACTCTATCTTGAAAGCCATGAAGGCAAGCTCGTCATACTCGACGAGGTTCATCGGCTGCCGGACCTGTTCCAGCTTCTGCGCGGGCTCATTGATCGGGGGCGTCGGAAGGGATTGCGGACGGGCCGATTTTTGCTGCTGGGCTCGGCTTCGATCGACTTGCTGGCCCAATCGGGCGAAAGTCTTGCCGGGCGCATCGCCTATCTGGAAATGCGTCCGCTCGACGCCCTGGAGGTGGGCGACGGGGATGTTGATCGGCTTTGGATTCGCGGCGGCTTTCCCGACAGCTATCTCGCCACCAGCGATGCCGCGAGCCGGCGTTGGAGGCAGGACTTCATCCGAACCTATCTCGAACGTGACATTCCCATGCTGGGTCCGCGTATTCCTGCCGAAACGCTGAGGCGTTTCTGGACGATGCTCGCCCACCATCAATCGGGCCTGTTGAATGCCTCGGAACTGGGGCGCAGTCTTGGCGTCGATTCCAAGACCATCGCCTCCTATCTCGATCTTCTGGTCGACCTGCTTCTCGTCCGTAGGCTTGAGCCCTGGCACAGCAATAGCGGCAAGCGCCTCGTCAAATCCCCGCGAGTCTACGTGCGCGATAGCGGCATTGTTCACACCTTGCTGGGTCTTGCTACGCGCGAAGATGTGCTGGGACATCCTGTCGCTGGCGCGAGCTGGGAGGGGTTCGCGATTGAGACACTGATATCGGCGGCGCCCGAGGGTACGCAGGCGAATTTTTACAGAACATCGGCAGGCGCCGAGATCGATCTTCTCCTCACCATTCCGGGGCATGGCCTTTGGGCCTTCGAGATCAAGCGCAACCTTTCGCCCAAGGTTGAGCGTGGCTTCCACCACGCCTGCACCGATCTCGATCCGGTGCGCCGGATCGTTATCTATCCTGGAGAAGAGACCTACAGGCTCGCCGAGAATATCGAGGTTTGCGCGATAGCCGAGGCGGGCCAATGGCTTTTGTCTCTGCATTGATGAAATGTGGATGATTGAGGCTCCCTGCATGATCAGTTCCGATTCCGCTCTTTTGAAGCGGTACCGCCCGCGACAATCCCGGTGAACTTCGCCATCGCCCGCACGCCGACCGCCGCCCGCACGCCGGTCTGCATCTTGATGCCGAGATAGATGTTGCGGGCGAGATTGGCCGGATGATCCGTCCCGATCGCGATTGGCAGGATGCGGGTCTCGTCGGAGACCGGGCGGAGCCAGGCGACGGGATGGCCGATCCAGGGGAGGCCAAGCCGTCCCGAGCGGAGCATCGCCTCCTCCCTGCCGATCGGGCGGACCGTCAGCCCATAGCGCGTCTTGAGGGCGAGGAGTTTCGTCCAGAGATCACCGCAGGGTAGGCAGCCGGGCGCGGTGCTCATCTCGATGACGAACGCGGACCCCTGGCCTTTCAAAACCGCCTCGAAATCCGGCGGATAATCGACGGTGCGTGGAACGCGGGTGAGCCAGCTCTGCATTTCGCTGGCGCTGGAAACCGGAGGGATAGCGGCGCGGGCCGCCTGGGTTCGGTCAGGCGCGCGCCGTTCCACCTGCGCATGGACCGGGAGCGGCAGCGCGCCCAGCAGCGCGATCGATGCTCGAAGATGGAGGGCTCTCATGGGCGGACACCGCCTGGGTTTGCCATGGGATCGGCGGCCGCAACCGGACCATTGGCGAGCGCGTCGAAAAATCCATTCTCCTCACCGGCGCCGGTCAGGAACTGTTCGGGCCTGATGTCACCGGACAGCAATTTCACCGCCTGATAGGCGGTCTGGATGAGCGTGGGGAAGGCCTCGACGCCATTGGCGATAACCATGCGCTGCGCGGAGTTGCGGCGAATGACCATGGTGGTGGGCGTCACCTCGACGCCGAAGCGGGCACCAAGTTCGGGCCGCCGGTCAAGGTCCTCGCGGATGATCTGCCAGCCCGTTTCCTCCTGAAAGCGCTGGAGGATCGGCCATTGCACCCGGCAATAGCCGCAGGAGGTGCGCGAGAACATGACGAGCGCGAATTCAGGGCCGTGCGAGCGCAGATAGGCGCGGCGCACAGCATCCTTCTGCGCGCCCAGCGCATCGCGCGCGTCGCCGATCATGGGGTTGGCAGACTTGGCACTCAGTTCGGGATGGGCGAGCATCGCCAGCTGGGTGACGCCGGCAAAGGCGCGGGCCTTGCGCCGCGCGAAATCCTCCAGCCGCCAGAAATCGGATACGGCTTCGACCGTGAGAACGGTCGCCGCATAATCGCGCTGGTCCGCGATCAGCTTGGCGATCCGGGGCGGACTCCAGCGCGCGAGTTCGGCCATGGGCGGGATGACCGGGGCTGGCGGCACATCGTCGGGCGGCGTCTCGGTGGGATCGGGCTGGGCGCGATACCACCAGTAACCCTGGTGGATCGTGTCCTCTCCTTGGGCTGCCGCCGGGAGCAGCAGGCCAGCCACGGCCAGCAGGGCAAGCGCGCGCCTCACAGGATGCGCTCCATGCGGGTGAGCCGCTCAAGTCGGACTGGTCCAAAATAGCGGCTGTCAAAGCCTCCGGCATGATCGGAGCCGACATAGACAAAACCGGGCGGGATCGGTCTGTCGCCCCAGCGCAGATGAGGAAGCGGCCGACCATCGCGGCCGAAGGGCCGACTCGCGCCGAGGAAGGTGCGACCGCAATAGTACCAGCTGCGGGTGCCCTCCCGACCATCGATCGAAAGCCGCTCGATTTCGCGGAGGCGCTCGCCCGGAAGGCACAGCGCCCGCTTGGTGACGCTCACCGGCTTCGGGCCTGCGATCGGATGGGAGAGCATAAACTCGACGAGATCGCCCTTGCGAACCGGGCCCGGCGCGCGCCGCACCGTCCAGGCGTCGATCGATGGACTCATGACCAGGGTGATGCCCGGCAATCCCAGCCAGGTGAGCGTCGCGACGGGAAGGATGACCGCGAGGTTCAGGGCCAATCGCCTGTTGTCGGCAGGCTGGTTGCCGACCCCGCCGCCCAGTGCGAGCGCCGCCTGCGCGGGCAAGGCCTTGAGGCTTGGCCAGAGCCGACTAGCGGGGAGACAGGCGAGACGCAGCATCGCTGACCTCCTCCTTGCCGCCAAGGCGGGCATATTCTTCGAGAAGTCCCGACAGGGCCGCGTCGCCAAAGACGATATGGCTGGCGCTTGGGCCGATCTCGTCGTCGCGCTCGCAATAGGGAAGGGTGGGATCGCCCGGCACCATGGCGAAGGCGGGGACCTGATTGACGCCATGCTGGCGGAAGAGGATCGGGTCGACGATGAGCTGGACGTTGCGCATCGTGCAGGCCGGACCTTCGCAGCCCGGATCGACGCGCAGGATCTGCGCCGTCAGTTTCGCCATCGGGCCGATTTTGCTCATGCCCCCGGGAACGCCACGAAAGGCGATGACCCCGCCGACTGTCTCGAGCTGCGCTGCGTAATTGCGCAGGGTCTGGAGCGGCATGGAGGAGGAGGCGAACAGCATCGGCATCCAGCCCTTTGCCGAAGGCGCAGCCCGTCCATCCCTCGGCTTCGCCGCATCGATCGGCGCGGCAAGCCCCAGCGCTTCGTAAAGGCGCTTTTGCATGGCATCATGCTCGGCGGCCAGGTGCTGCGCGGCATCCTCCCGGTCCTTGCGCGCCCGCACTTCGATGTCGGGAAAGCGCCCCTTCTGCCGCATCGCCTCGAAGGCCCGGCGGCGCATCGCCTGCGAGGGTTCGGGAATGCCGGTTGGGCCAGATATAGCGGGCTTGCCTGGGGCGGGCTTGTCTGGTTCGGCCGGCTGGGGCTCTCCCACGGTCTGCCCGCCTTGCGCCAGCGCGGGGGCGGCGACACAGAGCGCTACCATGGCGCCGGCGCACAGCAAAAGGTCAGGGATGGATGATGCTGAGCGTCGCATCGATCTTCTCCTTCATGTCGATCTGGATGTCGGATTGGGCGCGGTTTTCGATGTCCGAATAATATTCGCTGAGATCCATCCGGCTGAAATCGAGCGCCTGGAATTCTTCAGCGGAAAAGCCGCGGCAATAGGGATGTTCGGGCGTGCCCCAGCCAAGGCTGTTGAAGGCCGCGAGTTGAGGCCGGCCCTGTTCCTGGATGATACGGCCCAATTTCGTATTAAAGCAGCAGTGACCCAGCGCCTTCTGGATGCAGATGCCCAGGATCTTGGACGTGCAATAGGTGCCGACCTCATGGCACATGCCTGAGCCGCGCAGCATGCCGGTTTCCATATCCTGTTGGTCGCAGCCCTGAAGCAGCACCTCGATCATGTAATTGATGGCAAGGCTGATCGCGATCGAGGTGGGATCGATGCCGACGATGATCGCATTGGCGCCCGCTGAGGCCGCCTCGCCCGCGGTCGCTCCGGCCTTGAAGGCGGTATAGGCCGCTTTCATGCCGGTGAAGACGCCCTTGGCGATCGCGATCTTGGTCGTGATGGAGTTCAGCGAGCCGCCCATCCCGTCTTTCACGATCTTGCCCTTGTCCTTGCAGCAATTCTGGAAGGTGACGCTGGCGCCAGGCGGCCGGCAGCGCAGCGCCCGTCCGCCGAATATCTCGATGGTGCCAAGGCAATTGCCGTCGGCATCGACCGGGCCGTCACCCGGCGCGCCGGGATCGTCGACCACTTCCTCATTTTCGATCGGCGTGGCGGATGTATCGATGCAGCTGTTGGGTGAGCAGGCCGGCACGGCACTTGAGGCCGAGGTCTTGCACGCATAGCTTGCGCCCACCGGACAGGCATAGGCGCCCTGCGCGTCGGCTACGCAGTCGACCTGGCCGATGGGACAGAGCGCGCCGCCATCCGTGGTTGCCAGGCATTGCGCCATTTCCCCTTTATCCACTGCATCGCCATTGCCGTTGAGGTCGGCGGCGCAGAGCTGCGCGGCATGGGCCTGCGGGCTCATGACAATGCCAATTGGCGTCAGCGCGCAGGTGAGCGCGAAAGCAAGGGCATGCCGGCGGATCATCGCGCCACCGCCGTGCACGCGAGGTCCGAGCCTGCGAGCCGAACCATTTGCATCATGACCACCGCCTCGGGGAAATCATTGAGGCAGCTGCAGGGCGAGACGATTTCCTCGCCTTCGCCCAGGGGGCAGACATTGTCGGCCGCACAGACATGATAGAAGCTATCCCAGCCTACCTGCACATTCTGCTTTTCCGCCACGGCGCCGGCGGGCGCGACGCCACTATTGGCGCTGGGCGCGCGGGTCTTGCAGATGGACTCGCATGCTGCGACCGCCGGACGATCGGGGAGCGCGAAGGCGCGGGTCGACTGGACGAGCGCGCCGTCGCTTGACCTCGTCTGATCGGCGAGCAGCGTCTCGGTCGAATGATCGATGATATAGGTCGCCCGGCTGAGATCGGGCTGCGTCGTTCCTGATGTATCGACGAGACAGGCATAGCGGCGCGTGCGCAGGAAGAAGTCCCGACTATATTGAAAGGTGCAGCTGCCGGTGCCGAACAGGCGGGTCTGGGGCAGGGGTTTAAGGCCCGTGACGACGCCATTGCGGACGGTCTCGACGCCATCGACATCTTCCTGGGTCAGCCGACAGGCGGAGTCGCTGGCATAGCCGGCGCACAGGTCGACCAGCCGCTCGCTCACCTCGCAGCTCGTGTCGACCTGGATCTCGACGGTGATAGTGCCCCAGTTGCCGCCGCCCCCGCCGCGCACCCGCGCACTGACAGACGTCGCGCCGGATTTAAGCGTGTCGGTAAAATCGATCGGCGTGCGGTTATACCAGGGATCACCACTGATCCGACAGTCACCCGAAGGCAGGCCATCGCCTGCCCAGAGGCGCTTGCCCGCGGACCCGACGACCTGCCCGTCGATCCGGCCCTGAACCCAGTCGTCCGCTTCCATCTCGATGATCCGCGCCGAAACGATCCGGCTGGGTGCCAGCGGATTGAACGTGACCGTATAGACGGGCGGATTGCTGCCGCAGCTCCCCGCACCTCTGATCTGGAAGCGGAGGCATCCTGTGCCGCAACTGCTGGTCGAGGTGATCGACCCGCTGGCCGAGACGATATCGGTAAAGTCCCAGGCTTTGACCGCGATCTCGCGCTCGATCGTGCAGGACCGCGTTTCCTCCGCCTTGCCATTTCCTGCCGGCGAGGCGGCCAGTGCGGTGAAGACCGAACTGGCTTGCGAAGCCGCATAGGCGTCGCCGCTGATCGCGGTCGGGTTGGCGCGATAGCTCGTCGCGGACACCGCAGGCGACGACGAGCAAGCGGTCGTCTGCGCGCCGACATAGCGGATGATTGGGCCGTCGATACTGGCCTGCGCCACGGCGATCCGGGGATCGGCGGTCGTGAGCGCGCCGATGACGCCGCCGCCCAGATCCTTCAGGACCGAGGGGAGATTGCCCGCGACCAGGTTCGCGCCGCAGCTTGCATTGACGCAATAGCATCCGGCGAGGTCCGGCAGATCGACCTCGCTGAGCTTGAGGTCGCCGCTACCGCCGACATCCCATTTGAAACTCTGGCACTGGTTCCAGCTTCCGGGCGAACAGGAGATAACGCCGTTGGCGCAGATTCCCGATACCGGAACCGGGAGGGCCAGGACCTGGTCAAAGGCGCCGTCGAGATCCCTGTCGCGGGAAATGGAGAGATGGGTGATGTCGCCGGTGGTGCCGGGCTGGACGAGCATTTCAAGCATGGTGGCGCTCTGCTGGCAGGCAATGCTGGGCGTGAAGCTGCGGCTATTGTCGACCGTGCTGACCGGCTGGTTGGCGAGGCCCGGCGTCAGATAATTGTTGCTGATCGCATCGCTGTCGCCGGATTTGGCCCGTGAGGCGGCCGCTGCCGCCCGCGCTCTCGCGTCCATGTCCTGCGCGAAGGCCGATTGGACGCTCAGCGCTGCCAGTATCGCGAGCGAGGGGGAGACGGGCCACTTCATGCCTCGTCCTCGCCTGGGCGAAAGCGATCTACGGCGCGGAGCCGGAACAAGGGGCAAAGCCTGGCCATGTCGGGTGGTGCCGACAGGCATGGGAAGGCGGCCTTTCCGTCGATGGTGGTCAGCACGGCCAAAGCGGGCGAGGATTGAGGCACAGGGGGGTATCCTCGCTCGCCGGGGGTACATCTGGCCGTGCTGACCTTCTCCCCGTGCGTTTCCAAAGCCGCACGGGAAGAATCGGGTGTTGGAGCGGCGCCGGATGGCGCCAGCGCCGCTCCGCCCACGCAGCGGCCGACCGAGCCAACATGGCCTTGGCGGGCAGACCGGGCAGGAAGCCGGGCCGCTGTGGGATAGGGGGGAAGGGTCTGGCTCATGGGGTGGACACCCCCGCGCAGCAGATCACCTTTTCAAAGGACATGAACTGGGCATTGTCCTTGCCCGGGGCATGTTTGCCCGAGGACCAAAGCGCGCCGGGACGTCCGATATTGACGCACTTGCCGCCCTTCACCGGCTCCATGATCTGGAGCTTGTAGCGGCTCTTGGTCCAGATCGGCTGGGCCTTGAAGGAGCAGCCGTCGGCAGAACTGATGGTGAGCGCGCCGAGCCGCCCCATCATGAAGGTGCCGCGCGCGGCGAGGCCCGCCCAGGCTTCGACGCTGTCGCCAAAATGGATGTCACCCGCGACCGGGTAGGTGGCGCCCCAACTCCCCATGCACCAGAAGAGCGGATCGATGACCTTGCCCGCGGCGGCTGCGGCGCTGTCGGCCATGCAGGCGAGGCCGGCCGCGGGATTGCCGAAGAGAATGCCCTCGGGCTGGATGATCGCGCCCAATGTACCGGATTGCCAGGTCGGCAGCACTTCGGTGATCATGGCGACGTCGAACCCGTCATCCTCGATGCAGGGGAGGTCGGTGAACATGTCGAGCATCTTCCAGACCGGCGAGATGTAATAGTGCATCTGCGCAAACAGCTTCTGGCTGTTGGTGCCGTCGGCGATCGAGGACTGACTGCCCTGAAGCCGGCCGCCGGTGGGTAGGATATCGGCGCCGAGCGCCATCATGCAGCCCGGCTCTGTGACGACATCGATCATCCGGTTGGGCGACCAGAAGCTCACCTTCACCCCGAACCAGAAGGTTGCGCCCTTACGGCAGGCGCAAAGCGGCTTGGAGGCGGACTGGGCGTCGAGTTCCTTGTCGAGCTTGTCGAAACTGCCGACCCGCACGCCGCCAATGGTGATCGGAAAGATGCAGTTCCAGCGCACCTTGGTGATGGGATTGAAGATGGTGCCGGCCTCGCATTTGGAGGCATGGGCCGGCGTCGATCCAATGGAAGCCAAGGACAGCATGGCCGATGACAGGATCAGCCTCGCCCGGCGTCGAGAAAGTCCTTTGATCCAACTTGAAATGTGCGCCTTAAAGGCGTACATATTGCGATAGGAAGGAATGACGAGGTTTTGGCGATGCAAGCGTTTGAGGACGTGGCGGCTGCGGTCAACGAACGCAGCACGGTCCGCATGAATTTTCGGACCAAGCCGCATATCAAGCAGGCGATCCAGCAGGCCGCCGCCTGGTGCGGCGTGGATGACTCCGCTTTCGTGATGAACGCGGCCTATAAGGCGGCGCTGGAAACCATCCAGACCCATGAGCGGACGATCGTGAGCCGAAAGGATTATGATGCGATCCTCAACGCGCTTGAAAATCCTGTCCCACCCTCGGAGGCTTTGCGGGATGCCTTTGCGCGTCACGACCAGATGATCGAAAGCCGGTAAGAGCGCACTTTCGTGATTGAAAAGGGAATGGTGATCGAGCCGCTCGATCCTGCGCGGCATGATCGCGCTATTTTTGCGTCCGGCATCGAACAGGTCGACAATTATCTGCGCAAGACGGCGGGCAAACTGGCGCGGGCGGATAATGTCCGGGCCTTCGTGCTGTTGTCGCCGGACGGGGACCTGATCGGCTTCTACACCCTCAATGCACACAGCGTCGATTATGGGCATCTGCCCGCATCCTTCACGCGTAGCAGGCCGGGCCATGGTCAGATACCGGCAGCTTTCATATCGATGATCGCTATCGACGCCCGGCATCAGGGGAAGGGCCTTGGAAGCCTTCTCCTCGCCGATGCCCTCAAAAGAATTGGCCGCGCCTCCAGGGACGTCGGCATCGCGGTCGTGCTGCTTGATATTCTTGACTGTGGTGACCCGGCGAAGGTCGAGAAGCGCAAGCAACTCTACATGCGGTACGGGTTCCAGCCCTTGCCCGACATTCCGCTGCGGCTTCACCTTCCTGTCGCGAGAATTCATGCCCTGTTGGACATCCCTTAGCCTACCGCTGAGCGCTTCGTTCATGGGGGTCATCTTGCCGCTCCTTCGGGCGCGAGGCGGCTGTTGAGAGCATATTCGGTAAGCACGAGCTTTTTGCCCTGCTGGGCGACGATCACCGGCGCGACAGTAAGGCCGAGCCGTTCCTTGACGCGTTCCTCCAAAATGAAGAGCGGCCGCCCGCTGCGCTCGGAAAGGTCGAGCGCATCGCCTGCGGTAAGCAGGATGAAATCGGTAAAGCGCGCCTGCTTCAGCGCCCAGCCAAGATCGCGGGGATGGACGATGACGAGCCGCTGGGGCAGCGACACATAGTCGAGCGGGTTGAAGGTGAAGCCTTTGGGGTAAAGCAGCCGGCCATCGGGCAGGCGGATATCTTCCTCCACCGTATAGAAAGGGACGAGGCTGCGAACCCGATCTACCCTGGCCTGCGCCAATGGCGCCGCCTGGAGCGCCGACCAGCTCGAGCGCGGGCTGAGCCGCGAAGCAAGACTGGGCGCCTTGGCGGCGCGCGCTTCGATCTCGGCCATAGCGTCGGGCTCGGCAATCGGCCAGGTTCGGCCGATCGTGGAGGTCGCGGCCATCGCCGGCTCATGGCAGGCAAGGGCGAGCATCAGCGCGCCGATCAGGGCGTGGCGGGCGCGATGGGCATAGCGCGGCTCAGCGTTCATGGCGCCGCCTCCACCAGGGCTCGCCTTGTCCGTTCTCGCCGCGGATGGCGCAGATGAGCGCGCTGGCGCCAAGGACGCCGCACGCGAGCAGATAGGCCTTGAGACTGGCCGGAAGGCCGTCCGTCGCGTCGAACACCAGCATCGTCTGGACAAGCAGCATGAGCTGCGTTCCGACCAGCAGGCGGATCGGTCCGGGCGCAGGTGCGGGACCAAGGATGCCTCTCATCTTGCCCGCCACCAGGCACGCAAGCGCATGATCCCCTTGTCGATCGCGCCGGTGAGGCCAATGAGGAGTATGCCGCTCGCAAAGCAGCCGGCGGCGACCATGACGGCGGCGCGAAAGACGAGGAAGGGCGGCTGATGGAGCGCGAAACCCGCGGCGCCGACGAGCAGCCCCAGCATCATCGTCTCGATCGTGATCAGGCGGAAGCGCCAATACAGTGCCTGCGCTTCGGCCTTGGCGGCGGCGCGCCGCTCGATGAACGCTTCGAGCGCGGGGTCGGTCTCGAACTCGAAGCGGTGCTGGTTCTGGTCGATGGAGGGCTTGCTCATCACAGCGCCTCCCCGTTGGCCGCGGACCCGAGGACTTCGGTTGCGTCGACGCCCGCGAGATCGCAGATCGCTTCGAGCGGCGATCTTCCGCTACGCAGCCGCGCCTCGAACGCCGCCACCTCCTGCGGCGCGCTGGTGTTGATCCAGTAGGAGAAGGGATCGACGACGAGCCGGGCGATGCCGAGACCCAGCGGCGAGTCGATGAAGACTTCCGAATAGTTGGGCTTGTTGTTGCGGACCGACTTCAGGAGATCGAGGACGAAGCCCGAATAATCGAGGATCTTGTTCTCGACCGCCCGTTCGTAGGTCGATCCCTGAAGCAGGAAGCGGGTGGCGGCATTTTCGAGGATTACCTGTCCCGTGCCGCCGAACAGCAGCAGGTCGTTCATCGACTGGAGGACGACCCCGAAGCTCCCCTGATATTTGCGCGCCCGCCTGTAGCCTTGGCCGAAAACCTCGGCGAGACGCGAAAGA
>Ga0207667_10003067_pt1 | contig 20706 bp, 23 predicted proteins | sample KBSCornC52_FD_184301 | JGI IMG/M metagenome (GOLD analysis project Ga0207667, IMG submission 184301) | Corn rhizosphere microbial communities from Kellogg Biological Station, Michigan, USA - KBS Corn C5-2 (SPAdes) (version 2) | ecosystem: Host-associated > Plants > Roots > Rhizosphere > Soil ...
GGATCGGGTAGAAGGCGCGCGATGCCTGGCATGCAATGCGATCATCGCGGAGCGCAGGATGGTAATGTTGCCGGAATCACGCGCTGCGAGGTGAAGGCATGGCTGCGATGTTCGTCACGCCGCTGTACGCGGGAATTCTCGTGCTCTGGTTCGTGGTGCTGAGCGCGCGCGTCGCCAACATCCGCCGCCGCGGTATCAGCTTCGGGGACAACGGCGATCCGGCGATCACGCCTGTGGTCCGCGCGCAGGCCAACTTTGCCGAATACGTGCCGATCGCGTTGCTGATGATGGCCTTCCTCGAGGCCAACCGCTTTTCGATCTACTGGCTGCACGCGCTCGGCGTTGCGCTCGTTGTCGCACGGCTGTTGCATGGACTCGCCCTGTCGTTCAACTGGCGAAGGCGCGCCGGCCGCGTCGCGGGTGCGACGCTGACGTTCATCGTTCTCGTTGTCGGGGCCGTGCAGTGCATCTACATCGGCATCAAGGGACAGTGGCTCTGGCTGCAGTGAGCGCCACGCGTGCCCGCGACTTGCACCCACTTTCACTCGAGGCATTCATGCAATTGAATAGGCATCGCATCGGCAGTCGGCTGGTGTTGGCGGCATTGGCCATCGTCCTGAGCGTCAATGCTCGCGCGGAAGTGTCCGAAGTGACGCTGGCCAAGCAATTCGGCATCGGATCGCTCACGTTCATCGTCATGGAACACGAGAAGCTTTACGAGAAGGCGCTCGCGGCCGCCCGCGTCGGCAACCCGGTAACGGTGCGCTGGGTGAAGTTCACCGGCGGCGCGGCGATGAACGACGCCATCCTTTCCGGCGACCTGAGCTTCGCATTGGCAGGCATCGGGCCGCTGGCCACGATGTGGGCGAAGACGCGCGACAACATCAAGGTGATGGGCGTTTGCGCCGCCAATTCGATGCCCATGCTGCTCAACACGCGTGATGCCGGCGTGAAGAGCATCGCCGACTTCACGAGCAAGGACAAGATCGCGCTGCCCGGCGTGAAGGTTTCCGTCCAGGCGATCCTGCTCGAGATGGCGGCGGCAAAGGCGTTCGGCGACGACCAATACGCGAAGCTCGATCCATTGACGACGACGCTTTCGCACGCCGACGGCATGGCCGAGCTGCTTTCCCCCAATTCGCCGGTGGACAGCCATTTCACGTCACCGCCTTACAGTTACCAGGAACTCGCGCACCCGGGGATCCACACGGTGCTCAACAGCTACGAGATCCTCGGTGGTCCCGGCACGCTCAACACGGTGTATGCGACCAGCCGTTTCCGGCAGGAGAATCCGAAGGTCTACGCGGCGTTTCTCACCGCGTTCAAGGAAGCGACGGACTTCATCAACGCGCACAAGCGCGAAGCCGCACGCATCTACCTCGACGTGTCGAAGGACAAGTCGGCAACCGAAGACGAGCTCGTGAAGATGCTCGAGAACCCGGACATCCGGTTCACCATGGCGCCGGAGGGAACGATGAAGGTCGTGTCATTCATGCACAAGCAAGGGCGCATCAAGGTGGAACCGAAGGTGTGGAGCGACATGTTCTTCCCCGAAGTGCACGACCTGCCCGGCACATGAACGCCGACACCCGGGCGACTCGACCGATGAATCGTTCGCGAACTTCAGCCTTCGTCGGTCCAGTACTCGACGTCGTGCTCGCGGCGGGTCATATGCCGGAAGCCCTTGGCGAAGACGCCGACCTTCTTCGAGTCGGGGTATTCGCAGATCTCCGCCGGCATCATCGTGCTGATTGACAGGTAGGCGAGCTCGGCGTCCGAGTCGTTGACGATCTGGTGCGCGGTTTCCGGTCCGCCGGTCGGGCAGCAGATGATGTCGCCCGCGCGGATCTTTCGCGTCTCGTCGCCGTAGCGCAGCGTGCCGCTGCCGCGTACGATGAAGAACATCTCCTCCTCGCCGCGATGGCTGTGGAACGGGCACGCGCGCTTGCCCGGCGGCACCACATCGTACGAATAGCCCAGGTCCTTCGCGCCGAGCAGTGAACCGACGCGCGCACTCGTCCATTCGAACGTGTCGCCGTTGCTTCCATGCTCGAGTTTCAGTTCGTCGATGTTGACGACTCGCTTGTCGATCACGGTCATGCTCCTCGGGACGAAGGCGCATAGCATATGTCAACGACGCCAGTGCGAACAGCTGCGGGCCAGGCGCCTTCCACTGGTCGACGAGCACCCGTGACATCAGAGGGCTCTCGCCACTACTTTTCACCAGAGCCGTCGCCGACATCCTGACCTGCGGCGATTACGCTCGAGCCGGTGCGCCGGTGTGGCAAACGATCTCTGCCGGCGTGCTCGTGATGATCACGGACTGCGCATCGAAATCTTCATGAGCGCTACCGTTGACGCTTACGCCGACCAGGCGGCCCAACAGTGGCGGCCGAAGCTCGATGCGTGCCGCCACACCGGGCCCGATGTCAAATTGCAGCGAACGCGCGTCGAGCATGCGCGCGGAGAAGCTCAATTTCCCGTAGACGGTGGGCATCGCGTGCACGTCGACACCCGGGCCGCTCATCCATTCCTCAGCGAGGCCCGCCGCGACCACGAGCGTTCGATCCTGCGCCCGTTCGTAGGCGAACAGGCTGCGGATCGCCAGCACGTATTCCGCGGCGACCCACGTGTGCGGCAGATCTCCAACGTGCGCCGGCGCTCGACGATCCCGCCATGCGATTTCCGGCCACTGGTTCCACGCGGGTGGTCGGCGATCCGACAGGAAGAACCGCAACAGCTCCAGCGCGTCTTCGCGCCGTCCGAGCCGTACGAGAGCACCGATGATCCGTATCTCGTACGGCGAGTATTTCTCCCACTCGAGGGCTCCGCTGCGCCTGCGACGCCAGTCTGAAAGATATCGGTCGAACGTGTGTTCCACCGCCTTCGGATCGAGGCCTTCCGCGACGTCGAGAAGTGCGATTGCGTTGGCTGTTGCGGTCGGGTCGAAGTCCGCCCATTCGACGCTCCCCGGTATGAAATCGAGCTGGTGCGCAGCGCGCGTCCGCTCGACCGACGCGAACAACGCGGAGGCGAAACGCTCGGCAACGCCGCTCCAGCGCGCAGCCGCATCGCGCTCCTCCATCATGTGAGCAAGGTCCACCGCATCGCGCAGGCCGCGCAGTGCCCAGAAGTCGTCCCAGTAAGAATGTACCGGCTGTGCGAGGTAACCTTCGTGGCTGACGGACACGGGCAACAGGCCGTCCTCCTCGAGCAGTCGCTCCATGCAGCCGACGGCTTTGGCGACGAACGGCCACGACGCCTCGAGAAATCGGGCATCCGTCGTGAACCGATAGCAGTCGGCGATCGCCGCGATCAGCTGCCCGTGACTGTCATGCTCGACCAGCCAGTCGGGTCCGTTGCGGTCGACGCAGCATGGCACGAAACCATCCGCGCGCTGGTAGGGCGCGTACCAACGGATGAACTCGAGCACTTCTTTCGCATGCCCCATGCGCAACAGCGCCGCGCTCATGATGCTGCCATCGCGAATCCATGCGCGTGCGTAGCGCCGCGGCCCGGGATGCAGCGCCGCGCCGGAGCGGGTGACGAGGATGTGGGCAGTCGCCGTGAGTGCGGCACGGATGACATCCATCGCCCACCCTGCGCCGGACCACTGCGCTGCCGGAAGCTCCTTCGCCCAATCGAATGCCGGCTGCCCGGTAGCGAGCGAGCAATGCGCGGGCAGACATTCGACGACGCGTTCCGCTGTTGCGCCGGCGTCGAGCGTCAGATCGAAGGCCAGCGCGCCCGAAGCAAAGCCAGCCCCATCGTGAACTCGCGTGTCCGCAAGCTCTCCGGTGGCTGTGGCAAGACGCAAAGCGACGAACCCCTCGTCGAACGTCGACGTCGCGAACGCGGAAGCTCCGCTCGTCGGTACGATGGTCGCCGTGTCGTTCACCCGCAACGCACCAGCCTCGCCCGCGACATCGTGGACCAGGCTCACGCCGCCAATGCTGCCGACGCTCTGCCAGGGCGGCGTTACCTGAAACGGACGAACGAGGACAAGCAGGCGCGCCGACAAGGATCGATCCGAGCGGTTGTCGAGTCGATAGCGCACACGAATGACGCCGTTCTCGGTGGCCTCGCCCTGCACATATAGGCTCCACGCTGCCGTTTCCCAGATCGCGGACGGGACGGGCAGCACGCCTTCGAGCAGTTCTTGCCGCTGCACGACGTCGGCCCAGGTAACGAGACGACCGTCGATCGCTAACATCGGCTCGATCGAGAATCCTCCCGGCGTCGCCTCCACCGCGCCTTCCTCGTTCATGAGCGCGCAGTGCGTGCCGTTTGCGGTTCCGATCGGCGTCCACAGCGTTTGCTCGCGATGCAGCCAGCGCGGGAACCAGCCTCGCGGCTCGTGGCGAGCAATGCTGTACCAGAAAGCGTCGATCGAACGGGAAAATTCGAACGACTGCGGCCGCAATGCCGCACCGGCGAATGGCGCATTCAACTCCAGCCGCAGAAACCGCGTCTTGAGGTTCGGCAAGTAGACGTAGCTGCGTGCGCCGCCCGCGCGAGGCGTCGCGTGTACTGTCCGCCAACGTCGACCACGCGCCGATGCCCGCACGCGGAAGCCGCTCGCCGGTGCGCCGTCTCGCCAATCGATGATGAGCCCGCCGAGCCTGCGCGTCGCGGTGAAGTCGACGGCGATCCACGGTCGCGCATCGTCGGGCTGCGGGGTCCAGCCGGACTCGCCGAGGGCCTGGTCGGCATCGAAACCCGGAACGGCGCTCGAGGCGCGCGCGTGCGCTCCCGTCGGCGCATCGTGATTCTCGATCCTGAGATCGGTGATCCACAGCGTACCGGCGCCACCTTCGCCCGCGACGATCGCGAGCTCGACAGCGCCGACGTCCTTCGGGACGTCGCCACTCGCGGGGCCCCACGCGAACTCGAACTCGTTGCTGTCGATGCGAAAGCGCTTCCAGCGCGACGGCGGCGGCAGATTCGCTTCAACGTGCCGCCAGACGTTCTGCCCGCTCGAATCGATGAGCTTGATCTCGAGGTTGTTCGCGCGACCCACGCCGCGCAGCCGGAAGCCAATTGTGTAGTCCTCGCTCACCTGCTGCTGCGCCGGATAGCGAGCAACGACGAATCCCGCCCCACCCCTGAAATCGAAATCCAGCCGCAGCGCCGGTCGTCCGCCGGCCGATGCCGACGAGAGCGCGAGCCGCGCGTCACCGGCGGTCACAGGCGACCAGGCCGCTGCATCGAGAGGGACTTGCCAGACGCCCGCTGTCGGGCCCATCACGAGGTCGCTGTAACGTGCGTCGCGGGTGGCAAGCCCGTGGTCGCACCGAACCGGCCACGAAACAGCTTGCGCGTTTTCGCGTCCTTCACCAGGCGCACGACCCGCGTGAACGAGGGATCGGCTGCGCTGCCGCGACCGATGTGGATGATGGCCGCGTCCTTCAGATCCTTGGCGAAGATCTGCAGCGCACGAGCACGCGTCTCGGCGTCGACCGCGTCGAGCAACTCGTCGAGCACCACCCACCGAGGCCGGTGGATCAACAGGCGTGCGAGCCTGAGGCTTTGCTGCTCGTCCGCATTGAGCTCGACGTCCCATCGCGCGTCGCGATCGAGCATCGGAGCAACATGCGGCAGACCGACCCGCTCGAGCGCAGTGGTGAACGCGTGTGGCTCGAAGTTCTCCCCGCGCTGCGGATAGGCGAGGACTTCGCGCAGCGTGCCGGGTGGCAGGTAGGGCCGGCGCGGCATGAAAAAGACGATCGCGTGTCGCGGCAGAACGATGCGCCCCGCGCCCCACGGCCACAGACCCGCGAGCGCTCGAAACAGCAGCGTCTTGCCGGCTCCGGGTTCCCCCACCACAAGGACATGCTCGCCGGCCTTCACTTTGACGTTGCGCTCATCGAGCATCGTGCACCCCGCCGGCGAGGCGATCTCCAGGTTCTCGAGCGTCATCGCATCGGAAGATCCTTCCTCGAACACGATGCGACCCGAGGGACCGTGCAACGTGTCGGACATCAGCATGGCACGGCGGAAGGTTGCAACGCGCAGCAGTGTCGCGCGCCAGTCCGCGATCGTGCTGAAGTTGTCTACGAACCAGCGCAGCGATGACTGGACCTGGGTAAAGGCCCCGGCCGCCATCATGAGTCCGCCGAAGGTGAGGCTGCCGCTGAAGTAGAGCGGCGCCGCGACAAGGATCGGCGCCACGATCGTCAGCCACCCATACCCCGCGGTGACCCATGTCAGGTTGGTTTGCCCGCTGACGAGACTGCGCATGGCGGCCAGCACCGCTGCAAGATTCACCTTGATACGCCGCGCTTCGTCGGCTTCACCACCTGCGATCGAGATCGCGTCGATGTGCTCGTTGACGCGCACCAGCGAGAACCGCAGGTCCGCCTCCCGCGCATAACGCTCGGCGTTTCGCCCGATCAGGTTGCGACCGACGCGGTAGCTCAGCAGGGAAGCGGAGCCGGCATACAGGAGGCCCGCCCACACCATGTAACCGGGAATCGGAACCATCCGGCCGCGTACGGTGAACGTGAAGTCCGCCGACAGCGCCCAAAGCACTCCCACGAAGGTGACGAGCAGGATCGCGGCCTGCAGCAGGCCGATGCCGAGATCGGCCGAGAGCTCCGTCAGGCGGCGAGCATCCTCGTGCATGCGCTGGTCGGGATTGACGCCGATCGGTCCGGCGCTGGCAAGCCGGAACGCGCGGCGGGGAAACATCCAGAGATCGACGAGATCGCGAGTCAGGCCTTCGCGCAACTTGAGCTTGCTCATTTCCGCCAGCCAGCGCTGGAACACGTTGAGAACGAGCAGCGCGCCTGCGATGACGCCGAATACGCCGAGCTGCACGAAGAACTCGTGCGAATCGCGCCGCGCCAGCGCGTCGTAGAAGGGCTGGTTCCAGCGATTGAGCCGGATCTGACCATAGGCCGTCGCCACGACGACCAGAAAAATCACACCCGCGAGCCACAACAGCGTGTTGCGTACGGGAGAAGCCCAGAATGCCTTGATCATCGTGCCGAGCTGCGGCCCGAGGCGCGAGCCAACGATGTCGTCGCTGTCGGGTGTGCCTGGGTGTTGCGGCTGGTCGTCCATGACTTCCCCCGTTTCGATGCACCGTGATTCTCCCGGAGACCGGCCCTGCGCGGGTGGCGGTCGTGACGGAGACGAAGCTTCAACCTCCGTTTATGCTTCCACGGATTTGCCATGCGGTATCGTGGCGGTCGGACCCTTTGCCGAGCTGGAGCCTTTGCCGAGCTGGCCTTTCCCGCGCCTACGGTCTTTGTCTACGAGGAGCGCAAGCACGCTTGGGTCATTTTGCCGACGCATGTAGAGCGCTTGGCGCGACGAGGGGTTTAGTCAGGGATCGAGGCCGCTATGCTCGTACAAAGCCAGAAACAACAGCTCGATGAACTGGGCTATCTCGTCTTGCCCGGCTTCGTTCCGCCGGAGCTGCTCACCGAACTTCGCAAGCGCGTGGAATCACTTTGGGAACGGGAAGGCGACAACGCCGGGTCCGAGTTCCGGATTGAGCCGGGCACCCGCCGCCTGGCGAATCTGGTCGACAAGGGTGCGGTCTTCGCGGATCTGGTCACGATGCCGGAGATCCTCGAGTGCATCGAGCACGTCATTGGACCCGATTACAAGCTGAGCAGTTTCAACGCGCGTTCAGCCAATCCGCACAACGGAGAATCGTAAGCGTTGCATGCCGATGCCGGCGCCATCGCCGATGAGTTCGGCTACTGGGTATGCAATACGATCTGGATGCTCGACGACTTCACCGCGGAGAACGGCGCCACGCGCATAATCCTCGCTCCCACACTTGGCGCTGTTTTCCCGAGCCAGGCGTCACCGACTCCGTCCTTGTCGAAGAGCTGGTGACCGGGAGCGCGGGGACCGTCGTCGTCATGAATACCCATATGTGGCATGGCGGAACGGCCAGCCGCACCGACCGCTGCCGCCGGGCGCTGCATGTGTTCTACATGCGCAACGACAAGCCGCAACAGCAGTATCAGAAGGCGCTGTGGTCAGCGACTATGCGGGGCGCGTCATCGTACGTTATGTTCCACCTCGCTCGTCGGCTGCAGGCGACGTGCGGCCGTACATCCGTGAACGCCGGCTGGTGACGTCCGTGTGATAGCGAACGGCGTCCGGCGCGAGATCATTGCGTGGCGCTGGTTCGAGCTCGAAGTGCCCGAAGCGGTCGGTTCCCCGGACCAGCGTTGCCGTGTCTGCGTCAAAGCTCGTCTGGCGGATGCGCGTCGGGATGTAGCGGATCGCAAAGCCGATCCGTCGATCATTCGACCGGTTCGGTTCGGAGTTGTGAAATGTCCTGATGTGATGAAGCGACATCTCGCCGGGCCGCAACAGCATTGAAACCGCGTGCGATTCATCGACGTCGACCGCGATCTCCTGGCCGCGCGTCAGGAGATTGTTCGGATTGGCGGATTCGACGTGTGAAACCTGATCCGAGCGGTGAGTGCCGGGAATCACCCGAACGCAACCGCTCTCGGACGTGCTCGGCGACAGCGCAACCCACGCCGTGACGACCTCGGGTTCGCTCAAGCCCCAATAAGTCGAATCCTGGTGCCATGTCACCATGCCGGGGTCGTGCGCCTCCTTGATGAAGAAGGCCGTTTGCCAAACGAGAAGGTCGGGCCCCAGGAGTTGCTCGACCGCGTCGAGGATCGCCGGCTTGCGCGTCAGCTCCGACAGCCAGGTGAAAAGCAGATGGCTCTTCTGCCGGAACTCGCGTCGCAACGGGCCGCCGGTCGCCGCTTCGTGTTCCTCGAGCTTACCGCGATACGCAGCCGCCTCGTGTTCGGAGACAGCGCGCAGCGGAAAGAAGTAGCCGTTGGCGCGATACGCGTCGCGGAAACCAAGCGCGTCCGCGGACCGGTTGCTGCTGTTCGGAATCTGCATTGCACCCCTCTCGGCGTTGCCATTCCTCTCGCCGTTGGCAGTAGATACAATAATGTATACACTTTGTCAACGAAGCCAGGCCGCGGATGCTTTCATCCGGTAACGTTCGACACGAGGAGGAGAGGATCGATGAAAAGGATGCGTTGGTTCCTTGCGGGAGCGCTGGTTGCCGTGTTGTTGATCGCGCGCCCGGCGTTGGCCGAGGTGAAGGAGCTGAAGATCGCGAAGCAATACGGGATCAATTATCTACAGCTCATGGTGATGGAGGACCGGAAGCTGATCGAGAAGTATGCGCAGCAGGAAGGCATCCCCGACCTCACCGTCAACTGGTACAAGTTTGCCAATGGCGGAATGATGAACGACGCCCTTCTTTCCGGGGACGTGCATTTCGTGTCCGGCGGTGTGGGACCGATCATCACGCTGTGGGCGAAGACGCGCGGCAACATGGACGTACGCGCGGTTTCCTCGCTCAATTCGATGCCTGTGGTCCTCACGACGCGCAACCCGGACGTGAAGACCGTCAGCGACTTTACGGACAAGGATCGCATCGCGCTTCCCGCGGTGAAGGTGTCCATCCAGGCGGTAACCCTTCAAATGGCGGCCGCGAAGGCCTTCGGCGATGAACACTTCGCGCGCTTGGACCGCCTCACCGTCAGCATGTCCCATCCGGACGGCGCAATTGCGCTCCTGTCCGGCGGCGGCGAGATCGACAGTCATTTCACGGGCCCTCCGTTCAACTATCAGGAATTGCGCAATCCCGCGGTGCACAAAGTGACGTCCTCGTACGACATTCTGGGAGGAAGGACCACCTCGACGCTTGTCTGGACGACTGCGAAGTTCCGTAACGAGAATCCGCGCGTCTATCACGCGTTTTTCGAAGCGCTTCAGGACGCAACGCGCTTCATCAATGCGAATCGTCAGGCGGTTGCGCAAATGTACGTCCGCGTCGCAAAGACCAAAGACAGCGTTGCACAGATCATGGAAGTACTGAATGATCCGGACGTGGTGTTCACGATGCAGCCCGAGAACGTCACGCGCTACGCGGATTTCATGTACAAGGTAGGCTCGATCAAGACGCGGCCGGCATCGTGGAAGGACATGTTCTTTCCGGAGGTCTATGGTTCGCCAGGCAGCTAGTCCTGTGCACCCTGCATCGCGAACCATCAGGTGCGCGCGCCAACGCGCTTCGGAAGATGGTTCGCTCGTGCGGGGAACGGGTAGGGGTCTTTCGCTTCCGGTCTCCAGCGAGGAATGGGAGCGGCTGGCGCCGTATCTACCGTTTGGCCTGGTGTTGTCGGACGCTGCCGGTCCGATCGAACGTGCACAAGGCCTCCTCAAGCGCATGCTGCTGACGCTGCGGCTGCATCCGGGGCAGAAGGTGCCCTTGGATGTGATCGCCGCCGAGCTCTCGGTCAGCCGCACACCCGTGCGCGAGGCGATGCGTCTTCTGGAAGGCGAGGGCCTGGTTCGTGCCCTGCCCAATCGCGGATTCGCAGTTCAAGTGACGTCGATTGACGAAACGGCGCATCTCTTTGATGCCCGCGCTTGCATCGAAGCGACGACCGCGGTTGCCGCATTCGATCGACGCACCGACGCGTTTCTCGACGACATTCGCGCTATCGAGCAGACGTACCGACGCATTCTCACGGCGACGATGAACCGCAGGATTGCCATGGTTTGCGACAAGGCCTTTCATTTGCGGATTTCGGAGCAAGCCGGCAACCCGGTGCTGACCGATATGCAACGGAAGCTCTTCGACGCGGTGACCTTCACTCGTGCACTGGACGGATTTCCTGTCGAACGTAGCGCGGCGGCGATCGCGGAACACGAGGAGATCCTGGAGGCGTTGCAGGGCTCGAGCCGGGAACGAGTACGCAAGGCGGCACTGGCAAATGTGACGCGCGGTCGCGATTCGATCATCGCGTACCTTCGTGCCACGTCCTTGGAACCAGGCTAAAGGCGCCCGACCATCCTGTCTGGGACGTCGTGGTTGCGTGCGCGGTTGGCGTGTTGGGGTATGCGCTCCATGCCTCCGAGATTCCGCTCGCGCCGGTCGTACCGGGAATGGTCCTCGGTCCGCTGTTCGAGATTAACCTCAGGCGAAGCCTGCTGATGTCCGACGGATCGTGGGCGATCTTCGGTACCGGGCCCACTGCGGTAGTGCTGCTTGTGGTGTCGTTCGCATTGCTCGTGATTCCTCTTGCGTTCCGCTCGACCAGGCGTCCGTCAACGGCAGCTAATGCAAGCGTCGCCGGCGCCACCAGCGCGAACAAGGCAATGGGAAGCCCCAACGCCGCTGATGAATAGGTAGCATCGCGTCCAGGCGAGCGCGATCCAACGCATCGGAAGTCTCGCGGTGCCACTGGCCCCAAGCACGATCGAATCGGGACCGCCGGCGAAGCGGAGACATCGCCGGTCAACCATGCTGACTCTTACGCGTGTAGCCACTTCGCGCTGGCCGGCCGGCTAGCGCTAATAGCCATTTATCGTTGGTTTGCGGCGGCTCGTCAGATGCGGCCATGGTCCCCGGGGACCGCGGCTTTCGGCGCCAGAAGCGGACGTTGGTCGAGCGCCCTAGCCGGCCGTTCGGCCCGCTCGCGTATCACATTGACCGCGAGCGAGGCGAAGCAGCTACGCCTCTTTTCGATGGCGCACTGGTATTCGGCTTGCGCTTCAGGTGGGTGAGCAAGCTTTGCATTGGTGCTGACATCGTTTCCCAGTCGCGGAAGCAAAGACACAACCGCCGTCGCGCCCAGGCATCGACGAGAGGTCGCATTTCATAGCCGTGCCGCCGCCGGTAGCGGCGGCCTAGATCCGTCGGCACGATGCCTACGCCGACGCCATTGGCAACCATCTCACACAGACCTTCGAAAGTCTTCATTCGAATCCGGATCGTTAGAGCATGTCCCGCAGCGCGCGCATGGTCATCGATGTGATCCTGCAACGCGGTGCCTGCCGCCAGACCGACGAAGGGTTCCTTCAGAACGTCCGCGAGGGCGACCGCATCGCGCTTTGCCAGACGGTGGGCCGCAGGAACGATCAACGCCAAATGATCCTTCGCAACCGGCTGGAGCTGCAGCCCCGGCGCCTCAACGGCATCCGAGACGATTCCGGCCTCGGCCAATCCAGCCGTAATCGTCCGCACGATCTCCTGGCTCGTGCGCTCCTTGAGCTCAAGACGTACGCGTGGCCGATCCGCCAACCAGGACGCGAGCCGGCTGGGCAGGAATTCCGTTAGTGCAGCCGTGTTGGCGTAAAAATGAAGTGTCCCGCGGCCTCCAACGGCAAAATCGTGCAGCTCGCCCTTCAGAAGCGCCTGCTGGCGGAGGATGAGGCGCGCATGATGGGCGAGCGCGTCCCCCGCCTCGGTAGTGAAGACGCCACGCGGGCGGCGCTCCAGCAGCGCGACGCCTGCATCCTCCTCGATGTTACGCAGGCGCTCGCTCACGGACGCCAGCGCCAGGCTGGCCCGTGCAGCGCCCTGCGTGATGCTCCCCGCATCTACAACGCACAGGAAGAGCCGCAGGTCCGCGAGGTCGAGTCGCATAACGCTGCCTTCACCTGCCTTCGGACCATCCGAAGGATAACGGGAAAATACCGCATTGTGCGCAGTTGTGCATGCGGCTTCAATGTGCGCATGCACGAGACGTTCCTCTTCGTTGCACTATTGACGACGACATTCCTGGCAGCGGGGCTCGTGAAGGGTGTTACCGGCATGGGCCTGCCCACCGTCGCCATGGGACTTCTCGGCATGGTCATGCCACCGGCGGTTGCAGCCGCAATGCTCATCATTCCGTCATTCGTGACCAATGTCTGGCAGCTGCTCGCCGGCCCCGCAATCGCGCGACTGGTGCGGCGCCTGTGGGCGATGATGCTGGCCATCGTGATAGGCACGCTAGCCGGCGCGTCACTCTTGGTGCGAGTCGATCCGAAATGGTCTGCGCTTGCACTCGGTGTCGCGTTGGTGATCTACGCAGGTTATGCGTTGATGGCGCCGACGCTGAGCGTTCCATCGCAGTCAGAGCGGTGGTTGTCGCCAATCGTTGGGGTCGTTACCGGCACGATTACCGGTGCGACCGGCGTGTTCGTGATGCCCGCCGTACCCTATCTGCAGTCCCTGCAGCTGTCCAGGGACGACCTGGTACAAGCGTTGGGACTGTCGTTTACCGTGTCCACGGTCGCATTGGCGGGTGGCCTCCTGGCGCATGGCGCGTTCAGAGTGGACCAATTGGGTCTATCCACCCTGGCCCTTGTTCCAGCCCTCGTCGGCATGTGGCTGGGCCAGATCGTGCGGAGACGGATCAGCGCCAAGCGCTTCCGCCAGTTCTTTTTATCGTTCCTGTTGCTGCTCGGCCTAGAACTGGCATCACGGCCGTTCTTCTAGCCGCGGCAGCCAACGGCCAGAAGCGGTCGTTCTCGCGTTCCGGCTATTGCCATGTCCAGCCGCACGTTTCGGCGCAGTGCACTGCCGCGCGCGGCAGGCCCAATGCCGTCTGCCTACACGGATTGGTGTACGCTGCTGTAATGCTGCACGAATTCCTCACTTCCAATCGCGCTGAATTGATCGATCGGTGCCGAGCTAAGGTTGGCCGGCGATCGGCACCGAAGGCCACGGACGACGAGTTGACTCACGGAATACCGTTGTTCCTCGATCAGCTCATCAAGACGCTCGAGGTTGAGCAGACTTTGGCCCCGATGCGAAGCCGCGAGGTTTCAGGCGCGTCCGGCGGGGGGGGGGCGCCGGGCGAGATTGGCAATGCCGCGACCATCCACGGGCGGGAGCTACTGCAGCATGGCTACACCGTGGATCAGGTCGTGCACGACTACGGTGACCTGTGCCAGGCGATCACCGACCTCGCGTTCGAGCTCAATGTGGACATTGAGATCGGCGAGTTTCGGACGCTCAACCGTTGCCTCGACAACGGCATTGCCGGTGCGGTCACCGAATTCAATCGCCAGCGCGACCTCATCACAACAGACGAGCACGCCGACGCGCTAAACCAACGCCTGGGGGTTTTTGCTCATGAGCTGCGAAATCTGCTGAGCACCGCCACTCTTTCGCTTGCTGCCGTGAGGACCGGCAATGTAGGCCTCACCGGCGCTACCGGTGCCATGCTCGACCGCAGTTTGGTCGGGATGCGGAATTTGATTGATCGTTCTCTCGCCGATGTTCGAGTAGCGGCCGGCTTGGGCGGCCAGCATAAGATCTTTTCCCTCGCCGACTTCATCGGTGAAATCCAGTTGTCCGCGGCCTTGGAAGCGCGGGTGAGGGAGTGCGGATTCTCGGTATCCGAAGTCGATAAGCAGCTTGCCCTCAAAGCCCACCGAGAGCTGCTCTTGTCAGCAGTGGGCAACTTGCTGCAGAACGCATTCAAATTCACTCGTGATCATGGCGAGGTTCGGTTGAATGCTTACGCGGCAGCCGATCGAATTCGCATCGAGGTTGAGGACCGGTGCGGCGGGCTCCCGCCGGGCACTCTGCAAAAGATGTTTGTGCCCTTCACACAACTAGGCAGCGACAGAACTGGACTCGGACTTGGGCTTACGATATGCCGCAACAGCGTCGAGGCCAACGGGGGAATTCTGAGTGTCCGCGACGTGCCTGGTTCCGGGTGCGTGTTCGTTATTGACTTACCGCGGCACTCCCTGCCTTTGATCGGAGCAAGCGAAAGCGCGTAGACCGCCGATCAGGAGCACCTCTTGCCCTTTGACGAGCAGTTCGCTGAACGTGCAGCGAACATCGATGCGCCTTTGGTTGAAGGTAAGGCTGGCGTACCGGACGTCGAGAACTGGACCTTCGCTGACTTGCGACCTTCGAAACAGGCTGGCTAACGAGCCGTTGCTGCTGCGGCTCTGAGGCCGACGCCCGTACAACGCTTGGCACGCTCGGGACGACACCGGTGCGGCCTGTTCGTTGGGCCGCGGAGCATTTATGTACGTTCCCGCACAGACAAACAAGACAGATTGGCGCGCAGTATGTGATTGTCGATTTGTGACGTCTTACGGACAGGATTTGAACGGGTGACTATCATGAAACACACGTTACTGAGGGAAATCAATCAGGAGATGGGGTTGCACCACCCAGGTAGGAATACGCATGCTCCGGATGCGGTACGCGATCCGGCACGTATCCAAGGCGGCAATTGGACTATGCAGGGATGCCGGCGGTCCGGGCACGCTTACGACGCGGCTGAGTGCCAGATGTCAATTGCTGAGTTCCTGGCCGACACCCAGGAGCGCCAGGACATCGTCGAATAACACTCGTGCAAATGCTCATGACGCGTAGCATTGGGAGGATAAAATGAGCAAGCGCAATAGGAAGTCCGCAATTGCCGAAGCGCGTAACAACGATCAACCGATCGCGACTTCGGCGGTGGTGTCGCTGGATTCATCGCACGAGAGTCAGGTCGAAAATCCGGGCCGTCACGACCCACGTCCCTGGCTGATCGCGCCTCCGGTCGCGTCCGGTCCCACGCAACCTGTCTCATCCCGGTGAAGGGATAGCGGCCCGCGAACGTGCGCGACTCCGTTTTTCTTTCGTACGACACACCCGGCGCTTCGCTTGGCGTGCGAGGATGAAAAGTCGGGGAGCGGCTCGATCAGTTCGGCGCCGCAGGTTCGAAGTGCGAAGCACGTGGTACCCGGTACGTCGCTAAAGGTCACCCCGCCCAGGATGCCCGCAGCCAAGCACGTTGCACGCTGTCGTGCATTTCGAGAAGCGAACGCTCGTGAACTTCCGTGATCGGCCCAGAAGCGGCCATCAGGGCTGGCGCCGCAAAGACAACTGATGCAAGGTTCGGCGATGAACGAGCCCGATCAACAAAGTGCAGGCTTTCATGCGCGAGGCAAACCATGTCGCAGCTGCTGGAAGGATTGACGACGCTTCCAAGTTATGGTTTTTGCGGGGTGGTGGTTCTCGTGTTGTACGCCATTCAAGCGGAGATCCGGTTCGGAGCGCGGGCTCGCTCCCTGTCCACGAGCGCGGCGGACCGAGGTAGCACGTTCGCACTTTCCGTTGTGGTGATCGTTCCAGTATTCGGATTTGTGCTTGCAATGAAGGCCGCGACGAATCCCTCGATTCCTCAGTGGTTCAGGACGCCTTCATTGCCAGGCATGCCCGTTATCGCGTGGGCGGGAGTGCTGCTCGGTACTTTGGGACTCATCGTGCGAATCTGGGCCGTGTTGACGCTCCGCGAACGCTACACGCGAACGTTGTTGACCCACGCCAAGCATGCCATCGAACGGAGCGGCCCATACCGCTGGGTTCGCCACCCCGGGTACTTTGGATCTCTGCTTTGCCTGAACGGTGTTGCAATGGCATCAGGAAGCCTGCTGGTCCTGACGGCATCTCTGCTGAGTACGTTTCCCGCGTACGCGTATCGGATACGCGTCGAGGACGAGATGCTCATCAACACGTTCGGTGAGGCGTATGCAACATACCGCAGCCAGGTGGGTGCCTTGATTCCGTTCCTGCGTTGAGCCACCTTCGTGCTGTAACCGATGGGCAGGCGCACTGCGGCGCGACCTTCCCGCCTGCTGTCTCAATCGATCGCGTTATTCGCGAGCTGCAATGGTGCGGCCGCAGATCTGTCCCGCCGCAAGACCAGCTTGGTGTGTCGACCCAATTCACTGCGCGCCTCATCCACGATCGAGTGCAGATTTCAATGAAATGTCGATCGCTTGCTCGGCCGACATGGCGCGACCCTCCTTCCAAGCTCCGCTGAATCTAGCGTCGTCTCCCAGTGCGGCACGCACCGCAGCCATATGCCGGTCGTGACGAAATCGCTCATCTGCCGTCAGCGGAAATCCGATCTCCTCCCGCATTCGTTCCGCGGCACCACCGACCTGAGCGGCGTCAAGAGCATTCCCAGTTGCACCTATTACCGCAGCCTGCTTCTCCAGTAGTTCGACGATCCCCATTTTGTCGCCCAGCTCGCGCCGGATAGATAGGGCATCCCTCACCAATGCACCGGCAACCGAGTACTCGCCCTGTTCGAGGGCGACATCCCCGAGGCCACTGAGCGAGTAAGCGATTCCTCCCGGATCCTCCAGTTCTCGGCGAATCGCCAGGCTCTCCTCATGCCACGCGCGAGCCGCCGAATAGTTGCCTTGCTGAAATGTGACGTATCCCAGGTTGTTCAGCAAAATGGCGATCCGAACGCGATCCGCGCGCTTCCGAGCGATTGCCAGGCCCTCCTCGTACAACGACTGCGCTCTCGGAAATTGGCTCATGGCAGACGCCACATTCCCGAGGAGATTTAAAGACTGCTGCGTCAACCACGAGTCCTCGAAATTGCGCGAGATGCCCAGTGCCTGCTCGCCCAACGACTCGGCAGCCGCGGCATGCCCTTGGCGCAATCGCAGATCGCCCAACGAGAGGGTGGCGCGGGCAATGCCTCTCTGGTCCCCCAGTTCCCTTGTCATCTCGAGGCTGTCTTGGTGATAGGCGCCAGCCGTCTGAAAATCGCCCAAGTGATAAGCGAGTACCCCCGCCGCTTCGAGTGCCGCGGCGCGTGCCGGCGTGGGCTTGTCGATTGCTTCGATGCCCAATAGTCGCAAGCACCAATCGAAACCTTCCGCGCGATACCCGCGCATGATCCAGAACCAATGGAGCGCACCGCACAGTCGAAGCCCGGCGTCTTGGCCGGACGCCGGGACAAGGCAATACTCCAAGGCTGAACGAAGGTTGTCGTGTTCATGCTCGAGGCACTGCAACCAACTGGCTTGCTCCGGCCCCTTCAGCTTGCCTTCCGCATTCTCTGCAAGTGCGAGGAAGAAGTCGCGATGCCGCTCTCGCACTGCGTTCGCGTGCCCTCCACTCAGCAGCTTCTCACTCGCATATGCGCGCACGGTCTCCAGCATTCGATAGCGGTCGCCATCCTCTTCGGCGACGACCAGCGATTGCTCGATCAGGCCGATCAGCACGTACACCAAATCGTCCTTGGTGATGGGCGCTCCGCTGCACACCTCGCCCGCAGCTTCCAGCGTCCAGCCGCCGGTGAAGACCGACAGTCGCGCGAACAGCGTCTTCTCCGTGTCATCGAGCAGGTCGTAGCTCCAGTCGAGCATTGCGCGCAGCGTCTGATGCCGCGGCAGATCACGGTCACCGCTGGTCAGTAGCCGGAAGCGCTCGGTGAGCAAGCGCAGTATCTGCTCGACCGGCAACACCGCGACCCGTGCCGCCGCCAGTTCCAGGGCAAGCGGGATGCCGTCAAGCCGCACGCAGATCTCGGCAACGACCCGCGCCCGCTCTGCCTGCAGGTCGAATCTTGGGCGATGCTGGCGCGACCGCTCGATAAACAACTGCACCGCATCCGAGCGGGCAATGCTCTTCGCGTCGGAGCGCGGATCAGGCAGCGGCAAGGGGCTAAGCGGAAACACGCATTCGCCATCCAGATGCAGCGCCTCGCGACTCGTGGCCATCACGGTCACCTGGGCCGCGTCGCGCACGAGCGCGTCGGCCATCCGCGCGCATCCGTCCAGCACATGCTCGCAGTTGTCGAGAATCAGCAATGTCTCCCGCCTGCGCAGGTAATTGCGCAGCGCCGTCAACAGCGGCTGCCCGGCCGTCTCCTTGACCTGCAGCACGTTGGCCACTGCGCTTGGCACGAGAGCCGGATCGCCGAGGGGCGCCAGGTCGACGAACCAGACGCCATCGCGATACGCATCCAGCATTTCGGCGCCCGACTGTTGCGCGAGCCGAGTCTTGCCGAGGCCACCTGTCCCCGTCAGGGTCATCAGACGGGTAGTGGCCAACCTCTGCGTGATCTCAGCCAGTTCCCGCTCGCGGCCCACGAACGAGGTCAGCGACTCCGGCAGATTGGTGCGCTTGCGATTGGCGAGGAGCGGGGCGCCCGACCGGGCGGTAATTTCCTTGACTGGTCCGACATAGCGGTAGCCGCGCCGCGGCAGCGTTTCGATCCAGGCCTCACCACCCGACACCACGCAGAGTGCGCGTCGGATGGCCGAGATCTGCACCGCCAGGTTGGCCTCCTCGACCACGAGCCCTGGCCAGGCCGCGTCGAGGATGGCTGACTTCTCGATATGTTCACCCGGGTGGCTGACGAGAATGGCGAGCACCGCGACGCCACGCGCGCCAAGCGCCGCGGACACACCGTCGTGCGTCAGCACCCGTGCTTCCGTGTCGAGCCTGAAAGGTCCCAGCTCGTAGACCCTGCGCATCCCGATTGCCCGCGTCCGCGCCGAGCGCGCCCTGGATTCACGCCGTTTCGCGGTGCTGCCCGACATACCCGCTATGCCGCGCGCACACCTTTGGGCTAAATTTTAGGGTTCTTTTAGGACTTCGTGGTTGGGTTCATCGAAGACTGTCCGCGCTGCATGGCAACCACGGAGGTCATTCATGAACACGCAATCCAAAGCGCGCACTGCACCGTCCGTCGAAGGTCACATGATCAGCCTGGGTGCTGGACACTCTATCGCGATACACGAAAGAAACGGCGAGGGTTTCGTGGCGGAATTCCGTGACGGCCGTGCCGAGTTGATGCACGCGGGCAACTGGTTCCGCTTTCACGCGGGCGGCCTGCGGTATTGCCACAACCGCCGCACCGCTTTCCAGTCCTCCATGCCCCTGACCCCAGAGATGCTGGAGAAGATTGAGCGGCTCCACCGTGAGAGTGAGGCTCGCCAGGCGATGATGCTGGCTGTGCCCCGCAACGCAGCCAGGACCGTGCAAGAGTTCTGCATCGGCGTGATGTCACGACTACGTGGCCGGGCGGCGTCGGTTAATTCTTTACCGGCGGATCGGTGAACCGACGCTCGAATCACGGGCCGCTGTCCGACTCGAAGCGGACGTACGATTCCGCGTGAGGTTTGGAGACCCGCCCATCAACCATTGGGACGAACCTGCGCTCAACCGACGCCGACTCCGTGCGTTCCTGCAAGCTAATGGCGGTTAGCATTTTTGCTAACCGTGGCTCATCGGACTTCTGATCCATGCCTCAACAGCCTCTCGCGATGACGCTTCTATGCTCGGAAGACCCGACTCGCAAAGCCAATGCGGGGCGGGGCCGTTCGTCTACACTGCGCTGCCCGGCATCGCGGTTGCGCCGGTAGTCCAAGCATCTAGCCGAGGAGAGCAAAAGATGAAAAGAGTAGCCGCCTTCGCTTGTCTGTTGCTGCTAGCGAGTCACGTGAACGCCGGTCCGGTTGAAGACGCTCTTGCAGCATATGACAAGTTCTTCGCCGCGTTCACTACCGATAACCACGATCAAATCACGACGTTTTTCGCGCCGGACGTCCAGTTTTATGGGACAAATTCCACTGAAGTTGTGACAAGCCGCGAAGGAATCCGTAAATACTTCTTGGGCGCACTCACTGGCACGCGCGGCGCTACCAAGGCGACTCAGTTCGACAGGACAGCGCTCGCCTTGTCCGACACGGTCGTTGCGATCGCTGGTAAATGGCAGTCCGAACGGACGCAGGACGGCAAGATGACCACGGCCGGTCCTTCGCGCTGCACGGTTGTTATGCAAAAGCGCGGCGATCAATGGCTGATCGCGCAGTTCCACAATTCGCCAACCCCTAAGCCGCGCGCCCCCACGCCCGCGCCGAAGTAATACCGCGTCGCACGCTTGGGCCGCTCGTGTCCGCAAGCAGCTTGTCCGTCGACCGGCTACGACCCCTTGCCGACCTTCGGGCGCGCCCGAAGCGGACATTCTCGGGATACGATCACTCGCTGCGACTGTAGAGCGAAACAAAAGTCCAGCAGGTCCCAACAGAATTTCGCCCAACAGCGGCTCGAAGCGTCAGAACAACGCCTCAACTGAAAGTCCGGCTTACGATACGTGATGCGCA
>Ga0207667_10003070_pt1 | contig 20700 bp, 18 predicted proteins | sample KBSCornC52_FD_184301 | JGI IMG/M metagenome (GOLD analysis project Ga0207667, IMG submission 184301) | Corn rhizosphere microbial communities from Kellogg Biological Station, Michigan, USA - KBS Corn C5-2 (SPAdes) (version 2) | ecosystem: Host-associated > Plants > Roots > Rhizosphere > Soil ...
AAAGAATTGACTCGAATCAGCGGCCACGCGCAGATCGACTATGGGTCGAGGGCCTTTGATTCGTGGTTCGCGTCAGAACGCAATTCGCCGGCTGGGGATTTGCGCAGGCGTTGCGGCATTGGCGGCGATCGCGCCATTCGCGTTTTCCGGTTCGGGTGGAATTTCTTTTCCCTTCGCGATGGATGAGGCCCGGGCGGCCGACGCGTCGCCTTTTTCCTCACCGGACGCGATGTTTCCCGATGGCTTGCGCGCTAGCCGGCCGATTCTGGCCGCAACCGTTGCGCCGGCACCAGGCGGGAATGTCGTACCGTCCACCATTCCCGCCATCGCCATCTGCATCGACGATATGGGCGGCGATGCGGGTGGTACGGCGAAAGCCATGGCGCTTCCGCGGGACGTGACGCTTTCTTTCCTGCCCTATGCCGCGGCGACGCCGGCACTGGCGCTCCAGTCCAAGGAAATGGGCCATGAAGTCTTGGCGCACGTCCCCATGGAGCCGATTGGCCCAAGCGATCCGGGTCCCAAGGCCCTCAAGATCGGTGCGGCGGACAATGTGGATCGCCTGGCTTGGGCTTTGGCGCGGGTCCCCGGGCTTTCCGGCATCAACAATCACGAAGGCAGCAAATTTTCCGGCGACGCCGCATCGCTTGTTCCCGTGGTCCAGATGCTTTCGGAACGGCGCCTGTTCTTTTTCGATTCCCGCACCATCGGCCGGTCCCAGATTGTCAGGGTCTCGCACCAGCATGGCGTCGAAAGCGCAGGCCGCGATGTGTTCCTCGACAATGTGCTGACGGATGCCGCAGTCAAGGCGCGACTGAATGAACTGGCCGACAAGGCAAAAAAATCCGGCATCGCCATCGCCATCGGCCATCCCCACGGCGTCACCTTGCGCGTCCTGGCGTCCTGGCTGGCGGAGGATCACGGCGTCCGGCTGGTTCCAGTGTCGGAAGCGATACGCCTCAAGACCGAGCGCTCCCAACTGCTCGCGGCGCGCTGAACTACTGTCCTTTTCGGGCGGCCGATGCGAAGCGCACGGCTTCTTCCGCGGCCGCCATCAGGGCCCGGGCCTTGTTCACGGTTTCCTGATATTCCGCTTCCGGTTCGCTGTCCGCGACCACGCCGCCGCCCGCCTGGACATACATCATGCCGTCCTTGACCAGGGCAGTGCGCAGTACGATGCATGTGTCCATCGAGCCATCGGCCGCGAAATAACCCACCGCGCCGCCATAAGGCCCGCGCTTTTCTTTTTCAAATTCGTCGATGATCTGCATGGCGCGGATCTTGGGCGCGCCGGACAAAGTGCCGGCCGGCAATCCGGCGGCCAGCGCATCCACCGCATCGAGGCCGGGGCGGATATCGCCTTCCACATTCGAGACCAGATGCATCACATGACTGTAGCGCTCGATGAAGAAGCTGCCGGTGACCTGAACTGCGCCGGTCTTGGCGACCCGGCCGACATCGTTGCGGCCCAGATCCAGCAGCATCAGATGTTCGGCTCGTTCCTTGGGATCGCCCATCAATTCCTCGGCCAGCGCGGCGTCCTTTTCCGGCGTGGCGCCGCGCGGACGGGTGCCGGCGATGGGGCGGATCGTGACCTTGCCGTCGCGTAGCCTGACCAGGATCTCCGGGCTGGAACCCACGATCGAGAAACCGGGAAACGACAGGTAGTAAAGGAAAGGCGAGGGGTTCAGCCGCCGGAGCGCGCGATAGAGCGAAAAAGGCGGCAGGCTGAAAGGCCGGCGGAAGCGTTGGCTGGGCACGACCTGAAAGATGTCGCCGGCGCGGATATATTCCTTGGCCCGCGCCACCACGTCGAAATATTCATCGCGGGTCATGTTGGACTCGATCCGCGATTCCGGCGGCAGATCGGCGGGAGCCTCAGCGGCCGGGGGCAGGGAGCGGTCCAATGCCGCGACAGCCTCTTCGATGCGCTCGCCGGCCCGCGCATAAGCGGACCGCGCATCGACATCCGCGTCCGGCCAGACCGGGGTCACCACCACGATCTCGTCCTTCACTGTGTCGAAGATCGCCACGATGGTGGGACGCAGCAGGATCGCGTCAGCAAGTCCCAGCCGGTCGGGCGGCATGTCGGGCAGATGCTCGATCTGGCGCACCATGTCATAGCCCAGATAACCGAAAAGGCCCGTGGCCATGGGCGGAAGTCCCGGCGGCAGTTCCATCCGCGTCGCCGCGATCAGGGCGCGCAACGACTCTAAAGGCTTGACCGTTTCCGCGACGAAATTGTCTCCATGCAGAGCTCTGCGATTGATCTCCGCCACATCGCCCTGGCAACGCCAGATCAGGTCCGGCTTCAGGCCGATGATGGAATAGCGGCCCCTGGTTTCGCCGCCTTGCACGCTTTCCAGTAGAAAGGCGTTGTCGCGGCTCTTGTTCTTTTCGTCAAACCCCAGCTTGAGAAAGGCCGAGACCGGCGTTTCCAGGTCGGCGACCAGCCGGCGGAACAAAGCCTGGGGCTTCTTCGCGGCGTAGGTCCGGGCGAAGCTGTCGAAATCGGGATCCAGACTCACGAGGCGCCGCCGGTGACCTGCTGCAGCAATTTCTGGTTCACCTTGACGCCCTGCTGGGTGCGCGACGCGTTGGCCAATACGGCGGACAGATCGAGCGCGGCCTGCTGGGAGATCTGGCCGCGGCCCGCCGCGTACATCTGGTCGGTTCCGTTATTCTGCGGATGCACGATGCCGGTGATGCGGGCGATGATGTAGTTGCCGCCCATGCCCTGCGGCGCCTGCACGATGGCGCCGGGCGCGGCCTCGAACAGCTTGGTGATCAGCTCGCCCGAGAAGGTGGTGTCATTGGTGTTGCGGGACAGAGCCGGGCTCTGCTGCACCGTCACCTTCAGTTCTTTGGCGACCGCGGCCAGGTTGCCGTCTTTTTGCGCCTGAGCGGCCAGCGCCACGGCCTTGACCGCCAGAGCCTTGGCCTTCTCTTCGGCGGTCCAGGCTGCCAGGACATCGGCGCGCACCTCGTCGAGCGGCTTGAGCTTGGCGGGGGTCACGCCGTTGACCTTGAGCGCGTAATAAGCGCCGCTTTTGGCGGCGACCGGATCATTGTCTTCGCCCACTTCGGCGGCGAAAGCGGTGGTGAGGAATTCCGGATCGGCGGGCAGGTCGGCAACCTTCTGGCCGCTTGGGTCCAGCCCGGCCTTGTCCACTGATTTGACGTGGCCGACTTTCATGCCGACTTTTTTTGCGGCTGTGGCGATATCGGCGCCGCCGGAGCGGGCATCCTCATAGGCGTTGAGAATATCGGTGATCTTGGCGCCCGCCATCTGCAGCGCCAATTGCTCGCGGATCTGCGCCTTGGAATCGTCAAGCGTGCGCGCGATGCCCGGCGTGATCTTGGTGACGCGCATAAGGACATAGCCGGATAGGGCGCCCTTGATAGGATCGCTCACCTGATTGAGGGGAAGCGCGAAGATGGCATCGGCGCGGGCCGTATCGGGAATGTCCGCCTTGGACAAGGTGCCCAGAAGCAGGCTGGCGGTGGAGATCTTGCGTTCCTCCGCGACTTTTTCGAACGGCGTGCCCGCCTTGATCCTGGCTTCGGCCGCCTTGGCCTCGGCTTCGCTGGCAAATTCGATCTGCTCGACGTCGCGCTTTTCCGGAACGTTGTAGTTCGCCTCATGCTCCTTGAATTCGTCGGCGATCATCTTGTCGGTCACCGTAACCAATGGCGTCACGTCCTGCGGCGTGATCGAGGCATATTCGACCTCGCGATATTCCGGGGTGGAAAAGCGCTCGGGATGCGCCTTGGTATAGCCCGCCAGAACCGCGTCGGAGGGCGGGGCCACCGGCCCCATCGATTCCGGAGAAACGATCACATAATCGGCGGCGCGTTGTTCTGTGACATAGCGGAACAGGCCCCTGGTATAGCTGTCCGGCAGCATGAAGCCGGCTTCCATCGCGGTGGTGAGCTGGGTGCGAGCCTGGTCGGCGCGCATTTCTTCCAAAAACGCTTGTTCGCTATAGCCGGCGCCCTGCACCGCCTGCAGGAAGACATTGTGGTCGAATTCTCCGGTCGCGCCCTTGAAAACCGGTTGGGCGCGCACCTGCTGGGCCAATTCCGCGTCGGTGGTGGTGAGGCCGTAGCGGGCCGCGGTATTGTCCAGCGCCGTCCGGTCGATCATTTGCTGCAACGCCGCCCGGTCAAGGCCCATTTTCTGGGCGAGCTCCGGCGTCAGGTCCATGCGCATCTGCTGGCCCTGGTTGCGCAGGAAATTGCGATAGGTGCGCGCGAAGCTGTCGCTGGAGATTTCGGTCGAGCCGACGGTGGCGAGCGCGCCGGCGGATTGGCCGGTGAAGACGTCAGCGATGCCCCAGACCACGAAGCTGAGGGCGAGGCCGCCCATCAGAAGCGAGGCCACCCAGGACTTGGAAAGCTGGTGCATCCACTGAATCATGAGAACTTCCCACGGCTTGTAAGAAAATGGCCGCGAATGATAGGGAGGGGGCAAGGTCAGGGCAAGCGGCGCGGGCCGCGGCGAAAAGGGCGCCAGAGGCACGAACACGCCGCAAGGCATTCGGCGGGCAGGAGGAAACGGCATTGCGTCAGCTGGTGGCGGGAAATTGGAAAATGAATGGGCTCTCGGCCGATCTGGGCGAGCTTGAGGCCTTGAAACGGGGATTGGCGGCGGCCCCGGCCACTTGCGACGTTCTGGTCTGCCCGCCGGCCAGCCTGATAGACCGGGCGGCCTTGGCGGCCCAAGGCGCGTTCGCGCTGGGAGGCCAGGATTGCCACGCCCAGCCAAGCGGCGCTTTCACCGGCGATATATCCGCCGAGATGCTGAAAGACGCCGGCGCGTCCGCGGTCATCGTCGGTCATTCCGAGCGCCGCCAATATCATGGCGAAACCAATACAGTCGTCGCGGCCAAGGCGCGCGCGGCCTGGCGCGCGGGACTGACCGCGATCATCTGCATTGGCGAAACAGAAATCGAGCGCGACGCGGGCCAGGCCCATCATGTGTGTGGGGGCCAGCTCAGGGGCAGTATCCCCACAGAGGCGACCGCCGAAAATACCGCCATCGCCTATGAGCCGGTCTGGGCGATCGGCACCGGCAGGACGCCCAATGATGACGACATTGTCGCCATGCATGCCCAAATCCGCAATTGCGTGGTCGAGCATCTGGGCGCGGTGGGACAGAATATCCGGATTCTCTATGGCGGCTCCGTGAAGCCATCGAATGCCAAGGCTATTCTGTCGTTGAATGACGTAAATGGCGCTCTGGTGGGCGGTGCGAGCCTGAAAGCGCAGGATTTCCTGGCCATCATCGCCGCCAGTCCCGGGCGTTAACCAGGAATTTCGACCCTTCCTTAATACCGCGCCCGGCATTCTCGCCCCATAGAACATAAGGTGGGGCATGGCGCGTCTCAGCTATGACAGCGTCGAAGCATTGATCTACGACCCGGTGTCGGCCAATCGCACGGCGACGCGCGCGGCTCTGTATTCTCTGGGCTTCCGCCGCACCGAGACGGTGCCCACGCTCGAGGCGATGGTCGATGTCATTCAAAAGCAGGCGCCCGACCTGGTGCTGGCGGAAACCCAAGGCGCCGCCGACGAACTTTGCCTCGCCATCCAGCAGTTGCGGCAGGGCGCCGGCGGATACAATCCCTTCATCGTCATCATCGTGACGGCCTGGGAGAAAAGCTCTGCCCTGATCACCAAGGTGGTCAATTCGGGCGCTGACGATCTTCTGCTGCGTCCATTCTCCACCGCGCTTTTGGGCACCCGCATCGAAGCGCATATCGAGCGCCGCAAGGGCTTCGTCATCACCACCGATTATGTCGGCCCTGACCGGCGCCGTGAGCCCGGCCGTCCGGGCGACGCGGAAATGTTCGATCCGCCCAATTCGCTGAAGATGAAGGCCAAGGACAGAATGCCGGCCGACATCATCGCCAAGAAGCTGGATTTGGAATTGCAGGTGGCGCGCGAGAAGCTGGCGAGCGAAAAGCTGCGCCGCGATTCCTTCCAGATTTCCATCCTGTGGCGGCTGCTGCGCGAGCAGCGACCGGGAACCCCGCAATTCGGGGCGGACCTGGTAAAGCTGGGCAATCTTACCCGCTCGATCGAGCGGCGCTGCACCGACCTGGAGCAGGAGAATGTGGCGGAGCGCTGCGCCGCCATTCTGGCCGCGATCGACGGACTGAAGGACGGCGAGGATTGCGATGCCGCGCTGTCCGCCGTGGGGGCGTCGGCGCTGGGCATCCATCAGATGATCTGCCCCGAAAAATCCCCCAGCGACCAGCTCAACGAAATCGACGCCACGGTGGCGATCATCCGGGCCCGGAACCAGGCCACCGCCCTGGCCTCTTGAAGGGGCATTTTTCGGCCTTCCGGGCGGATTTGCCGCCTTGGCTTCCCATTTGCCCCGCTTTGTTTTAAAGACCCCGGCCTTGTCCAAGCCGGGGCGGCCGCCGATATCGGTCTCAAAGTCCCGGTCCAAGCTGGAATCGCCTCTCATGCAAACCATTCTCGTTTCCATCGAACTGGTGATCGCCGTGGCGCTGATCATCTTTGTGCTGCTGCAGCGCTCCGAAGGCGGCGCGCTGGGCATGGGCGGCGGTGGCGGCATGGGCGGTCTTTTCAGCCCCAGGGGCGCGGCCGACACGCTGACGCGCACCACGGCGATTCTGGCGGCGCTGTTTTTCCTGACCTGCGTGGCGCTCAACATTCTGGCGCTGCATGGCCGCAAGGAAGGATCGATCCTCGATACGCCCGCGACCAGGGCACCGGTCACGGCGCCCAAGCCAGCCGCGCCCGCTCCCGCGCCGACCGGTCCGCAGGTCCCCAAACCGCAATAGTGAGTCGCAGCATGTGGCAGCCGCGCCCGCCGAAAGCGGTCAATGCCGCGCGCCTGAATGCGCGGCAAAATGCAAGTTCCGCCAGGTTGTGAGCGAAAGAATTTTTTCAAATTTTCCGCTTGAGGCGGCCACCTCTTTTCGACATGTTGGCCTCCCATGGCCCGGTTAATCTTCATCACCGGCGGCGTGGTCTCTTCCCTCGGAAAAGGTCTGGCGTCCGCCGCTCTAGGCGCGCTTCTTCAAGCGCGCGGTTACAAAGTTCGCCTGCGCAAGCTCGATCCCTATCTCAATGTCGATCCGGGCACGATGAGCCCGTTTCAGCATGGCGAAGTCTATGTCACCGACGACGGTGCGGAGACCGACCTCGATCTGGGGCATTATGAGCGCTTCACCGGCGTCTCGGCGCTGAAGTCCGACAATGTCACGTCGGGCCGCATCTACAGCCAGGTGATTGAGAAGGAGCGCAAGGGCGGTTATCTGGGCCGCACCGTGCAGGTGATTCCCCATGTCACCGACATGATCAAGGAATTCGTGCTGGCCGATACGGACGGCCTGGATTTTCTGCTGGTGGAAATCGGTGGCACGGTGGGCGATATCGAAGGCCTTCCTTTCTTCGAAGCCATTCGCCAATTGCACAATGATCTGGGGCGCGGGCAGACGGCCTTCATCCATCTCACTTTGGTGCCCTATATCGACGCAGCGGGCGAGCTGAAAACCAAGCCCACGCAGCACAGCGTCAAGGAGCTGCGCGCCATCGGCATTCAGCCGGACATTCTTTTGTGCCGCGCCTCCCATCCCATCCCGGACGAAGAGCGCCGCAAGATCGGCCTGTTCTGCAACCTGGCCGCCGAACGGGTGATCCCGGCATTGGACCTGGACACGATTTATCGCGTGCCGATCGCCTATCACGAAGTCGGTCTGGACACGCAGCTTCTCAAAGTGTTCGGCCTGGACAATGCGCCCGAGCCCGACCTGTCCCGCTGGCAGGCGGTGGTGGAGCGGGTGAAGAATCCCGAAGGCGATGTCCGCATCGCCGTGGTCGGCAAATACATGCAGGTCAAGGACAGCTACAAATCGCTCAGCGAGGCCCTGGCCCATGGCGGGCTCGCCAACAATGTGCGGGTGCATCTGGACTGGATCGACAGCGAAGTGTTCGAGCGCGACGACGCGGCGGCCTTCCTGGAAAATGTCAGCGGCATTCTGGTGCCCGGCGGTTTTGGCGAGCGCGGCACCGAAGGCAAGATCGAGGCGGTGAAATTCGCCCGTGAGAAGAATGTGCCGTTCTTCGGCATCTGCTACGGCCTGCACATGGCGGTGATCGAAGCGGCACGTGATCTGGCGGGGCTGGAAGGTGCCGGTACCACCGAGATCGGCCGGCCCAAACATCCGGTGATCGGCCTGATGACCGAATGGACAAAGGGCAATGAAAAAGAAACGCGTGTCGCTGATGGCGATCTGGGCGGCACCATGCGGCTGGGCGCCTATCCCGCCACGCTGACGCCGGGTTCAAAGGTGGCGGAAGTCTATGGCACCACCGAGATCAGCGAACGGCACCGGCATCGTTATGAAGTGAATGTCGATTACGCCAAACAGCTTGCCAAGCATGGCATGGAAGTCTCGGGCTGGTCGCCGGACGGGCGGTTGCCGGAGATCATGGAAATTCCGGATCATCCCTGGTTCATCGGGGTTCAGTTCCACCCGGAGCTGAAATCGCGGCCACTGGAGCCGCATCCGCTTTTCACCAGCTTCATCGCGGCGGCGGTCCAGAAGAGCCGGCTGGTCTGATTTTTCTTAGCGGCCCGGCATGCCCGGTGCCGGACTATATCCCGGCGGATTGGCAATCACGCGGCCCGACCGGGTGATGGTTGGCGGCGGCGGCTGGCTCTGCGCCTGTTGAATCTGCAGCTGGGTGAGATTGCTATGCGCCGTGCTGGTTTCGGTCTGGATGGTCTGATTATGCTGCTGCTGCAGTTGCTGGGTGGTGGGCGGCATGGTCTGCGCCACAGCTGCCAGAGGAACCAGCGCCAGAAGGCCGGCAATACAGGCACACAAATTCGGCCGGTTCATGCGCATACCTTACCATATGGGGGCTCGGGCGGCGCGTTAAAGAGCTGAAAATCAGCCTGGCAGAGCGACGGCACCTTCCCGGTGCTGTTCGGCCTTCAGCGCCAACGCCCGGACCCTGAGAAGTTCCCGCCGCGCCACCAATCCCAGCAATCGGCCGCTGTCGCGTGCGATCACCGGAACTCGGCTGGCGCCGGTTTCCGCCATGCGGTCGGCCAGGGCTCCGGTCAATTCGTCCGGAAAAGCCGTCACCATCTCGTGATCGAGATCGCCCAGGGTTTCGCCGGAAGTCCAGCCTTCACGCGTCCAGCGCAAGACATCGGCCCGTGACACCATGGCGATGACGCGGCCGGATTCGCCGATCACCGGATAGCTTTTATGCCGTTCTGTCTCGGCGAAGAATTGCGCCGCCTCCGCCACCGACATGGCGGCGGGAAGTGTGTCCACCGGATGCGCCATGATATCGCCGACCCGCATCACATCGAACGGGTCGACGCCATATTCACGGGTGAGATGCAGTCCGCGCCGCGCGATGCGCTCGGTCAGGATGGAGCGGCGCATCGCCAGCACGGTGAAGCCGAAACCCGCCACCGACGCCACGAAGAGCTGCGGCAACAGATGGGGATTGCCGGTGAGTTCGACCGCGAACAAGGTCGATGTGAGCGGCGCGCGCATGGTGCCGCCCAGGATCGCCGTCATGCCGAGCAGCGCCCAGAAGCCGGTATCGCCGAACGGCATCAGATGCGCTTCCAATGCGCCCAACGCACCGCCCAGGATAAGAAGCGGCGCCAGAACGCCGCCGGAGGTGCCGGACGACAAGGCCACGATCCACACCAGCGCCTTGTCCCACAGCAGGGTGACGACGGCACCGACGGCCAGTGTGCCCGCCAGAAGGCCCCGGATGCTGTCATACCCCACGCTCAGCACCGCCGGATCGATCAGTCCGCCGATGCCGACCACGACGCCGCCCAATGCCGGCCACCACATCCAGTGAATGGGCAAACGGCGAAACAAATCTTCGATGCCATACAGCAGCAGGGTGAGCAGCGCGGATTGCGCGCCCGCCATCAGTCCCACCGCGGCGCAAAGGCCGAGGCCCCACCAGGGCATCGCCACGGTGGCGAGATAGGGAAAAAGCGCCCCGCTGCCGATCAAAAATGGCCGCCAGGCATAGGCGACCAGCGCCGCCACGGTGACCGGTATGAAGCTGCGCGGTTTCCATTCGAACAGGAGAAGCTCCACCGCCAGCAGCACCGCCGCGATCGGCGTACCGAATATCGCCGTCATGCCGGCCGCCGCGCCCGCCACCAAAAGGCTTTTGCGTTCCGCTGCGCTGAGATGGAAAAGTTGCGCGAACAAGGATCCCAACGCGCCGCCGGTCATAATGATGGGCCCCTCGGCGCCGAACGGGCCGCCGGTGCCGATCGAAATCGCCGACGACAGCGGCTTGAGCAAAGCGATCTTGGGTTCGATGCGGCTGCGTCCGATCAGGATGGCTTCGATTGCTTCGGGAATGCCATGGCCGCGTATCTTTTCCGATCCGAAGCGCGCCATCAGGCCGATGATCACGCTGCCGGCGACGGGAATGGCGACGCTCCACAAAGGCAGATGCGCGGGCAGGGAGACCGGAGCGGCGCTGAGACGGCCGAAATAGGCGAGATTGGTGATGATCGCGATCAGCCGCAGCAGCAGCCATGCGGCGCCCGCGCCCATCGTGCCGGTGACGGCTGCCATCGCTGCCAGCTGCAAGGTGCGCGGCGTGGCGGTGAAATCGCGCAGATGTTCGTTGATTTCCGATTGCATGGAGCGCCCATTGTGCCGGCCCCATTGTGCCGGTAAGCGCGGGCATTTATATCGTGACACGATACAAATCAAGGACGGCAATGGCGCGCCCCAGAAATCTCAACCTCAAGGATTATCGCGCGCTGGCGGGGATCCGGCGGGGCATGCGCCAGTTCCTGGAATTCAGCGCCCAGGCGGCGCGGGATGCCGGTCTCACGCCGGCCCAGCATCAGGCGCTTCTGGCCATCAAAGGCATGACGGGCCCGGTGACGGTGGGAACCCTGGCCGCCTGGCTCGGCATCCGCCATCACAGCGCCGTGGGGCTGGTGGACCGGCTGGCGAAAGCAAAATTGGTGGTCCGCATTTCCGACCCGCAGGATCGGCGGCGGATGCGCTTGAAGCTGACGCCGCGCGCCGACGCCAAGCTGGCGGCGCTTTCCCAGGTGCATCGTGCCGAGTTGCGCCGCTTCTCCGCCGCGCTGGCGCCGCTCCTGGATGCACTTCATTAGGGATTTCTTAACCGACGGGCCTTCGCGGTAGCGATTCCGTAATCATACGGCTTATACCGTCGGCGCCCATGGGCCGGCCTGCGCTGATCTTTCTGCGATTGTCGATGATGGCGGGCGCCTTCGCGCTGCTCATCTTCTGTATCCGTGCCGCCACGGCGCAGGAAATGTCTCCGCCATCCGGTGCAAGCCAACCCTACGGCTTTGTCCCGGTCCAAAATGCGGCGCCGGATGCGCAGCCCTATGGCATCAAGCCGATCCCCGGTTACACGCCGCCATCGGCGCCGCCACAGCAATTGCGGGGCCCGTTCGAACGCACCGACGCGCCGGGCAGCACACCAGACACGCCTTACGGCTATGTGCCGCTTCGTCCCATGGCGCCGATGCCGGCTGCACTTCCGGGTGCGGGGCAGCCGCGCCTGCGAACGGACACGGCCGGGATGAATGCCGCGACCGGCACGGACCGAACGACGTACCGCGATCCTTACGGCATGAACCGTTCCAATGCTGATTATCGGCTCGGTCCTGGCGACAAGATCCGCCTCAGCGTTTTTGGTCAGAGCGACCTGTCGGGCGAATATCAGGTCGATGGTTCAGGCATGGTGCGGTTGCCCCTGATTGGCACCTTGCATGCGACCGGCGTGACTGCCCCGGGGCTTGAGCAGGGGATCGCCGGCGCCTTGGCGGATGGATATCTCAAAGACCCGCGCGTCAATGTCGAGATCGCAACCTACCGGCCCTTCTATATCATCGGCGCGGTCAACCGGCCGGGCCAATATGCCTATGTCGATAACATGAACGCATTGAACGCTGTCGCCATGGCGGGCGGTTTCACCGACCAGGCGATCCAGAGCACGCTCTATGTGCGCCATGAAGGCGATGCCACCGAACGCCCGGTCCGCACCAACGAGCTCAGCCAGATCCAGCCCGGCGATGTGATCCGTGTGAAAACCACCCTGTTCTGGGATGCCATGAACATGTTCGCGCCCGTGGCCGGCCCCGCCGCCATCGCCGCCGCAGCGATTAACTAGGCCGCTTTGCGCTTAGGCTTGGGCTCGCCTAAAATAGCGGCATGAACACCGCCCCCGTCATCCATCCCAATAAAATTGTCCGCCTCAAATCCGTGGAAATCGGCAACGCTTTGAAGCTTGCGATTATCGCGGGACCCTGCCAGCTGGAAAGCCGGAGCCATGCCTTCGACATGGCGGGAGCGCTGAAAGAGATCTGCGAAAAGATGGGCGTGGGGCTGGTCTACAAGACCAGCTTCGACAAGGCCAACCGCACCAGCGCCACCACCGCCCGGGGTATGGGGCTGGAAAACGCGCTGCCGATCTTCGCTGATATTCGCGACAAATTCGGCCTGCCGGTTCTCACCGATGTCCATGAACGCGATCAATGCGCGGCGGTGGCCCAGGCGGTGGATGTGCTGCAGATTCCAGCATTTCTTTCCCGCCAGACCGACCTTCTGGTCGCTGCCGCACATACCGGCAAGGCGGTCAATGTGAAGAAGGGCCAGTTCCTGGCGCCGCATGACATGAAGAATGTCATCGCCAAGATCACAGGCGCGGGAAATCCCAATGTGCTGGCGACGGAGCGCGGGGTCAGTTTCGGCTACAACACGTTGGTAAGTGACATGCGCGCTTTGCCGATCATGGCCGCGTTCGGCGCGCCGGTGGTGTTCGATGCCACCCATTCGGTGCAGCAGCCGGGTGGGCAGGGCGACAAGTCGGGCGGCGACCGCACCATGGTGCCGTATCTGGCGCGCGCTGCTGTCGCGGCCGGCGTCGCCGCCGTTTTCATGGAAGTCCATCAGGACCCGGATCACGCGCCGTCCGACGGACCCAACATGGTCAAGCTCAAGGATTTCCCCGCGCTGCTGGAGCAGTTGGTGGAAATCGATGCTGTGGTGAAGCGCGGGGCGTCTTAACTCGCGTTCGCCGCCATCCAACTGACGGCCACGCCCCAGATCGACAGCACCAGCAGCGCCATCGTGGCGATGGACGCGATCGCGAAACCGGGGCCGCGTTTGCTCGCTTCCTTCATATAGCCGATTGCATAGAGCACCCGGCCGATGCACCAGACCAGCCCAAGCGCCGCCGGGATCCAGCCGTGAAAATAAAGCGTCGCGACCCAGAGCAGGGGCAGGAAGATCACCACCTGTTCGACGGTATTGCCTTGCACCCGCAAGGCGCGATCCACATCGGCATGACCGCTCATGGCAGGCGGCCAGATATTGTGCGTCTTGCGCGTCCGTCCCACGACGACCATCGTGTAGTAAAGCACTATCGCGGTCAGGATGGTGACGGCAGCACTCAGAATTGTGGCAGGCGCGGCAAGCATGAAATCCCCCCGGTTGCGGTGACAAGAAATCCCGCGCCATGGACGGCGCGGGATCACTCTAGCTGAGTCCGCTTTTTATCGCGCGTCGCGATGCCGGGCCATGCGCTCCTGGATCCGGGCCTTGCGATCCGCCGGCAAGGCATCCCAGCGGGCCTGCATATCGGCCTTGAGCTTCTGCCGGTCGCTTTCCGTCATCGCCGCCAGCTTCTGGAAACGCTCCTTGCGCCAGGCGCGCATCTGTTCACGCGCTTCCTGGCGGGCCTCAATCCGGAATGCGGCGCGCTGTTCGGGGGTGAGGAAGCTCAGGAGCCGGCCATCATGCGACCGGCCGGCGCTCTGCTCGGACCCGGCCATGCCAGGGGTCTGGCTTGCGACCGGCAGCGCCCCAATCAGGGGCAGGGGCGCCAGCAGGCCGGCAGCCAGGACGATCATTTTGAAACGAGTCATAGGAATTTCTCCAGCAAAACGCCCTTCACACAGGTGAAACGCCCCCGGCGCCCCAACTCCGTCGCTCCGGCGGGCGGGACGGGTGGCGAATCCCGCAAACTTCCCGTAAAGACGGCGCAAATCCACCGAAAAGGGTCCTCCATGACTGCCATCCTCGATATCACCGGCCGGGAAATCCTGGATTCCCGCGGCAATCCCACCGTGGAAGTGGATGTGCGCCTGGAAGATGGAAGCTTCGGCCGCGCCGCGGTGCCCTCCGGCGCCTCGACCGGCGCCCATGAGGCGGTGGAACTGCGCGATGGCGGCAAGCGCTATGGCGGCAAGGGCGTGGAGAAGGCCGTCGCGGCCGTGAACGGCGAATTGTTCGACGCCTTGTGCGGCATGGAAGCCGAGGAACAGACCCGCATCGACAAGACTATGATTGCGCTGGACGGCACCCCCAATAAGGCGCGGCTGGGCGCCAACGCGCTTCTGGGCGTGTCGCTGGCGGTGGCCAAGGCGGCGGCGATGGCGTCGGGCCTGCCGCTCTATCGCTATGTGGGCGGCGCCAAGGCCGAGCTCCTGCCGGTGCCAATGATGAACATCGTCAATGGCGGCGTGCATGCCGACAATCCCATCGACTTCCAGGAATTCATGATCATGCCGGTGGGCGCGCCCAGCTTCCGCGAAGGCCTGCGCATGGGCGCGGAAATCTTCCACACCCTGAAAAAGGCGCTGCACGATGCCGGCCACAATACCAATGTCGGTGACGAAGGCGGCTTCGCGCCCAATCTGAAGAGCCCCGACGAAGCGCTTGGATTTATTTCCAAAGCGGTCGAGAAGGCCGGCTACAAGCTGGGCGATGATGTCTTCTTCGCGCTGGATCCGGCGTCCACGGAATTCTTCAAGGACGGCAAATACGTCCTGGAAGGCGAGGGCAAGACCCTGTCGCCGGATGAGATGGTGAAGGTCTATGCGGATCTCTGCGTCCGCTATCCCATCATCTCGATCGAAGACGGCATGGCCGAAGACGACTGGGCCGGTTGGAAGGCTTTGACCGATGCGGTCGGCAAGACGGTGCAGCTGGTGGGCGATGATCTCTTCGTCACCAATGTGAACCGCCTGAAGCAGGGCATCGACAGGGCGACTGCCAATGCCATCCTGATCAAGGTCAACCAGATCGGCACCTTGAGCGAGACCCTGGACGCCATCCAGATGGCGCACAAGGCGGGCTATCGCGCAGTGATGAGCCACCGTTCTGGTGAAACCGAGGATTCCATGATCGCGGATCTGGCGGTGGCGACCAATTGCGGACAGATCAAGACCGGTTCGCTGGCCCGTTCGGACCGTTTGGCCAAATACAACCAGCTGCTGCGCATCGAAGAGCAGCTGGGCGATGCGGCGGTCTATGCGGGACGCTCGATTCTCAAGGGCTGATTCCTCTAAGCAAGCCTCGGCTTTCTTCCCCCGCGCGGCGGAGCCGCTTGCGGGGGAGTTCGATAGCGGCAGCGTATCGAACGTCTGCTAGGCCGCTTGCGGCCGTGGCAGACAGATGGGGGCAATTAGTTCCGTCAAATCGCTAGTGTTTTTTCGCTTTTTTCACTTGCCGCTCGATTCGGCTTGTGATTCGTTGGGTGAATGCGAATCAAGCGCTCCGTCACGCGGTTTTTCCTGGCGTTGATATTGCCGGCACTGTCTATCGCAGTGGTGGGATATTTCGGCAGCTATGCGATCTGGGGTGAGCGGGGCCTGCTGGTGCTCGAAGACACCGAAGCCAAGCTGGGCATGCAGCAGGAGAGGCTGGTTCAGATCGCCGCCGAGCGCGACAGACTTGCCCATCGCATCGCGCTGATGGAGGACGGGCACGCCGACCCCGATCTGGTCGAGGAATTGGCGCGCACCCAGTTGATGGATGGTGCGCCGAACCAGGTCGCCATACCCCGTCACGGTCGCTAAATCCCCCGATTTGTGTGCCTTCAGCGCGACTTGACTGCTCTTCATCTCGCACGCGCACCCGAACGAGTTGGCTCTGACAACACTTGTAGGACAGGTTGTCAGCGCGTCGAACACTGTTCGTTTGTTTGCAGCGCAACAAAATTATAAAAGCTTGCCAATGTTAGCCGGCCTTGCCAAAAACAAAGTCCCGCCTTTGTGGCCCCAGTAGAGTGAGCGCCCCGACGTATGAGCGACCCCGCGAAACGCACCGAAAAACAAGAAAAACCTTCCGCTAACACTGCTCGCAGCAATTCTGAAGCCCTCAAGAAGCTCTATTACGACATGCTGTTGATCCGCCGCTTCGAGGAGCGGGCCGGTCAATTGTACGGCATGGGACTGATCGGCGGCTTCTGCCACCTCTATATCGGCCAGGAAGCCGTGGTGGTGGGCATGCAGGCCAATGTCCGGCCGAACGATCAGCTGATCACGGCATATCGCGACCATGGCCATATGCTGGCCGCGGGCATGGACCCCAAAGGCGTGATGGCCGAGCTGACCGGTCGCTCCACCGGCTATTCCAAGGGCAAGGGTGGCTCGATGCACATGTTCAGCCAGGACAAGAAGTTCTATGGCGGCCATGGCATCGTCGGCGCCCAAGTGCCGCTGGGCACGGGCCTGGCCTTTGCCAACAAATACCGCGGCAATGACGGCGTCTGCCTGACCTATTTCGGCGATGGCGCCGCCAACCAGGGCCAGGTCTATGAAAGCTTCAACATGGCCGAGCTGTGGAAGCTGCCGGTCGTGTACATCATCGAAAACAATCAATACGCCATGGGCACCAGCGTGGCGCGCGCCTCCGCGGTGTCGGATTTCTCCCGCCGCGGCATCTCTTTCAACATCCCAGGCATCCAGGTCGACGGCATGGATGTCGAGAAGGTCCAGGAAGCCGGCGCCGAAGCGATGGCCTATTGCCGCAGCGGCAAGGGTCCCATCATCCTGGAAATGAAGACCTATCGCTATCGCGGCCATTCCATGTCGGACCCGGCCAAATATCGTACGCGCGAGGAAGTCAGCGAGGTGCGCGAAAAGCGCGACCCCATCGATCATTTCGGCCAGAAGCTGATCAAGAACGGCGTCGTCACCGAAGAAGATCTGAAAATGATCGACAAGGATGTGAAGGCGATCGTCGTCGCATCGGCGGATTTCGCCACGGAAAGCCCGGAACCGGGCCTCAATGAACTCTACACGGATGTGCTCGCCTGATGTCCACCGAGATCCTGATGCCTGCGCTGTCGCCCACCATGGAAGAGGGCAAGCTTGCCCGCTGGCTGGTGAAGGAAGGCGATACAGTTAAGTCCGGCGACATTCTCGCCGAGATCGAAACCGACAAAGCCACCATGGAATTCGAAGCGGTCGATGAAGGCCGCATCGGCAAGATCCTGGTGCCCGAAGGCAGCGAAGGGGTGAAGGTCAACGCGCCCATCGCCACTTTGCTGATGGATGGCGAGGATGCATCCGCCGCGCCGGTGGCCAAGAAGGCCGAAGCTGCGCCGGCCACGAAAGCGGAATCCGTGCCCGCCAAGCCGGCCGAGCCGCATGCGCCCGCCGCGCCTCAGTTCGCCGCGCACAATGATCCGGACCTGCCCGAAGGCACCGAGATGGTGACCATGACGGTGCGCGATGCTTTGCGCGACGCCATGGCCGAAGAAATGCGCCGCGACGAGCTGGTGTTCCTGATGGGCGAGGAAGTTGCGCAATATCAGGGCGCTTACAAAATTTCTCAGGGCCTGCTGGATGAATTCGGCGACCGCCGCGTGATCGACACGCCGATCACCGAGCACGGCTTTGCCGGCCTGGGTGTGGGTGCGGCCTTTGACGGGCTGAAGCCGATCGTGGAATTCATGACCTGGAACTTCGCCATGCAGGCGATGGACCAGATCATCAATTCCGCCGCCAAGACCCGGTACATGTCGGGCGGCCAGATGGCCAGCCCGATCGTCTTCCGTGGCCCCAACGGCGCAGCCGCGCGTGTCGGCGCCCAGCACAGTCAGGATTATTCGGCCTGGTATGCCTCGGTGCCCGGCGTAAAGGTGATCGCGCCTTATTCCGCCGCCGACGCCAAGGGATTGCTCAAGGCCGCTATCCGCGACCCCAATCCCATCATCTTCCTGGAAAACGAGATCATGTATGGCCGTTCCTTCCAGGTCCCCAAGCTCGACGATTTCGTCCTGCCCATCGGCAAGGCGCGGATCGTCAAGCCGGGCAAGGATGTCACCCTGATCTCCTATTCGATCTCGGTCGGCACTTGCGAGGAAGCCGCCGCCAAGCTGGGCGAGATGGGGATCGACGCGGAGATCATCGACCTGCGCACCCTGCGTCCGCTGGATATCGATACGGTGCTCGCATCGGTGAAAAAGACCAATCGCATCGTCACGGTCGAACAAGCATGGCCGGTCTGCTCCATCGGATCGGAAGTCTGCTCGCGCGTGGCGCTGGATGCTTTCGACTATCTGGATGCACCGCCCACCAAGGTCACCGGCAAGGATGTGCCGATGCCTTACGCCTCCAATCTGGAGAAGCTGGCCCTGCCTTCGGTCGATGACGTGATCGCGGCGGTCAAAGCCGTTTGCTACAAGGACTGACCCCGTGGCGACGAATATTCTGATGCCTGCGCTGTCGCCCACCATGGAAGAGGGCAAGCTTGCCCGCTGGCTGGTGAAGGAAGGCGATACAGTTAAGTCCGGCGACATTCTCGCCGAAATCGAAACCGACAAAGCCACCATGGAATTCGAAGCGGTCGATGAAGGTCGTATCGGCAAGATCCTGGTGCCCGAAGGCAGCGAAGGGGTGAAGGTCAATGCCCCCATCGCCGTGCTCCTGGGCGAGGGCGAGAAGGCCGGGGCGGTCGATATTCCCGCCGCCATGAAGGACATCAGCGCCGCGGTGAAGGCCGAAGCACCGAAACCGACCGAGGCTGTCAAGCCGGCCGCGCCTGCGCCTAAAGCGGAAGCGCCCAAGGCTGAAGCGCCGAAAGCCGCCCCGGTACCGAGCCAAGACGGCAACCGCGTATTCGCGTCTCCGCTGGCGCGCCGCATCGCCGCCAGCAAGGGGATCGATATCGCCGCCCTGTCGGGTACCGGCCCGCGCGGCCGCATTGTCAAATCCGATGTCGAGAATGCCAAGCCCGGCGCCGCCAAGCCCGCTCCAGCGGCTGCAGCCGGAACGTCTTCCAGCGGCGGCGGCATTGGCGTCGCGGCGCTGCCGGACGCCCGGATGTTCTACAAGGCGGGCGAATATGAAGAGGTCCCGCATGACTCGATGCGCAAGGCCATCGCCAAGCGTCTCACGTCCGCGAAAGCGCTCATCCCGCATTACTATCTGACCATCGATTGCAATCTGACGGCGTTGATGGCGACACGCGAAGCCTTGAACAAGGCGGCGGGAAAAAATGCCACTTACAAATTGTCGGTCAATGATTTCGTGGTGAAGGCATCGGCGATGGCGCTGATGAAACATCCCGACGTCAACGCCAGCTGGACGGATACGGCAATTCTCAAACACAAGCATGCCGATGTCGGCATCGCCGTGGCCATTCCCTCCGGCCTGATCACGCCCATCGTGTTCGCGGCTGAGACCAAGGGCCTTGCCGCGATCTCCAGCGAGGTCAAGGAACTGGCGGCCAAGGCCAAGGACAAGAAGCTCAAGCCACAAGAATATGAAGGCGGCGGCTTCTCGGTCTCCAATCTGGGCATGTTCGGGGTCAAGAGTTTCACCTCCATCATCAACCCGCCCCAGTCCTGTATCATCGCGGTGGGCGCGGGCGAGGAGCGGGCCATCGTGGTCGATGGCAAGATCGAAGTCGCCACCATGATGACGGTGACCATGTCCTGCGATCATCGCGTGGTGGATGGCGCGACCGGCGCCAAGTTCCTGCAAACCTTCAAGCAGTTCATCGAGGAACCTGCCTCGATGTTGCTCTAAGCCGCGAACGGAATTTTGTGATGGCTGAATCATTTGATGCGATCGTCGTTGGCGGCGGTCCGGGCGGCTATGTCTGCGCCATTCGCTGCGCCCAGCTGGGCATGAAGACTGCAGTGGTGGAACGCGAACGGCTGGGCGGCATCTGCCTGAATTGGGGCTGTATTCCCACCAAGGCGCTGCTGCGCTCGTCGGAAATCTGGCACCTGATGCACCGGCTGGACGAATTCGGCTTCAGCGCCGACAATTTCAAGTTCGACATCGCTAAGATCGTCGCCCGCAGCCGCGCCGTGTCACAGCAATTGTCGAACGGCGTCGGCTTCCTGATGAAGAAGCACAAGATCACCGTCATCGCCGGTGAAGCCAAGCTGGCAGGAAAGGGCAAGCTTTCCGTCACCAAGGATGGCAAGGCGACCGATTACGCCGCCAAGAACATCATCCTGGCCACCGGCGCGCGGGCACGCACCCTGCCAGGGCTGGAACCCGACGGAAAGCTGATCTGGACCTATCGCGAAGCGATGGTGCCGCCGTCCTTCCCCAAATCGCTTCTGGTGGTGGGTTCCGGCGCCATCGGCATCGAATTCGCCAGCTTCTATCGCACTCTGGGCGCGGACGTGACCGTGGTCGAAGTGCTGGACCGCGTGCTGCCGGTGGAAGACGAGGAAATCTCCACCTTCGCCGCCAAGGCGTTCAACAAGCAGGGCATGAAGCTCAAGGTCGGCACCACGGTGACCGAGCTGAAAAAAGGCGCAGACAATGTCACCGCCACTTTGAAAGCCAAGGATGGCAAGACCGAAACCGTCACCGTGGACCGGGTGATCCTGGCGATGGGTATTGTTGGCAATGTGGAG